>FLNY01003762.1_pt1 | contig 59072 bp, 48 predicted proteins | sample 1140381 | NCBI WGS metagenome assembly FLNY01 (sample SAMEA3878172, study PRJEB12797) | bioreactor metagenome | biome: Moose rumen | place: Sweden | collected 2011-10
AGGTGTCGGCTGTCTTAAATAGAATTTAAATGCAGACCATATAAACAGATTCATGATATCCCTTGCCACTGCTTGCTGACCTCCAAGCCCCATTGACACGATTTCCTTTTTAAATGCTTTTGAGACAAATGAATCCTTTCGTGTCGTCTTAGCTCTCTTTGCGAGGTTACCGTCCTCTACAAAAGAAATAGCAGAACTATCTTGGAAAGGAGGATTCTCAAACATTATGATAGAGCAATTAAAATTCTTTATGTAGGCTGTTAATAGAGGATTCTTAATGAATTCCTCGCTGGTAGCATCGGCATTTGAAACCTTTCCTCCTTCATACACAACGTTTGCCTCTGTGGGGGGAATGATATCACGAACCAGATCACCAATTCTTTCCTGCAATACTTTGTACTCGTAATATTCGTATGTCGATACTACACAATGTCTGATTACATCATCTCCGCGATGGTCCTTTAGACCAATCAAAGAGGCTTCAAGATTTCCCGTTCCTGCACTTCTGTCTAATATGATGTAGTCATTACCATCTGGAATACGTCTGATGGCATCCAATATGAATGCAGCTGCTTGCCGTGCATAAATTACGGGTGTATAATATGCACCTAATTCTTTCTTCGAGAGACGATCATTGAGACAATCCATCAATAACTTGAAACGTTCATTTGAACGTCTCTGGTATGGGTTAATTAGCCCCTTGAAATGTCTTGGCTCCCTGATTTCTCCAGTAATTTTGATTGCGGTTCCACTATTATCCCCTATAAAATCTCCTTTACAGGCATTAGGCAACTCACGATAATACCTTTCAGACCATCCGACAATACAATTCTCATCAATGTCAATTGGCATATAAAGTTCATACGGGTCAATCTTTTCTCCTTTTAGTATTTTCCTTAGAGAGGCAGAGTCGTTATCTAAGCTATAATTGAGTCTTTCAAGTGGAGCACCTGCGACAAAACCCTTATTCATTTTCGAGGAAGCTCCGAAATAGACCTTATGTATTTCCTTCTTATAATCAATCGAATGAAATACGTAAGCCAGAGTTGAATTAAGGTCAACTAAAATGATTGTGGCTGGAACGGACTTCCCATGAACCCTCATTCTCGACAAATATTTGATGGCCTGAAAAAGGGTGGTATTGATATTGTCAATTGAGAGTTTGAACTCCAAGATATTACCATTATAGATGCCATCAGTGTAGTCTACCAAGATGGAATTGTCATCTTCAAAAGGAATAGAATAATTCTTGAAGAATTCTATTTGACCATCTCTTTCAATAGAATAAGGTGTATTAAAATTTGCCATATTGATTAATAGTTGTGCTTCAAATATGCATCGACTATTAATCGCAAGTGCATAGAGAAAGCGTGATGCTCCTTATGCGTTAAGCTGGGGTATGCCTAGGAATTGGGCCCCATCCTACCTGTAAGAACGCATCACGCCTGAGGCGTGGATGCATTGCTATATATCAGGTAGGGAGGGCGTGCATATTCCAGCGCCCCACGTTTCTATTATTTCCGAGCGTTTCTTATCCCAATTTGTTTCCTAGGCATATTGGCTTAACGCGAAATAATAGCAAATGCTTCAGTTTCCAATAAGATTTGATCGGGCCTCTCCGTTGAGCTTTACAGGCATCGCGAGCGACACTTTCGTGCCCTTTCGGACGCAAAGATAGGTCGAAAAGAGAAAAGAGCAAAATTTTGGGTCAAAAGTTTCGCCTTCTCGATGAAGATTAGTAATTTTGCAACGTGAACATTCAAAACCCTATCAGGATGACTACTAATACCCAATTCTTACCGTCGTACACCCTTGACCAACTTTCAGAGCGGGTGTGCTTGAAACTACTAAAATTCCAGAATCTCTATAATGCAGGCAATATGTGGGAAGGCATAATAGAGCGGTGTCAAAAGATAGAAGATGAACCGCGAGCCGTAAACAGCGTGATTGCAGAAGCGAAGAAACTGAATAAGACAATGGCTTCTTCACCTCAGATATATTTATACCACTATATTCTGACGCGGGTGTACATACTTCTCTACTATCGCCACAAGGATGACCAGGTTTATAAAGCTATTGTGTTCCCGGAACTGAAGCGCTATATGGGCGTCTTTGCTGAAGAAAAGCAAATTGAGGAGATTATACATGCCGAGACAAACAAGATTATTGAGCTGGACAAACTGTTTGAAGAAGCCAAGAAGAAGGACGTAAAACCCGTCTTTAAGTTTGAGGGGTTGCATGGTGACGAGCGAGACCACTTGTATATCGAATACAGTGAAGAGCAGCTTTTCCGCAATATGTCGGGGGTAGTTCATGAACTATGTGAAAAATACGATACTCGTCTCGATGAGGCAGAAGTCTGGTACAATGCAAAAAAGGTGGTGCATACGCTACGCGACATCAAGCGCCCAGAATTGATGATCGAGCGGGCTGTCAATGCTTTGACTATAGGACAAGTATTTGAAGGATATAAAGGTGCGCAGATTATCCTATTGAGCGTCTACATGATGGTACGCGAGTCTCCTCATCACGAGCATTTTGACAACTTCATCACCACGATGGAATCATACGCGCTAAATGACAAGACCGACAAGTATGTGCTAAGGAATGTCCGCCCCATCAAAAGTTGGCTTGACGAAAACCTCCCCCTTGATGACTATGACTACATCGGGGATTCTGCACTCAAGCAGGAAACCTTCACAAAGGAAGAAATGGAACGGGCATTCGCGGAATACGAGAAAAAGATTCAATTGCTGGAAGAGGAGAAGAAGAACTTGCTCATGACTATACAGAATTTAGAAACGCAGGTGAAATCTCCTCAAGAAGAGGACGAAGATTCGTCTGAACCGTCATTAGGTATTTTGCTCAATAAAGTCAAATTTGAATTGTTCCTTCGCTTCCTCGAACAGTGCGGTGTAGATGTTAATCAAGCCAATAAGACAGATATTGGTGACCTCTGGCACGCTTTCACGGAGAAGTCAGCCGATGACTGCCGCAAGTATTGCAGCTATCGGAACTACAAAAACAACCATACAAAGCAGAATATTGAGGACTTGAACAAACGGCTTTCCGTCTTAGGTATTACCTCTATTCAGCTATAAAAAGTAGGGACAAAACAAACCGGAAGTAGGGACAACAAAAATTGAACTACCCCAATAAGTAGGGCAAGTAACGTGCTGCCCTTGACAGTCAAATTATAATTACTAATTTTGCGCCCGGAGAAAACCCTCTTCGGGCGCATGTTGTATATGTGACGGGTCGGTAATCCTCAACACACGAAATGCTAGCTAAGTGTGTTAACTTTTTTTGTTTAATCTTTAAATCATGACAACTATGATTAAAGAACAGCACTTAGCACAAGTCTATGCTGCCTCTCGCAGCGGACTTGACATCATCCTGAGCGTTTGTCCCCAAGCGGCAGACGCAGTGAACAGTAAGCGCAACTTCAAGCTTCGCCCTGATGAGCGCACCGCGTCGGCACACCTGTATTCACCGGATAACAGGTGCGACTACTGGCGCGTCGTGGACTACGGTCTCAGTGAGGGCGAGCGTTGGCTGTCGCCTATCGACCTCTACATGATGGACCGTGGCTATGCCCAGTCGCAGTTTGCCCTGGCGCTGCATGAACTCATGGAGGAATATGGCGTGGCGGAAGAGATCTCGTCGAAGGTAAACCGACCTGAGATAGAGCGGCGGCAAGCAACGGCCGACGAGGTGGGGCAACAGCCTCGGGTGACGTTCCGAGAAGGCTTCACGGCAGAGGAAATCGCCTTGTGGGGACCTCGCGTGAAAGCCGAACACTTGGCGGAACTCGGTTGGAAGGCGGTGACGGCTGTAGCCCGCACCAAAGGCAACGAGGTCATCACGACGAAGGCCACACCGACGTTCCCCATCTTCGCGCAGACGTGCACGTACATTGATTATAATGGCGTGCAGCAGTCGTTCCTGAAACTCTACGAGCCCAAGAACCCGAACAAGGCGTTCCGCTTCAGCATCGTAGGCACGAAACCGCAGCACTACCTCTTCGGTCTCGATGCCTTGCGACGCAAGTTCAGCGAACGCAGCGAGGAGAAGCTCGACGAGGTCGTCCTGGTCAGCGGAGGCAGCGATGCCGTCAACTGCCTGAGCATGGGCTATCAGCCCGTGTGGATGGGCAGCGAGACGGAACCACTATGCGAAGAGGACCTGCACCTGTTGCTGAAACATGCCAAGCGCGTCGTCAACATTCCCGACATCGACGCCACGGGCACGAAGGTTGGCCGCCAGCTGGCACTGCGCTATCCCGAGCTCTTCACGGCATGGATGATGCCCAAGGATCTGGGGTATCTTCACGACAACCGCGGCCGACAGCGCAAGGACCTGAAGGACTTCATCCAGCTACACCCCGACCGCAAGGCGATGGCTCAGCTCATCAGCCGTGCACAGTCGGCACAGTTCTTCACGCAGTTCGAGGACAAGAACGGGAACAAGCAGTATAGCATCCTGCTTACCCGCCTCGACTATTTCCTCGCACTCAACGGTTTCTACACCATGAAGGACGACCAGCGCACGGAACCCGTTTACGTTCGCGTCAAGGACAACATCGTCAGCCGCATCAAGGCCAAGAGCATCAGCACATTCGTCAATCAGTGGTGCGAGGAGCAAGGCATGGACGAGCACTTGCGTAACAAGCTGCTGCGCAGCCACGACCTGCCCAACAACCAGTCGTCGACACTGCGCGAGCGCGATGACCTGGACTTCACCAAAGCCACATCCGCGTCGGGGCGTTTCTACTTCCAGAACGGATGGGTGGAGGTGGACAAGGACGCCTGCACGCTGCATCGCTACAATGAGCTCTCCGACCGCCACGTGTGGGAGGAAAGCATCATCGGCCACGACTACCGGCAGATGGCGCCGATATTCACCGTGGAGCGTGACGCCGATGGCGCTTTCACCGTTCATCTCACCGAGAACCCACCCAGCAAGTTCCTGCAGTTCGTCGTCAATGCCTCGCGCCTCTACTGGCGAAAGGAAGATGAGCGTGGCATGGAACTCACTGATGCCGAGAGTGCCGAGGAGCATCTGTCGCTGGCCAGCAAGTTGGCGGCCATCGGCTACCTCCTGCACGCCTACAAGTCGGAGTCGGCTGCTTGGGCCATCATCTGCCAGGACGCCACGATGGGCGAGACCGAGGACGAGTGTAATGGCCGTTCGGGTGAATCGTTCTTCCTCAAGGCGGTGAGCCAACTGCTCAACATGTTCTACATCGATGCCCGCGTGGCTTCCATCGTGGACAACCGCTTTCTCTTCGACGGCGTTACGGAGGCTACGGACCTCATCATCGTCGATGAGTGCCACAAGAACCTGAACTTCGACTACTTCTTCGGTAAGATCACGGGCGACCTGCGTTATGAGGAGAAGGGCAACCACCCGGTCCTCATCCCGTTTTCACGGAGTCCCAAGTTCGCCATCGCCACCAACTACGTCCTACGCCGCCATGACCCCAGCACCGAAGGCCGCCTGTGGCCGCAGGTCTTCAGCGACTACTACCACGTACAGACCAAGACGAACGACTACCGCGAGACGCGCACCATCCGCGACGACCTTGGCTGCAACCTCTTCGGCACAGAGTACTCCGAGGCCGACTGGCAGGCCGACATCGCCTTCATGCTGCAGTGCCTGCAGTTCTACCTCTCGCTACCTGCCGAAGAGCGTCGCATACTGCCGCCATTGAATAGTGTTGAAAAGCGCGAACAGCGTGCTGCCGTAGGCAAGGACTTCGAGCATTGGGCCAACGAGTACTTCGCGCCAGACAGCGGCAACCTCGACCGCGAGATCAAGGCCAACGATGCGCTGAACAGCTTCAATGTCGAGACGCGCTACAACTGGTCGCTCACCAAGTTGACACGCCACCTGAAGGCTTACTGCGAGTTTGCTGAACACCTCAGCTGCCTCAATCCTAAGTCGCAGACAGGCAAAGGGGCCGATGGCGAACCGTTAGTACATCGCGAGAACGGTCAGCAAGTACGTTTCTACTTTGTACAGTCTGCCCAGCCAGAGTCTTCGTCCGAAAGTGCCACTGCAATGGAGCCCATCACCGAAGCGCCCGAAAGAGACATCTTCGATGAGATAGCTGAAGAGCAGCAGGCAAAATCGACTGAAGAGAAGCTGGTTTCATCGACTGAAGAAGCAGAAGAGCCCGCATAGTCGGCCTGACTATCACTCCTATGAAGACCCGCCCCAGCGACGGGTCTTTTCTCTTGTGCTACATTTTCTGATGCTACACTTCCATTCCCCCTTCTCATCCCCCACTCTATTCATTTCCTTATTATATCCTCATTTTTTCCTTATTCAAAGTATAAAAAAGTAGCAGAGTATATTAGAGCAAGAATATCATTATAGTTATCAACACTTTATCCGCAATTATCAGTGCTACACTTTTGCTACACTTCCGCTACACATTGACACAGCTTTGAAAAACGTAGCAACAACAAGACCACTCTCCAATCATCCTCCCTTCACCGGCACCCTCCCGTGAGGGTGAGACAAACCCTCCCTAAAGGGTGCGGTCACCCCTCACGTGAGGGTGATGATGAAGGGGCTTATGGCGGACCGTTTTAGCGGCAAAAAAGAATGCAAAAAACCTCGAAAATAATTGATTATTAATTTGGTAGACTTACGAAAAATGCTTATCTTTGCAATGGCAAAGGGGATAAGAGGGAACTCGAATTCACCGGCCAGAGATAACCCCTTTCATATTAACCTTTAATCTTTTACCATCATGATTGATTACGCAGTAGTGCTGATGAGTAATCCTCAGAAGCCTGATGAGCCAAAGAAGGCTTACGCATTCCTTCAGAGTCGCGGAATCCTCCGCATCGACGACATCGCCGACCACATGGTTGCACACGGCTGCAACTACGACCGCGGCGACATCATCGCCATCCTCGTGAAACTGGTCAGCTGCTCCAAGGAGCTGATGCTCGACGGCTATCGCATCGAGCTGGGCGACCTGGGTAAGCTGTACCTCACGGTGCAGAGCAACGGCGCCAAGACGAAGGACGAGTTCACACGTGCCAACATCAAGGCCGTGAATGTCAACTTCTCTGCTTCAAATCAGTACAACGATTTGCTGCAGAAGGTGTCGCTGCACAAAGTGCCTACACGCAGAGCCGTGGCCGCTGCTCTTGCCGCCGAGAACGAGGGCAAGACGAGCGCCGACTGGACGCCCGAACCTGAGGAGGAGGAAGGCGAGCAGACGGAGCCGTAAGAGGAAGAACCCCGGCAGACCAACAGACCCACACCCGACCCCATCCCTGTAAGGGAGGGGGGAGGGAGAATGAGTCTGGAAGGGCGGGCAGGAGCAGCCTGCTATGGAAAATGAATATCCGCCCCGCAAGACGAATGAGCTTACGGGGCGGATTTTGATGTGTGAACGCGCTATGATTTACAATAAGCACGTATAATATTAATGTTCGCGCGCGTGAAACGCAAGGCGGACAATGAACGTTTTTAACGTGTTAGCCTGTCAACGTGTTAATCGTTAATGTGTTAATCTGTTAACGCGAAGCGTGTCAACGTGTCAACGTTACTTCTTAGCCAGCAGGTCGCGGATCTCGGTGAGGAGCTCTTCCTGTGTGGGGCCAGCGGGAGCCTCGGGAGCGGGCTCTTCCTTCTTCTTTGTGGCGGCGTTGATGGCCTTGACGATGCAGAAGATGCAGAGGGCAACGATGAGGAAGTCGACGATGTTCTGGATGAACTGGCCGTACTTGAGCACTGCTGCGCCCTCGCCCTCGCCGATCTTGCAGACGAGGCCTGTGAAGTCTACGTTGCCGGTGAGCATGCCGATTGCGGGCATGAGCACATCGTCGACCAACGATGAGATGATTTTACCGAAAGCACCGCCGATGATGACACCGACAGCCATGTCCATTACGTTGCCTCGCATTGCGAAGTCCTTAAACTCTTGAATAAAATTTGCCATAATTGAAAATATTTAGGGGTTTGATGATGCAAATATAAAACCTTTTTTGTAATTTTGCCGCGAAAAAGAGAAAAAAATGATGCAGAAGGCTGTAATTTTCCTGTTTTTAGCTCTAGATATGCTACTTTTCGTGGCTTGCAAGAGTGCAGAATATTGCAATTGCGGCTGAAACCGTTGACAAGCGGGCGCTCATCATCTGATTTCGTTGACATTTTATCACGTAGAAGATAAAGATATAATAAAGATATAGTTATCAATCATTTTTTAACCCAAAAAGAAAAAAAGAAAATGACAAAAGTTGCAATTAACGGCTTCGGCCGTATCGGTCGCCTCGCTTTCCGTCAGATGTTCGAGGCTGAAGGTTATGAAGTTGTCGCCATCAACGACCTCACCAGCCCCAAGATGCTCGCTCACCTGCTGAAGTATGACACCTGCCAGGGTGGCTTCTGCGGCAAGTTCGGCGAAGGCAAGCACACTGTGGACTGCACCGATAACTCCATCATCGTCGACGGCAAGGAGATCACCATCTACGCAAAGCCCAACGCTGCTGAGCTGCCTTGGGGCGAGCTGGGCGTAGACGTCGTCCTCGAGTGCACCGGCTTCTACACCTCTAAGGAGAAGTCAATGGCTCACATCCAGGCTGGCGCCAAGAAGGTTGTCATCTCTGCTCCCGCAGGCAACGACCTCCCCACCATCGTCTACAACGTCAACCACAAGACCCTCACCCCCGCCGACACCGTCATCAGCGCAGCCAGCTGCACCACCAACTGCCTGGCTCCCATGACGAAGGCCCTGAACGACTTCGCTCCCATCCAGAGCGGTATCATGACCACCGTTCACGCTTACACTGGCGACCAGATGATTCTCGACGGTCCTCAGCGCAAGGGTGACGTGCAGCGCGCACGTGCCGGTGCCCAGAACATCGTCCCCAACTCGACGGGTGCTGCCAAGGCTATCGGCCTCGTTATCCCCGAGCTCAACGGCAAGCTCATCGGCGCCGCTCAGCGCGTTCCTACCCCCACCGGCTCAACCACCATCCTGCACGCTGTCGTTAAGGGCGAGGTCACCGTTGAGGACATCAACGCTGCCATGAAGGCTGCCCAGAACGAGAGCTTCGGCTACACCGAGGAGAAGCTCGTCTCGAGCGACATCATCGGCATGAAGTTCGGTTCGCTCTTCGACGCCAACCAGACCATGGTCAGCAAGATCGGCGACGGCAACTCGCTCGTTCAGGTTGTTGCTTGGTACGACAACGAGAACAGCTACACCAGCCAGATGGTTCGCACCATCAAGTTCCTGGCTGAGCTGAAGTAATTTCAGGCTTAAATTAAAAAAAAGCTGTCTGGCGCTTGTCAGACGGCTTTTTTTGTATATTTTTGCAGCACGAAGATATAAATTACGACCACTGCACGATGACGCCGCTCATCACCATCCTCGGCCCCACAGCCTGCGGCAAGACAGCCGTAGCTACGCAGCTGGCAGCCCGCCTCACGCTCGATGCCGGCAGCCGGCAGCCCGTGGCTGAAATCATCTCAGCCGACTCGCGACAGGTGTTCAGGGGCATGGACATAGGCACGGGTAAGGACCTCCGCGACTACGACGTAGTGCTGGAGCACTGCACGGGCACCACGGCCCTTCACATACCCTACCACCTCATCGACATCGCCGAGGCTGGGACGAAATACTCAGTGTTTGATTTCCAGCGGGATTTCACGCGCGCGTACAATAATATAATATCGCGCAAGCGACAACCCATCCTCTGCGGAGGCACGGGGCTCTACATCGAAAGCATACTCCGAGGATATCAGCTGGCCGAAGTGCCCGAGAACAAGCCACTGCGGCAGAGGCTCGAAGGAAAAAGCCTCGAGGAACTGACCACCCTGCTCGCCACCTACAAACGCCTCCACAACACGACTGACGTAGACACCGCCCGCCGCGCCATCCGCGCCATAGAAATCGAAGACTACTATCGCGAGCACGGCATCAGCAAGATGCAGGAATCGCCCCAGGTGCGCTCGCTGACCTTCGGGCTCAGCATCCCGCGTGAGATGCGGCGCGAGCGCATCAGCCAGCGCCTGCAGCGCCGACTCAACGACGAGGACATGACGGGCGAGGTGCACCGTCTGCTCGACAGCGGGGTGGCGCCCGAGGCACTCCTGAGCTACGGACTCGAATACCGCTACATCACCCTTCACCTGCTCGGCCAGCTCAGCTACGACGAGATGGCACGGCAACTCGAGATAGCCATCCACCAATTTGCCAAGCGACAGATGACCTATTTCCGCGGAATGGAGCGCCGCGGCGTAGACATACGCTGGATTGACGCCGCTCGCCCTATAGCCGACATCGTTGAAGAAATAAAATCGCTAATCAGCTAATCTCCGATAATCCGTTAATCTCCGATAATCCGTTAATCTGCTAACCCGTTAACCTGCCAATATGGAACAAAACCGCTGGGGCATCATCTATTGCCCGAAGCCTGGCGTCAGGCGCACACACAAGCGCTGGGAGCACATCAAGGAAATGCTTGATGCGCAGGACATAGCTTACGACTTCGTGCAGAGCGAGAATGCCGAGAGCGTACTGCGACTCACGAAGATGCTCGCCGAAAACGACTACAGAACAATCGTCATCGTAGGCGGAGACTCGGCCATGAACCGCGCCCTCAACGGGCTGCTCGAACTCGACGATGCCATGCGCGAGCGAACCGTGCTCGGAGTAATCCCCAACGGACGCGGCAACGATTTCGCTTCCTTCTGGGGCTTCGACGAAGAGAAGGATGCTCAGACCATAGAGTGGCTCAAGGCCCGGAGAATCAGGCGAGTAGACGTAGGCGAGATAAGCTACACCGCCGACGGGCAGCCGCGCCGGAGATTCTTCTTCAACTGCGTCAACGTGGGGCTCGTGGCTAACATCATGAAGCTGAAGTTCAAGACGCGCCGCATCTTCGGACTTACCACCCTGACTTACTTCACCAGCATGATAGCGCTGCTCTTCCAGCGCATGGAAACGAAGATGAAGCTGCAAATCAACGAGGAAACCATTGAGCGCAAAGTAATGAGCGTGTGCGTAGGCAACAGCCGAGCCTACGGCCAAACCCCTAACGCCGTACCCTACAACGGCATGCTCGACGTCAGCATCATAGCATACCCCGAGGTGCGCCAGCTGCTCGAGGGCCTGTGGATGCTATTCACCGGCAAGTTCCTCAGCCACAAGAGCGTGCGCTCATACCGCACCCCACGCAAGATCCGGTTCTTCGACATACGAAAAGCCAGCGTCAGCACAGACGGCATCGTGCTCGAGGACGTTCACTCGCCATTCAGCATCTGCCTGCGACAGGAATACATAAACCTGATCATACCATCGTAGGCACTCTTCCACGAAACCGTAGGACCTCAGCCAGAGGCACCCCCAGTGTCACAAAGAAAATAGAGAGACACCGGCGACACCTCATCCCATACGGCTTATCTTTGCCAGCTTCTCCTCCTCCAGGATTTTAATCTTACGCCCGTCTACGGCCACAAGACGCTCAGAAGCAAACGCAGACAGCGTGCGGATGGCATTGCTCGTAGTCATGTTCGAGAGGTTGGCCAAGTCCTCACGGCTGAGGTAAATGCTCAGCGTATAGCCGTCCTCTTCCAGCCCGTAGCTCTCCTTCAGGAACAGCAGAGCGTCAGCCAGACGGCCACGTATGTGCTTCTGCGTAAGATTCACCGTACGCTCGTCGGCGCGCCCGAGATCTTCTGCCAGCTTACCCATGAAGAACCATGCGAGCAGAGCATTCTCCTTAATCATCGCGATGACGACATCTATCGGGAAACACACAATCACCGTGGGCTCAAAGGCTATTGCCGAGAGGACAAAGTTCTCGCCGACGAATGCCGGGCGGTAGCCGAAATACTCCACAGGGCGGATGACACGGACAATCTGCGTTCGCAGCCCTACACCTTCGCGACAAATCTTTACCTTGCCCGAGACCAGACAATACAAACTCTCAGGATGATCGCCCGAAGCGTATATCAGTTCGTTCTTGCGGTAGACGTGAACCGTTGCAACTTTTGTAAGGCTCACTCGCTGCGCTTCCGTCAGAAGATCAAGCAGACTGTCGAGATGCGGTAACAAATCTTTAATGTCAGGGATTCTTTTCATACGCAGAACGCTTCATTATTATGTTCTTCGGCACAAAATTAGCAATTATAAACGATTTATCAAAAGAATGAGTCAACTTTTAATTGAAATATTTTTGCGAATAAGAATTAATTGCTAATTTTGGAGAAAATTTAAGCATTAAACTATCATAATAACTAACACTAACCTATGAGCTATTTACAGTTTGACAAGACCTTGATGACAAACCTGGAGGAAGCTCTGAAGAAGGAAGTGCTGCGCTCTAACCGCTCCGGAGCCTACTCGTGCTCGACAATCCTCGATTGCAACACGCGTAAGTACCACGGACTGCTCGTAGTGCCGGTGCCAGAACTCGACGATGAGAACCACGTGCTGCTCTCATCGCTCGACTGCACCGTCATTCAGCATGGCGCAGAATTCAATCTCGGACTCCACAAGTATCAAGGCGACAACTACAGCCCGCGCGGACACAAATACATCCGCGAGTACGACTGCCAGCAAGTGCCTACGACAATCTATCGCGTTGGCGGAGTAATCTTGAAGAAAGAACTTATGTTCCAGCATTTTGAGGACCGTGTGCTCATACGCTACACACTGCTCGATGCACACTCCAAGACGACACTCCGCCTGCAACCATGGCTCGCCTTCCGCAGCGTACGAGAGTTCACTCATGAGAACCCACGGGCCAACCGCGACTATCAGGAAGTAAAGAACGGCATCAAGACCTGCATGTACCCCGGCTACCCCGAGCTGTTCATGCAACTCAACAAGAAAGCCGAATGGGTATTCCGCCCCGACTGGTACCGCGGCGTCGACTATCCCAAAGAAACGGAGCGCGGATACGCATCCAACGAGGACCTCTACGTGCCCGGATACTTCGAATTCGACATCAAGAAAGGCGAAAGCATCGTCTTCGCTGCCGGCACTAAGGAATGCAACCCCTCCAAGCTTAAGGACTTAGCCGACTACGAGGTAAACATCCGCACGCCACGCGACAACTTCTACCACTGCCTCGTCAACAGCGCACACCAGTTCCTCAACTACCGCGACGGCGAAACATACGTCCTGGCGGGTTATCCTTGGTTCAAATGCCGCGCTCGAGACCTCTTCGTCTCGCTGCCCGGACTCACGTTGACCAACAATGAGGTAGCACACTTCGAACAGGTAATGAAGACCGCAGAGAAAGGCATACGAGAGTTCATCGAAGGCAAGCCGCTGAGCGTCCGCATCTACGAAATGGACCACCCCGACGTGCTGCTCTGGGCCATCTGGTGCATCCAGCAGTACTGCAAGTTCGTCGGCATGGAGAAAGGCATCCAGAAGTACGGCCAACTGCTTCGCGACATCATGGAGTGGCTGCTCGCTGGCAAGCACGGCAACCTCTACGTCCACGACAACGGACTCGTATACGCCAACGGGCGCGACAAGGCCATCACATGGATGAACTCCAGCCAGAACGGACACCCGATCGTGCCCCGCTCAGGATACATCGTGGAATTCAACGCACTCTGGTACAACGCACTCATGTTCAGCGCCAACGTATGCCGCACGATGAACGACGCCGCCGAGGCCGAGCCCCTGGAGGCCATGGCTGAGAAGACCAAGAAGAGCTTCGTCGACACCTTCCTCAACGACTACGGCTATCTGCTCGACTACGTCGACGGCACTATGATCGACTGGAGCGTGCGCCCCAATATGATCTTCGCCTGCGCCTTCGACTACTCACCCCTCGACGCAAAGCAGAAAAAAGGCGTACTCGACATGTGCACCAAGGAACTGCTGACACCCAAGGGCCTACGCACACTCTCGCCCAAGAGCGGAGGCTACAACCCCATGTACGTAGGACCACAAGTGCAGCGCGACTATGCCTACCACATGGGCACCGCATGGCCCTGGCTCGCAGGATTCTACCTCGAGGCTTGCCTCAAGGTGTTCGGCTACTCACGCGTGAGCTTCGTTGAGCGGCAGCTCGTGGGCTATGAAGAGGAACTCTTCTACCACTGCATCGGCACGCTGCCCGAAGTGTTCGACGGAAACCCGCCATTCCACGGACGAGGCGCCATGAGCTTCGCTGCCAACGTCGCCGAAATAATGCGCGTCGTAAAGCTTCTGGATAAATACATTATGGAATAACTCCCTAAAATCAAATAATCATGAAAGTATTAATGTTCGGATGGGAGTATCCCCCTCATGTATTCGGTGGACTCGCCACCGCCAACTACGGAATATCACAAGGACTGAAGGCTCAGGGCGACATCGAGACGCTCCTCTGCCTGCCACGACCCTTCGGCGACGAAGACCAGTCTGCCTGCAAGATTATCGGAATGAACTCCGTGCCCATAGCATGGCGCGACGTCAACTACGACTACGTCGCCCAGCGCCTCGCAGGCATAATGTCGCCCGAAGACTACTATCGCTACCGCGACCATATCTACGCCGACTTCAACTACATGCACGTCAACGACCTCGGATGCATGGAGTTTGCCGGAGGATATCCCAAAAACCTCACCGAGGAGATTAACAACTACTCTATTATTGCCGGCGTCGTAGCCCGCACGGAGCAGTTCGACATCATTCACGCCCACGACTGGCTCACCTACCCGGCCGGAATACATGCCAAGCAAGTCAGCGGCCGGCCACTCGTGATTCACGTCCACGCCACCGACTTCGACCGCTCTCGAGGCAACGTAAACCCCACCGTCTACGGCATCGAGCGCAACGGCATGGACAACGCCGACTGCATCATGTGCGTCAGCGAGCTCACGCGCCAGACCGTCATCAACCACTACGGGCAAGACCCCGCCAAGTGCTTCGCCATGCACAACGCCGTCTACCCACTGGCTCCTGAGCTTCAGGAGATTGTGGACCAGCGCCTGCCATACAAGGACCGCAAGGAGAAAGTCATCACCTTCCTCGGACGCATCACCATGCAGAAAGGTCCAGAATACTTCATCGAAGCCGCCAAGCGAGTGCTCGAACGCACGCAGAACGTTCGCTTCTGCTTTGCCGGCTCCGGCGACATGATGAACGCCATGATAGAGATGGCTGCCGCCTACGGCATCGCAGACCGCTGCCACTTCCCGGGATTCATGAAAGGCAAGCAGGTGTTCGAAATATTCCGCGACTCCGACGTCTACGTCATGCCGTCCGTATCCGAGCCTTTCGGCATCAGCCCCCTCGAAGCTATGCAGAGCGGCGTGCCCAGCATCATATCCAAGCAGAGCGGCTGCGCCGAGATACTCGACAAGTGCATCAAGACCGACTACTGGGACATCGACGCCATGGCCGATGCCATGTATTCTCTCTGCACCAACGACTCGCTCCACGAATACCTTCAGGTCGAAGGTAAAAAGGAAGTCGACGGCATCACCTGGGAGAAAGTGGGCGAACGCATACGCCGACTCTATGACCAGTGCCTGGCAAGATACTAACAGACCCACCACCTGCCCCCTCCCATAATGGAGGGGAGACTTGCGGGATGGAATCACATACAATAAATAATAATAACTTTTAATAATGACCCTACACACCCTCTAACTACGCGCCAGCCGCTCCCCTCCTCTTACGGGAGGGGGCAGGGGGAGGGTCTTCTTAATATTTATGAAAACAATTTGCTTATATTTCGAGATCCACCAGAACGTGCATCTCAAGCGCTATCGCTTCTTCGAGATAGGAAAGGACCACTACTATTTCGATGACTACGAGAACGAGCGCGGCATCACCGAGACCGCCGAACGTTCATATATCCCTGCCATCCGCACCTTCCTTGAGATGGCAAAGCTCTACGGCAAGGCCTTCAAGGTGGCTTTCTCCATCTCTGGCTGTGCCCTGGAACTCCTTGAGCAGTACGCTCCAGAAGTGATCGAGATGCTTCAGGAACTGAATGACACTGGTTGCGTAGAGTTTCTTGCTGAGCCCTACAGCCACGGACTCAGCTCGCTGGCCAACGAGGGCGTATTCCGCGACGAAGTAGCTCGCCAGGCTAAGAAGATGAAGGAACTCTTCGGCAAGAAGCCTACCGTGCTGCGCAACAGCTCGCTCATCTACAGCGACGACATCGGAAACCTGGTTGCATCAATGGGCTACAAGGGAATGATTGCAGAAGGAGCAAAGCACATCCTCGGTTGGAAGAGCCCCCACTTCGTCTACAACTGTGCGCTCAACCCCAACCTCAAGCTCCTGCTGCGCGACTACAAGCTCAGCGATGATATCTCGCTGCGCTTCAACGACTCATCGTGGAACGAATATCCTCTGTTCGCCGACACGTATATGGATTGGATTGCCCAACTGCCGGAAGAAGAAAAAGTAATCAACATCTTCATGGAACTCTGCGCACTTGGCATCTACCAGCCCCTCAGCTCCAACATCCTCGAGTTCATCAAGGCTCTGCCCGCCGTGGCCAAGGACCGTGGCATCACGTTTGCTACACCTTCCGAGATAATCACCAAGTCGAAGAGCGTAGCACCGCTGGAAGTGCCCTATCCCATGTCGTGGAACGACGAAGAGCGCGACACCAGTTGCTGGCTCGGCAACGTAATGCAGCGCGAAGCATTTGACAAGCTCTACAGCGTGGCAGAGCGCGTCCTCATCTGCAAGGACCGCCGCATTACCCAGGACTGGGACCGCATCCAGGCATCCAACAACTTCCGCTTCATGACCACCAAGAACATGGGCGTAGGCTTCTATCGCGGCATCTACGACAGCCCATACGATGCCTTCACCAACTACATGAATATCCTCGGCGACTTCATCAACCGCGTCAATGCCCTCTACCCCCTCGACATAGAGAACGATGAACTCAACGCCCTGCTTACTACCATTCGTAATCAGGCCGACGAGATCACCGTGAAGGATGCAGAGATTGCTCGCCTTCAGGCTCGTCTCGGCATCGATGCCAGCGCTGAAGAGCCGGCCAAAAAGAAAGCCCCTGCCAAGAAGGCTGAGCCGGCAAAGAAGGCTGAGCCGGCAAAGAAAGCTCCTACCAAGAAAGCTGAACCCGTAAAGAAGGCCAAAACTCCGACGAAGAAAGCTCCGGCAAAGAAGTAATAATGATATTTCCAACAAGTTCCGAGCTGATTCATAACAACAGAATGAGCTCTGAACAAAGAAAAGCGGCTGTGCATGCACAACCGCTTTTTTTATTATCTATTGCGCTCTTACGGCCTTCGGAGTCCAGCATTGGAAGAAGCGTAGGACACGGTCGTGGCTATAGCTTTTCCCTTCCTCGAGAAAGCTCGAATCTTGTATGTGTATCACACTACCTTTCTCGTCAAGAACGATAAACACGGGAAAGCCGAAACGCGCTGGTGAGCCCAAACGAGTCAACAGTTCCGAGGCCTTCTTTGCCATTCCAGCATCAGCCGACGATTTGCGAGGGTCGTAGTTGACATGAATGTAAACAAAGTTGTCGGCTACGACCTGACTGATGATGCTATCTTTTGAAACGAAATCAGCGAAACGCAAGCACCAAGGACACCAGTTGCCTCCGAGCTGACAGAGGACATAGCGCTCTGATGACTTAGCTTTTATTAAGGCGCTGTCTATCTGAGCAATAGGATTAATCGCTTCATTATAAACTCGAGGTAAGCCAGACTGGCCTTGCACACCTATTGACAGGAGCAAGAAAGCTCCAAACAGCAGTTCTCTCATAAGTTAGATTTTCTTCCGTAGAACGGAGATTAAAAGTGTCTTTTTCGCTGGCAAAAGTAGCTAATTATTTTAATCTACAAGCACTTTATTCTGTTTTTTATTCATTTTATAGCCATTATTAATAATGCTTTGCTGGGTTAAAAAACTGAAAATACTTGCTTATACGCCGTATATAGTGTACTTTTGCACCGTTTTATGGCGGCGTGAATGCTGCCACCTTCCGCTAAGTGACAAGAAAACTCATTTATATATCATTCTTGGGAGCGTTGTTAGCAATGCTGGCTGCTTCTTGTTCTACGGCTTTACGCCGGACAGACCAGCCGCTTGCCAGCGGCAGCACTACGCCTGCAATAGGCATCGACACGCCCTCGCAGGACACTGACGTGAAGCGTGTTAATCAGGCAGCTACGCAGGCGTTCGACTCCCTATCCGCCAAGGGTCAAGTTGGCAACGGTGCAAAAGCCGATTCTTCACCGGAGCAGCCCGACAGTGTTCCGCATGAGTCAGTCTTTTCAAACATGCGCAGACGCCCTGAGGTGGCAGTAGCAGACTCCATAGCGGACAGCCTGGCTATGCGCAAGAACCTGGGTGCCTTACGTTCAGACTCCGACAGCCTGGCTGCGCTGGCTGCTCTCGACACACTGACATCCGACACTTCACGTTTCATGGTCGTCCACGGCGATACCGTCTATCTCGGTCGTGGCGGCTTCACCGGCACGGTGACTCAGCAGATAGATTCTACCAAGCAGAGCAAGAATGCGCTGGAAGCCGTGGTGGAGTTCTCAGCAAAAGACTCCGTCACCTTCGACTATGCCAACGACCGTGTCAACTTCTACGGTGATGCAAAGGTCAACTACACCAACCTTGAGCTGTCGGCAAACCTTATCACCATGAGTGTCGACAGCAGCGTAGTCCACGCCCATGGCACGCGCGACTCTCTCGGCAACATGATCACTCCGCCCGTATTCAAGCAAGGCAGCGATGAATATGAGCCAGATGCCATAGCCTACAATTTCAAGACTCGCAAAGCATTCATCAATAATGTCTACACGCAGCAGGGCGACGGATATATGATCAGCCAGGAGAGCAAGCGCGACTCAGCTGGCACGATGTACGTAGCGCATGCCAAATACACTACCTGCGACGCCAAACACCCTCACTTCTACCTCGCTCTTACCCGCGCCAAGGTTCGTCCGGGCAAGGATGTCGTCTTCGGTCCGGCTTATCTCGTGCTTGAGGATGTGCCTCTGCCATTGGCCATCCCCTATGGCTTCTTCCCCTTCTCCAGTTCCTATTCCAGCGGTATCATTATGCCCACCTACGGCGACGAGACGACGCGTGGCTTCTACCTCCGCGACGGCGGCTACTATTTTGCCATCAGCGACCGTGTCGACCTGAAGCTCTTAGGCGAGATCTATACTAAAGGCTCTTGGGGCATCTCTGGCCAGAGCACCTATAAGAAGCGCTACCGCTTCGGCGGCGCTGTCAACTTCTCCTACCAGCGTACGGTGGAAGGTGAGAAGAACATGCCTGACTACTCTGTGGCAAAGAGTTTCAAGATACAGTGGAGCCATCGGCAAGACACCAAGGCAAACCCGTCGCAGTCCTTCTCGGCAAGTGTCAACTTCGCCACTTCAAGCTACGAGCGCAACAATCTGTCGTCGATGTACAATCCGCAAAGCCTGAGCCAGAGCACGCGCACCTCTTCGGTAAGCTATTCCCGCTCGTTTGCCGACATAGGGCTCACGCTCTCGGCGACGATGAACCTCTCGCAGAACGTGCGCGACTCGAGCATCTCGATGACGTTGCCTTCGCTGAACATCTCTCTCGCCCGTTTCAACCCCTTCAAACGCAAGAAGATGGTAGGTGCAGAACGATGGTACGAGAAGATTGCTATGAGCTACACCGGTACCATATCCAACAGCATCGCCACGAAGGAGGACAAGCTGCTGCACTCGAGTTTCGTCAAGGACTGGCGCAACGGTATGCGCCATCAGATTCCGGTCAACGCCACTTTCTCGCTGCTCAATTATATTAATGTCACTCCGTCGTTCAACTTCAGCGACCGTATGTACACCTACAAGGTCAACCGCTCTTGGGACTCGGAGAAACTGCGCGAAGTGCCAGACACAGTCTACGGCTTCAACAACGTCTTCGATTTCAACATGAGCATCTCTGCCTCCACAAAGCTCTATGGCACTTACACCCCGCTCATCGGCAAGAAGATTGTGGCTATCCGTCACGTGCTCACGCCTACCGTCAGCTTCTCTTATGCTCCCGACTTCGGTGCTGCCCACTGGGGTTACTATGGCTCCTACGTGAAGACGGACAAGGACGGCAACGTCTCTACTGTGACCTACAACCGTTATCAGGGATCGCTCTACGGAGCCCCGAGCAGCGGCAAGACCGGCAACATCAATTTCGACATCGGCAATAATATTGAGATGAAACTGCGCGAAGAAGGTGATTCTACCCGCAAAATCAGCCTCATTGACGAGCTCGGAGCATCGATGTCCTACAATATGGCGGCCAAGACGCGCCCCTGGAGCGACCTCAGCACGCGCCTGCGCCTGAAGCTCACGAAGAGCTACACCTTCTCGCTGAACGCCCAGTTCGCTACTTACGCCTATGAGAAGGACGAGAACGGGCGCGTCTACGTTGGTGAGCGCACCGAGTACTCCTATGGCCGCTTCGGCCGTTTCCAAGGCATGTCTCAGAACATCTCGTATTCGCTCAACAACCAGAAGCTCAAACAACTATTCGACAAGCTCACAGGTCGTGGCGACAGCAAGAAGAAACTCGAAGATGATGACGAGAGCCTCGAAGATGATGAGGAACGCGACATCAACGAATCCAACATGGACCCTGAACTCACCAAAGCGCAGAAAGGAACACGAGGCAGTCGCCAGAGTGGCGAAGTCGACGAGGACGGCTACTTAGCCTTCAAGCTTCCCTGGACTATATCGTTCAGCTATGGCATCTCGATGCGCGAGAACACGGCAGGCAAGTTCAACGACAAACGCATGCGCTATCCCTATTCGCTGACCCACACGCTCAACTTCTCCGGCAACCTGCAGATAGCTACCGGATGGAACATCTCATGGTCGTCGGGCTACGACTTCAACTACCATAAGCTGTCAATGACTACAGCCTCGCTCTCCCGCGACCTCCACTGTTTCACAATGTCGGCGAGCATGGTCATTGCACCCTACCGGACCTATAACTTCACTTTCCAGGCCAACGCCTCTACGCTCGCAGACGCCTTGCGCTGGAAGAAGCAAAGCGGCTACACTAATTCCATCAGGTGGTATTAACGGTAAGAGAAATGATTAAAGATAAAAATTTAAAAGATAAAAATTTAAAAGGTAACATGAAAAAGACATTGTTATTCGTAGCCATCGCTACTTTGGCATTCATTGCTTGCGACAAGGAGACTGAGTTTCATCAGACCTACGTTCCTCAATCATTCCAGGTAGTCTACGCCGATCAGATTTCTGACAGCGTTCAGTATGTCACCACGGAAGTGCATCAGGTTCGTAGCAGCGAAAGCTGGTGCTCCGTCAACGACATCTACCAGCAGTCTATCAACCAACAGATTGCGGCCAACAAAGGCGTCTATCAACTGGCTGCCTACCTCAACTTCAACCTCAACACGACTGGTAAGTTGCGAACCTCTACAATCACCATCGACGGCGGAGAGTACAGCGCCTCCACGCTCATCGTTCAGCTGGGCAACCTTGAAGTGCAACGTCCACTCATTGCCATCAGTTCGGACTTCGGCACTGACTCTGTCTCCACGCTCCACGTAGAGAGCATAGCTAAAACGGACAGCATTATCTTCCACACCAACTATCCGTGGGAACTCTCCGTACCCAAAGGCTCGTTCATAGCGCTCGAGAAGACCAGCGGCCCGGCCGGCGACAACACCGTACGCTTCACCGTGACATCCAATAATCTCGATTATTCCCGCACGGAAAAGCTCAGCCTCACCTCCATCTGCAATCCCTTAAATACGCGGGCAGCAGAGTCGACCGACGAGAAGTCACGCATAACGACCATCATCCCCGTTGAGCAGGCTAAGAATTACCTGTCTGTTGTCGAATAGGCTTCCTTTAGCGATGCCAAACGCCATTGTTTCCGACTAAAACTCACGCCGCCATGATATCCCTGCGAACCCTTATCGCTTCTGCTGCCGTTATGCTGGCATCTCCCCACCTCCGTGCCAACCAGCCCGACTCCGTCTACCTCTTTGCCTACAACAGCAATCCAGCTGCCGGCCTGTCGCTGGCCTATTCGGCCGACGGGCATAGTTGGAAAAGCATCGCTGGCGGAGCATCGTTCGTCAAGAGCGATTTTGCACAATGGGGAGCGAATAAAAAGATGTACACGCCCGAGCTGTCGCGCGACGACAACGGCCTTTGGCATCTCGTCTTCAGCGTAGGAGCCGGCACACGCCAGTATGCCCACGCCACATCCGCCGACCTCATCTGTTGGCGCCCGCAAGACTATCCCGCGGCCGAGAGCACAGAAGCCCTCCAGCACATGTTCGCAGAGATTGAGCATCGCCAGACGGAAGCCATTGTCGACGGCAGCGTGCAGAAAGGATTCGTCAACCGAGTAGCCTACAGCCACGTCGTTGCCCTGGAGAATGCCAAAACCGCAGAGCGAGAGCGCAACAACCTCAATTCAGAGACTCTTGCCGACGACGACGCCCGCTTCGCACGCCTCGGACAGACATCCGTCCACGCCGACATCACCATCGATGCCACCCACGCAAAGGCCATCTCCGACAAGCTCATCGGCATCTTCTTCGAGGACATCAACTACAGCGCCGACGGCGGACTCTATGCAGAGCTCATTGAGAATCGCGACTTCGAATACAGCACCGACGACCACGGCCGCGAACAAAACTGGACGGCAACCCACTCGTGGACTCTGCAAGGCAATGGCACACGCTTCACCATATCCACCGCGCAGCCCCTCAGCACCAACCAGAAACACTATGCCGTGCTCGAGACCGAGAGCCCCGGAGCCGCCCTCGTCAACGATGGCTTCGACGGTATCCCCCTGCACAAAGGCGAGCACTACGACGTAAGCCTGTTCGCACGTCAGCTCGCAGGCAAAGCCTCACGCATAAAGGTGCAGCTGCTCGATGCCGACCGCGTCGTTGGCGAAGCCACCCTGGCAGCACCTTCTGCCGCTTGGAAGCAGCTTTCTGCAACTATCGTCGCCAAGGCCGACGCCACGTCGGCAAGCCTGGCAATCGTCCCCACCGCTGCCGGCAGCCTGGCTCTCGACTTCGTGTCCCTCTTTCCACAAAAGACATTCAAGAATCGCAAGAATGGCATGCGCGCCGACTTGGCGCAAACTCTGGCCGACCTTCACCCCCGTTTCATGCGATTTCCCGGAGGCTGTCTCGTCCACGGCGACGGCCTCGGCAATATGTACCATTGGAAAGAGACTATCGGACCGCTCCACGAGCGCAAGCCTCTGCGTAATATATGGGGATATCATCAGACACGAGGCCTCGGCTACTACGAGTTCTTCCAGCTCTGCGAGGATATGGGCGCTGAGCCACTGCCCGTAGTGGCAGCTGCCGTGCCCTGTCAGAACAGCGCCGTAGACCCCGTGCTCGGCGGCGGACAGCAAGGCGGCATACCTTTTGGACCACAGTTTGAGCAATATAAGCAAGACGTGCTCGACCTCATTGAATGGGCCAACGGAGACCCGAAGACCAGCCACTGGGCACGCCTGCGTGCCGAGGCGGGGCACCCGAAGCCATTCAATCTCAAGTATATAGGTATAGGTAACGAGGACATTATCTCCGACACCTTCGCCGTGCGCTACGTTCGCCTCATCGAAGCCGTCAAGGAGAAATACCCCGACATCACCGTCTGCGGCACCGTAGGCCCCTTCTTTGAAGGCAGCGACTACGAGCGCGGCTGGCAACTGGCCAAGGAACATCACATCGATATGGTCGACGAGCACTACTACGTCTCGCCAGGTTGGTACATCCACAATCAGGACTACTACGACCAGTATGACCGCGGCGCCTCAAAAGTCTATTTGGGCGAGTACGCCAGCCACGGGCGTGGCCGCAAGTCTACGATAGAGACCGCGCTCACCTGCGCTATGCACATCTGCTCGCTCGAGCGCAACGGCGACGTTGTGGCCATGAGCTCCTACGCCCCGTTGCTCGCCAAGCACGGCCACACTCAGTGGAACCCCGATCTCATCTATTTCGACAACCAGCACGTCTACCCCACCGTCGACTATCAAGTTCAGCTCATGTGTGGCCAGACACAAGGCAACACCTATCTGCCTACGTCAGCCTCCGTAAGCCTCGGCGACGACAAGCACCAGGCCGACGACACCACGGCACGGCGCATAGCAGTGAGCACCGTGCGCGACAGCGCCAGCGGGCGGACATACATCAAAATCGTGAACCTGCTCCCGACAGCCGTAAACGCCTCGCTCAACGCCACGGGCCTGGAGCTACCGACGACGGCCACCGTCCGCCAGCTCACCGGAGCTTGGGACTCCACCGACGCTCAGCCTACGCTCGACAAAGCAGTTGACCTAACGACACACACAATGGCTTTGCCGCCATACTCTTTCACGGTCATTGAATACTAAGCAGCGTGTCGCACGACACATCCTTTCGCATAAGCCAATTCAACCAGTTGCGTAAGCCAATTCAACCGGTTGCGTAAGCCAATTCAACCGGTTGCGTAAGCCAATTCAACCTGTTGCATTTTCAAATACATCCTGATGCTGACAGACAGATTCTTTAAGTTCCGAAGACTACTATGTGCCATGGCAAGCCTTGTTGCCATGGCGGCGACAGCGTCAGCCCAAGAGCCAGCCGCACCTTCGGCCCGCGACCACATAGGTTTTCAGCTGTCGGGGAGTATGGCGCGCCTGATTCCTCAGAACGACTATATCAGCTCGCTCGTTCATTCGTATTCATGCAACTATCAGGACGCACGCTTCCTCTGGCACACGCTGCCGGCCGACGGCAACGCGTTCAACAAGAGCTACCACTACCCTACGCTCCAGGCTGGCATCATGCATGCCGACTTCTCTCACATCCGCCTCAACCGCTTTGCCCCGGACTACGATTCGCGACTCGGCCACGCCATTGCGGTCTACGGCGGCATACAGATAGACTTCCTACGCCGCGGCCGATGGTCGTTGGGCTGCGACCTGCAGAACGGCGTCGCTTTCTTCACTGAGCACTATGATTTTAATACAAACCGCGACGACGAAGTCATAGGCTCGGTGGCAGCTGTCTACTTCGGGGCATCGCTGCAGACCCGTCTGCGAGTAGCCCCACAATGGACCGTAGGCCTCTCGGCCGACTTCCGGCATTGCAGCAACGGACATATCACGCGCCCTAACCTGGGCACCAATACGCTCAGCGCCTCACTGTCAACGACCTACGACCTCGAGCCCGCGGCAGCAGAGAGCACCAGAGCCTTGGACCAGGTTGCTCCGTCGGGGTCGCCTGTGGATTCCGAAGCACAAGCGTCAGCGAGCTCCGAGGCCAGGCAGCGCCCCCGTTTCTACGTCGACCTCAGCACCGGCTTGTCGCTGAAATCGCTGCTCGAAGCCTTCATGGCCGACCCGTCGACAAAGGTCAAGACCTATGGCGTCTTCACGGCCGTGGCCGCCCCTATGGTGCGCTACCATCGCATGCACGCCAGCGGCCTGCAGTTCGACTTCATGTACGCCCACTACGTCGATGAGATCCGCGAACTCGACATCGCCAAGGGCCACGAGGGGCAGTATCGCTATTCGCCCTACGTCATGGGCTTGGCCCTGCGCCACGAACTGTTCTACCGTCATTTCTCAATCTTCGCGGCAGCAGGCGTCTACCTACGCCATCGCACAGGGCACTATACCGCCACGGAGGAGAGCCCTCTGTATCAAGCCATTGGCCTACGCTACAGCATTCCGGCCACCGGCGACCGCCTCTCGGTAGGCTACAACGTAAAAGCCCACCATCTGAGCAAGGCCGACTGCATGCAGTTTATGGTGGGCTGGAAATTGTGAGCAGATGGCTCCTACGACATTATCTCTACGAAATCATCAATGTGGCTGTCGACGTAGACAGCAATCATCGACGTGATGGCTTCTTCGTCCTCGACGAACTCATCATCGAGGTCGTCAAATTCAGGAAAGCGCTCAAACGAAGCCATAAACTCCTCGTCGCTCATCTCGGCCGTAAGTTCTTCGCCATAGCGCTCGAAGAGCTTGCGGCCTTTGTATATCAGCCTCGAGAAGTCGTGAAGGATGCTCGTCCCGCGGTCTGCCTCCACCTCCTGGCCCCATAGGCGCATGGCTTTGGCAAAGGGGTTGAGGAAGATGAACGGGCCGAGTCCGTTGTGAATAAGCTGTACGAAGCCGCCGTCGAGCACTTCCTCGCGAAACATGTGGTAGGCCAAGAGCGTTATCTGTTCGCCCGAGAGCTGCTGCATGGCCTCTGCCGTGAGCGTTCCGCCTATGGCGTCGAGCGTCCGGCTAACGACGAGCTCAAACAACTCATCGAAGCCTTGGGCGGCAGCGCCTCGTAATTCAGAATCGGATATTTGCGGTTTCATACTTGTAGGTTATGAGTGGGATTATTATCAGGACTTATTTACTGATCAGAAATTATGCTTGAAATGGCGGTCGATGTCGCGGCGGTCCTCCTTTTCTTTCAGAGTCTCGCGCTTGTCGTAGCCATGCTTGCCTCGTGCCAGATGTATGTCGAGCTTGGCGCGCCCGTTCTCGTCGATAAAGAGAAGGGTCGGCACAATCGTGACGCCCGGACTCTTCGAGGCGTTCTGCAGCTTGTTGATTTCGCGACGGTTGAGCAGCAGCTTGCGGTCGCGCCGCGCGGCGTGGTTGTTGTACGTGCCATAGAAGTACTGGGCAATGTTCATATTCTTGACCCATACCTCGCCGCCGATGACCAGACAATAAGTGTCCACGAGGCTGGCTTTGCCCAGGCGGATACTCTTGATCTCGGTGCCTGTGAGCACGATGCCGGCCGTGAACTTGTCCTGCAGGTAGTAGTCGAACTCAGCTTTGCGGTTCTTTATGTTTATCGTTTTCTGTTTCTCTTTTGCCATTGCTATGGTGTTTAGCAAGAAGCCCAGCCCTTCCGGACTGGGCTTTTCTTTTATCCTTAAGCCTAAAGCAGCGACGTGCAGGCGGCCGCACGGGGCGGGGTCATTGGCGCGCGTAGTCGATCATCTTTATGGCCGTGACGGCGCATTCGGTGCCTTTGTTGCCGAGGATGCCGCCGGTACGCGCCTCTGCCTGCTCCATGTTGTTGCAGGTGAGCAGGCCGTAGATGACGGGCACCGAGCCCACGACGTTCAGCTCTGCCAGCCCTTGTGTAGTGCCTTGGCAGATATAGTCGAAATGAGGTGTGTCGCCGCGGATAACGCAGCCGATGGCTATGACGGCGTCGACCTGCGCCTTGTCGATCATCCATTTCGCACCATAGACCAGCTCGAAGCTGCCGGGGACGCGCTTCACGAGGATGTTGTCGTCAGTGGCGCCATGCTCTTTCAGCGTAGCTATGGCCGCATCGGCCATGGCGTAGGTGAAGCGGTCGTTCCAGTCGGCCACGACGATGCCGAAGCGCATGTCGCTTGCCGAAGGCACCGAGGCTGCATCGTAGTCCGAGAGATGATGGTAGGCAGTAGCCATTAGGGTTGACGTTAGGATATTATTTCGTTACGCGTTCGATGTACTTGTCGATCTCCTGCTGCTGAACAGCCATGGAGTTGACATAGTCGCGCTTGACCTGCTGGTAGAGCTCGAGAGCCTTGTCTGCCTTGCCCTGAGCCTCTAAGAGCTCGCCTGCCTGGATGAGGTAGGTCGGCGAGAGGCTGCCGTTGTCGGCTGCCTTGGCTGCCTTGATGAGCGTAGTGATAGCCTTCTCGTTGTCGCCGAGGTTGGCATAGACGTTGCCGAGAGCGCCGAGGGCGGCGGGAGTGATGATGGCGTCATCCTGGCCCTTGAAAGCTTCGAGGTACTTCTTGGCATCTTCCCACTTCTCGGTCTGGGCGTAAGCCAGCCCGGCATAGAGCTTGGCAAGGTTACCGGCCTTGGTGCTCGAGAACTCGTCGGCCACCTTCAGCAGGCCGATGCACCCCTGGCCGTCGCCGTTGAGAGCCTTGTCGTAGTTATCGGCATCGAAGTAGGTCTGGCACTTTGCCAGTGCGTCGTTGGCCTTGGCGATGCGGGGATTAAGCACGAATTGCATGTAGGCGATGATGGCGGCAGCGATGACTACGATTGCGCAGATGCCATAGATGATTTGCTTCTTGTACTTGTCGAAGAAGGCTTCGGTCTTTGTCACTACCTCGATGTTCTCGGGGGCGGCGTTCTTGTTTTTTTTCTTTGCCATTGTTCTGTTATTGTTTTTTAGTTTCTTGTTTCGTTGTTGAGCTCAGTGCAAACGATAATATATAATGTACGCGCGGGCGCGTGGCCATGCACAAAGCGGTGCAAAATTAGTAAAAAACTTTTTCTTGCTAAACTTTTCGCCTTAATATTTCATCTTTTTTGCGGATAATAGGGCAAAAAGACTTTTTACTTTGGCAAAATGAGCCTGCAATAGCGCTTTTTACATTATCTTTGCATTGATAAACGGGCGTTCGGGCATCGCCGCACGAACTCCCACATAACCAACGGCAGACCAACAGTGCAACTCAATCAGCTGTCCATAGTCAACTACAAGAACATACGCCAGGCAGAGCTCACGCTCTCGTCGGGGCTCAACTGCTTCATCGGCCAGAACGGCGAGGGGAAGACCAACCTGCTCGATGCCGTCTTCTTCCTGGCCTTGTGCAAAAGCTCTACGACGACGTCCGACAGCCTCTGCATCACCCACGACGAGGACATCTGCATGCTGCATGGGACCTTCGTGCGCGAGAATGGCGACAGCGAAGTCATTCAGATGGGGCTGCGACGGGGCAGCAAGAAGAACGTGCAGCGCAACAAGAAAGCCTACAAGCGGCTGGCCGAGCACATAGGGCTGATTCCGCTCGTCATGGTGTCGCCGCTCGACTCGATGCTCATCCTCGGCGGCAGCGAGGAGAGGCGCCGCTTCATGGACATCGTCATCTCGCAGACCGACCATCGCTACATGGACGCCCTCTTGAGCTACAACAAAGCGTTGCTGCAACGCAACGCCCTGCTCAAGCAGGAGGAACCGCCCGCCGACCCTACCCTGCTGGCTCTCTGGGAAGAGGAGATGGCTCGCCACGGCACGGTCGTCTACGAGGCGCGCTCGAGGTTCATCGAGGCTTTCGTGCCGGTCTTTCAGGAGGCCTACTCGACGATCAGCCAGGACAAAGAGCGCGTGGCGCTGGCCTACATCTCGCATGCGCAACGGGGCCCGCTGCTCGACGTCATACAGCGCGACCGCGCCAAGGACCTCGCCGTGGGCTATTCGCTCCACGGCATCCACCGCGACGACCTCGAAATGTCGCTCGGAGGCTTTGCCATCAGGCGCGAAGGCTCGCAGGGCCAGAACAAGACGTTCCTCATTGCGCTGAAGCTGGCGCAGTTCGATTTCCTGCGCCGCTCCGGCTCGCGCACAACACCGCTCCTGCTCCTCGACGACATCTTCGACAAGCTCGATGCCAGCCGTGTAGAGCAGATCGTAAGACTCGTCAGCAGCGACCGCTTCGGGCAGATATTCATCACCGACACCAACCGCGACCACCTCGACCAGATCCTCTCGCGTAGCGGAGGCAACTACCGCATCTTCAGCGTAGAACGAGGCCATATCACCGAAACCCTGGCGCACGACGGCGACCAGGACTTCGCCGACGCACAACTATGAGACGACAACAGGCAGAACTACTCGGGGCCGTGCTCAACCAGTTCCTGCGCGAGGAAGGCCTGGAGACGCCCTACAACGAATGGCGCCTCGTAGAAGCGTGGCCCGAAGTGATGGGGCAAGCAATTGCACGCTACACGCTCAGCACCGAGATTCGCAACCGCACGCTCTTCGTTCGCCTCTCCTCGTCCGTCGTCCGTCAGGAACTTATGGCTGGGCGCAAGACCTTAGTGCAAAGGCTCAACAACTACGTAGGCGCGCAGGTCATCGACAATATCGTCTTCAGGTGAAACATACGGGCTAACGAACAGACACAAGCTGACGAATGTGAATAACAAGCAAAGGGTTCTCATTGTTCGGTCGCGACCGAACAACGAGAACCCTTAACCTTTTTGCCCGAAACCCTTAAGCCTTTTTGCCGAAACCCTTAAGCCTTTTGCCGAAACCCTTAAGCCTTTTGCCCGAAACCCTTAAGCCTTTTGCCCGAAACCCTTAAGCCTTTTGCCCGAAACCCTTAAGCCTTTTGCCCGAAACCCTTAAGCTATCTCCCCGCCCTCTTGAGGGAGGGGTCGGGGTTAGGTCTCAAGCCTTATTCCCCTACCTTGAGGGAGGGCCGAGGTAGGCTCTCAATCCATAATCCTCCTAAATCTTCAGGATGTCGTCATCAGAGCGGGGAACGAAGGGGCCGTCCTTAGCCTCGAAGATCACCGTAGGCTCGAGCACTTCCACCGTATGCCAGGCACAGGCCGGGATGCTTAGTGCCTGCGGACCGCTGTCGTGCGAGAGACACACGCGCGAAGTCTCGCGCCCCTCGTCGTCGAAGAAGACCTCGTCCATTCGTCCACGCAGGATGACGACCGTCTCCGTCGTCTCGCGATGGCGATGAATAGGCAGCTGTGTGCCAGGGATTAGTGCGTTGAGCATGCGCTGCGACTGGTCGGCCTCTGACGTGCGCAAGTCAAAAGCCTGTCTGAGGCGCGGGTTCGCGCGCGCGTCATTAATTAATGTGTCGATGAAATTGTCGTCGATGATGATTTGTGACATAGTGGTTCTTATTGCTCTATTTCTGATAATTCCAGCCAGCGCAGCTCGGCCTCGTCGAGTTCGGCCTGCAGCTTGGGCAGGCGTATGCTCATCTCGGTGATGGTTTCAACGCTCAGTGTGGCGCCGCTGAGGTCTGCTTCGATCTGCGCCTTCTCAGCCTCGAGGGCGGCAATTCGCTGCTCGAGGGCTTCCATCTCGCGACGCTCCTTGAACGAAAGACGGCGCGGACGCTGGGCGGCAGCACTGCGGCCGCCACTCTCGGCCTTAGAGCGGTCGGCGTTGGGGCCTGCCTTGTCGCCTCTCCGCGGCAGAGCCTGTGCGGCCTGCTCTGCGGCCTGCTCCTTCTCCCATGCGCGGTACTGAGTGTAGTTGCCCGGGAAATCCTTCACCACACCGTCGCCCTTGAAGACGAGCAGGTGGTCGACGACCTTGTCCATGAAATAGCGGTCGTGGCTGACGACGATGACGCATCCGCGGAATTCGCGCAGGTAGTCCTCGAGGATGTTCAGCGTCACGATGTCAAGGTCGTTGGTCGGCTCGTCGAGTATGAGGAAGTTGGGGTTCTGCATGAGCACGGTGCACAGGTACAGGCGTCTGCGCTCGCCGCCCGAGAGCTTATAGATGTAGTTCTGCTGCTGCAGCGGTGTGAACATGAAATGCTGCAGAAACTGCATAGCCGAGAGGTGGCGCCCGCCGCCGAGATCTACGTACTCGGCCACGCGGCGCACGGCATCGATGACACGCATCTCAGGCGAGAAGTCGAGTCCGTCCTGCGAGAAATAGCCAAAGCGCACCGTCTCGCCGACGACGAAGCGCCCGCTGTCGGGCTTCACCAAGCCAAGGAGCATCTTCACGAAGGTCGATTTGCCGCTGCCGTTGGGACCCACGATACCCATCTTCTCGTAGCGCGAGAAGTTGTAGTAGAAATCCTTGAGGATGACCTTAGGGCGGCTCGAAGGGTTGTCTGCATCGGCCGGAAAGGTCTTGCTGACGTATTCCGCTTCGAAAATCTTACTGCCGATATACGTGCTGTTGAGTTGCAACGTCATCGCCTTCTCCTCGATACGGCGGTTGGCACGCTGCTCGAGGTCGGCAAACGCCTCTTCGCGATAGCGCGCCTTGTGCCCGCGGGCCTGCGGCATGCGCCGCATCCACTCGAGCTCGCGGCGGTAGAGGTTGTTGGCACGCACGATGTTGGCGTTCTGAACGTCGATGCGCTGCTGGCGCTGCTCGAGGTAGTAGGCGTAGTTGCCACGATAGGTGTAGAGCGTCTCGTCGGCAAGCTCGAGAATGAGCGTGCAGACGCGGTCGAGGAAATAGCGGTCGTGGGTGACCATCAGCAGCGTCATCGACGAGCGCGAGAGATAGGTCTCGAGCCACTCTATCATCTCCAGGTCGAGGTGGTTCGTTGGCTCGTCAAGTATCATGAGGTCGGGCTCCTGACACAACACGTTGGCAAGAGCAACGCGCTTGAGCTGGCCGCCCGAGAGCTGCGACACGGGCTGGTCGTGATCCGTAATCTTAAGCTTCGTAAGATACTCCTGTATGCGCTGCGGCTCCTCGCGGCACTTCCAGAGGCAGGCCTCCATGACGCTCATGTGCGAGGGAAAGGAGGGCGTCTGCTCGAGATAAGCCACGCGAAGGTCACGACGAAAGATTACTGTGCCCGACTCGGCTTGCTCGTGGCCCGCAATGATGTTCAGGAGCGACGTCTTGCCAACGCCATTCTGAGCTATCAGCCCTACGCGCTGACGCTCGGCAAGCCCGAAACTGATGTCGTGGAACAACACTTTGTCGCCAACAGCAAACGACAGGTTATCGACTTGAAAAAAGGGATTTACGAGTGCCATAACAAATAATCTGCTGCGAAATTACAGAAAAAAACTGAAAATCCTTTGACATTTTTAGAGAAATAATTACCTTTGCAGCGAATTTATGAGGGGTTAGCTCCTTTTTAAAGCCAATCTCTTTGTAGTTTCCACTCTTTTTATATTACGCTTTTACCAGCATAAGGGCTGCTACAGGCCCCTTATGATACACCCATTAATCAATTTCTATGCACACAAAAATTGAACTCGAGGCGCTACCCATAGAAGAACTTGTGACTATGGCTAAGAGCCTCAACATCTCTGTAAAGAAAGACACTGAAAAACTCGACCTTATCTACGACATCATTGAGGCCGAACTCACCGTAGCCCCGGAACCCGAGGCTCAACCCAAGAAGCGAGGTCGTAAGCCCAAAGCCGAAAAGACGGCCGTAGACACCGTAGAGAAGCTCAAAGACGATCTCGTCAAGGCCCGTAAGGCTAAGGAAACGGTGGCGAGCAAAGATAAGAGCATCGTTCCCGCCGACGCCACAGAGGAGACGGCGGCAACACAAGACGCCGCCACAGCCGCCCCGAAGGCCAGCGCAGGCCGAAAAGCGGGCAAAACGGAGGAGGCGAAAGCCAAGGCCGCGGCCGACGCTCAGGCCACAGCCGACGCCGAAACGAAGCCTGCACCTAAGAAACGCGGACGCAAGTCGAAAGCAGAGAAAGAAGCCATGGCGGCAGCGGCAGCGGCCAAGGAGGCACAGCTCCAGTTTGCTGAAGCCGATGCTCCGGCCGAAGACGTCAACGCCGACCAGCCGGCAGCCCAGGCCGAAGTGCCTGAGGACGTCACGGCAGAGGCTGCACCGCCCGTAGGCAGCGCAGAGAGCGCCCCCGCAGGCAGCGACGAGCAGGCAGCGATGCCTTCAGCCGAAGACGTAGAAGCTTTCTTCAAAGCTGATGAGCCCGACTTCATCGTCACCATACCCATACCCGAACTGCCGCTTCAAGACCCCATGGCAGTAGTTCCCGAAAAGCATCAGGACCGACAGAACAGAGGCGGTCAGGACTACATGATGGCCGACGGCAACGCCGCTGACATAGCACCAGAAAAGAATGGCACGGCAACGCCGGCAGCTGCAGCCAGCCAGGCCGCCACAAACTTCGACTTCGCAGACCTCGTCAAGGCTGAAGGCGTACTCGAAGTAACGCCTGAAGGCTGGGGATTCCTGCGTTCAAGCGACTACAACTACCTCGCCAGCCCCGACGATGTATTCGTCAGTCAGCAGCAAATCAAGCAATATGGATTAAAGACTGGCGACGTCGTGGAAGGCAACATCAGACCGCCATACGAAGGCGAGAAATATTACCCGCTGGCCAAGGTCGACAGCGTAAACGGCGTGAGCCCTGCACGTATCCGCGACCGTCAGGCCTTCGAGCACCTCACGCCGCTCTTCCCCGACGAGAAATTCAACCTCTGCAAAGGTTACAGCGACCCGACAAGCGTGCGCATCGTAGACCTCTTCTCGCCTATCGGCAAGGGACAGCGAGCACTAATCGTGGCACAGCCCAAGACGGGTAAGACCATCCTGATGAAGGAGATTGCCAACGCCATCGCTGCCAACCACCCGGAAGCTTACCTGATGATGCTCCTCATCGACGAGCGCCCCGAGGAAGTGACCGATATGGCACGCACGGTGAATGCCGAGGTCATTGCCTCGACCTTCGACGAACCCGCCGAGCGCCACGTCAAGATTGCCGGCATCGTACTGGAGAAAGCCAAGCGTATGGTTGAGTGCGGACACGACGTCGTCATCTTCCTCGACAGCATCACTCGCCTGGCACGAGCCTACAACACGGCAGCACCTGCCAGCGGCAAAATCCTCACCGGCGGTGTCGACGCGGGCGCTCTGCAGAAGCCAAAACGCTTCTTCGGCGCTGCCCGTAACATCGAAGGCGGAGGCTCGCTGACAATCATCGCCACAGCTCTCATCGACACGGGTTCTAAGATGGATGAAGTCATCTTCGAGGAGTTCAAGGGTACGGGAAATATGGAACTGCAGCTCGACCGTACGCTGGCCAACAAGCGCATCTTCCCGGCCGTGAACATCGTTGCAAGCTCCACGCGACGCGACGACCTGCTGCACGACAAGACGACGCTCGACCGCATGTGGGTGCTGCGTAAATATCTCTCTGACATGAACCCCATAGAGGCCATGAACGAGCTCAAGAGCCGACTCGAAGGCACCAAGTCGAACGAAGAGTTTCTTATTTCAATGAACTCTTGATTCCTCAGGTCTGCCCGCCAAGCCTTGTCAAAGGCTAAGAGAAGCTGCTCTCACACCGCCATAAACGAATAAAGCCCCGCCAGTCGGCGGGGCTTTATTAATTAATGTCCTTCAAGATTAGTTTTTCATAATCCGCAACTCATCATTCGTGATTCGAAGGTCATCGATAATGATTACGGAAGCATTACATCAGAACTTGAAGCCAAGTGTGAACGTTACGTTGTGGCGGTCGAGGTTGACATCGACGGGCTGCAGCTCACGGCCCTCGGTGATGAACTGAGCCTCAGGAGTCGTGGCCGTCTGGTAGCTGTCGTCGAAGGCGTAGAAGTCGCCATGCTGGTGACGATACTTATAGGCAACGTCGGCATAGAAGTTCTTGCCACGATAGCCCATGCCGAACGAGAATATGTTGGCAGCCTTGAGGTTCATGTAGTCCGTGCCGGTGGTGTAGAACATGCTGTAGGAGTCAATCTTCTGGTCGAAACGGCCGTCAGACTTCATCGGTGCGCTGAAGAAGTTGTAACCGGCGCGCACGGCGAGCTTGGGAGCGGGCTTATACTCGATGCCTGCACGCAGGTTGTGGACACCGTTGGCGACACTTTCCGTCAGGCCGGTCATGGCCTTGTCGCTGTCCATGCCTACGCTCTGGTCGTCCCAGCCGCTGCTCTCCTGGCGCGGATAACCCATCTTTGCCTTGTTGTACATGGCGTATTCATACTCTACGTCCCACGCCAGGTAGTCTTCGACCGTAGAGGCCAGGCTCAGACGGAACTTCCAGGGGGCGTGAAGGTTAAACTCCAAATAGTTGGCATCAGGGCTGTCGTACTGCTTATAGTCGCCTTTCTGGTCGAGATACGCGTAGTCGTAAGACTGAGCGCCTTCGTTCCAGCCATTGTTCTGCCACTTGGTGTAGAACGTGAAGTAGCTGTCTTCCTGCTTCAGGGTGTACCACGTAGGCGTCTCTATAGCGATACCGAAGCGGAAGGGATTATCCTCAATGGGGCGGATGATTGTACCTACTTTGACGTTGAAACCGGTGCCGTTGACATCGTGCTGGGCGTCGAGGGTGTAGTCCTGCACGGCAAAGTCGGCAAGAGGACTGCGGTTGTAGAATCCGTCGCGGAACTCAACGTAAGATGTATTGCTGCGATACTTCATGAAGTCGAGGCCGAAGGTGGCTCCCCAGAAGATGCGATCCTGCACGCCACCCGAAACGTTGAGGTCGAGACCGTAAAGGTTGCCGCTCGAGGTGCGGTAGAACGAGTTCTCACCGGCACGATACTGAAGCTGACCGCCATCAGCAGCGAACACATCATAAATGCCCACGCCGTAAGCTTGGTTTACGAGCGAGCCTACGTTTTGGGAATAATAATCGCCGAAGTCCATCATCAGACCGGCCAGTTGAGCGGCCTGCGTAAGGCCTCCAAGATTGCCATTCTCGGCAATCATCGAATGGCTGAAGTTGAGCTTCTTCTGTAGGTTCACGGCGAAATTAACGTTGTTGCCATTGGAATTGTTGAAGGCAGCGACGAACCCGAGCTGGTCAAAGCTGTAATGGGCGCGGCTGTCGCCGTCGATGGCCTTGTCATCCTGAATCATGGCACCCATTCCTATGCTGATGTCATTGCGGCGCATCAAGCCGATGCCGGCAGGGTTGTTGGAGATGACTGAGATGTCGCCGCCCAAAGCACCCATGGCGCCGCCCATACCTACGTAGCGGGCTGTTCCGTGAACGTCCGACGTGTTGGTCAGGCGGTCGTTGGTGTAAGTATCTTGAGCCTTGGCTCCAGTGAAGGCCAAAGCCATCATTGCGAATATAAAGACTTTTTTCATCGTAATAGTTGTTTTGTGTGTTTGCTTTATACCTTAATTCTTATTGCTAAATGCTGCTAAGCGAAGGCTCTATCGGCCCCGGCCGCCTCCGCCGCCACGGCTGCCGCCAGTGAAGCCGCCACCGCCGCCGCCAGAGAAACCACCGCTTCGCGAGCTGCTGGAGCTGGAGCCGAAGCTGCCGCTGCGCGTGGAGGTTGAAGGCGTAGAATAGGTAGATGTGCTGCTGCGCGACGTGCCGAACGAACCTACGCGGTTGGTGCTGTTGGTGGTTGCAGCGCTACGTTCTGTATTGACCGAGCCGGAGCGTGTGGTGGTGCCGAAAGAGCGTGTACGCCCAGCGGCAGAAGTTGTTGAGCCTGTGTAGCCGCGGCCACGGTCGTAGCCAGCCGAGCGGCCTGTCTGTCCGCGATAGCGCGAAGTGTGGGCAACGTCAGTACGGCTGTTGTGAGGACGTCCGTAGTAGCCGCCACGATAGTAGCCGCCGTAGTAGGGATAGCCCCATCCATAGTAGCCGCCATACCAGTAGGGATCGTAGCCCCAGTAGCCACGCCAGCCATAGCCCCAGCCAGCATAGCCCCAATAGGGACGGTGCCAACCATAGTAGCCGCCATACCAGTAGGGATCATAACCCCAGTACCAGTCGTCCCAGTAGAAGGGATCGTAGTAGCTATAGTACCATGGAGAGGCATAACCGCCTGCATAGCCGAAGCGGTTGAGGCGGCGAGTGATGGCATAGTCCTCGCCATCCTGATAGCCTTCGTTGTAGCCTTGGGCATAGACATCATTGGCCAGCGAACGGGTCGTCACGGCCATGGAGTCCTCCATAATATATAATGTGTCGTTGCCAGGCAGCTGATAAGAGAACGTGCCGTCGGGATTCTCTAACATGCGGTTCTGTAAGCCTGAGCGCCCGCGACGGTTGTACTCGTCGACGTCGCGCTTCGAACCGCCGACGTTCACGGGTTCGTCCTCGTCAGCATACACTATCTGCACAGGCACATAGCGACGAGCTTCCTCCTGAGCCTGCGCCTGTGCTGCGGCTTTAGCCTGCTTCGCCCTTTTGTTGACGAAATAGACATCATCCTGAGCCATCACTGAAACGAGTGGCACGAAGAGCAGCGCCATGGCTGCCAATAGTTGCTTTGTGTTCATCATTTTCGTATAAAAATTAATTGTTTCTTACTTAAGACGGTGCAAAGATACTGCTACTTTCGAAGCCTGAAGGGGGAAAAATCCTAATTTGAAGGAGAAAATCCCTAAACATCATCAGCGAGTTTCCGACATTGTTTTAGATGTTGACGTTCGCTCACACATATCTTTTCGACTACAAAAGTACGGTTTACAGCTCATTTGCACAAACAAAGCACGTTAAAAATAAGGAAAAACAGAAAAAAAAGGTGTAAAGAAGAAAATTTTGACTAATTTTGCAATCGAATATAGCTACGGCAGAATTGATGTGACTCCATTTCTCATGCGGCTACACATAATTATATATATACTGAAAAGTAAACTTAAACAATTATACTATTTTTATGAAATCATTTGTTTTCCCTGGTCAGGGCGCCCAGTTCTCCGGAATGGGCAAAGACCTCTACGAGAGCAACGCTGAGGCAAAAGCTCTTTTCGACAAAGCTAACGATATCCTCGGTTTCGAGATTACAAAGATCATGTTCGAGGGCACGGCCGATGAGCTGAAGCAGACGAAGGTGACACAGCCCGCCGTTTTCTTACACTCTGTCGTCACCTCTATCTGCCTGGGCGATAAGTTTCAGCCGGACATGGTGGGCGGACATTCGCTCGGCGAGTTCAGCGCCCTCGTGGCAGCAGGAGCTCTTTCCTTCGAAGATGGACTGAGGCTCGTCAGCGCCCGCGCCCAAGCTATGCAGAAGGCCTGCGAGGCTCAGCCTTCGACGATGGCCGCCATCATCGGCCTCGACGACGAGACCGTAGAGCGCATCTGCGCTGAAGTAGCAGCCGAAGGCGGCATCTGCGTTCCCGCCAACTACAACAACCCTGGCCAGCTGGTCATCAGCGGCACTGTAGAAGCCATAGGCAAAGCGTGCGAGAAGCTGAAAGCGGCTGGCGCAAAGCGTGCACTCCCCCTGCCTGTCGGCGGAGCCTTCCACAGCCCATTGATGCAGCCGGCTAAGGACGAGTTGCAGGCTGCCATCGAGGCTACGGAGTTCCACGCCCCTAAATGTCCCGTCTATCAGAACGTCGACGGCAAGGCTCACACTGAACCCGACGAGATTAAGGCAAACCTCATAGCACAGCTCACCGCCAGCGTACGCTGGACTCAAGAGGTCAGAGCCATGCTCGGGGCCGGAGCCACTGAGTTCACGGAATGCGGCCCAGGCAAGGCGCTGCAGGGCATGATTGCCAAGATTGCCAAGGACGTCGAAGGTGTCGTCGTTCGCAGTGCCACGGACCTGTAAGCACTGTGTGAGCAAGCAGCGTGAGCTGCAAACACTTTTGCCGTATGAATTACCATTTATTTAAGAACATTTTTGCACAAGCTTGCATCGGACTCTTAGCGGGTCTGACGCAAGCTTGTTCGGTTTATACAGAGCATGCAGACATGCAAAAGCCAGTAATTTATCAAGTCTTCACACGCCTTTTCGGCAATAGCACAGACGTAAACCAGCACGACGCCGACCGCGCCACAAACGGCTGCGGGACGATGGCCGCCTTCACGCCAAAGGCCTTGGGCGAGATTCGCAAACTGGGAGCGACACACATCTGGTACACAGGCATCATTGAGCATGCCACTCAGACCGATTACTCGGCCTACGGCATCACACGCGACCACGGCGCCATCGTCAAAGGCAAGGCTGGCAGCGCCTATGCCATCAAGGATTACTACGATGTCGACCCCGACCTCGCCACAGACGTCCCGTCGCGTATGCAGGAGTTTGAGGCCCTTGTCGACCGCACGCACAAGGCTGGATTGAAAGTCATCATTGACTTCGTGCCTAACCACGTAGCGCGCCAGTACCACAGCGATGCTTGCCCTGAGGGTGTAGAAGATCTCGGAGCCTCGGACGACACGACGATGCACTTCTCGCCCCGCAACAATTTCTACTATTTCCCCGGCGAGACCTTCACGGCCGACTTCGATCTGCAGGCTGGCGAACCTGAGCCATACGTAGAGCGACCTGCGCGCGCCACGGGCAACGATGTCTTCTCGAGCCACGCCCGCAAGGACGACTGGTACGAGACGGTTAAGCTCAACTACGGCGTCGACTACACCGGCGGACGTTCGTCACACTTCGATCCCGTGCCGTCGACGTGGGAGAAAATGCTCGGCATCCTGCATTTCTGGGCCGACAAAGGCATCGACGGCTTCCGCTGCGATATGGCCGAGATGGTGCCCTCTGAGTTCTGGGGCTGGGCTATACCTAAGGTTAAGGAGTCGCACCCCGGGCTCATATTCATTGCTGAGATCTATGGTCCCGACGCATATCGCCGCTATATCCACGAAGGCGGCTTTGACTACCTCTACGACAAAGTTGGGCTCTACGACACTCTTCGCGCCGTCGTCTGCGGCAATGCCGATGCCTCGGCCATCACGCGTTGCTGGCAAGCTGTAGATGACATCCGGCCAAACATGCTCTCGTTCCTCGAGAACCACGACGAACAGCGCATCGCCTCAGACTTCTTTGCCGGCGACGGTGAGCGCGGCCGTGCGCCCATGCTCGTTGCAGCCACTTTCAGCACCGGCCCCGTAATGCTGTATTTCGGTCAGGAACTTGGCGAACGCGGCATGGACGACGAAGGCTTCAGCGGGCGCGACGGCCGGACGACTATCTTCGACTATTGGACCGTCGAGACCATAAAGCGTTGGTGCAACGGAGGCCGATTCGGCGGCAAGCAGCTCACAGCGCAAGAGCTTGAGCTCCAAAGTTTTTACTCAAAGCTGTTAAATCTCTGCTCCAGCGAAGCAGCCATACGCGAAGGTGATTTCTTCGACCTTATGTACGTCAATCCCAAGAGCGATCGTTTCGACCCCCACAGCCACTATGCCTATCTGCGGCGTTCGGGCAAAGAGGTCCTCTTGTGCGTTGCCAATTTCATTGACAAAGAGTCGGAGCTCGACATCAACATCCCCGAGGCTGTCTTCGAGCTCTATAATCTTAAGTCGAAGAGCGATGCCAAGGCCACAGACCTGCTCTCCGGTACGACTTCCAAGATAGCATTTACGCCCTCCCAGCCGGCACACGTCAGCGTGCCGGCGCTCGGCGGTGTAGTGCTCAAGATTAAATAACGAAGAACACAACTCAAACTGCGAAACATGACTTTCCCTATCTTTTACGTCGCCATCATCTTAGTCTTCATGCTCGTAGCCCTGATGCGCGAGTGCCTTCGACCCGGACTTATCCTGTTTACGGCCGTAGTGCTGCTGCTTGTGGCCGGCATAATCAACCCCGAGGAAGCGCTGAAAGGATTCTCTAACAAGGGCATGATCACGGTGGCGCTGCTCTACCTCGTCAGCGAGGGCGTGCGCAAGAGCGGCATCCTGGAGCGCATCGTGTTCCGCATGCTGCCCAAGAAGAACGCTACCATCACCACCGCCGGCCTGCGCTTCTACCCCATCGTCACGTTCATCTCGGCCTTCTTCAACAACACGCCCGTGGTGGTGATCTTTGCCCCGATGATCAAGAACTGGGCCCGGAAGATGAAACTGCCGCCCACGAAGTTCCTCATCCCGCTTTCCTACGCCACTGTCATCGGCGGTATCTGTACCTTGATTGGTACCACAACCAACCTTGTGCTACACGGTATGCTGCTCCAGGAGGCTAAAGACGAGGCTTTGGCCGTGGAGGAAGGCGGCGCTCCGGGACTGTTGATGAACTACGGCATCGACGGTATGTCGATGTTCGAGCTGTCGAAGGTTGGTATCTTCATCGCCATCACAGGCCTTATATACCTGATTTTCTTCTCCAAATACTTCCTGCCCGACAATCGTCGTTCCGAAGAAGAAGCAGCCGAACAGGACCTGGCACCGGGCATGACGCGCCATGAGGTGCTCCTGGGCAACCGTTTCCCTGGCCTTGGCAAGACCTTACATGAGTTTGATTTCTACCGTCACTACGGCGCTCACGTCCGTGCTATCTCACGTGGCGGCTCTATTGTCGAAGGCGACTTCATGAATATGCGCCTTACTCACGAGGACACACTCATTATCGATGCCGACGACTCGTTCATGAAAGCCTGGGGCGACAGCCGCGTCTTCTGGATGATCAACCGCGTCGGCGACTACGAGCCGCCCATGGGGCAGAAGAAACGCTGGTTTGCCCTGCTGCTGCTCATACTCATGATTATAGGTGCCACCGTAGGCGAGCTCGAGCCCGTGAAGCAATATCTTGCCCAATCAGAATTTGTTCAGGCGCACATGCCCGGACTGAAGCTCGACATGTTCTTCTTCGTCTGCATCACCGTAATCATCATGGCCTGGACGCGAATGTTCTCGCCCCGCAAGTACACTAAGTTCTTCTCGTGGGACGTCCTCATCACCATCGCCTGCGCCTTCGCCATATCCACTGCGATGACCAAGAGCGGCTTTGCCGACTTCATCGCCGGCTACATCATTTCGCTTACCGACATCGTCAAGGGCTCAGACTACGGCGTCTATATCATCCTGGCCGCGCTCTTCCTCATCACCAACATCTTCACCGAGCTCATCACCAACAACGCTGCAGCCGCACTGGCTTTCCCGCTGGCGCTCTCCATAGCCGAGAAATTGGGAGCCGACCCGATGCCATTCGTCGTCTGCATCTGCTTTGCTGCCAGCTCAGCTTTCTCCACGCCCATCGGCTACCAGACCAACCTCATCGTGCAGGGCGTTGGCGGCTACAAATTTTCAGATTTCGTCAAAGTGGGCCTCCCGATGAACCTTATCGTCTTCACCCTGAGCGTTCTGCTTATACCATTGTTCTACCACCTTATTTAACATGACAACAGAAAACATATACCCAATCACGATGATGACACGTCAGGACAAGGAACACTTGCTTGGCCAGCGCGGCATGATGATTTGGTTCACCGGGCTCTCCGGCTCGGGCAAATCCACCGTGGCCCTCGGCGTGGAGCGCGAACTGCATCAGCGGGGCCTGCTCTGCCGCATCCTCGACGGCGACAACATACGCACCGGCATTAATGCCGGCCTGGGCTTCAGCGCTGAGGACCGCCACGAGAACATACGCCGCATAGCGGAAGTGGGAAAGCTCTTTGTCGACACGGGCATCATCACCCTCGCAGCCTTCGTCTCGCCGACCAACGAATACCGCCAGTTGGCCCGCGACATCATAGGAGCCGATGATTTCTTCGAAGTCTACATCTCCACGCCCCTCGAGGAGTGTGAGCGCCGCGATGTCAAAGGCCTCTACGCCCGCGCCCGCCGCGGCGAAGTCAAGGATTTCACGGGCATCAGCGCTCCGTTCGAAGTGCCCACAGCGCCCGCTCTGACCATCGACACCAGCCGTCAACCGCTCGACGTGAGCGTGCGCCAAGTCGTAGAACTGATTATGGCCGCAATGCCTCACTACCCGTCGCAGTGAGCGACGCACCAGGCTGAATCGGCCTACACACCAGGCTGAATCGGCCTATACAGCTGGCTGAATCGGCATACACAGCTGGCTGAATTTAGCTACCTCAATACAAAGGGCCGCAAAAAACCTTAAGGGTTTCGGCCAAAAGGCTTAAGGGTTTCGGCCAAAAGGCTTAAGGGTTTCGGCCAAAAGGCTTAAGGGTTTTGAGTAAGCCCCAAAGTTGAATAAATTAAGGAAACAAGATAACTGAAAGATGAATAACTACCACCTATCACACCTGCAGGAACTCGAAGCTGAGAGCATCCACATCATCCGCGAAGTGGCCGCCGAGTTCGAGAATCCCGTAATGCTCTACAGCATCGGCAAGGACAGCAGCGTCATGGTACGCCTGGCTGAGAAAGCCTTTGCACCCGGCAAAGTGCCATTCCCCCTGATGCACATCGACTCGAAATGGAAGTTCAAGGAGATGATTCAGTTCCGCGACGAGTACACCAAGAAGTACGGCTGGAACCTCATCGTGGAGTCGAACATGGAGGCTTTCAGGGCCGGCGTCGGCCCCTTCACCCACGGCTCAAAGGTGCACACCGACCTGATGAAGACCAAGGCCCTCTTGGATGCCCTGAACAAGCACAAGTTCGACGCCGCCTTCGGTGGCGCGCGCCGCGACGAAGAGAAGAGCCGTGCCAAGGAACGTATCTTCTCGTTCCGCGACCAGTTCCAGCAATGGGACCCCAAAAACCAGCGACCCGAGCTCTGGGACATCTACAACGCACGCATCCACAAAGGCGAATCAATCCGCGTTTTCCCTCTCTCCAACTGGACGGAGCTTGACATCTGGCAATACATCCGCCTCGAGAACATACCAATCGTACCGCTCTACTACGCCAAGGAGCGGCCCTGCGTTGAAATCGACGGCAACCTCATCATGGCCGACGACGACCGCCTGCCCGAAAAGTACCGGCCGCTCATCCGGCCACGCATGGTCCGATTCCGCACCCTCGGCTGCTGGCCTCTGACCGGCGCCGTGGAGAGCACCGCCACGACCATCGAAGAAATCGTCGAGGAAATGATGACCACAACCAAGAGCGAGCGCACCACCCGCGTCATCGACTTCGACCAGGAAGCCTCTATGGAACAGAAGAAGCGCGAAGGTTATTTCTAAACATTCAACTACAATGGACAACAAACTCGATATCAAAGCATACCTCGATGCCGACGAGCAGAAGGACCTCCTGCGCCTGCTCACGGCCGGCAGCGTTGACGACGGCAAGAGCACCCTCATCGGACGACTCCTTTTCGACTCTAAGAAACTCTACGACGACCAGCTCACGGCCCTCGAGCGCGACTCCAAGCGCGTGGGCAATGCCGGCGACCACATCGACTACGCCTTGCTGCTCGACGGCCTCAAGGCCGAGCGCGAAGAGGGCATCACCATCGACGTGGCCTACCGATATTTCTCTACCAACCGCCGCAAGTTCATCATCGCCGACACTCCGGGGCACGAACAGTATACCCGAAACATGATTACAGGCGGCTCGACAGCCAACCTCGCCATCATCCTCATCGATGCCCGCAAGGGCGTCATCACACAGACGCGCCGCCACACCTATCTCGTTTCGCTGCTTGGCATAAAGCACATCGTCCTGGCCGTGAACAAGATGGACCTCGTGAACTTCGACAAGAAGATTTTCGACGCTATCGTCAACGACTACCTTATGCTCACCGAGCACCTCGGCATCGACGACGTCACATGCTTCCCACTCTCGGCTCGCGACGGCGACAATGTCGTAGAGAAGAGCGAGCGCACGCCCTGGTACGACGGAGTTCCGCTCCTCGAGTTCCTCGAGACAGTGCCCATCCATGCCGACCGCAACTTCACCGACTTCCGCTATCCCGTGCAGTACGTCCTGCGACCCGACCTCAACTTCCGCGGCTTCTGCGGCAAAGTGGCCAGCGGCGTAGTCAGAGTCGGCGAAGAGGTGATGGCTTTGCCCTCTATGAAAAAAAGCAAGGTAAAGAGCATCGTAACCTACGAGGGCGAGCTGCAGGAGGCGTTCCCGCCACAGAGCGTCACCATAACCCTCGAGGACGAAATCGACATCAGCCGCGGCGAGATGATTGTCCACCCCGACAACCTGCCTCACATCGGTCGACACTTCACGACGATGCTCGTCTGGATGGACGAAGAACCCATGGACACCTCCAAGCAGTTCTTCCTCAAGCACAACACCAACACCACGCGCGCATCAATCGTAAACAACCGACATCGCATCGATGTCAACACGCTGGCAAAGAAGGAAGGAAAGCCTTTCCAACTCAACGAGATAGGTCAGGTCGACATACTTACGGCCAAGACGCTCTTCTTCGATGCCTATGCCAAGAACCGCCAGACGGGAGCCTTCATCCTCATTGACCCCATCACCAACAACACTTCGGCCGTCGGCATGATACTCGAACCACTCGACGAAAGCGCCCTCGAGAACGATATCATACCTATACTCGACCTCAACAAATTAGGGATTGCCAAAGAACATCACGAAGCCATTGAGACGGCTGTCAAAGAATTAGCTCGCCAAGGCTTAGAAATCAAAATAATAAAATAAAGAATGGGACTCATTAAATTTGAAAAACTGCCCATTAACCCGCTCGTGGGTGCCGACTGGAAGACCTTCAAGGAGATGACTGCCGGTCGGCCAATAGACAAGGGCTATAAGGCTAAGTATTATCTTACGAAAGCCATCTGCAGGCTTCTATCCACAGTCGCCCCTATTCAAGAACGCCGATACAATCGCTTGCTCAAAGACCAACCCATAGAGCACGACCCCCTCTTCATCCTGGGCCATTGGCGTAGCGGAACAACCTTTGTTCACAACATATTTGCTCAGGACGAACACTTCGGACACACCACCACCTATCAGACCGTTTTCCCACACCTGATGATGTTCGGGCAGGGCTTCCTTAAACCTATCGTCAAAGTGGTCATGCCCAGCCGTCGCCCCACCGACGGCATGGAGCTCACGCCTGACACGCCACAAGAAGAGGAGTTCGCGCTGAACAACACTATGCCCTACTCCTACTACGACTTCTGGTATTTCCCCAAGTCGATGCTCGAGTACTGCGACCGTTGGCTCACTTTCGAAAAGATAACCGAAGAGGAAAAGCATGCCTATCAGGAGGCTTTCATGCGCTGTGTCAAGATATCGCTCTGGAACACTGGCGGCACGCAGTATCTTTCGAAGAACCCGCCGCACACAGGACATATCAAGGCGATACTCGAAATCTTCCCAAACGCCAAGTTCATCTACTTGATGCGCAACCCATATACCGTATTCGAAAGCACCCGCTCATTCTTCACGCAGACTTGTGCCCCGCTGAAATTGCAAGACGCCAGCGACGACCAGATAGAAGAGTACGCCATCGAAGTCTATCCTCGTTTGTATAAAGCGTATCAGGAACAGAAGAAATTTATCCCTGAAGGCAATCTTTACGAGGTTAAGTTCGAAGACTTTGAGCGCGACGCCTACGCCGTGACCAAAGACATCTACGCACGCCTCCAGCTGCCTGGATGGGAAGAGTCGGAACCTGCCATCCGCTCTTACATCGAAAGCAAGCGGGGTTACAAGAAGAACCAGTACGAGTACAAGCCCCGAACCATCCAGCTCGTCAACGAGCATTGGGGACAGGCCATCGATGACTGGGGCTACGAGAGAAGAGGTTAGAGAATAAAGTGTAAAGTGTAAAAGTGTAAAGTGTAAAGTGTAAAGTGTAAAGTGCAAAGAGCAAAGAGCAAAGCAAGCGCCTAACGAGTGATTAGAGATTAGTGGGCCGCGCTCGGCGGTTTTCCCGCCGAGAAAAATAAAGAATTACGATGAAAAGCCTCAGAGAATTATACCGCATCGGCACCGGCCCATCGAGCAGCCATACAATGGGCCCGCAGGCTGCCGCAAAACAATACCTTGTGCGCCACCCCGAAGCAACTGCATTCGACGTCGTACTTTATGGCTCACTCGCTGCAACAGGCAAAGGCCACATGACAGATGTCGCCATACTACGCGTCCTCGAGCCCCAAGGACCCGTCGACCTCCATTGGGAGCCCAGCGTATTCCTCCCGTTCCACCCCAACGGCATGAAATTCGCCGTGCGCAAGGCAGACGGCACCCTCGACGACGAGTGGACGGTCTATAGCATCGGAGGCGGAGCGCTCTCTGAGGGGAGCGCTACATCTTCATCTCCAACAAAGGAGCAGGCTTCAGGTTCAGTTGCTGGCGGTTCGTCCGCCAGCGACCAACGCACCTTTGATAGTAAGCAGGAAGAACACGCCTGCCTCTATCCCCTAACCACCATGACCGAAATCATGGAATGGTGCCAGCGCACAGGTCATGCCTTCTGGGAATATGTAGAGCAGTGCGAAGGCCACGACATATGGGACTACCTTCGCGAGGTGTGGCAGGTAATGCAAGCCGCCGTAGAGCGCGGCATCGACCACGAAGGCATACTCCCCGGGCCCCTCGGTCTGCAGCGAAAAGCCCCCATCTACTACACTAAGGCCAAAGGCTACAAGGCAAACCTCCAGAGTTCTGGCCTCGTCTATGCTTACGCCCTGGCCGTCAGCGAAGAGAACGCCTCCGGCGGAACTATCGTCACGGCCCCTACTTGCGGATCGTGTGGCGTACTGCCGGCCGTGCTCTATCACCTTGGCCACAACCACACCTTCTCCGAAGAGCGCTTTCTCCACGCCTTAGCAACCGCCGGACTCATCGGCAACCTCGTAAAGCACAACGCCAGCATCAGCGGCGCCGACGTAGGATGTCAGGGCGAGGTAGGCGTTGCCAGCGCAATGGCCTCTGCCGCCGCCTGTCAGCTCTTCGGAGGTTCCGTAGCTCAGATTGAGTATGCCGCCGAGATGGGCCTGGAGCATCACCTGGGTATGACCTGCGACCCCGTCTGTGGCCTCGTACAGATTCCATGCATCGAGCGCAACGCTTTCGCCGCAGCACGAGCCCTCGACGCCAACTTCTACGCCTCGCTCTCCGACGGCCAGCACCGCGTCTCTTTCGATCGCGTAGTCCGCGTCATGAAACAGACCGGCCACGACCTTCCCTCGCTCTACAAAGAGACATCAGAAGGTGGCTTGGCAAGAATTGGATGAGTAATCATACCATTTAGAAAAAAACCGCCGCGTCTGCTCGACGCGGCGGTTTGTCTATTCTGATATTCTCACGCCTATAATCTTTTCGAATCGTTGACGAAGGCGAGGCATCAGCGAGGCTCGAATAGAGAGGGTCATCTGGCAGTCGCCCTCGAAGTTCTGAGCGATGATGGCTGGTCCTTCTTCTTTGACGATGCGCATCACGGAGTTCATCAGTAAGTACTCAAAGCTGATCGTCAACTGTTGGTCGACGGTCTTTTCGATGATTGTAGCTGCAGCAATTGCTTCGGCAGCGGCTGCCTTGTAGGCCTGAATGAGGCCGCTGGTGCCGAGCTTTACACCTCCGAAATAGCGAACTACAATAATCAGGATGTCTGTTAGTTCATTCGAGTTTATTTGTCCGAGTATGGGCTTGCCGGCAGTGCCGCTGGGTTCGCCGTTGTCGTTTGCCCGGAAGATGAGACGCTCATGGCCGAGCATATAAGCATAGCAGGCGTGACGTGCATCGTAGTACTTCTTCTGGTACTCATCGAGCAACTCTTTTATCTCATCAACGGAAGTCACCGGAAAGGCGAATGCAAGGAACTTGCTCCGTTTCTCAGTCACTTGCCCCTCAGCGGGGGCCGCTATAGTCTTATAGACGTCTGATTTATCCATTATGTATAATCCCTAATCTCTAATCTCTAAACTCTAAACTCTAATCTCTAAACTCTAATCTCTAATCTCTAAACTCTAAACTCTAATCCCGTAGACTCAACGTACTAAGACCTTACGTCGATCCATGATTACGACACCCTTGCTGCGTCCATCGACTCGTGTGCCGCTTATGGTGAATGCCTTGCGGCTTCCTGTGTTGCGACTGTCTGATGTTGCAATGCCATCGACTGGGGCCTGAATCTCCCTGATATTGGCAAACCACCGCCACCCGGACAACGCCTGATATTTCGCAATGGAACCTGCGGGCACATAGAGTGTCGCGGGCGAAGGTCGCAGCTCATACTCCTGAGTGCCTTCGTTCTTTACGCGGTTGGCAAAGGTGGCATCGCTGACGGCAAAGGGCTCTGTGATGTGCGAGATGACAGTTGTCAGGCCGGTCATGCCGGTGATGAGACGTTCGCCAATCTCGGTGAGTGTGCTGGGCAGTTCCAAGGTCTTGAGCCCGTACATATATTCGAATGCATGGCCGCCTATCCGCTCAACACCTTCAGGCACAACAAGTGTGCGAAAACCATTGCAGAAGGGGTGAACGAGTAGACAAAGTCTATTGTCTCGCCGATGGCTGCATAGAGCGTTCGCACTCCCGCCTGCGTCCACACTGACCGACCGGGCTCTTGCATCCATACGCCCAACTGCAACCGTTCGACCTCGCCGGTATTACAAACCTCTGCACTAATTTTGAGGGGTTTATTAATCTCTGGGCGCTCCGCCACTATGAGGCTCTTGACTTCGAACGACTTGATGGAAGCCGACCTTCGTAGAGTCATAGTGTTATCACTAATCTCAGCCACGAGGCTGTTGGTAGAATGATTGTCGCAGCGCTGCCACTCATCGTTGGCGCTGAACCGATATACAAGGCACAGTTCGTAGCTACCTGAGGCTAAGCCAGAGCCGAAGGAAAGCAGTTCATCGATATTCCTGTTCCGTGTAGTTCCACAGCCATCATGACTATAGTCGCGTTCTTGCTTCAACAATGCTACGAAGTCATCACCCTGAAACATGGCAATGGCTACTTCAGCCGTCGCAGGCTGCCATGCATAGAAACTTAGGAGTGAGCTGATTGAGACGTCAGTGAAATCTGATGTAGAGGAAGACCGCTCATAGGTCACCGGCTCATCGGGGCCATTGAAGACGCTGCGGAAATAGGCGTTTGTGCCCTCCTCGCCAGCTACGATGACATAGCCATCGCCCGACTCAGCATTAAACACATAGAGGGGTTCGACATCCTGCCGGCCACCGGCTCGCGTAGGGATGACATTGCCCACAGCCACAAAAGGCTTTCCTGGCATAAACTGTTTCGCTTTGTTGAGAGCCGTCTGACGGTCGATGCTCTCAGCCAGAGCCGTAAGCGTCATTGAGCAGACAATCGCAGATAGCAGATATTTATTCATTTACTGAAAGAGCTGATATTCTGAATTTTTGCAACAAAAGTAGGGATTTATCCATTATCAGACAAATAATAAGTAATAAATAATCTAAAAGCCACGTCTTTTCTACACTCTGCTGGCTAAACTCAAATAAAAGCACAGAACAGTTTACAAATGCCAGCGGATTGACGGTTGTCCTCGCCTCAACACATCTGGAGAAAAGGCCGAGAGAGAGAAACGCGATTAGTTTAAAAAAAAACGAGAAAACCTTTGGCTATTAAGCAGAAATACATTACCTTTGCGCCCGATTTGAGACCGACGGGGCTCGGTAAAGAGTTGCCACGATGGCAGACGCCTCCCGGTAAAATCCGTTAAATACATTATTATCAAACATGTACGCAATCGTAGAGATTAACGGTCAGCAGTTTAAGGCAGAAGCCGGCAAGAAGCTTTTCGTGTACCACATTCAGGGTGCCGAGGCTCAGCAGACTGTTGAATTTGAGAGAGTGTTATTGGTAGACAACGAAGGCGCCATTACCGTGGGTGCTCCCACCGTCGAAGGTGCCAAGGTGGTCTGCGAAGTCGTTACGCCGCTCGTCAAGGGCGACAAGGTGCTCGTCTTCCACAAGAAGCGTCGCAAGGGCTATCGCAAGCTGAACGGTCACCGTCAGCAGTTCACCGAGTTGAACATCAAGGAAGTAATTGCTTAACCACTAAAACAACTTAAGAAACATGGCACATAAAAAAGGTGTAGGTAGTTCAAAGAACGGCCGCGAGTCTGCAGCACAAAGACTCGGTGTGAAGATTTTTGGTGGTCAGCACTGCGTCGCTGGCAATATCATCGTCCGTCAGCGCGGTACGCAGCACTATCCCGGCAAGAACGTCGGCATGGGCAGCGACCACACGCTCTATGCTCTCATCGACGGCGTGGTTACCTTCAAGAAGGGCCGCCTCGACCGCTCGACAGTGTCCGTAGAACCCGTAGGCGAAGCATAATGACCTGATGAAACAGGCCTTGGTGCTTGCCGCAGGACTCGGCACACGGCTTAAACCGCTCACCGACACGACGCCCAAAGCGCTCGTGACGGTGGGCGGTTTTGCTTTACTTGAACTTAACATACGCAGGTTGCAGGCAGTTGGCTTCGAGCGAATCGTTGTCAACATACATCACTTCGGGCAGCAGGTCATCGATTTCCTGCGCGAGCACGATAATTTCGAAATGGATATCCGCATCAGCGACGAGCGCGATGAGCTGCTCGACACCGGCGGAGCCATCAAGAAGGCGCGCCACTTGTTCGACACCGCAAGCCCTATCCTCATCCACAACGTCGACATCCTCTCAGACATAGACCTCGGCGGGCTGTACGCTTCAGCCCAAGCATCAGCGCGCACTACGCTCGCCATCTCTAAGCGAACGAGCGCCAGCGGACGTTACCTGCTCTTCGATAGCCAGAAGCGACTCATTGGCTGGACTAACGAGCGTACGGGGGAGGTTCGGGGACCTTATACCGACGCCCTCGAGCGCACAAGACTCAAAGCCCCCTTCGCCGGCATCCACGTATTCCATCACTCGCTCTTCCCACTCATGGATGCCTGGCCCTCGAAGTTCAGCATCATAGATTTCTACCTTAATATTTCACGCACGCACGAGATCTGCGGCTACCTTTCAGACTTCAATTTGCTTGATGTCGGCAAAATCGACAGCCTCAGTGACGCCGAGCAATTCCTTAAAGACAACAACTCTTATAGCCTCTGACGCCTATGCAAAAGATTATAATCCTGGACTTTGGTTCACAAACGACTCAACTTATCGGTCGCCGCGTACGCGAATTAGACACATTCTGCGAGATACTGCCGTACAACAAATTCCCTGCCGACGACCCCGACGTCATAGGCGTGATTCTCAGCGGCTCACCTTTCAGCGTCTACGACCCTGAAGCCTTCAAGATAGACCTTGCCGCCATACGCGGTCGCTACCCTATCCTCGGCATCTGCTACGGCGCACAGTATATCAGCCATACACTCGGAGGACGTGTGGAGCCTGCTCCCTCGCGCGAATATGGGCGTCAGAATCTAACCTCGGTTGATACCTCAAACCCATTATTCGCTAACTTCGAGCCCGGCTCGCAAGTGTGGATGAGCCATGGCGACACAATCACCGCCCTGCCCCAAGGCTTCAGTGCCATAGCCTCCACCGAGACTGTCAAATACGCAGCCTTTCAGGCCATGGGCGAACAACTTTGGGGCGTGCAGTTCCACCCCGAAGTGTTCCATAGCACCCAGGGCACGTTGTTGCTGAAGAACTTCGTAGTGAACATTTGCGGCAGCCGTCAGGAGTGGAGCGCAGCATCCTTTGTTGACTCTACCGTGGACGAGCTGCGCAAGCAACTGGGCACCGACAGCGTCATCCTCGGACTCTCGGGAGGCGTCGACAGCTCTGTGGCGGCAGTCCTCATAAGCCGTGCCATAGGTGACCGACTCACCTGCATCTTCGTAGACCACGGCCTGCTCCGCAAAAACGAGTTCACGCAGGTCATGGAAGACTATAAGGTACTCGGGCTCAACGTCATCGGGGTCGATGCCTCAGAGAAATTCTTCGCAGACCTCGCAGGCGTCGATGACCCAGAGCAGAAGCGCAAAATCATCGGACGCGACTTCATCGAAGTGTTCAACACCGAGGCAAAGAAAATCGTAAACAGCAAATCGTCAGATAGCAAATGCAGGTGGCTCGCACAGGGCACTATTTACCCCGACCGCATCGAGTCTCTCAACATCACAGGCAAAGTCATCAAAAGCCACCACAACGTAGGAGGGCTACCCAAAGAGATGGATCTGCAGCTGTGCGAGCCGTTGAAGTGGCTGTTCAAAGACGAGGTGCGACGCGTTGGTCGACAACTATGTATGCCCGAGCACCTCATCACCCGCCACCCATTCCCCGGCCCCGGTCTGGCCGTGCGTATCCTCGGCGACATCACTCCAGAGAAAGTGCGCATCCTTCAGGATGCCGATGACATATACATACGTGCCCTGCGCGAGTATAAGGTACGACTTTCGGGCGACGAGGCACGTCGCGTCATGGCAGCCGGAGTACCGGCCACCATGAGCGATGGCGAAATCGAGGTATCGCTCTACGATCAGGTGTGGCAGGCCGGTGTCGTTCTCCTCTCTACCGTTCGCTCAGTAGGTGTCATGGGAGACGAACGCACCTACGAGCACCCTGTTGCGCTGCGCGCTGTGACATCCACCGATGCCATGACAGCCGACTGGGCTCACCTGCCCTACGACTTTATGGCCCGCGTTTCTACAGACATCATCAACCACGTCCGCGGCGTCAATCGCGTTTGCTACGACATTTCATCCAAACCACCAGCCACCATTGAGTGGGAATAAAACAAACCCTCGAAAATAAAGGATTTTCTTCTCAGCAATTCATATTTTCTGCTGAAAATCAACGCTTTTCGCCGTAACTAATTGAAAACGTGCGAAAAGCGTTTTTCGTACAGAGTCGTTAAAAACGTCCCCCGATTTCGTCCCCTTGCGTCCCCTGATATTTTGTGGTTTCGATTTTTATTTGTACCTTTGCACCGTCAAATATAAAATCGAACATGAAATTAAAGTATAATCTTAAAGACAAAACAGAAGAACAGACGTTATTAAATGCCTGTTGCTTTTATCAGAAGAAACGTATCAAAGTCAGTACCGGACTTCGAGTATATTCAAAGACATGGGATGTTGCAGCCCAAAGGTGTGAGGTAAGTTCAACAAAGTTCACTGACCGGATGAACAGATATAGTCGTAAGGTGAACAAAATGCTTGATGCAGCAGATAAGGAATGGGAACATTATCTAAAATATAACGACCCGCGTATGAGACAGGGATATACGACTACTCCTCATTTCGTCAAGCATACGATGACGTATATTTTCCACAAATTGAATGAGGTAGAGAAGAAGGAGGAAGAAAAGAAGAAAATAACCCCATTGGATTTTTTCAAGAAGTATGTTGATGAAATGACCTCCAAGGCAGACCCACGGACAGGACGTTTTATTAGTGAACGGACGCAGACACACCACAGGACTGTGCTGCATCGTATAGAAACGTTCATGCGTGAAAAATACATAAGGAACGATTTTCATTCATTTGATAAACTATTTGAGACTTTATTTGAAAAATGGGCTTATACTTCAAAGAATTATCGTCAGAACACCATACCGGCAACTTTTTCAGTACTCAAAGTGTGGTTAAATGCCGCAAGTAAGGAAGGGCTTATTACTACGGACGATTATAAACATTACAGAAGTAAAGGTACTGAGGTTGATAACATCTATCTGAACGAGGATGAGATTATGGCAATCTACGATCTGGATATATCAGGTTTGAAAGGTCGTGGCGAAATTGATGCAAAGAGTACCATTGAAGTAACACGTGACTTGTTTATTATAGGATGTTGGACGGGGTTGCGTCGTAGTGACTTGAACCATCTTGAAAATGCTTCTTTTGATATGGAGAAGGAATTAGTAACGATAGTTACAGAAAAAACAGGAGAGAAAGTAACCATACCCATGCACCGATGTATAAAAGAACTTTGGCAGAAGTATGAGGGTAAATTTCCACACCTCGGCAATAAGACAACAGCAGGACGGCATTTGCCCGAACTTGGAAGACACGCGAAAATAGATAGTGAAGTCGTTGTGAAAGAGAACCGAGGCGGTCAGATACTCAGTCATAAATATAAGAAGTATCAGCTAATCAAATTCCACACGGCGCGGCGGTCATTCGCAACGAATCTATATCTCAAAGGTGCGCCAACTATTCAAATTATGAAACTAACCGGCCATACAACAGAGGCAAATTTCTTGAAGTACATAAAAATCACGAAAGAAGAAAATGCGGAACTCATGCGGAAATACTTTGAGTAGCCTCATCCCCCTGCCTGTCACGGCAGGGGCTTCTGTTTGCGTGTCCGTGCTCTTAGATGAGTACATATATTGAATGTCTTTGACCTATCCGTGTGCAATGTGTACGAAAAAATTTTCCCATGGAAAAAACGAGTTATGCCAGTACGAGCATATGTGCATTTTCAGACTATTAGCAAATAGCCCCAAAATGCACTTCTCGCCGTCATTCAACATCCTTCAGAAGATATTCCAAAATGCAGCGAGGTTTCCTCATGTTTGGTTTCTGCCTGTATCGGATAAGCCGGTTCAAAAAATCAATGAAAATGTGCCTAAGTGTCTTTTCGTCTTGCAGTAGCCCGTACACGTCATCCTCGCGCATCTCCAACGACTCAAGGCTTTTTTTCAGCATCTTATGGTTTCCGCATGATACCTCAAGCCGGTAAAGACGATTGAAACCCGCATTGTCTCGTATATACTCCTTTTTGCTGTTATCGTCAATCTCCTTTGTCTTATTATACGCTTTGAACGTCAGCGAGTGGTCTTTGTTGTCAATGTTGAAAGATGGGTTTGCCAATGGTCGCTTTCGTGTATTGTCACCGGCGATGTGTACGACGGCAGCGACTCTCTCATCCATACTTCCGATAGTCCTGCCATTAACGAGAAGTACACATGTTTCGTCTTTGTATAACCGGTATAGTTCCCGAACGATGTTAAAGCTGAAATCGACAGCAATGTCAATCTTCGAGATTTGCTTGAACGAGAGCGGCATGGCTTCTTCAAGATAAAATCGGGAGGCCAACAGAAAGTCATTATATAGCGATTCATTCGTAAATGAAAAGTAAAAGTCAGGCCGGTTCGGATTCGGACTACCGAAATACAGATACCCCATGAGCGTGTCAAATTCCGTCGGGTTCTCGCCGGTACACCATACGGCAAACTCATGGTGATATTTCTGTGGGTCTTTCCGTATAAGTCGTAGACAACCGTCGAAAATGGCCTCATCCCTGTCTTCGAGATACTTCCTAAAGTCCTCGCTTGCTGTGTAGGTAATCTCGAGCCGGTCGAGATTGATGTTGTAGTGTTGTGGTCGCTTCATCTTTTTCAGAAGTTCATTATATTTATATATAGCAAGATAATTCAATAAAGTTCATTATAACTATGCCGGTAAGATTTAGAAGGAAAGCAACCGATGCAACCCGACAGAAGATGTCACAGGCAAAACGAGGTGCAAAAAATCCGATGTACGGGCGGCACCAGTCAGCGGAAGCAAAAAATAAAATCCGTCATGCCATGCTCCTTCATTGGCGGTCTGTTCCGGAATAAAATGTGTGTGGTCCCGTTTGCATAACCCTTTTAATGTCATTCCTCAGCAATATGGATGCCGTCACGCTGCATCTTTTCCCGTACCGCGTCATTGATAAACCGTGTTCGTTCCACACCGTCGGGGAACGAGTTTAGCAGCACTTTGTCGAGCCTCACGGTTATGTGTTCTTTCTTGCCGCTACCCAATTTACGACCGGCTCCTTCGCGTCGGCCACCAATGTTTTTTTTCTGTTCTTCCATCTGTTTGTTGTCTATTTTGTTGCAAAGATACGGTAAATTTTCGTGCCACGTAAATCAGATAAGCTAAAGAATCTTAAGACAGCAAAACTTTTTGATTTTTGTGGCACGTATTTCAAGAAAAAGCTGTACCTTTGCAATGTCAAACAAATAAAGACACAGAGATATGGAAACAACAACCTCACAGAAAATCGACAAGGCTCTTGAAACCCTCAAGGCACAGAATTGGTGGTACTGCTTTGCAGATTACACCCATCCGGCTTACGATAACGCATATAGCAACATGCGGGCTTTTGTTGAGTTGGTTGCAACCATCAATGACAAGGCAATCGTCAAGGCACTACGCGAACTATGGACGGCCACCTACGAGAATGTTCATGCCAACATGTTCAGTCGCAACGATGAGGCTACGGCCACGTTCAAGGCAAAGGAAACCGAACTCATGGCGATTATCCGTCCTCAGTACGCACAGGCAGCATAAGTTTAACTTTTAACATAGGAGATACCATTATGAAGGCAATCACATTGAACGAGCGAGAGATTATCCGTTATACCGTCAAGAATCTGTCACACGGCATGGACGTACCTACGTCAGTCACCAAGGCGGCACAACTTGAAGTACTTAAGAAGCGCATGATGGCCGGTGAGGTTGTTCGCTTCTGTTTCCGCAAGGTCAGCACCGGCGAAATCGTGTACCGTGTCGGGACTCTTCAATCGGATGCGGTTGAGGCTAACATTGTCGGCACCGGCTTACCAAAACGATTTTATGGTCAATTCGCCTACATAGATTTGACATGTCTCGCATGGCGGTCATTCTTACCCCAAAATTTTGTTGGGATTGTCGATTAAGGACAGGGGGAGAAATCCCCCATCCCCTTCAAGTAGTGTAATAATATAATAGGTGTAGTAAAACAAAGTAAAAAAAATCTACCCGACGTGGTTTATCCAGAATCGAAGTAATAACGAGTTTTATCAAAGAATTAAAATATCAATATGGAAGCAACAGCAGTAATTTATGCAAGGGTATCGTCGAGCGGTTATCAGTCCAACAGACAGGACACGTCCCGACAGGTTGAGGATATGAGAGCATACGCCGACTATGCCGGTATCAAGGTGGTGCGTGTCTTTGAGGAACACGTCAGCGGTGCAAAGGAACGAAACGAACGGCCTGCATTGTCCGAGGCCGTGACTTTCTGCAAGGAAAATCGCATATCGGTCATGCTTTGCTCGGAACTTTCACGTTTGGGTCGTAGTGCTTTCGACGTATTGCAGACGGTCAAGGAACTGCAAGACAATCGCATTGACCTGTATTTGGATAAGGAGAAATTTTCGCTGTTCGATAAGGACGGTCAACCATCCGTGTTTGCTCCTGTACTTTTATCCACACTCGCAGCATGTTCGAGCATCGAGCGTACCAACATTCAGTACCGGTTGAACTCCGGCCGCGCTCGCTACATTCGCAACGGTGGAAAGTTGGGGCGCAAAGTTGGGTCAGTCAAGACGCGCGAGCAAAAGGAGGTCGAGTATAAGGAGGCCATTGCATATCTCCGTAAAGGTTACTCAGTACGAATCACGGCAAAACTCACAGGCCGGTGTGTCAGCACCATACAACACATAAAAAAGGAGTTTTCTATCTGATATGGTGTAAAAATCATAAAAATTACGGCCATCTTACGGCGTTCTCGGAAAAATGTGCTACCTTTGTACCCGATTACATAAGTAATCAGATATTGACAGGAAGCGCGTATATCGCCTTCATTCTGACTTGATGCGAAGTCGACCAAACAAACGTAGCGTCAGAATAAAGGGCCGAGAACGTCTTTCGTGTGTTGCTGTATTATCATATCCGATATATAGCACATGCGAGGTATCGTTCAAAATCCCTTATTCTTGCTACAGGGGTCTTGGTCGACACCCGCATCAGAGAATAAGGATGATGATGTCGGCCTCGCATTTTTGTTTATATCTCCACAACATTATTGACCGCATCAGACAAGGCCGAGGGGTGCATGAATGTTTGAAGTATGGCACAGAAGAAATGCCCCGAATGTGGCTACCCTCTCGCAGACAGCATGACAACATGCCCCGAGTGTGGAACACAATTACAAAATGCCACGTCCGACAGACCGGATGAGGCTGCAAGTTATCAATCACACCAACACGCGAGCGACCAACGATCTGGAGAACATGCAACGGCAGCAAAGAAAATGACCCATTGCCGCGATTGTGGAGGTGATATTTCACTTCGGGCATACAGGTGTCCGCATTGCGGTAG
>FLNY01003042.1_pt1 | contig 58927 bp, 44 predicted proteins | sample 1140381 | NCBI WGS metagenome assembly FLNY01 (sample SAMEA3878172, study PRJEB12797) | bioreactor metagenome | biome: Moose rumen | place: Sweden | collected 2011-10
CACAAGGTATTTAAAATTTTTAAGTGTCTTTTTTGAAATTTTCAGGTTAGGATATACTCTACAAACAGGTCTGAGAATTTCAAAATCCTAACCTGAACTTTTCAACGTCCTAACCTGAGAATTTCAGACGCCGAATAAACCACGTGAAAATTTCGGAAGTCATTTTTCTGTTGCCATGTGTCAACGGAAAAAGAGGAGTTTCGGACAGCAACAAATGTGCGAAATGGAATGGAATCTCGTCAGCGTTTTTTTATGGTTTGAAAGTAATCTTCTTCTGGATACCAGCAATAGAGGCTCACAGTCAAAAAACGTCATAGAAAGACGGAGACAACAAGTATACAGGAAGAACAGCGTTAGGACAATGGAACGGGCATGTCAAAGGGAAATGACACACAAAAGAAGGCATACGCAACACAATTACCGAAAGAATATGATAGGATAGCAATATAAATATGTGTTACGCGAAAACGGCGGAAAACATGCTAATAGTTTAACTCTACAAGGTCACTCAGGCTTCCGTGTGTTTCTCCATCGAAATAATAACCCAGAGGAATGTAATCACACAACAGTTCATCGGACTTATATACTCTGAAGCGTACGATTTCCCGCTTATTGCCAGACAAAATATTATTACCCCAGATACGGAAAAAGACATAGTCTATTCCGGAAAAACTACGTGACTCTCCCACTCCTCTGCACTCTCCATTCACAAAGGCGGCAATCCTCATCGTAGAAGGATCGAAAGGCTCACCGTTGATGGTAACACGAGCATAGAAAATCATCTCAGAAGGATAAGTGTAAGGGGAAGCCTCCCATTCCATCACACTGACGTAGCAGGAGTCGGTCAAACCGTGTGTGACTGACTGTGCAGTGACATATACTCCTCCAGGACCGACAGCTGTGAAGACATTGTCTTTGACGGAGACCACAGTATCAGAGGACAACGACCACATTACGGCGTTAACTCCGTTGGACTGCGGGTAATAATCGACTGACAAGGTGAAGGTGTCACCGAGCATCACAAAGACAGAGTCTCTCGTCATACGCATGGTACAACCGTCATGAAGGGAGTCGTCAAAGTCGAAGTCGATGAGAGAGCATGACGCAACTGCCACTGACATAATCAGAGACATCATTAAATATGATATGTCACGACAAAATCTTCTCATTTGACCTCATTGATATATGACACCTTTCGGTCGGCTATGACACGTAATTTCTCCACTGACTCCCTGACTTTAACACACGCTTGGGAGTGTCTTAACGAAGAGAGCACTAATGAAGCGCACTCATCCTTGCCAGGCAATGGGACGATGTCCGACTGACCTTCATCCTCGTGGTCTACGACAGTGTTATCCGCAAGTCCGTTTCCTTCATTGCTCTTGGAGTGGGACATCATGGTGAAGATATGGTAGCTGAGAGAATATCCCTTAATCACATCATCAGTCAAAGAGTCTACCTCCGTCACCATTTCACATATCTCACCGTGTAAATCCTTTACCCTCTGTGTGGAGCCGGACTTCTTGGCGTCCTGGAAAGAGGTATTCTTTATCCTTGACAGCTCGGTACACATGTCGGAGTACCTCACGCATAGGATGCTGTCGAGCATGGAAACCTTATCTGATGACTCCTCAACACCATAGGAGATGTCTTCAAGCATGATGGAATAGTCGCTCTTGCTTAATGTCTCTTCTGGCAGTTCTTCGGACAAGAGCTTCTTATCAAGGAGTATATCCTTGTCAAGGAGTGTGTCACCAAAAGCATAGGTGACATCTTTTGGAGGTACTACCCTAAACAGTATTATATCACTTTTTCCGTCATTATCGACAAGCACGAAATCGGAGGAGTTGGTACGTAAGGCCCTAACGCTGACCTGTGCCGCATATAACTTACCCGGCTCAAATCTGTTGACCACGTAGTTATAAGGTATGGCGCAAAACGGAGAATAGATATTGCGCAACTGGTAGACGACGGGATTGAACGTCAGAGCATAGTCCTTGGCTTGTCCTTTCAGCACCTCAACGACACGCAGATTGTAGGAGAATCTAACGTTGTTAGTGTTATTCTTCAATATTGACTCACTCCACACGAATCTAACATCCATCTGGCTCATCTCACTGATGGGCACGCCGGACGACTCATTCACGGAAGGAATCAGGAATTTAGGAGCGTCGGCCTTATAGCTCACATTGAAGGAAGCACTACCGTTTGTCGTACCACTGACAACCACAGGATGTGCATATTGAGGCTTGGACCACTTATAGGCAGTGAACTTCGCCACATATAATCCCTCCGGCAATAAACCGTAAGAGCCTTTACCGTATCCAGTGAAGATATTGTCTGAGACATAAAGGTCTGAGGATGTGATATGATTGAATAGTCTCCTCATCTCAATAAGAGACAGCTGAACGGTTTGGTTCGCCGGCACACTGATCGGGACTGAAGGCTGACGATTCTGCGGAGTGGACAGCACCAGTGAACGGTCCGGGAACTGACGTACAATGTCCATTCCCAGATAGATGTTCTGTGACTGTGATGACGTGTTCGTGACCGTGACGGAAAAATATCTTCCCGGGTTGGCAACAATAGACAAAGCCATCGGCGGAACCACCTGTTGCAGTGACACAGCATTTACAGTCACTTCCTGAGCGAAAGCGATAACACACCCAAAAAGGGTAATAACCATTGTCACAACAAATCTTCTCATCTTACTATACTGAAAATATATGCGTAGTTAAAACTAACAGTGAAATCCGTTCCCGATATATCTGAAGTATCGTATACCGGAATCACATTACCATACTTATTCAAACCTATGTTGGCAGAAAACATATGGTCTTTTTTATATTGGTAACTTGCGGACAAGTCTATTCCCAACGTAAAATTTCCAGATTGTCCCTTTATCTTATTGTCACAGAACGAAAAGGATGCGTTGACATTAAGAGAATGGTCCTCTAACATGGAACGTGACGCGGATAATGTACACACGCAACTTCTGTATTCTGCATCATAACCCACGGTTTTCTGATGACTCAAAGAAGCACCGAAAAACATGTCGACAGACGGGACGTCAACAGAGTACGACAATCCAACAGCATTCGTTCGCACATCATAATTGTCACTGATGTAATCGTTTAGATTAACATTGTCGGTATGATTCACGGACAGAGAGACAGAGTGCGATAAGCCCTCAGTCTCGAAAGAATATGAAGGGGTGATGCTGTAACTTGACATTCTACGATGAACACGTGTGCTGTCGTTGACACGCTCCACACCGTTCGTTTGTCTCTGAACATACCCGTTATACATGGCTGACAAACCTAACTGATCAGTAAGCCTAGCAGAGGCACATATATTATAGAAACAACCATGAGTGGTGTAAAGCTGCTCGTCAGATAAATTGTCCGACTGTAATGACAACGCTCCGGACAAGGCTACTTTCTTGAATAAAAAGGTATTGGCAGTCACACCTACACTCTGGTAATTGTTAGGCATATAGTATGTCGCCAATGAATTGTATTCCGGCTGAACATATTTATAACTCAATGAAGCCTTGAGAAAAGGTAATGAGAAGTGGGCATTCAGGTCGCCGGCAAAACGTGACAGTGAACTGAGACGAGTGTCAAAAATATTATCGAAGAAACCAGTCACCGCTGCCTCAGCGTCTCGTGTGTCTGTAGTCAGAAATGACGTGGCGGCATTTGCGCTGAGAGACAACCACGACGTGGCATGATACCCTCCATTGACACCAACGACGAAGCTCTCCTTAGGACTAACGTATGACCTTAGCGACTCATTAAGTGAACTGATATTATCGTACGCACGCAGGAAATAGACATTGACGTAGTATATGTCTTTCTCGGTATATCCCACCTTGAATCCCCATCCCATCCTTTTATATTGTGGGGATGGAGCGTAAACTTCTGACATGCTCGCATTGACCGCATGCCGTAGACAACCGTAGAAGAAGGCACCGTTATACCTGTCGTCTTTATACTCCACACCCACACCATTAAACGACATATTCATGATGTAAGTGGAAAAGTCCATGGATGACAGTCCAATGTAACCACGCCAATGTTTGTATGATGGACTGAGACTGAACGCCAAATGTGGATGGTTGAAATCCAAGTCACCATTTGTGTAGTATAAAGAGAAAGGCATAGTGACACCATAGAGCCCTATGTTCACATTTGCGTAAACACTATTGCTCAAAGGTGAACCGAACCCGTCTCCTGATGTTGAATATCTGAATGTGTTCTGCGTTCCTATAACACCATTGATGATAAGAGGACTGTTAGCGACTATCTCAGAGACAGTCTGAGCTTTGACGACACCAAATATAAACATCTGAAGACAGAATAAAACAGCCGTCCTCAAAGTCCGATTTAACATTCTCGTCCATTCATAAAGGATATGCCACGACAATTATCATCAGGCATAATCCTGTTTATAAATTGTTTATCCTAATAATACTTATCTCTTTGTTATCTTCTTAGTAATAATCGTTCCGTTGATATCATACTCAGCCACATAAACGCCTTTTGTCATCTCTGACACTCTCCTGCCTGTCATGTCGTACAACGCGGTTGGCGTAACATTGTCAAGCTCAACGTCAGCGATCTGTGTCACCACATCACCAATAGAGAGTATCAATGGATCATCAAGTGAACCTGCCTTATCAGAATAGGTGACGCTGCCGTCAACGTCAAACAACTCGCCAGTGGCATTGTTTATCATTCTGAACCTCACGTTATCTCCTGACTTTCCTCCTACGTTGATAAACAATTTTCCAGACTCAGACAACTTACCTTCGCCACGACACTCATCACCGACGAAGGCACCCAAAGAATAGTCAGACAAGTCGGTTAAGTTATCTATAACAGCTACGATGGTCATATTGTCCGCATAAGACGAATTATCATAATCCCACACATCTGACGCGCTTGCCTTCTTGACTGAACGCTTATGACCTGAATAACTGTCTTCATCAGTCATGACATCTGTGTTAAGACTTGAGTTGACAACAAACTGCAGTTTGGAATTGAAAGACAGAGGATAGGTGTCGGTGTTGACAGAGTAATACATGTAACCAGCACCTGCCTGCAACAAGAAATCCTCAGGTCCTTCCCAGCTGCTGCCATTGTACTCAATGAAAGACTCTTTTCCTATTATCCTGTCACCGACAGAAGGAACGGAATTCAGTGAGCTGTTAATCTGGTCTATGGTCACGTCAAGCTGGTAAGGATTGTTGAACCAATTGTATCCCTTGTGTACCTCAAGCTCATTATCGAAGGACTTGGCTGCATAACAACCGGAGACGAAAGACATCTTATTCTTTGCCTTAACTTTGTACATACCGTCTGACATATTCAGATTATCTATGTCACCAAACACACCATACACGGCATCATTATATAGTATTCCAAACTGTGAGCGTATCTCATTCACATTCTTTGTCAACCAACTGTAAAAGCTGCTCGATTCTGATGACTGGTCAACAAGACTCACACAATTATCACCCTCATCAACAGAATACAAAGAAATCCAGTTCCAACCAGAGTTAAGGGAAACTGAAGACTCAATCTTAATCTGTCCCTTCTCAGAGCCTTCAGTGCTTGTCATGTTCACTCCATCATAAAGAACCTTGAAGTCACTTATACTTGCCATGTTACCATAGACATAATAACCGTACTTCATGTCAGAATAAAAACCGACAGCCACCGGCACTCCGCCAATCTCATCAAACTCAAAGGTAACCAGTGACGGATCGAACACAGCGCCTACCACGTTTGAGATACGAATGAAAGTCATGCCGAACTTATCCACCTCTACCGCCGACGGGAAGTTAAAGCTTACAGGATATGAGCCAGTGACGTTTGTCGACGTACTGATACGGAACTGAGTGTCGCTATAGATTGGACCCGTTATGGTAAGACCAAGTGGTCGACCGACACATTCTGAGCTGATGGTCAGGACGTCGTCAGACACGGAGAACGCTGTTGAGCTGTACAAACTCCAAGTGTACTTCAACTCACTTAACAGCTCTGACTTTCCGACATTCACCGTATTGTCACCGTTTGAGTTCTCGTACTTCAACGTCACTAAAGGCATTAGAGAGACCGTAAGCGGCAACTCTCCCACCATCCTAATCTCGTCTGTTAAAGAGACACCGGTGAGAGCGTCAACGAAAAAATTCAACGCGAGATGAGACTCCTTATCGAACACAACTTCTTCGCTTGGGGTAACTGCGTATTCAAGACCCTGATAGTAAACCTTAAATGTGATGGTTTTGTTCACATCGTCCTCATCTCCCAAAACTCTCATCAGGTAAAAAGACTGAGACGACAAGCCTGACTGGACTGTCTCCGTGGTGGAAGCCCTACAATCATCACCGATGAAAGCGGCGATTTCCAGACCAGACTGTTCAGTCACCACTTCCCCATTAACAACAACTCTTGCATAAACAGGAGTACTTGAAGGGTAATCGTACGCCGTGGCAGCAGTCCAGTGATTCGCCTTGGCAACAATGTTCATCGTAAGTAACACAAGTGTCAAAAGAATCTTTCTCATATAGTATCCGTTGTTAAATTGTTCAAATCTGTTCACAATTATCCTCATTGGCAAAGTTAATTTATTTTCGTATTAAAAGCAAAAAATAGGCTTAAAAGGTGGAAGAAGAGAGAAAATAGCAAAAAAACTTTACAATCAACTTAGCGTAACTCGATAATGGCTATATTTGTGCGAAGAAACATACAGAGAAAAAAGAGATATGACAATAGAAGAAAATAAGATGAACAAGGAAAACAACAAGAGCAGCGAGAAATTTGAGGTGTGGGATAACTACAAAATACTAAACGCACTTACACCAGAAATAATTAAGGACTTACGCGAAAATAATATCAGTGATGTCGTCAACATCATCGTAGGTAAATTAAGCCTCAACAAGGCAATAGCTGGTAGACTTATAACGTCGAACCTGACATTGGAAGAAGTCAACGAGGTGATTGACAGTGACAAGATTGTCAATGCGGTGACAGTGTCGGAGAAAATAAAAGAAGCGGTCATCAGCAGCATAGCAGAGGACATATCTGCCGGAAAAAAGAAGGAGAACGGAGAGACTGTCATTCCAAAAATAGTATTCATAGCCGGGCCATCGTCAAGCGGTAAGACAACACTATGTAAAAAGATGTCATACGCACTCGAACAGCAAGGTCTGTCGCCAATCATGCTGTCACTCGATGACTATTACTTAGACTACGACCACACACCACTTGACGAGAACGGAGACTACGATTTCGAGTCACTCTACGCTCTCGACCTGCCACTTCTTCAGCAACATCTTAAGGCTTTGAGTAAAGGAGAAGAGGTCAGACTTCCACGATATATCTTCGGAGAAAACAGACGCGAATGGCGTGAGGAAACAACAATAATGAAAGATGACAACATCCTTCTCATCGAAGGAATACACGGATTAAATCCCGAATTATGCGGTGAAATGGACAACAGTCTCATCTATCGTATATACATATCCGGATCGGCTCTTAAGGTAAACAAGAACGGAAGATATTTCCTTTGCACCGACAACCGTTTGATAAGACGATTAGTAAGAGACTATAAATACAGAAAAACATCAGCACAGTCAACAATCAGCAGATGGCAGAGCGTGAGAAGAGGTGAGGAGAGATGGATAGTGCCATATCAGAAATATGCCGACGCCAACATAAACACCTCCTTCCCTTACGAGATTGGTTTATTACGTCACGATGCGCGACCGATTCTCAAAGAAGTAAAACCTAACGAGCCGGAATACTTCGAAGCACAAAGACTTCTTAAACTGGTGGAAGAAGTGCATCCCATAAACACTAACATATTGCCTAAATACTCCATTTTACGTGAATTTGTCGGAGGAAGCGGGTATGAAGAGTAGATTCTTCCCGATTGTAACGCACAAAAAGAACACCTGAGGAAAGGATAGCAAGGATAAAATGTCTCAAAATAAATAATCTTAATGAGGAAAGCATCCCGTAAGACAAAGATAATTTTCGTATTTTCGCGCTAAAACACTGAAACATCTCGTATGAGAAAAGAAATCGAACATTTCCTGAAGACAAAACGCTCTTATAAAAATCCAGGATATAACGCCGCTGCATTAGCGCACGATTTAGGTATAAAACCCTATGAGCTGTCGAGGATTATCAAGAAGACATACAACTGCTCATACACAGACCTCATCCACACACTAAGGATAAAAGAGGCCATGCGCTTATTGTCCAATCCGCAAAAAAACGGACTTTCCATCGAAGAAATCGGACTATTATCGGGATTCAACAACAAGATGACTTATTATTCAACATTCAAAAAATATGTTAGTATGACGCCACAACAATACAGAAAGACCATGCAAAGTAAAGACAACGCTTCATGGTACATCGACGAAAGATTCGCAGATTTACAGTTATTAAGGTATAAGGTAAAGGGATTTGACAACCTGAACTTGAGACAAAAAACATTTATCTACTATTTGCAGGAAGCAGCGTTATGGGGTAGAGACATACTTTTTGATCAAAACTGCAAATACAACCTGTTAGTCAGAAAAACCCTTGAGCAAATCTACAAAGCCGACAATATCGACAAAAACAGCGATGAATTCAAGAAAATGGAGGTTTATCTCAAACGCGTATGGTTTTCAAGCGGCATACATCATCACTACGGATGTGAGAAATTCACGCCTGAATTCACCGAAGAATGGTTTAAGCGGCAAGCACATGACGCAGGAGTTAATCCTGATGAGACGGATTTGGTGAGCAAAGTCATATTCTCGTCTGACTATCTTCAGAAGAGAGTAAACCTGGAAGAAGGTCAAGACCTTGTCAAGACATCATCTTGCAACTACTACGAAAACGTCACACAAGCAGAGGCCGAATCGTTTTACGAAAAGCAGAAAGAAAGCGGAGACAGCGAGAGGCCCGTCATGTACGGAATGAACAGCACACTCGTAAAAGAAGGAGATGAGATAAAAGAAATCAAATGGACCACGTCAGGGAAATACGGGTCAGCACTAACAAAAATCGTAGACTGCCTTGAGCGTGCTCGTCAATATGCGGAGAGCGATAAGCAGGTAGCAATCATCGACAAGACCATCGAGTTCTATAAGACAGGAAACCTTAAGACTTTCGATGAATACAGTATACTATGGGTAGAATGCACAGAGCCACTCATAGACTTCGTCAACGGGTTCATCGAGTGTTATGGAGACCCGTTAGGGTTGAAATGCTCATGGGAGAGCATCGTAAACATCAAGGATTTGGAAGCCACGAAACGTACTGAGACACTCAGTGACAACGCACAATGGTTTGAGGACCACAGTCCAGTAGCTCCCGAATTCAAGAAAGAGAAATGTAAAGGAGTGAGCGCCAAAGTCATCAACGCAGCCATCTTAGCCGGTGACTTATACCCTGCGTCAGCCATAGGTATCAACCTACCTAATTCCGATTGGGTCAGAAAAGAACACGGTTCAAAGAGTGTCACCATAGGCAACCTGACTGAAGCGTACGACAAAGCGTCAAAAGGCAACGGATTCAACGATGAATTCGTGTATTCCGAGTACGAGAAGGCCATCATAGACAAGTATGGTTGTATCGTTGATGATTTGCACACCGACCTGCATGAGTGTCTTGGACATGGAAGCGGCAAACTGGCAGATGGTGTTGACGGAGACAGTCTTAAGGCATATGGTTCAACGATAGAGGAAGCCCGCGCAGACCTGTTCGCCTTATACTACCTTGCAGACAACAAACTCATCGAGCTTGGCCTTGTTCCTGACTCAGAGGCATATAAAGCATCGTACTACTCACAGATGATGAATGGTTTGATGACCCAACTTGTAAGAATTGAGCCGGGCAAGAACATCGAGGAGGCACACATGCGCAACAGAGCCCTCATCGCTCGATGGGCGTTAGAACACGGAAAGTCAGAAAATATCGTTGAATTGGTAAAAAAGGAAGGCAAGACATACCTTGTGATTAACGATTACGTCAAGCTGCGAGGACTGTTTGGAGAACTTCTTGCGGATATTCAGCGTATAAAGAGCACAGGCGACTATGAGGCCGCCAAAAAGCTCGTTGAGACATACGGAGTGAAGGTAGACAAAGACCTGCATGAGGAAATTCTCAGGAGATACACATCTCTGAATCTGGCTCCGTACAAAGGATTTATCAATCCGGTGTACACACCAGTCACGGAGAACGGAAAGATAACAGACATCCGCGTCACGTACGGCGAAGGATTCACAGAGCAAATGCTGAGATACTCAAGAGACTATTCCACACTGTAAACATGTCAACCGTTTATGGACAAGATACTTGATATAAAAAAAGAGCTGCGCGCCAACATGAATGGCATAGCGTCGTCCGCCATGAGACAGTCAGCCGACTACAGAGTCAACTTCGGTGTTGAGCTACCGCGTCTGTTCTCCATAGCCTCAGAAATAGAGCCTTCGCACGAGTTAGCTCAGCAGCTCTGGAAGGAAAATGTGAGAGAGTGCAGGATTTTGGCCACGATACTCATGCCGACGGACAACTTCGACAGTGAGCTGTGTGACATATGGGTTGAGAACATCATGACCATAGAGATAGCGCAGTATTTCTGCATGAATTTAGTGAAGAGGCTGAGGTTCGCCTCTGAGAAAGCCTTCGAGTGGATGGCTTCGGGCAAAAGAATCACACAGTGCTGCGGATACCTCACGCTGTGCCATGTCATGCGTCAGGGAGAGCTGTCGAAAAGAAGCGCCGACGAGTTCCTTGACCAGGCCGAGTCAGTCATCAGCCAAAAAGACGACACAGACCAGAACTCCAATGACATATCGTTGGAAGTATTACAAACTCAAGTAAACAAAGCATTGAGTATATTTGCCTCACAAAGTGACGAACATGCGGAGAGAGTGAAAAATATAGCTTATTATTTGTGCTAATGACCGAAAAGTCATAAATTTGTCCAATGTAAGTGGTAAGACTGTCAGACTATGAGCAAAGAAGACAAGTTTATTGGCGCAAAGACAATACTTAACGAATACATTGAATCGCAGAACATGCGTAAGACTCCTGAGAGGGAAGCTATTCTTAACGTAGTGCTCAAAATGGATGGTCATCATAGTGCTGATTACATACACTCGTTGATGCCCGAGGATTTCAGGGTGAGTCGAGTAACAATGTATAGTTCTTTGCAGCTATTCGCTAAAATCGGTCTTGTGTATTGTCATCCACGAGACGGAGCCACTTTATACGAAAACGCTTATGGTGTGGAACCTCATCACCACTACATATGCAGTGAGTGCGGCAAGATGTTCGACTTACACGACTCAAGTCTGACGAACGTGGCGATGCAGGCCAAGACGCCTAGATTCACGAAGCAGAGCAGCTTCACTTACATTTACGGTCAGTGTGCCAAATGCAAAGCGAAGATAGCGAGGTGGCACAAGGCGAGCAAACGACTGGAGTCATTGTCTGCCACCGCTCATTCCATCACAGACAGGAAGAAAGAAGACAACGACAATCACATAAAGCAAAAAGTAACTAAAAGAAAATAGAATACGAACCACTCTGAAAAAGAGTTATTAAAACTTAAACAAAAAATGAAGGTAGATGTTCTTTTAGGTCTCCAGTGGGGAGACGAAGGTAAGGGCAAAGTTGTTGATGTTCTTACGCCGCGATACGATGTTGTGGCACGTTTCCAGGGAGGTCCTAACGCTGGACATACACTCGAGTTCGAAGGACAGAAGTATGTTCTTCGTTCCATTCCATCGGGTATTTTCCAAGGTGACAAAGTAAACATCATCGGCAACGGTGTAGTTTTAGCTCCAGACCTCTTCATGGAGGAGGCTAAAGATTTGGAGAAATCAGGTCATGAGTTAAAGTCAAGACTACACATCTCAAAGAAGGCTCATCTCATAATGCCAACCCACCGTCTTCTTGATGCGGCATACGAGGCAGCGAAAGGAAAGAATAAAGTCGGAACAACAGGTAAAGGTATCGGTCCTACCTATTCTGACAAGACAAGCAGAAACGGTTTGCGCGTAGGTGACATACTTGACAACTTCGAGGAGAAATATGCGGCTGCTAAGGCAAGACACGAGAAGATTCTCAAGTCACTCAACTACACAGACTACGATATCACTGAGGTCGAGAAGAAATGGATGGAGGGAATAGAGTACCTGAGACAGTTCCCGATTGTAGACTCAGAGCATGAGATCAACAGACTGTTGAAAAACAACAAGACAGTATTGTGTGAGGGCGCTCAGGGAACAATGCTTGACATCGACTTCGGATCATATCCGTTCGTCACTTCATCAAACACAATATGCGCCGGTGCCTGCATAGGTTTAGGTATCGGACCTAATAAGATTGGCGACGTCTATGGTATCATCAAGGCATACTGCACTCGAGTAGGCGCAGGTCCTTTCCCAACAGAGTTGTTCGACGAGACAGGAGCTAAGATAAGAGCGATAGGACATGAGTACGGAGCAGTCACTGGTCGTGAGCGTCGCTGCGGATGGATTGACCTCGTAGCATTGAAATACGCCATCATGGTCAGCGGTGTCACAAAACTCATAATGATGAAGAGTGACGTACTTGACGACTTCGACACAATAAAGGCATGTACAGCTTATAAGTTGAAGGACGGAAGTGTCATCGACTACTTCCCATACGACATTAACGACGTGGAGCCAGTCTATGTTGAGATGCCGGGATGGAAGACTGACTTGACAAAGATGACGTCAGAGTCACAGTTCCCTAAAGAGCTGAAGGATTACATCAACTTCCTCGAGAAGGAATTAGAGACTCCTATCAGCATCGTCAGTGTCGGTCCAGACAGAGAGCAGACCATCGAGAGATAACATAGTCTCACTTTGGAGATAACGATATGAAGAGCCTGAGTAATACATTATTATCCAAGCTCTTCTTTTGTTATAGGTCACGCACATACTGTTTAGTAGTAAGAACACCAATCCCTCTCAGATTCCTCAGCGGGTAAAAGCGAGAGAGCATCATCAAGTTCGAAGAAATGCAAATACGTTCAGAGACAAGAGGAAGAGAAAAGATTATAACAACAGGTGGAATAACGGACAATTTGGGGTGTAACCAAATTTCCCATGCCTTATTTTTACCAAAAACAAGTTAACTTACTGATAGTCTTAAAACAAGGCATTCAGAAATCTTAGGTGTCTTTTTTGAAATTCTTAGGTTAGGTTGTAGTCAGTATACAGGTCTGCAGTTTAAAAAATCCTAACCTGAACTTTTCAACGTCCTAACCTAAGAATTTCAGACGTCGAATAAGACACGGAAAAATTCCAGAAGTCATTTTTTCGTTGTCTCGAGTCAACGAAAAAAGAGGAGTTTCGGACACTAAAAATTAGTGGCGCGGATAGGTAATTTCGTCAATGCATTGATATGGTTAAGTATTGCATATCATGTCAGTAACACAGAGTGAGGCTTCAAACAGGAATAAGGGCAATAATAACATGTTCTGTTTTATACATTGTGTGAGAATGATGTTTGACACAGATAAAGCCGTCAGCAGTATTCACCACAGCATCGCTCATTAATCCCCACTCCACTTGAAACGAGAAGATGACGCATCTTCATTCTATAAGCGTGTAGACTATAATTCACAAAGAGAAGGAAACGATGGTTATAGTAAACGACTGACAATGATAAAAACAAACACAAAAGTGACCAATCCGTATGGTTCTCTGAAGATTCCAACATAGCAAAAGACACGCAATGTTTGTGACACATCTCAATCTTTTTTATTATTTTCAGAAATAACATTGAGAAATAACAAGTTTTTATTTACTTTGCATATTCAACAAATAACAAACTATTATACATTTCAATTATTATATGAATGTTTATCTGAAATTATTACTCATCCTCACTTCTTTCGCAACATGCTCATTGTCAGCAAAGGCACAATTTGATGACGGTGCATACTATATATACAATTGCGCAAGCAATATGTATCTGGGAGCTGCGAACCGATACGGAACGCAGGCGTCTTTGACAAAAATCGGTCAGCCGATTTATTTCATCAAGCAGTCTGATGGCACATATGCGCTCGACACAAAGGTGTTCAACAGTAGCACTGCCCATTATCTTGGCTCCAGCCTTTACTTTGACTCAGAATTGACGAGCTGGACTATCATCGAGGTAAGCGAGGATATATATGCGTTCTCAAGCAGTGAGAATAAATACCTCTCGTATGACGGACATTCAACTACTCTGACCACGTCGGGCAACTATAAGACATCATCTGCCCAATGGAAAATTATCAGTGAGAAGTCGAGAATAGCGTCACTCAAACCAGGAAGCGACGCCACATTTCTCATCAAAGACTACAGTTTCAGCCGTAATGCCGGACCTGACTATCAGAAATCGTACTGGACTATAGGCAGCGCTGATGACATGACCGCAGTCTCATTGTCAAACGGTAACAGCACAGACAACTGTGCATCGGCGTATCACACAACATTCGATGTGTACCAGAAACTTTTCAACATACCGAACGGTACCTACTCGCTCACATGCCATGGCTTTTACAGACTTGACGCCGGTAGAGCATCATACATTCCTGAGCTGTACATGGAAGACGAGAACTCTCTGTTTCTCGTGAGCGCAAACGGCGAGGAGAACATAAATGACGCTTGCTCATCTTTTGCCCTCGAACTGTATGAGTTGGGTAAGATAACAGCCACCATATATAATGGCACGCTGACCATTGGAACGAAGCTTGAGAAAAACAAAAATATATGGTGTTGTTGGGATAACATGAGACTCACTTACGTGAGCGGATTGAACGAGGACGACTACAAGATAGCCTTGAACAGTTCTCTCGACCTCGCTCAAAGCTACCTGTCTCAACACATCAACAAGGACGTACGTGACAGTCTGAGCAAGGTGATGACTAAATGTCAGGACATAGATTATGAGTACGACACGCTAAAATACTATGTCGACCTGCTTAACAACACTATATCAAGTGCTGAGGAGTCTGCCAGCATATATAGGGACGTGCTGACTCATTACAACAACAGCAGCGCACTGGACGAATATGCTCAGGCGTTGTTCAACGAGAAGACAGCGGAAATATATGAGTCATACCTGAATGGTGACATCACCAATGGCACAGAGGAGATAAGCAAACTCGACTCTGTATATGATGTGGTACGTTATTACCAGATAACACCGGGAACAGATATGACTTTCGCCATTGTGAATCCGACGATTGACGGCAGTGACGGATGGATTACACTAAAGCCAAACGGCGGTAACGGTCCTCTACTCAACGGCACGTCGTTTGAATATTGGGGCGGAGGCTCACTTGAGGAGGAGGACAGGTCGTTCAACTATTATCAGACGATAACGGGCATACAGAACGGCAAGTACACTGTGTCTTGTGAAGCGTACAACTCGATGAATGGTGTCACATACGGATTCTCACAGTCTTCCGGCATCTATGCCACAAGCGGCGGAAAGACGGTCAGAACGTATGTCAACGTAGACTCTGAGGAACTGACAGAATACACCACTCCGGTGATTCAGGTGGTGGACAACACGCTAACTATAGGAGTCAGAAACTTCAACACTATGGTGGCACGCTGGTTTGTGGCAGACAATTTCAAACTCACTCTCATAGAACCTGACGAGGCACTGGGCGTTGGGGATATCGTAGAGTCTGACGACAGGGAAACAAGCATATACACCCTGGAAGGTATGAGGACAGACAAGAAAAGGAAGGGTATCAATATTATCAAATATGACAGTGGTAAAACAACGAAGGTGTATGTCAAATGACATACACCTTCGTTTTATCTTAACGACTAACAACGTCGTAACATCATATTACGCGTGAATGGCTATTCAGCTTTCAACACCACTTTTCTTGAGCTGCCATCGTCATACTTATAGATGTTCACTCCTTTGCGAGCTGACGTGAGTCTGGTTCCTGACATATCGTAGATACCGACAACCTTTCTTCCTACGTTATTATCATGTATCGACGGCTCACAATCCAATGCCTCGAGATGCTCACTGTATCCGTAGAACTCGTCAAGGAACTTGATTCTCTCACCCACCCATGACACAAGGCGCTCCATTGAGTCGACGGCAGAGTTTCTCGACACAGGAATGACACCCTTTGAGGTACTTGTACAAATCCACAATCGTCCCTCATAGACGCAGATGTCACCTGCAAAATAAGTTCTCGTAGGGGAATACTCAAGCGTCATGTAATAATTCTCCTCATTCTCGTATAGATTCCAGTTCTTATTACACTCCACATCATTGTAACAAGGACTGTCAGGCCACATCTCCTTCTCTAAGTCATAGAAGTAGTCTCCTACCCTGTCATGCCAATCCTGGATATGTGACACGATATTCTCCTCGCTGAACACATTTCGGTCTCTAAGGTCAAAGTAGCGCTCTCTCTCCTCCTCAGCATAATACTTGTTGACCCACTCATAAGGTCCTTGGTCAAGGTTGGACACGGAACGTCGAGGCTGCACATAAAAGCCATAGAGCGAAAGACCAAAGATTTGGTCAAGGTCATAAGGTGTAACACACCATTTGACTCCGTTATATGTGAACCACTGCCAGTTCTTTATCACTCCATCACCATTCATACACAAACGGTAATAGACATAATAGTCTATCAGTCCGTCCACGTCATAGCGTCTCTCAAATTCCTTTTTGAAGTCAGCCTCAGAAATACCGAGTGAGTCCATGTCATGAAGCTCATTGTAATAATTGCTCATGGAGACGATATTACTCTTTGCCTCTGCTGTCCTCTTCTTGTTTTCTTTCACATCATCGTTGTCTGAGTCCATGGAATAGTACAACGATGTGGTGTCCATCAACTCCTGTGGGGCGTCACCATCATATACATTGTTGTACATGGTATAAAGGTACTCTGGATTACGCACCTCAAATGTAGTCCAGTCAACATTACCTCGGAAGATATAATTATCTCTCAGGTCACCGTCCAAGTGGATATGCTCTGACTTCTTTTTTTTCTGGTTCATGTTCTTACGGCTTTTTTTCAGCTGCCATGCATATACTCCGTAAAACACGTCATTCATATAAACCACGCACGGGAAGCCGTCAGGATAGCACCTCGCGATACTCTCCTTGTCATAACCGCATCTTTCCCAATACGGATCTCTGTCCGCCACCACATCATCAAAGATTTTATAACCGATTTCACCGATACCCCTCATGAAGTCTGTGTAAAAAGCCTTGAAATGAAATTTCTCCTGTGATACCCAGTCACCAATCTTAATATCCGTCAGATTCTCAGCGCTCCAATTCGTCTCACAAAACTCAGCCGAGAAATTTTTCTTTTCAAATCTCACAGAGTAATTACCTTGTCCCCTAAATATCACATGCTTCTTGAAATATCTTCCGTTACCATCCAATACCTCAAGGTAGCCCAAACGCTTTATACTTTTATTGATAGGCATGGTACTTACACCTTTTATATTCACATACGCTATAGAAGGCTGAGGCATCTGGATTGTGGTATCCTTGCTGAGATCGACATGGGTAATAGAATCATACAAATGTTTTTTCACTGTACTGAATCTATATCTCCAGTCATCTTCAGCTTTGGAAAAAACACATGCGCACGAAAGTAAAAAGAAACAAAATAACCTAAAACTCATTTTATCGGCATCACACTAATTAGTTTACAATTTCAGTAACACTTAGAAAACACTTCAAAGATACGAACATCTTTAGACTTAACGTTCATAAAGTCATAAAAACATCGTTCAAACTCCAAAATATCAGTAGCTTTATAGTAAATACATCCGCATTCTTCTGCTATGCCCTTAGCTGAAGTGTCATGTGAGGCGACAACACACCTGTCAAAACAAGGTGACTCACGTAAGCTCGGGAAGTTATAAAAGATTTCTCCGCCACCATTGTTTATGATTAGTATGCGGAGTGGAGCGTCATGTATCTTCGCTCTCACATAATTATTCCACAATGCGTTCTGATCATAGAAGAAACTCAGGTCACCGACAATGAGAAGAGTAGGCTTTTTGGTTCCCGCCCAAAATCCCACAGCAGAAGACACAGATCCTTCAATGCCATTGATTCCTCTATTGCAATACACTGTGTTCTTATTATTGAATATTCTCTGCACCTTACGTACCGTTGAGCTGTTAGCCAGATGAAGAGTCCATTCGTCTGACAATTCACCGAACAGTCGGCTTAACACTGGCATATCTTCCTTAACATGAGTCGCTGACCAGCTCTTTCTATAATCATCCAAGCCATCGAACGGCAAAAGGTCACATAATAAGTCTAGGAAGTCGGACGGCTCAGACATTACCTTGTCTGTAAGCGACATATATGTATCGACGACATTACTGTTCTTGTCCACATGGATATGACACTTGATAGTCTCTTTTCTCAAATAGGCCTTTATCCTCTTTGAGACCACATGACCTCCGAACGTTATCAGCAGGTCAGGGCGCGCGGGCTCACCATGTGACAAGACATCATCGAAATCATATCTCACTAATTGACGCAGTTCATCATCGACATGAACATTAGAAAGGGTCTCAGCCAATATCAACACACCTCTCTCAGCAAGTTTCTTCAAGGCTCTCACACATGTCGAAGCTGTCTCCGGCAACATCTGACCCACTAATATCATTGGGCGTGACGACGTCTTAATAACATCCGTGAGTCTGTCAGAGAGTCTCACGTCACCACATGAATCGCCATAAACAGACACCAGTCTCTCATCAGGTAATTCACGACTTGAGAAGTCGAACATAGGCTCACTGATTCTGACATTCACATGAACAGGTCCACGTGTCAATCTCAACGACACCAGAGCTTCATTTATCAGTCTATTACAATACCAACGCTCATCCTCATTGCTTGGCTCGGGCAAAGACACGGATTTATTCACGAAACCGCTGAAAACATTTGTTTGGTCCATAGTCTGTCCGTCCATCTGACCAATCCACATCTCCGGTCTGTCAGCTGTGATAACCATAAGCGGCAAAGGTCTGTAAAACGCCTCTGACACAGATGGGGCGAGATTAAGGACCGCTGACCCGCTGGTACAACACACGGCTACAGGCTTGCCTCCGTTGGCCTCTATCAAACCTAAAGCAAAGAAGCCGGCACTGCGCTCGTCGGTCACCTCATAACACGTCATGGAGGCTGCGTGGAAATTATGCACTAAAGCCGCATTACGATTTCCAGGACACACGACAACAGTGTCAATGCCTGACTTCAACATCAAGGAAGTAAGCTGTTGAATATTTAACTTAGAACTGAACATATAGTATGTAGTTTTGATTCCGTCTCATTCCACTCACTCTCCGCATCCGAATCTCTCATGATTCCTCCGCCGGCATACAGTCTCACATACCCGTCTTTGAAATGGGCACAACGAAGATTGACATACAGCTCTGTTTCACCTTTAACATCTAATACACCTGTGACTCCCGAATAGTAACGGCGTCTGGAATGCTCATATCTATTAATGTAAGCTAACGCCTTCTCCTTAGGCAATCCGCACACCGCTGGCGTCGGATGTAGGACTCTTACAAGCGTCACGACATCAATATCGGACATGATGTCAAAAGAGAAATCGGTTTTCAGATGAGCGAGATTTGCAGCGCGTGACGTGTAAGGGCCGTTTTCCTTCAAATCCGTAGTGTATGAGTACAATGAGTCACGTATGTATTGAGCCACCAACGACTGCTCTTCTTTGTTCTTGTCTGACCACATCAGATTCTCACTGTAGATATTTGTTCCAGCTAATGCTACAGTGTTATAACGAGGGCGTTTTCCTGACAACAATATCTCTGGCGTGGCCCCTATCCATGTTCCCTCTTTAGCAGAATGAAACATGTAAACCATAGAACGGGGATAGCTGGCACACGCTTTCGCAAACACGGCAGTCTCATCCCCCCTGTATCTCCCGTCCACACAACGTGACAAAACAAGTTTATCAAAATCTGAGCACACAGAATCATGAAAGAGATTGAACTGGCTCATATATGTCTCCTTATCTCCTGATTCTATTCTCACTTCACACGCTCCGACACCACGTATGACTGACTCGTATGGCATTGTAACGTCAACGTCCGGTCTCACCAACAACACTGGTGAATCATCCGTGACTGAAAATGGTATCATCACAAATCCGTTATGTCCAGTCAGTTGTTCACAATCGCAGAAAGTCTCAACATCACCGTTTGTCTGTGCCACCACACGTACCTTATCCGAATACGGCAGTCTCACAATACCATAATTAACATAATCCATCATGACTATCCCAAGATTCTGTTTTCCACCCTCTCAGTTGAAAGAAGTTTTCCGTCCTCACCAACAATATCAACGTTCCAGATATGACTTGACCTTCCACAATGTATGACTGTTCCTTTTGCAAACACTTTACCTTCTGTGGCAGACATTGCTATGTGATTACCTGAGACTTGTACACCACACACCTTTTTTGACATATCGTAGTTAATGAGATGCAATGAGCCGGCACCAGCTATTGTCTCAGCCAAAGCCAGCGACGCACCACCATGTAATATACCGAAATACTGTCTTGTAGAGTCATTTATCGGCATCTCAGCAAGCGCATACTCGTCATCGCTCGGCAAGAACCTAACCCCCATCGCACCGACCATCGTGTTTTTTAGTCGTTCATTTAGTAACTCGCATTCCTTGTCAGTAAACATAACAGAACAAATAATCCATTAACAATACTATAATCACATCGTGTCGTAATTTCTCAATTCTTTTCTCAAAGCCTTTGACTTACCGTTAGTCACCTGGTCCATCAAATTCCAGAACTTATCAGAATGATTGTGATGTACGGTATGGCACAACTCATGCAATATTACATAATCAATCAGATGATCTGGAAGTTTCATGAGATACAGAGACAAATTGATGGAATTAGTGCCGGAACAAGAGCCCCACCGTGTCTTAGAAGACTGTATCTTCACATCCTTATACTTGGAGAAGCCATACAGATAAGCCAACTCGGCCACCCTGTTGGGAAGAAAACGCTTTGCCATGGCCCTCATCTCAGACACTTCCTCTTCAGTGGACACATGACGTTCCTGCAGCTTTCTCTGTTTCTGAAGTAGCCTGTCTCTATATCGTTCCAAAGTCTGCCTCACCAGTTCCTCTGTAACTTCTGGAGGAACACTTACACGTAAACCGTCAACCTTAGGACGCATTACTATGGAGCGCGCTCTAAGATTGACGGTTATCTCTACTAATCCGAAGTCCTTATCAGAGTAACTATGCATTCTTCATGAACTCCCCGTATATCTTATCAGAGATTTCCTTCATCTCTTCAGCAGTCAAAGACAGTTTCTTGTTAGAGAATATCATATCCTTCTCACTCTGCATTGGCACAAGATGTATATGAGCGTGTGGCACTTCCAGTCCCAGCACAGCCTGTCCTACCTTAATACAAGGGAACGCCGCCTTGATAGCGACAGCCACCTTCTTCGCGAAAACCTGAAAGCGAGCGATCTCGTCATCATCCATATCAAAAATATAATCCACCTCACGACGCGGAATTACTAATGTATGTCCTTTGACGAGCGGATTGATATCCAGGAAAGCGTAGAACTCATCATTCTCCGCGCACTTATAAGAAGGAATCTCTCCTTCAGCTATTTTAGAAAAAATACTCATGACAAAATCAATATTATTCAACTGAGATTTTCTTGATCTGAAGTTTAATAGTACCGCGAGGAATATTGATCTCAGCGATATCACCGACTTTCTTTCCGAGCAGTCCCTGTGCTATCGGTGTTTTAATAGAAATCTTATTCTCACGAAGGTTAGCCTCGCCCTCGCTGACTATTGTGTACACAAGCTTAGAATCATTAGCCATGTTCTGCAGCTCCACCTTAGAGAGAATCTGCACCACGTCAGTGTTAGCGAGCTTAGAAGGGTCAAGAATCTTAGCGTCAGCGAGCTGTGCCTTTAGCTCAGCGATACGTGTTTCCAGTTTTCCCTGTGCCTCTTTAGCCGCATCATACTCAGCATTCTCAGAGAGGTCACCCTTCTCTCGCGCCTCAGCAATCTGACGAATCACCTCTGGGCGTTCCACCTCTTCCAACTCTTTAATCTGGGCCTTCAATTTATTGTAGCCCTCCTGTGACATATATGCCATAATAACTATCCTTTCTTATTAATTATTTAAAAAGTAAAAACAGAGAAAACAAAAAGAATCCCGACGTCTCAACAGACATCGGAACCCCCTTTCAATCTCTTTCCGCTGCAAATGTACACATAATAAAATTCACACACAAATATATTCACAAAAACTTAATCCCATTCTCGACCGCCGTCAACATTCATCAAAACAAGCTTAGAGAATCACATTCCGTATTTACATTTATTACGTGTAATGGCATCAAAATGTGAGTGCTACACCAGCCATAAAGTTTGTGCCGATAGAGCGGTAGCCATAGAATCTGTCATATTTTGTGTTAAACAAATTGTCCACGTTAAAGTATATACTTAAAGGCACAGGTGAGAAAGTGTAATGCGCATTCAAGCCGAAGTCACACGTGACAGGTCTCTCATAGTAACTGACAAAAGAATTGCCTGCGACTTTCTTCTCCGGCTTAGAGTAACTCTGCAATTTCCAGTCCACTCCGGCGAACAATCCCCTTGTTATACGGAAATCCACATTCCAGTCCATGTCAATCACAGGTCTTGCCTTGATGACCGTATTTTTCATTTTTTTATCAACGCTCCATGAGTTGAACTGGTTATTAAGGCTAAACTTCAATTTATCCTCATAGTTGTAGTTGATATCCAGATTCACATAGAATCGTCCTCCATCCACAAATCTCACTTCAGGAGCCGCTGAGTTAGCATTATCCACGATAGGAGTCAGTTCTGCTCTATTATCCGTCTTATCATATCCGAGGTTAATGTCCCCAGCCCATCCTTTCTCTGTACGGAATCTTAATCCTATCTTACCGTCAATCTTATGAAACTCCGTCTCGATCTCATAGTCCGAGCCTGACGATGTGTAAGACGGCAGTACGAAATACGGGTGCAAAGCATTGAAGACCTTAAAACCTGTCTCTCCATCATATCCGACCGCTTGTGCGTACACGTTCACATACTCAGACAGCCTGTAGTCGATACGTAAATCCGGAGCCACTCCATTAGAGCCCACAAACAGACCTATTTTCAAAGACATGTCATAATCCTCGAACTTATAATACGGGACTATATGTCCATGAGTATAACCCTTCACGCCATCAGTGCTGAATGAACTGTTGACCATACCAAGGTCAACATTCAGACTATTCTCCTCATTGATGTAATATCCGAGGTCGACGTCTGCGTGAATCATTCCCTCACTATATTTGTCACCATAATTAGTCAAATACTTTTGATTGAAGAAGTCATAGCCGAACATACCAGATATTCTGAAGCTCTCCACCTTATAGTCAGTAGTACCCACGCTGACGCCACCAAGACTGTTATGCTGCTTATCAGTCAGACTGGAGAAAGGCCACTGGTAGTTGAAGACCTGGCTCTCAAGATTAAACTTCACGAACAGTTCAGACAATCCGTGAGCATATTTATGAGTATAGTCAACTCCTGCCTTTGTAGTGTAGAAGCGGCTCTTATAATCCGTGCCGTTTCCTATATCCTTATTATCTGCGTTACCGTTAAATCCACCGAGAGAGGCATGAATTCCCAACACATCATTTCTTGAGATGTTGAATCCGTACGCACCACGTAAGTCAACGGCGCCAGGCAGTCCGGCTCCCAAAGACACGAACCCCTTGTTGGCTCCTTTGCCCGAAGACTCAGCAGACATCATATCAACAGGAGTAAACATATACTTTTTAGTCTGCATCATGGCAGTAGAGTAGTTCACCTTATTATGTTTAGCGTTAGACTCCACCACCTCCGGCAGCACATTAATCTTATTAGCGTCCTTGACAACCGGTGTCACACTTGTCTCAACCTCCACCGTATTGTCCATCTGAGCCATTGCCGGTATTGTCAGCGTTGACGCCAGGGTCAACACACCAAGTTTACACAAACCGTTCGCCATACCTTTACATATAATATTAGAATGTTTCACTATCAACATCATTTTAAGCGTTCCTCAATCATCTTATTTATCTCCTCATTTTCCGTGTAGTTACTCTGAAGTGAAAGGAGATACTGCTGAGCCTCTATGTCACGTCCTTGCTTGGCGCACACATCAGAGATGAGCACGAAAGCCCTTGCGAGCCAATATGTATGAGAAGTGCCGGAATCTATAAAGTCAAGCAATGTCTTTTCCGCCGTGTCATACTGTTTCATATCATACTGATACTGAGCCAGACGTACCGTGGCCTGTGCGCCGTACTTTGTCTTGTCATCTATTCTCAACTCATTAAGGTCAGCCACCGCCTTGTTGACAGCCTTCTGTGCAAGATAGCTTTCAGCTCTGTCCATACGTATCTCCGACTGAATCTCTGGAGACACCTTACTACCGTCAGCGAGTATTGGAGTCGCCAGCCTTACGACACTTGCGTAATCCTTAGCGGCGAAGGCGGCGCGCGCCTCTCCTATCTGCGCCTCAAGTCTCATCGACTCAGATGAAGTCTGCGACTTCAACTGTCCATAGTAGTTCTGTGCGGAGACATAGTCCTCCTTAGTCACCGCCTTTATAGCAGCGTCATGCAACATTGTCTCAAGCTCGTCCTGTGAGAGAGGCTTACCTGCCTTGGCAGCCAGCGCCTTATATTCATCGACTTTTCCTTGGCTCACATACACGTCCTTAAGATTTGACAATGCCGTCTGCGCCTCCGCAGTATTAGGATACTGCTGTACCACATGCAAGTAAGACTGAGCCGCCGCGCTGACGTCTCCCGACTCATACTGAATCATGGCCAACTCATTACATGCCTTACGCGCGTTAGCGCTCTGAGGATACTCATCCACAATCTTCTTGAAGGCCTCAACGGCAGCCGACCTATTACCAGTCTGAACATAGGAGCGTCCCTTCTCATACAAGGCATCCGCCGCATATACAGAAGACGAATATGCTCCCGTCATCTTATCCAGCAAAGCCACCTTGCCGGAATAATTACCCTGAAGTCCAGCTATGTAAGCCTGTTGATACAGCGAATAGTCACCGTTAACACTGCTGACCTCCAGCGACTTCTTGTAATAGTCATTTGCCTCAGAGTATCTTCTGCGGCTCATGTAACAGTCACCTATTCTATTATATGCGTCAGCGAGAATCATCTCGTCATTCTCCTCACCCTCCATAGGGTTATTGACATACTTCTGGAAGTGATTCAAGGCATAAGAATAGTCTTTCTGCTTGAAGTATGTGTATCCAAGGCTATATGACGCATATGCGTAATTCTTAGTAGTCGACGGAGCGATATTAGTGAACTGAATCAAGTCATTAGCCGCTGCTGGATAGTCACCCATCCTATACTCACTCTCACCTTTTATGAAGTAAGACTCCGTGAAAGACTCCTCATCAAGGCTACCCATAGAAATGGCTCTCGTGACGTATGACTTAGCTGAAGAATAGTCAGAAGCATTGAATGACTGGATGGCGAGATTGTACAACACGCGCTGTTTGGCATTCAAAATCTCCTTGTTCGGTTGCTTGATCTTATTTATTGACGCCAACGCCGAAGAATAGTTCTTTGTGGTGAAATAGACCTCAGTGAGGTGTCTTGACACCGCCGGACAATACTTCGACTTAGGATATTTGTTAAGGAATCCCTCAAAAGCAGTGACAGACTCTCCGAATCCCAATGGAGCGCCGTCATGAAGAGTCAGCGCATAGTTATATGCCGCCTCCTCAGTGATAGCGTTGTCGGCACCAATTTTCACAGCTCTCTCAAACGCCATCTGCGCCTGTCTCTTCCTCTGCAGGTTGATGTAAGCGTTACCGGCGTTAAGCAAAGCACTCTGCGCCATCACGTCTTTATACGTTCCCGCACATCGATTCAAAGCATCCGTGGCGTTAGCGTACTTCTTCAGGTACATATATGACAGTCCCTCCTTATAGAGAGCCGTACGGTTGTCACCGCTTGTCTGGTCAAAGAACTCAACAGCCTTAGCGTACTGACCGAGTCCGAAATATGTCTCTCCCTTGATACGGTAAACATCCTCCGCATTATTCTCATCAACGTTAACGGCATTGATGTATTCAAGTGCTTTCTTCGGGTTACCCACACGGACACAGCAGTCAGCCGCATACAATGACGCATTATTAGCATACTTAGGTACCGTAGAGCTGCCGGCGAATCCAGAATACGCTCCCTTAAAATCACCATTGACGTACTTGACGTATGACAGATAATAATCAGCGTCAACATAATATCTGTCGTTATCTAAAAGCTCAGTAAGCAAAGTACGCGCCTTACCATACTCTCCTCTGTGGATATAGAGGATAGAGCAATACAGCTTAGACTCATCCTGAAGGAGTGAGACTGGATACTGGAAAGGATAATACTCAAGGTCATCCACCTCCTCATATCGTCCTTCCATAACCAGCAAATTACCTTGCAGAGTCCTCAACACATCATTGTAGGCTGACGAAGGATTCTTATCCAGCCAGTCACCAATAGCATCCGCAGTTCCAGATGTACGAAGGGCATAGTCACAAATCAGACGTAAAGCCTCAGCGTTCTTTCTCATCTTCTTATCACCGACAACATTATCAAGGTAATCAGTAAGAGAGACCTTAGCGGCATAATAATGACCGTCTGACAAAAGTTTCACGGCAGTCTCTTGCACCGTCTCATTAGCCGTACCAGCGAACGTGTGCTGGGCACTGACATTACCAGCTAAACACAACAAGAGAGCTGTTAATACACATTTACAGTTATTCATACACTTATATGCGAAGCAAGATGCGGTATACACACGACTTCACGTTTTTGTTTACACAGTTTTCTTTTCGAAATAATACATTTTCCCGACTACAAATATACGAACGAATATGACACATAGCATTTTAGCAGTAGGCACGTCCCAAGCATTTTAATATATTTTAACTAATAGGTATTTTATAATAGGGTCTTTTATCTGGATGACATTGCAAAAAACATGACGTCAATAAGCATGGTAAAATATTACTGTATTGTGTATAACTCACTATCTCACCATATTTCTGTCGTAGACGACTGACAAACTTTCATTTGGGACTTACATCATCAACACACTTACTGATGCGCATCCTGACCGATCAAAAAGGTAATCTCGGACGGTGGAAACAGAGAAAAAACGGGAGGAATAAAGGACAATTCAGAGGATAACGAAATTTCTTATGCCCATTTTTTGCTAAAAATAAGTTAACTTACTGATATTCTTATTACAAGACGTTTTAAAACCTTGTGTCTCTTTTTTGAAATTCTTAGGTTAGTATACGGTCTATATACAGGTCTGAGAATTTAAAAATCCTAACCTGAACTTTTCATCGTCCTAACCTGAGATTTTCAGACGCCGAATAAGACACGGTAAAACTTCAAAAGGCATTTTTTCGCTGACAGACATCAACGAAAAAAGAGGAGTTTCGTACAGTAAAAATTGGTGGTGCGTATAGGAAATTTGGTAACTAACACAAGAGGTTATTTACCGTCTGGCTTAATAGCAGTCATAACGACGACATCAGAATATCGCCATAGCCATCATAGCGACAATGACATATCTGGCGAACTTGCCGACAAAGGAGAAAAAGGTCACTCCCAACACATTAGCTCTGAGAATACCTAATGCGATAGCTATAGCTGACCCGAAAACAGGAAGGAAAGTGAACAAGGCAATCCATGCTCCTTTCTTCTCCACGTACCCTTTTGTCTTCAGCAGACGTTTCTCTTTGATTCTCATACGTCTGGAAATAGTCTCTACATCCCAAAAACGGCCAATGTAGTAGTTGAACACCGTACCTGCCACATTGCCGACAGTCCCGTATATTATCACTTTGAAAGGATCGAGGGTGGCGTCGGCCACGAGGGCTCCAAGCACTAACTCTGAATTGAAAGGCACGAACGTGCCCGCGAGAAAAGCGGCAAGTCCCATACCTAAATATCCATATTCTATAAAAAACTGATAGACAGATTCCATCATAAGCTCATATTAACACAAACTGGTCTGTAGTCAATACCCATCATGAGAATAACAGGCTCCTTCACCTCTCGTCTCACATATTGACAGTAACTGACAAAATCACTAAAGAGAACAGACCTAAAATAACGAAAAAAACATGGGTGAAACGGTTATTACTTAATACCCAGAACCTACCGCATAGTATGGAAGCGTCAATGGCTAACATTCCCATAATGACATTGACGCAATTTGGCATAACCAAAAACAGAAGCAAGGATATAAGCCCGTGCATCATGAATGTGTTGAACACCATCCTTTGTCTCGTTCGGCTTTTAGATGTGGTGAACAGATAATTCACACAACCAGCCACGAAAAACACCACGATATTCAGCCCCATCAGCCACTGCTCCGTCATCACTACGGAATAGTCGGGCACGCTGAAGTCAACCATCACTCTGAAAAAGTCCGTGAACATGCCAATGTCATCCTTACATACAGCACATACAAAAAAGAACCAATACGGTACGATGATCGCCATAAGAGAAGCAAAGAATGTCCTAAAAGACAAACAGTTGACATACAGCTGAACCAGAAAGATGAAAGGTGTTAGCATGATAATCTTCGGACACACCAAAGAGGCCGCAGAAATGGTGAGATGGGCAACAAACGACAGTTCCGGACTTTCATTCTGGTATGAGCTGAAAAGAGCGAAGAATGAAATCAACGAGGCCAACATGACAACGTGGGACGGCTGCAATCTGTGCAGACACAACGACAGAGACATAATGATAATCAGAGTGCAACTGAGCATTCTGGAGTTTGTGTTAAGCAATACCATCGCATTACAGAACTCCACCATCAGATATGTCACCAGTGAAGTAAAAAAAATTCCAGACAAAAGACCAAGAGAGCCAGTTTGTACGGACAACGGCACAAAAGACCATAGTCCGTAGTCAGGCTCACACCACGCATAAGTGTCCTTAACCGGGAGAAACAGCCATGACAAAACACCAAGCACTACCGACACGGGTAAGCAGAACTGGCTCGTAGCTATTGTTGACTGGAAATTAGACCGCACTTCTTAAATCTGATTTTTAGTTAAATGAGGAGAAAAAACTTGTGAAAACAAGTGAAATTTCACCAATCTTCCGCAAAGTTACGTTTTTTTTATTTTGTAAACTTCTGTTATTTGCAGGTAATCAGTTTTTTTTTTGTAATTTTGCCCCGATTTTGTGATATATCATTAAATGAAGAAACTTTTTATTGAGACTTACGGCTGCCAGATGAATGTGGCGGACAGTGAGGTGATAGCGTCTGTCATGAAAATGGCGGACTATGATTCTTGTCAATCTATTGACGAGGCGGATGCCGTTTTACTTAACACGTGCTCAGTGAGAGATAACGCTGAACAGAAGATTTTCAACCGGCTTGAGGCTCTCAACGCCCTGCGTAAGAAAAAAGGAGCTTTGATTATCGGCGTGGTAGGGTGTATGGCAGAGAACGTCAAGGACAAGCTTATCACTGAACATCATGTCGACCTTGTGGCCGGTCCAGACTCATATCTCACACTACCAGACCTGTTCGCCTCCGTCGAACTTGGAGAGAAAGCCATAAACGTTGAGCTCTCTACGACAGAGACGTACAAGGACATCATACCTGAGCGCATCTGCGGCACCACAGTGTCTGGCTTCGTGAGCATCATGCGCGGATGTAATAACTTCTGCCATTACTGCATTGTACCTTACACTCGAGGAAGAGAGAGAAGCCGAGAGGTGGACAGCATCCTCAACGAGGTGAACGACTTGAGAGCAAGAGGATACAAAGAGGTGAATCTGCTCGGACAGAATGTGAACAGCTACTCATACGGAGACATAAATTTCGCTAAACTTCTGACAAAGGTGGCGGAGAGTGTGCCTGACATGAGAGTACGATTCACAACGAGTCATCCGAAAGACATGAGCGACGAGACTCTTCAAGTCATAGCGTCTCACAAAAACATATGTAACCACATACATCTCCCAGTTCAGAGCGGAAGCGACAGAATACTTAAACTCATGAACAGGAAGTACACACGCGAGTGGTATCTCGACAGGGTGGCAGCCATAAGAAGGATTATTCCAGACTGTGGACTGACCACAGACATCTTCGTTGGTTATCACTCTGAGACTGAAGAGGACCACCAGATGTCCCTCTCACTTATGAGAGAATGCGGATACGACTCTGCCTTCATGTTCAAATACTCTGAACGTCCAGGAACATACGCGTCAAAACACCTTCCTGACGACGTGCCTGAGGAGACAAAGATCGCGCGACTCAATGAGATGATAGCTTTACAGAATAAGCTCTCGGCTGAGAGTTACAAGAAAGATATAGGCAAGACATTTGAAGTGCTCGTGGAGGGATTCAGCAAACGCTCACGAGAGCAACTGTTCGGAAGAACACCACAGAACAAGGTTGTAGTGTTCGACAAGGGACAACACCACATCGGCGACTTTGTTAATGTCAGAATAACCGAGTCCAGCTCGGCAACACTTAAAGGTATCGAAGTAAATGAGTAAGAAACACAATGGCTTATCAGGCACTCAGTTCATCACAACGACCATCAGTACCACTCTGGTGCTGATTCTGCTGGGAACTATTGTCCTTTTTATGCTGACAGCGCGTAACCTGTCAACGTATGTCAAAGAGAACATCACGATGAGCGTGCTCATCAGCGATGACTTGTCGTCGGAGCAAATCAACAAGATGCAAAAAACACTTGAGAAAAACAAGTACATCAAAAACATCAGCTACATCTCAAGGGAACAGGCACTGAAGGAGGTTAGCCAGGAAATGGGCACTGACCCTACCGAGTTTCTCGGCTACAACCCTTTCACCGCATCATTTGAGATAAAGATGAAAGCTCCGTACGCCAACCCTGACAGCCTCAGGATTATCGCTCACGAGATAAAGAAAGACCAAGCGGTCATTGACGTGAACTATCCAAAAGACCTGGTGAAGTCAATCAATGAGAACATAAGCAAAATCAGTATTGTACTGCTGGTCATAGCGGCGCTATTCACGTATATCTCATTCACACTGATCAACAACACGGTACGACTGACGATATTCTCCAGACGTTTCATAATAAACACCATGAAACTTGTGGGCGCAAGCTGGGCGTTCATCAGAAAGCCGTTCCTCAAACAGGGCGTGGCGCAAGGTCTCATATCAGCCATACTCGCCGAAACAATAATCATGATCGGTGTATATCGACTGAAATGCTTCGAGCCTGAGCTTGAGACAATAATAAACAGCGAGGTGTTGGCAATAGTCAGCGTGGCTGTCTTCGCCTTCGGAATACTGATCACATCTTTCTGCGTCTATGCGTCACTAAATAAATTCCTACGCATGAGCAGCAACGAGTTATATTATATATAAGGAGTAATGTTTTAACACATAATTAAATGAAACAAAACAATTTCGCTTTTGGTAAGATTAACTACATTCTTCTTACCGTGGGTATCGCCATAATACTCGCCGGTTTCTGTCTCATGTCAGGAGACGCTACCACAGAACAAGCATTTAACCCGGACATCTTCAGTGACACACGTATCAAGTTGGCCCCTATGGTTAGCTTGTTTGGATTCGTATTTATAATAGTGGCTATTTTGTGGCCAGCAAAAACAAAAGGACAAGAATGAGTTGGATTGAGGCACTTATACTCGGAATAGTACAAGGACTGACTGAATACCTGCCTGTCAGCAGCAGCGGACACCTACAGATAGGACAGCATCTGCTGAACATTGAGAATGGAGGATTAACATTCGACATTGTGGTACATGTCGCTACAGTATGCGCGACGCTGGTGGTGCTGTGGAAAGAGGTGGCATGGCTCATCTCGGGATTTTTCAGATGGGACGGCAAGATGAATGACGAGCAGAAATATGTTCTTAACATCGTCATTTCAATGATTCCAATAGGAATCGTGGGGCTTGTGTTCAAAGATTATATCGACTCAATTTTTGAGGGTAGTCTGATGGTTGTCGGTGTCTGCCTGCTGATAACGTCTTTCCTGTTAGCGCTGACGCATTTCTACCATCCAAGAGAAAATGAGAACATATCTCACAAACACGCTTTCATCATCGGATTAGCACAAGCAGTGGCAGTACTTCCAGGATTGTCAAGAAGCGGTTCCACGATAGCCACAGGATTACTATTGGGAAACAGTAAGAAATCACTTGCGCAATTCTCATTCCTCATGGTCATACCGCCGATACTCGGTGAGGCCTTGCTGGATTTCAAGCACATCTTTGCTCCAAGTGCGGAATACCTGATGGAGCACGGAAATAGCGCACCGATAGAGACGTCATCACTGATCGTGGGATTCATCGCCGCTTTCATAAGCGGATGCTTCGCATGCAACTGGATGATCTCAATGGTCAAGAAGTGCAAGCTGATTTATTTCGCCATCTACTGTGCCATAGCAGGCATTTTCACAATATATCTAAGTCTTTAATCTGATGAATCCGGAAAAGGGAGAGATACTAGTCTTCAATAAACCATACAAATGGACATCGTTCAATGTGGTGTCTAAAGTACGAAGGGAGCTTACAATCAGGTTAGGAACAAAGAAACTGAAAGTCGGTCACGCGGGAACGTTAGACCCTCTCGCCACAGGCGTGCTATTGGTATGCACAGGTAAGGCTACCAAGCAAATCGAGGAGCTGCAGTCTCACACCAAGGAATACGTGGCAGAGATAAAGTTAGGTGCCACCACTCCATCGTTCGACATGGAGACGTCCGAGGATGGCACATATCCTACAGAACATATAACACGTGAGCTGGTCGAAGAGAAACTTAAGGGTTTCGTCGGCACGATTGAGCAGGTACCACCTACATTCTCAGCGTGCAAGGTTGACGGTAAGAGAGCGTTCAACCTGGCGAGAAAAGGAGAAGATGTAGAGTTGAAGCCGAAAACACTCGTCATTGACGAGATAGAGTTGCTCAACTTCGGTGTTGTGCGGAACACACCTCAGTCAGACGAGACCATCCAGGAGGAAGAAGACGGAAGAAACTCACGTATAAACTATCAGTCCGACAACTTAGACGGTGAACATCTTTCTATGACCATCAGAGTTGTTTGCAGTAAAGGAACATACATACGCGCCTTAGCGCGTGACATAGGTATAGCATTGGGAAGCGGAGCATACCTCACAAACCTGATACGTACCAGGATAGGAAAATACAGATTGTGCGACTGCATCGACATCGAGTCAGTAGAAGAGTGGTTGGACGGACAGACAATCGAAAAAGAACAAGAAAATTAAAGAAGAGTATATATGAAACTTTCACAATTCAAATTTAAGTTACCAGATGACAAGATCGCTTTAGAGCCTACATATCACCGTGACGAGTGCAAACTTATGGTTGTGCACAGAAAAACTGGAGAGATAGAGCACAAGATCTTCAAGGACATATTGGAATACTTTGATGATGGAGATACATTCATATTCAATGACACTCGAGTGTTCCCTGCACGTCTTTACGGAAACAAAGAGAAGACAGGAGCGCGTATCGAAGTGTTTCTTCTTCGCGAGCTTAATGAGGAGCTCAGACTCTGGGACGTGTTAGTTGACCCGGCGCGCAAGATACGTATAGGCAACAAGCTCTACTTCGGTGAGGACAACTCAATGGTGGCAGAGGTAATTGACAACACGACGTCAAGAGGCCGCACACTTCGTTTCCTGTATGACGGACCGCATGATGAGTTCAAGGCAGCATTGTACGCACTCGGCGAGGCTCCTATTCCTGATGACGTTCGCTCACACAGAAAAGCCACTACTGAGGACATAGAGAATTTCCAGACCATTTACGCCACAAAGGAAGGTGCGGTGACGGCTCCAACCACTGGTCTTCACTTCTCAAGAGAGCTGATGAAGCGTATGGAGATTAAAGGAGTGAACCAGGCATTCATCACACTTCACGCAGGTCTCGGAAACTTCCGCAGCATCGACGTGGAGGATCTCACCAAGCACAAGACAGACAGCGAGCAGATGTTCGTCACCAAGGAGACATGCGACATCGTCAACAAATCCAAGGAGAACGGACACAAGGTATGTGCCGTAGGCGCCACGGTGCTCAAAGCCATAGAGACAGCAGTAGGACCTGGAGGCTACATTAAGGAGTTTGAGGGATGGACAAACAAATTCATCTTTCCTCCATACGACTTCACAGTAGCCAACGCCTTAGTGATCAACTTCCAAATGCCACTGACCACCATGCTCATGCTCGTCACAGCCTTCGGAGGATACGAAGTGGTCATGGACGCATACAAGAAAGCTTTGGAAGGAGACTACAAATTCGGAACATACGGAGACGCAATGCTGATTATCGACTAATTCATCATGAACATAGTCTATCTATCATTAGGAACAAACTTAGGCGACAAGGAAAAGAACCTTAAAGACGCCTTATCACAAATACAAAGGCGGATTGGCACAATAAAGGCTAAATCCGCCTTTATTGAAACACAGCCGTGGGGGTTCGAGAGTGACAACAACTTCCTGAACGCTGCAGTGAAGGTGGAGACAATACTTGAGCCCATGACACTGCTCGATGAGTGTCAGCTTATAGAGAAGACTATGGGACGAGCCAAAAAGTCTGTTAACGGTGTATACAAAGACCGCATTATAGACATTGATATCCTGATGTATTATAAGGATGGAGACATATCAGGTGACGGCATACACATAAACACTCCGAGACTAACTATACCACATCCACTAATGAACGAACGAGACTTCGTCCTCATTCCACTAAAACAAATATTATGAGAAAAAACATTATCTTAATATCCCTATTAACACTTTTCCACACATTGGCAATGGCTCAGAAGAAAGAATTCACATTGGACGACCTAATCCCAGGAGGAACGACGTATTGGCAGAACACCGTTCCTGAGAACTGCTACCTGACATGGTGGGGGGACAAATGCGTCAAGCTTGATGTGGACAAATGCAGCCTGGTAGATATGAAGACAGGGCAAGCCACTCAAGTGCTCGTGACAATAGAGGACATCAACACCATTCTGTCAACTGAAGGCAAGAAGAACATCAAAAGTCTACTATACAGTGTCATGCCTCAAGGCGACAAGAGTCTGATTCTCGTCAGACGCACCGAGAACGAGCTGAGCCTTATCAACTGGGAGACAAAAAAGACAGAATGGTCCGTCAACCTTGAAAGAGACGCAGAGAACACAGACTACGACAGACAAAAGATAGCTTACACCGTGAGTCATAACCTGAACGTGGTGGACCAAAACGGTGAGAGACACGTAATAAGCACAGACGGAAGTGACGACATAACATACGGAGAGTCCGTACACCGCAATGAGTTCGGAATCGAGAAAGGTACGTTCTGGAGTAACAACGGAGACAAGCTCGCCTTCTACAGAATGGACCAGAGCATGGTGAGCACATATCCGCAAGTTAACATAACGCCGCAAGCGGACAACACACGATGCGCAAGGATGGTGGCAGACAAATACCCTATGGCGGGCGAGAAGTCACATAAAGTGACAGTAGGTATCTACGACCTGAAGACAAAAAAGACCATTTATCTGAAAGCAGGAGATCCTACAGACAGGTATTTCACCAACATATCATGGGCACCTGACGACAAGTCCATATACATGATTGAACTCAACAGAGACCAGAATCACGGAGAACTCGTCGAATATGAAGTGACGACAGGCGAGAAAAAACGTACCCTATTCTCAGAAGACAACAAGAAATATTACGAGCCGACAGCACCGATAGCGTTCTTGCCGTGGGACAATAATAAGTTTATCTATCAGACACGCAAAGACGGTTACAGACACATATACCTTTACGACGCTGACGGACATGAGCTTAGACAACTGACAAAAGGTAAATATGAGGTGATAGACTTTCTCGGATTCAACAAGAAAGACAAGACCGTCATATATACTTCCAACGAGAACAACGCACTTGAGAAAACTATCTATAAGGTCGACATGAGCGGACGCAGAAAGGCCGTTGGAAGTCAGAAAGGCTGGCATAACGTGACAATCAGCGAAACAGGAAGATATGTGGCGGACAATTACTCATCACCACAGACCGCCAGAGCCGTCGACCTCATTGACACACACAACGGCGCCACCACGAACGTTCTGACGGCAAGAGACAAATGGGAAGAATATAACGTGCCAGAAATCAAGAGCGGCACGATAAAAGCCGCGGATGGTGTTACTGACTTATACTACAGAATAACATTACCTGCCAACTTCGACCCGCAAAAAAAATATCCTGCCATCGTCTATGTCTATGGTGGTCCACACGCACACGTGGTGGACGCTTCACGTAACTACGGAGCGAGAGGATGGGACATTTGGATGGCACAGAAAGGCTATGTCATGTTCTCCATTGACAACAGAGGCAGTGAGAACAGAGGATTAGAGTTCGAGCAGGCCACATTCCGTAATCTCGGAGTAGAGGAGATGAAAGACCAGATGAAAGGTGTTGAGTACCTCAAAAGCCTCGAGTACGTTGACTCCACGCGATTGGGAGTACACGGATGGAGTTTCGGAGGATTCATGACAACGAGCCTGATGACCACATACCCGGATGTCTTCAAGTGCGGCGTGGCAGGAGGGCCCGTCATAGACTGGAAATATTATGAGGTGATGTACGGAGAACGATACATGGACACTCCACAAGACAATCCGGAGGGCTATGAGCGTACATCACTGTTGAACAAAGCGCCGAATCTCAAGGGAAGGCTGATGATAATATACGGAGGAAACGATCCGGTGTGCGTACCTCAACATACACTCTCATTCATAAGAGCATGTATTGACGCCGACAGATACCCTGACCTCTTCACATACCCAGGTGACGGTCATAACATGACAGGCACTGACAGGGTACACCTTCACAAGGTTATCACAAGGTATTTCGAGGAGCATTTGTAGGACAATGACAAACAAATAATCACATATATGGAAAAATTGACTGTCGTAAAAGTCGGTGGTAAGATTGTCGAGGATGAGACGACACTGACACAACTACTGAAAGACTTCGGAGAGATTGAAGGCTCCAAGGTCCTTGTCCATGGCGGAGGAAGAAGCGCTACTAAAATTGCCGCAGACCTCGGTATAGAAAGCAGGATGATAGGCGGAAGACGAGTAACCGATACGACCATGCTGAAAGTTGTCAGCATGGTATACGGAGGTCTTGTCAACAAAAACATCGTGGCGAGATTACAGGCTAACAGCATCAACGCGTTAGGACTGACAGGAGCCGACATGAATGTCATGCGCTCACACAAGAGAGCACCAAAGAAAGTTGTCATGGAGGATGGCACAGAAGAAATGGTGGACTTCGGTTTCGTAGGTGACGTGGATAAGTGTGACGGCAAGATGCTCTCAAATATCATCAACAACGGCATAGTGCCCGTTATGGCTCCCCTCACACACGACGGAAACGGCAACCTGCTCAACACCAACGCAGACACGATAGCCGGCGAGACAGCAAAAGCACTGGCACCATATTATGACGTCACTCTCATGTATAGCTTCGAGCACGCCGGAGTACTTAAAGACCCGGAGAACGAGGACAGCGTCATTCCGCTCATAACAGAGAAGTCATTCAAGGAATTGAAAAAAGACGGTACGGTCAACGGGGGGATGATACCTAAGATCGAGAACGCCCTCGACGCTGTACGAGCAGGAGTGAAACAGGTCATAATCACCAAGGCAGACGCCATTGACGGACAACACGGAACAGTTATAAAATAACATAATAACTACGCACAATAATGATTGACTTCAGATGCGACATATTGCCGTTGAAGGATATTATCTTCAGAACGTCTTTGCGAATCACCATGAATCGCGAAGACGCTGAGGATATTGTGCAAGACATACTATTACGACTCTGGCAGCAGAGAAAAGAACTGGACAACATTAAGAATCTAGAGGCATACGCTATTACCGCCGCAAGAAACCTCGCCTTGGATAAGATGGCAAAGCATGAGAGACAGAATGTGTCAATAGAAGACGACAAATACGATAGGGCAGACGAATGGCAGCAAAACGCTCACGAGAGAATCGAGAAGGACGAGAGAATGAATGCCATAAACAATATAATTGATTCTTTACCGGAAAAACAGAAGACAATATTACAACTCAGAGACGTCGAGGAAAAGTCTTATAAAGAGATATCTGAAATACTATCCATATCAGAGTCCGACGTGAAAGTGAACCTTTTCAGAGCAAGAAAAACACTCAAGGATAATTACCTCAAAAAACAAAACTAATAACCAGCCACACATAGAGCGCCGATTATCAGCAAATCAGCATTATAAGAAAAATGTGCTACAGAAAAACAAAAAAAACTCATTTTTTTTGTAACTTTTCCGTAACACGTCCGTCGTATAAATAAAGGGATTAAAAATCAAGAAATGAAAATGAACTACGAGTACATAGAACAGCTTATAGACAGTTACTTCAATTGCGAGACAACTGTTCAGGAGGAGAGAATTCTACGTTCATTCTTCTCACAAGATGAAATCCCTTCAGGCTTAATAAAATACAAGGATATCTTCCGCCACGAGGAGGAGATGTCAAAAGTCACTCTCGACAAGTCATTCGATGACAAGATAATTTCAATTGTTGAGAAAGAAAGTGAGAAAGAAAAGAATATAGTAACGACGATAGGCAGACGGTTCGCTCCGCTGTTCAGAGCAGCGGCGGTTGTGGCGATAATACTCACAATAGGTAGCGCAGCCGAACGTTCAGTTAACGGACAAGGTATTCCTGCTTGCGAGAACAGTCAGAATGTGATAAGTCCTTACATCAAACAGACGAATATATCTGCAGCGATAAGGATTAAGGACAACACACAAGCGGAGACAAAGACACCAAGTGTAAAGTCCGATTCTATATTCACTAATAATAACGATTAACTTTTGCTTTACATATATTAAACTAATCGATGCTTAACTAAAAACCAAAGAAGATGCTGTGAAGCATGTTCAAAAAAATGATTGTAGAGAATCTACAAGAGAGAATAAGTCTGATTCGAAAGAGTCAGACTTTTCTTATTTTTAAACCGTAAAACTATTGAAATATAAAGTTAAAACAGACAGTTTGGAGGGTGAAAAGGATGAAAAACAATGATTATACGACTAAAGAAAGGACGGATTAAATCCTGACATCAAAATCTCCAGAACAGTTTATAAAACATTATAATACGGACTATTCGCCATACACGTAGAGGAAAGAGACTATAAAAAGGGGGAATAATGGACAATTTGGCTTGTGACCAAATTTCCTATGCCTGTTTTTTAGTCAAAAATAGGTTAACTTACTGATAATCTTAAAACAATGCATTTAAAACCTTAGGTCTCTTTTTTGAAATTCTTAGGTTAAGATATAGTCTATACGCAGGTCTGAGAATTTCAAAATCCTAACCTGAACATTTCAGCGTCCTAACCTAAGATTTTCAGACGTCGAATAAGACACGAGAAAAAACTGAAAAGCATTTATTCACTGACAGACATCAACGGAAAAAGTGGAATATCGGACAGTAAAAAAAGTGCGAAAAGAAAGAGGAGAATTATACACGAGAATCCCTTATCAGCGGCAAAGAAACTGACAAAAGAAGATATTATAATAACTCAGAAAGACGTGTAAGAATCTTCATCACGCTTTTATGAATAACCTTATAGTCAGGAAGAGTATCAGTGAGACAAATAAACGCCACGGCTAGCCCGTAGTCCTTACCCTCCATAGCTTTCCACAAGACACGCTTATTAAGCCTGTAAGACTCCCTTACGAGCCTTTTCACCCTGTTGCGGTCCACTGCGTCATGGAACTTCTTTTTAGGGACGGAAATAAGGACAGACACAGGAGGGAGATTTGTGCTGGTATCACCATCAATAGGTATCTTCATAAATACAATTCGCAGGGGGAACACAGTAAAAGAACTGTTTCCACCTGCGAAAAGTTTATCAATAATGAGTTTACTGTTAAGTCGCTCTGATTTACAAAATGTATTACGTATATCCATTCGTATTATCAAATGACAAGGATAAAAAAGTAAACTTAATGATTCTTAATATAGTCTTCAATTATAGCCGGTACGGAACGTAACTCCGGTGTAGGCTGCAAGTCAACCCTGAGACCTGCCTCCTCGGCCGCCTTGATAGTCTTGGCACCCAAGCAAGCTATAGCTATGTCACCCTGAACGAAGTCAGGGAAGTTCTTCTTGAGAGAGTGAATACCTTCTGGTGAGAAGAACACAAGCATGTTATAATCGAAAGGCTCGTCAGGACCGAAGTCGTTACTTACAGTGTAATACATGACAGCCTCATCATGATCCAATCCTGCCTCGTCAAGCATATTCTTCAGGTCGTCATTGTGTGCGGAAGACTGAGGAACGAAAAATTTCTCTGTCTTATGCTTGACCATGATTGGGATGAGGTCAGCTATCTTTCCTGTCTCGGGATGAAAATTTTTTCTCTTACGATACTGAACATACTTCTGAATATACAAAGCCACCTGCTCTGACACACAGAAATACTTCATGTCATCGGGAATCTCAACACGTAATTCCTTACAAAGATTAAAAAAATGATCAATGGCATGACGAGAGGTAAACACCACGGCTGTATGTCCAGGTATGGAGATTTTCTGCATACGGAAATCCTTTGCTGACATTGGCTCCACCTTGATGAACGGACGAAAAACAATATCTACTCCATATTTGTTGGCCACGTCATAATACGGGGACTTTTCAGTTTGTGGTTTAGGTTGGGAAATTAAAATCTTTGTTGCCATTAAGTAAGTAAATTGTTTACAAGATTACTATTGAAAATCCAGTTAATAAAGTGCCACAAAAGGGCATAAGGCATAATTTCAACGCTGCAAAAATACAAAATTATCAGCAATATTCCGCTTTTTTTATTTGTAAAGTTAACAATCAACTTGTACAGAAGCAATAACTCAAACAAAAACAACACAAAAATGGAATATATGATGACATTTTTAACGCTAAAATGCAAAAAAACTGTCAACGCAGAAACAATGAAAAAAGCATAGGAAGAAAGTATCGTGGACAGTATGAAACTATTGTTCCACACACGTTGACGCTCATTATCGAAGAACACTTTATTGACAAGAAAATAGAGCAAGCCCCGAAATGATATCAACAACAAGAACAACAACATACCGGCGCTTATTATCCAATACGGTCTATCATAATAGGACGGGAAAACATATATATATGAAAGGCAATGATAGAGCAGTATACTTTGTGAGCACGAGCACACCCCACAAAGAAGGAATATAGTGACTATGTCATTACTGTTATCATTGACTTTGTCGTCTGAATAAATACGTCGCGTGGTGAAAAATTTCTTTATCCTGAACGCAATCAACAGACGGTTATGATATATGGACAGTGAGATGATAACAAACATAAGAATGAACACAGACACGATGTTATTATCCCTGCTGAGCATATAAGGACGCTCAGACATAGGGACAGTGCCAGACCGCAGGTCTTTACCTGTGACATAATACTCACTCTTGTTTATCACATTCGAGTCAGTGGCTGTCAATATGCTGTCGTAATCTGTGATCATTCCTTATTGTCGTTCTACAAACAAAACTCTTTCTTTATCATATCGACGGCATCAAGCTTCTCCCATGTGAAAAGCTCCACCTCGATATCCTTAGAGCCTTCATAGCGATTGTCAAAATGCTTAACCACCACCTCTGGCTTGCGACCCATATGTCCGTAAGCGGCGGTCTCCTCATAAATCGGAAGACGTAACTTGAGTCTTTCCTCAATTGCTTTCGGACGCAAGTCAAACAACTTGGCGATACGTAACGCAATGTCACCGTCGGACATGTTAACATTGGAACGTCCGTAAGTGTTGACATATATGCTCACCGGCTCAGCGACACCAATTGCATAGCTGACCTGAACGAGCATCTCGTCAGCAACACCGGCTGCCACCATATTCTTAGCGATATGACGAGCGGCATAAGCGGCAGAACGGTCCACCTTGCTTGGGTCCTTTCCTGAGAAGGCGCCACCACCGTGAGCTCCCTTACCACCGTAGGTGTCAACGATAATCTTACGTCCTGTAAGTCCTGTGTCACCATGAGGGCCACCAATGACAAACTTACCTGTCGGGTTGACGTAATACTTAATCTCGTCATTGAAAAGAGCCTTGACTGCTGGTGACTGTATGGTGTCGATGACTCTTGGAATAAGAATATTAATGACGTCCTCCCTGATTTTCTGTAACATACTCTCATCGTCGTCATCGAACTCATCATGCTGAGTAGACACTACGATAGAGTCGATGCGTACCGGCTTACCCTCATCACCATACTCTATAGTAACCTGCGACTTGGCGTCCGGACGAAGATAAGTGACGGTCTTACCCTTGCGGAGGTATGTCATCACCTTACCTTCACGGCGTATATCGGCAAGAACCTGGAGTATTCTGTGGGAGAGGTCAAGCGAGAGAGGGATGAAGTTCTCCGTCTCGTTTGTGGCGTAACCAAACATCATACCTTGGTCACCGGCACCCTGATCCATAGGAGCGTCACGCTCTACTCCCCTATTGATATCCGCACTCTGCTCATGGATAGCACTAAGAATACCGCAGCTCTCAGCGTCGAACTTATATGACGACTTGGTGTAGCCAATCCTGGTGATTGTCTTACGAGCCACCTCATGAATATCTACGTATGTCTTTGACTTAACCTCTCCGGCCAGCACGACCTGACCTGTTGTCACCAAAGTCTCACAAGCGACCTTGGAATTAGCGTCATAAGCGAGGAAATGATCGAGAAGAGCATCGCTGATCTGATCGGCGACCTTGTCAGGATGTCCCTCACTGACTGACTCTGAAGTAAACAAATATCCCATAATTCAAATACATCTATAAGCACCTCATCACGTCTCCATACGAAAACGGAAAAGACACCTAAAAATTATAATAAAATAACTGGGGATAGAAACTAACGAAACACGCAAACAAACCAAAGAAACGGGTTTGTATTTTAGCATTTTTTTTAGTGGTTGCAAGCAGCCCAAATCTATCCACATTAAAAACCGCGCAAAGATACACATTTTACCACACATAACACACATATCCGGCTATTTTTTATCCATTTCGCACAAAAAAGGCGCGAAGTGTTTACTCTTCGCACCTTCATGACCTAAAAAATAATCCCAATAATCTAACTATCACCTTTTACTTAAACAAATACTATTCTTAAAACTTTAATCATGTCTAAGTCATCATCTGACTGTATCACTACAAACAAAAAAGTAATAATGACTCACATCAAACTATTATTTTACTTCTTTTACTATTCTATAAACTAATGAGTAACAATATTCATGCTCATTAAAAATTATTATATATAGACGTGTATGTGTTGTCAGAACTGATATGGACATTCATGACTGAGAATCTGCAAGTCAATCAGTGTATCTGTCTGTCTTGTCCATGTCACAAAGTAAGAAAAATAAAAGTGAAAAAAAGTGTAATAAACACTCTTTTTCACTTTACTATTACTATTTTTCTATTATTTGGATTATTTTTTCATTCAATAACAAGCTCTTTAATAAGATTCTTTCCTTTTGAATAATCCTCGATCACACTCAACACCCAACGGATGTCAACACCAATACAACGCTGAAGATTATTGTCGAACTTGATGTCACCCGACATGGCCTCCCAGTTACCATCGAAGGCGAGTCCGACCAGACGACCTTTAGAGTCGAACATACCGGAACCAGAGTTACCACCGGTTATATCGTTGGTGGTCAAGAAGCACAAAGGCAGGTTACCCGTATTCTTGTCTATGTATCTAGACGAGAACTTTCCTTTCTTCATCCACTTGCAAACAGGATCGATAAGCTCATAATCGCTGTTCTGAGACTCATTGAAATGCTTGTTCAGGAATGACTGAGGCGTGGTCACCATACTCTCAGCCTCTTCTTTCAGTCCTTTTGTTCCAACAGGAAAGTTGATTGGTTTGAAAAGGCCGTAGCTAAGTCTGAGAGTGAAGTTGGCGTCCGGGTAGTACAGACGTGAGTGATTCATCTCACGTATAGCGTCACCCAACAGACGCTCATACTCGTATGTCTTACTCTCACCCGAGACAGACGGAACGAGTGCGGCAATGTCCATCGCCACGTCGACCATAGGATCCGCCGCTGTCTCCTCGAAAGAGGACACCTTAGAGAGCTTAACGACATCAGCGTAAACTGACTGTGAGTAGAGAAAATCCACGAACTTGTCAATATCGCCTTGAGAGACAGAGTCAATCCTACTCAACAAATCAACCGGCAAGAATGACGAGTCAGGAACATGCGAGATGTAATTCTTGAGGAGAGAACGGAAAATCTCCTTGTCTGTGTCTACGTCAATATCTTTGTAGGTCTCCGCCACTTTGTTCCTAAATGACAATGAGTCCTCAACTCTCACTCCTCCAAACATATTCTTGTACAAAACGAACTTCAAAATGTCAGAGCCGCCGATGAATGACTCCATGAACAGGTTAGCGGCATAAGCCTTCTTGAATTCTTTCTCATAATAGAAAGACAATGAGTCGAGCATACCGACATATCTCTTCCTTGAGACGGTGTCAGAGTCTATCCAAGCCTTGACATCGTTTTCCAGCTTTCTCTTATCATTGAGTACATTGAGGTTCTGGAGCGCAGTATTCTGTCCGAGGGAGAACTTCCAGTAATTGGAGCATGATGACTGTTTTGAGGCATATTTGATTCTTATGGCATCATCAGCATCCATTGCTTTCTTCAGTATATCAAGCTTTACTCCGCGCACTTGGTAACGCACGTCATTCTCACAACGCATAGTGTTATAGATTCCATAGCTGCTGAGATAACGGTCTGTAGAGCCAGGATAGCCCAAGGTCATGACATAGTCTCCCTCTTTATACCCTTGTGTGGACACATGAGCGAACGACAAAGGCTTGTATGGAACGTTATCCTTTGAGTATGGAGCCGGTCTGTTGTCTTTCCCTGCATATATACGGAACACGGAGAAGTCGCATGTCTGTCTTGGCCACATCCAGTTGTCTGTGTCACCACCGTATTTACCCATGCACTGAGGAGGAGCGCAGACTAAACGTACGTCGTCATACCGCTGATATACACTGAGACAGTATTTAGAACCTTTGAAGAACGGGTTTATCTCACCATATACTCCCTCATTATTGTAACTCACCAACTCGACAATCTCATCTGAGTACTTATCTATCAAGCTGTCACGGACGTCAACAGTAGCGTTCTCTGGAATCCTTCCTAAGATTTTATCCGTCACGTCTATCGTCTTGAGATGAAGAAGAACAAACAAATCCTCGTTGGGCAACTCATCCTCATGTTTCTTGGCTATAAAGCCGTTCTTCAGATAATCGTTCTTTACAGACGAATGGGATTGGATGGCACCGTAACCACAATGGTGATTTGTGAACATGAGACCGTCAGGGGATACGATGACACCGGAGCAGAACCCGCCAAGCTGTACTATGGCATTGTTCAGTGACGGCTGATCTGATGAATACAACTCTTCAGCGGTCATCTCAAGTCCAAGACTTCTGAGAACAGAGTCGGTCTCAGCGGAGATGGTACCGACAACCCACATGCCCTCATCAGCTTTAACGCTTGACGTTGACAATATCGACAATAAAGAGAATAAAGAGAAAATTTTGCAAATTCCGAATTTCATATTTTATGGTATGTAAAAAAGTTAATCATCTGAAAAATCTGCCGATAACAGGTAGTTTTTTGATAGGAAGGTCCCAGAAAATCACATGACCGGCGAAAAGCGAGATCAGGAAAGTGTTTACCAACAGACGCGACACTACTGAATCGACATAGTCAGGCAGCACATACATCACAGAGAAGATACAGGATGTCATCAGCACATATACGATAATACCCTTCATGTCGTACTTTATCGGATTTTTAATCTGACCGACAACATAACTCAAGACCATTGACGTCATATATCCAGCCACTCCTCCCCAGGCACACGCCACATAGCCGTACACAGGGATGAAAACGATGTTTACAATGATGAGGACAGCACAGCCGGCAAGAGAGAACCACGCTCCCCAGATGGTCTTGTCAATAAGCTTATACCAGAAAGAGAGATTGAAATATATTCCCATCATTATCTCAGCCACCATCACAATAGGTATGACAAACAAACCGGAATGGTACTCCTCATCGATAATATTCTTGAGAAGGTCAATATATCCCTCAACACACAAGAATGCGAAGAGCGTGAATATGATGAAGTATTTCATCGCCACGGCGTAATACTCCTTACTGTCTTTTTCCTTGCTCTTCGCAAAGACGATAGGCTCATAGGCGTATCTGAAAGCTTGCGTTATCATCGCCATAATCATGGCCACCTTGACACACGCTCCATATATGCCAAGCTGAACGTGAGCCTCCGCGTCGGTATATAGTCCGGTGCGTGTATACGCCCAAGGAAATATAATCTTATCGAATGTCTGGTTAAGTATTCCTGCTATTCCAAGTACTAATATAGGCCAGGAATAGCTTAACATCCTTCTCATGACCGTCATATCGACTTTCCACTTTATGTCTGTCAATTCTGTTATGAAGAAGAACGTGATGAAGAACGTACAAATGAGATTGATGAAGAAGACATAGTAGACATCGTCTTTACCAAGCACAAGGAAGAATAAAAGGTTCAACGCAATGGAGACAACGATGAACAAGAGCTTCAACATAGCGAACTTCAACGCTTTCTTTCTAAACCTTAGCAAACAGAAAGGTATGGCTTGTATCACGTCGATGCTGACTATCGCTGACATGATAAGGACGTACTCATGATGACCAGCATATCCCATGACATCCGCCAGAGGGTTGATAAACAGACACACCGTCACGAAAAACACTATGGCAAGGGAACTGACGAACAACATCGCAGTGGAGAACACTGTGTCTGACTTTTCCTCTTCCGAATTGGCGAAACGAAAGAAAGAGGTCTCCATACCGAATGTGAGAATCACCATGACGAGTGCGGTATATGCGTAAAGGTTGGTCACTATACCATACCCGCCACTCTCCGCGGAAATAACATGTGTGTATAACGGAACGAGCAGATAATTCAGAAACTTTCCTATAATGCTACTTAGGCCATAAACAACTGTATCCTTGGCCAGGGATTTCATATTTGCCATCTTAAAATAATAAATGGAGAATAGACTTCAGATAATACATATCTCAGCAAAAGTAAGACTTTTATTTAAAATGACAAAGAAGGTGTCAGAAATTCCGACACCTTCTTACATATAATAGGTATGACAACCGTATTACTTGATAACCTTCTTGACAGAGCCGTCTGACATCTTGACGATGTTGATACCGTTCTTGAGTCCGTTGACACGTACACCAGATACAGTAAATACATTCTCAATCTCAGACTCCTCAGACTTCTCAGCTATGCTCTCAACACCTGTTGTGACATTCCAACCTGCATTGTCACCCTCCTCGAGAAGTACAAGAGTGAAGTTGTGAGCAGAGAACCATGAACCAGAGAATGGTACGGCAAGCTCAGACTGAGTGTCTGTAAGACCCTTAGTGAACACAGAGTCATTAGTGAGACCTACGGTGAGAACGTGATTCTTAACCTCAATCTCAAGGTCAACATTCATCCAGCCACGACCCTTACCGCCGTTAGCGCCAAGGATTGTCCAGCTTTCCTCAGAGATACCATCTGGGCAGTACTCACCCAATGTTTCAATAGCAGACTCATAAATGCTGAACTGAGTAGCTGCAGTCAAGTTGTACTTGCTGATAAGCTCGTCGGCAGCTTTAGTCCAAAGCTCGCCATAAGTGTCAAATGTGTAGGCGATAGAGTCACCACCACTTACAGACTCAAGGCTTGAGTCAACATACTTAGTGAGATTTGTTGGCTTAACATGAGCTGGAGCGAGAACTACGACAGCACCGTCAGTAGGAATGACAGCCTCATCCTCATTAGTAGCGAGAGCGGCGTCAGAAGCCATAAGGTATACACCCTCAGCACCTACAGCACCAGAAGCGCGCATCATAGCTGACAACTTATACTTACCATTTGGAACGTTGAGAGTCTGATAGTAAGTTGCTCTAACAGCACCAGCTGTAGCGTTCCATGTGTCAATATAGTAATTGTCAGAAACACCATCCTCTGCCTGGCCGTTCTTAGCACCGCTACCATCACCTACTGGCTTGTAAATGTTCCATCCTGTTGGAGTAGCTGAAGAAATTGCAGCGTCAGAGATGTAAGCTGTAACGTCAGCGCCGTTAGCCACCTCAACATCAGCAGCCTTAGCCACTGTAATAGCATTGTTAAGCTCAGAGATTGCCTCAGTGATAGCCTCTGATGTTGGCAAGCTCTTGACAGCAGCGAAGCGGTTAACAACATCATCAATAGTGCTGTTAAGAACAGCCTTACCCTCAGCGCTTGTCACGTCCTCAACAGCAGCCTCAGCAGACGCGATGGCTGGAGTGAGATCATTGAGATAAGAACGAAGGATTGACGTATAGTTGCCAGTCTCATTGTATGTTGCCTCAGCAGAATTGAGGTAATTTGTTGTGATGTCAACCACAACCTTTGTGATTTTAGCGAAGTTAGTTCCCTCAGTCTTAGCTATAGAATCGTTAAGTGTCTTGTATGTGCCAGACATCACAGAAGCATATTCTGTCTCAGAAGCTGTAGCGATAGCGATAGCTGCGTTAAGAGCGTCAAGATCTGAAGCGCTCTTAGCCTCAGCGACAGCAGCCACGAATGTAACCTTGTCAGCTGCAAGGTGCATAGTATCAGACATAGCCTCAGCCTCAGCGAATTTACCAGCTACAGCCTGTGCGATATCCTCGTCAGATGCTGTACCGTAGTAGTTGAGGACGAAGTTTGTCACGCAATACCATCCACCACGATAGTCTGAATAACCGCCAGGAGTTTCTGACATACCATTAGAAGTGGCACCGATCTTGAGTTTACCGTCAACAACGAGAATCTTCTCTGTAGTAAGGTTCTCCCAAACGTATGGATCCCATCCTGTCTGAGACAGGTTAGCTGACACTGATGTAGCTGTAGATGAAGTAGCGAACAAGTGCTGGTCAGTAATACATCCGTCCTGAGTACACATGTCTGCAGACACAGTGTAATATCCGTTAGGTATACCAGTCAGATCCTGCTGTATTGTGTTGTCAGTGAAGTTAGCCTGGTTACGCCATGCATTCCAACAAGTAATAGCGTTACCTTCGTTGTCAGTGAGAGAAGTGTTAACACGCTGGTCACCACCTGAAGTACCGATGTACCACTCACCCTTTGATGTGAACATTGGCTCATCAATGAGGAATGAGTAGTTAGCAGGAGTCTCCTCTGTTGCTGTCTGAGAGAACAGGTAGTCATTGATAGCAGCGTTGAGCTCAGAAATAGCGACAGACACATACTCCAAAGAAGACTTATCATTGTCAAGTGTCATGAAACCATTGAGCTGATACTGCTCGAAGTCAGCGAGTTTATTCTGCAAATCCTCATATCCAGGGTACAGGTCGTCGGCCTCGAGGTAGCTTGCTGCCTTAACCATCAAGTCGTTGAAAGCCTCAGCATTAGCCACGGCAGCCTTAGCGCTTTCGAGCATTGCGTTCACCAAGTCTATAGCGTTCTGAAGCGTTGTGAGCTCAGAATCCTCAGACAAGTTAGATATTGACTCACCATCCACGTCACCCTCGTTAGCAAAGTCGTCAAGCTCAGATATAATACCTGAATAGTCATCACTGAGACCAGAGTAGTATGTACCGAGATTGTTGAGAGCAGCCTGAAGGCCGAGGTAAGCCACAGTAGACTGGCTTGTCTCCTCAGGATCGTATAACTGTGCGAGGAAGAAACCGTCGAAACATACTGTTGACATCAACCATCTTGCGTTGAACTGCAGGTATGTGTACTCCTGAGAGTTGAAAGAACATGCAGTCTGACACCAGTCACCGACACCGTCACCGTCCTCATCAACGTAGTTACCATATCCGAGTGGCTGAAGGCCTGTTGTCTCAGTACCACCGTTCATACCGATGATCATCTGTCCGTTAGACACTGAAGTCTCGTGCTGACCACCAGCTGTTGACTCCTCTGCTGTCATTGAGACAACAGGGACATACTGGTTATTAGCAGAGTTCTTAGCAAGATAGAAAGAGAAGTAGTAACGAGTGTTAGGCTGGATGCTCCAACGCTGACCAATAGAATTAACACCAGCTGCACCAGTGTGTCCCACTGCCTGAATGTAAGCACCCCCATCGTAACCACCAGTCTTCTGCCATGAGAAGTTAGATGATGTCATCTGTGCGTAAGAACCTACTGTCCATCCAACGATATTACCGTTATTCTCGGATGGATCCATGTCGAACGAACCGTTTGTGACTTCATTCGTTCCCACGTACCACTTTGAACCGTCACTCAAAGTGATAAGGTCACCGACCTTTACATCACCAACGATAAGCTCATTCTGTGCGGATGCTTTACGGCAAAAAGAAGATGCCACCAATACCGCTAATAAAGAGTAAAGCTTCACCATTTTTTTTAGATAAGTTAAGTTTATTAATATTTTGATTATAGGATTGCATATTCTCGTTTAAAGATACTCCTATCAATAAACCTAATAACAACCATTTTACAGATGCAAATAACGAGAAAAAGATTAATATTTCAAAATATTAATTCTAAATTCAACAAATAATTAGGTAAAAAAATACTATTTATTTAATAACTCATACATTATTATAACATTATCGTTGTTAGTAAGAATTGTCAGGTTTTTAATGTAACACAACGTATGCATTCGTACATTCCTCAAAGAGCACAAAAAAAGTCTGGTTAGAAAAATCCAACCAGACTGTTTATCTATTCATCCAACGTAGCCAGTTTCAAACCGTCACTGAGCAGTTCGATTTTCTTCTGTTTGTACAAATCGCCGACTGCCTGCTTGAAGGTTTTCTTGCTTACTTGAAACACTTCATATATCTCATCAGCGGGAGACTTGTCATGATACGGACAAAAACCGTCGTGAGAGAGTATATATTCATACAGGTGTTCAGAGAAATCTTTGACGTGGCCACGTCCGTTCTTCTGCAAAGACAGGTCTAACTTTCCGTCACTTCTGACGTTTTTCACGTAAGCCGTGAGCACATCACCCGTGTGTATGTTACGGAACAGCTCATTCTGGTAAATCAGACCGCTGTATTGTCCTTCCACAATAGCCTTGAATCCTAGATCCGTTTTTTGCTGTATGAGTACACTGACCTCCTGACCTACGGAGTATGGCGGCATTTCCTTACTCAGGAACTTCTCCACCTTAGCAGAAGCAACGATACGATATGTCAACGCATCGATATATGTGTAGACAACATAACTTTTTCCTTGCTGCATCCTCATCTTCTGCTCTCTGAACGGGCAAAACAAATCCTTCATCAGTCCCCAATCCAAAAAAGCTCCGGACTCATTCACCCAATTAACCTTAAGATAGGCGAACTCCCCCACCTCAGTCAATGGAGTCTCGGTGGTAGCCACCAGTCGTTCCTCGCTGTCAAGATAGAGGAACACGTCGAGCACATCACCCGGCTTGGCGCCGTCCGGCACATAACGTTTCGGCAGCAATATCTCACCTATCTCGCCACCATCCAGATAAAGACCGAAATCCACCTCTTTCACCACCTCGAGATTATTCCTCTTTCCTAATTGTATTTTATTCATAAATATATCCTTTCCTGAATTAATGGTTAACCAGTTATCTGTCCGTGACATTGTCATCCTCACTTCTTGTCTCCATATTATCATTATCGAGAGAAATCTTACCGTCAAGAATATGTATTGTCCGGTCAGTTGTCTTAGCCAGTGTCTCATCGTGAGTCACTATGACAAACGTCTGTCCGAATTTATCGCGTAAATTGAAAAACAGCTGATGAAGCTCCGCCTTATTCTGAGAGTCGAGACTACCGGAAGGCTCATCCGCGAGTATCACCTCCGGATTGTTTATCAGTGCCCTAGCGACAGCGATTCTCTGCTTCTCACCTCCAGACAGCTCAGACGGCTTATGCGACGCTCTGCCCGAGAGTCCCAGAAAATCCAGCAACTCAGAAGCACGTTTTCTTATCTCATTTTTATTTTTATATTGAGACACATGTCTGTCGTAGGCTATCATAGCTGGAATCATCACGTTCTCCAGAGCGGTGAACTCAGGAAGCAGCTGATGAAACTGGAACACAAAACCTATATGTTGGTTTCTGAAAGTAGCGAGTTCCTTCTGTCCTAATGCTGTCACGTCAACGCCATTGATAACCACGCTACCCGAGTCTGCGTCATCAAGAGTACCTATTATTTGCAGAAGAGTGGTCTTACCGGCTCCTGACGGTCCCACGATACTTACCACTTCCCCTTTGGACACCTCCATGTCAATACCCTTCAACACATGTAGAGAGCCAAAACTTTTTCTTATATTCGTTAATTTAATCATATATAATCCATCGTGATGAGATGTCTATTGTCGTCATCTCCGAGTCACATTTCCCATAAAGGGAAACAAAGTTATGGAATTAAAATATGAATGACAATTATTTACGCATAAGAAATGCCACACACGTTTATTTTTAACCATTGAAGAGACTCTCTTGTACCTCACCCTCCTGATCCGGGAATATAATCATCAAACTGCAATGGTTGAAGTCATTCTGTATGATGCTAAACAGTTTACTGAATGAGTGCTGGTATGATATACCACCTTTTCTTGCCGTGATGACGACAAAAAGATGGTCACTTGACACCTTTTCCTTAAGTTGGACGAAGTCACCCCAGTTCTCAAGGTTTCGATATTCAGCTCTGGCGCTCTTATGTCTGTCCTTCATATATTTCATTATCATCTTGTCTGTGACGGCAGGAGCATTAAACTCAATAATACATCCAAGATCCTCCGCCATTCTCGCTATTCTGTTTATCCATCTGTAGAAACCCTTCTCGAACTCGGCGTTCTCAGGCAAAGCCACTATGATGCGCCGCACCGTATTGGCAGGTATTCTCATGTTAACTATAGTCAGCTGTCTGTTCATACCGTTAACAAGTCCGTTAGCGAACGTGCCGAGGAACGAGTCATTCTCGTATCTCTTGTGATGGAGACCTATCACCATCTCACTGGCATCATTCTCCATCATGGAGTGTATAGCCGCCGTGGCGAAGTTTACCGCCAGTCTTGTCTGTGTCTGTATAGGCACATCCGCTGCAGCAGCCACTTGCCTCGCTATGTCCAGACATTCTTTACTATGTGCCTGTGCGGCGATACTCATATTAGAGTCCTCTATCATGTTGAGACAGATGAGTCCACGGTTAAGTTTCTTGTTTCTCATCATTATAGCAGCACCCATCAACGTCTCGATATTGCTTGGGTCATTAATCGGCACAAGCATTTTCTCATCATCTCTCGATGTTGAGTCTTGTCTCTTACCTGACTCATGGTCTCCGACACGCTCATCAATCTTCAGCTGCTTGGCGGAGTACTCAGTGGCGAAAGAACTGATGACACATGTAATCAGAATCATCATGACGACACCCTCGAGTATGGTGTTGTCCATAAGCGGTACGCCGGGACTTTCCTCTAATTTGATGCCGACCATCACCATTGCCAGTGAGCCTGCGGCTTGCGCCTCGGTCAGTCCGAACATCATCATACCTTGATACTTAGTGTACTTAAACAGATACTGGCATGCCACGGCGGCGAGATATTTACTCAATGTGGCAGCTATGACAATCACTATTACGACATACAATGCGTTCCACTCCTTAAACATTGGTGCCACATTGACAATCATACCCACTCCAATGAGGAAGTAAGGGACGAAGATAGCGTTACCCACGAACTCCAGACGATTCATCAGAGGAGAGCTCTTAGGCACGAATCTGTTGAGAACCAGTCCAGACAAGAACGCTCCGAGTATACCCTCGACTCCGCACACCTCAGCAAAGGCAGCGGAAAAGAAAATAATCGCAAGCGTACATATGAACTGTAGTTTCGGGTCACTGACATTCCTGAAGAACATACGTATTGCTCGAGGTACGACCACAAACATAATGACGATATACAGAGACAACTTAATGACGAACCATATCCAAAACCACAGGTTATTCTCGCCTCTCATCACACCGGTCACACCTGCCAATACGACAAGAGAGACGACGAGAGCCACCATTGTAGCGACGACGCTGACAGTAACAGCGGGATTTTTCGAAATGCCGTAACGCGTCACAATAGGATAAGACACCAAAGTATGAGAAGCCAAGATACAGGCGAGCAACAAAGACGCAGGTACGGAATATCCCAGCAGATAGTAACCAGACACATAACCGAACACAAACGGTATCAACGTAGTGAACCATCCGAACACGAGACCATGATTCTTGTTCTTCTTGAAACTCTGCATATCCATCTCCAGTCCAGCGAGAAACATTATGAAATAAATTCCGACCTTACCAAAAAGCTCGAAAGAGGCGTCTCGCTGCAAAACATTCAGTCCATGCTCACCCACAATCACACCAGCCACAATCATACCTATGAGATTAGGCATGCGCAAACGGTTCAACAACATCGGCGTGAACAATATGATACAAAGAACCAGGAAAAAAATCCAAGTAGGATCTGTTACCGGCAAATGAAGGAATGTGTTAATCAAGTCCAATTTAAGTAGTGTTTTATAGAATTATATTTGATTTTACGCAACGTGATTGATATATTCACCTATTTTAACGCAAAGTTACTAACTTTTAATTGTATACTTTTACATTTTCGGATTAAAATTGTAATTTTGCACCCAATTTCACAAACAATCTGTAATCAGATTGGCTCAAATAACACAAAATAGATTAGGATAAATAATATTAGATAATATGAAAGTAGCTATTGTTGGCGCATCAGGCGCCGTAGGTCAGGAGTTTCTTCGTGTATTGGAAGAGAGAAACTTTCCGCTTGACGATTTAGTTCTCTTTGGTTCAACTCGCAGCGCAGGGACGAAGTATAAGTTCCGCGGCAAGGAATATGAGGTCAAGCTCTTGAAGCATGGTGACGACTTTAAGGACGTGGACATTGCCTTCACAAGCGCTGGTGCGGGAACATCAAAGGAGTTCGCCGAGGACATCACAAAATACGGAGCAGTCATGATTGACAACTCTAGTGCTTTCAGAATGGACGACGATGTACCTTTGGTAGTTCCTGAGTGCAACGCTGAAGATGCGTTGAACAGACCAAGAGGCATCATTGCCAATCCTAACTGTACAACTATCATGATGGTGGTGGTACTCAAGCCAATCGAAAGTCTGTCACACATCACACGTCTGCACGTGGCATCATACCAGAGTGCCTCTGGAGCCGGAGCCGCTGCTATGGCCGAGCTTCAAGAGCAGTACAAGCAGCTCGCCAACGAGGAGCAGCCGACAGTCAACAAGTTCGCTTATCAGTTGGCATACAATGTCATTCCACAGATTGACGTGTTCCAGGACAACGGATACACTAAGGAAGAGATGAAGATGTTCAACGAGACACGTAAGATCATGCACACAGACGCCAAGTGCTCTGCCATGTGCGTACGTATCTCTTCACTGCGCGCACACTCAGAGGCTGTGTGGATTGAGACAGAGAAGCCAATCTCTGTTGAGGACGCCAAGGCCGCCATCGCTGCCGCTAACGGTGTAACACTCATCGACGACCCACAGCGTGTTGGTGCTAAGGCTAACACTGACGCCACAAAGGAGACGATGGAGGGACTGCCTTACCCAATGCCTTTGTACACAGCAGGCAAGGACGACGTTTACGTGGGACGCGTGAGAAAAGACATTGCCAACGAGAATGGTATCACACTCTGGCTGTCTGGAGACCAGATCAAAAAGGGAGCCGCACTCAACGCAGTACAGATTGCAGAGTACCTCATCAAGGTCGGCAACGTGAAATAATCATACACTATATATAATATGGGAAAAGCGGGTACATCCCCGCTTTTCTTTTTTATCACGTCAGATGAGTCGTTCGCTTAGACAGAGTAAGACAGCCTCATCCCATTATTTTGCTTTACTGAAAAACGCTATTCCACACAACTATTCCTTCTGTACTCTGACGGGCTGACGCCGACGTCAGCCTTGAAGACACGAGAGAAATAGCTTGGCGTCTCGAAGCCACAGGCAATTTGTATGTCAACCATAGACACCTCTGAGTCCAGCAACAGTTCCTTCGCCTTAGCTATTCTATGCATACGGATATAATGCGTGGTATCGATATCCGTGAGATTCTTAAGTTTCCTGTTCAGCGTTCCTGTGGTAGTATTCAAGAGATCCGCCAACATTGCCGAGCTGAAATCAGAGTCAGACATATTCTGTTGGATAGTCTTGTTGACCTTATCAATAAACAAACGCTCCTTGTTAGACATACGTAAGTCATACGTCTCCCTAATCACCGGTGTATTACCATTTGAGGCCTGTGCATTTCTGGAAGAAACATCATTCTCAGCAGTCTCGTCGGCGTCACTCACAGTATCTCCGGCAGAGTGTGTAGTGACAGAGTTGGCCGTTATCGAAGCCTTGAAGCGGTCTCTCAGGATACGTCTTTGCTCCAGCAGTTTTCTTATTCTGAGCAGCAGCTCACCAGGGATGAAAGGCTTTCCGAGGTACACCTCAGCTCCGGCGTCTATACCGACAAGCCTATCCTCGTTCTCCACTCTGGCGGAGACGACGATGATCGGCAGATGATTGACGCTGTCATCCTCCCTGATATGCTTCATCAGCTCAAGTCCGTTCATACGCGGCATCATAATATCCGTGATAAGACAATCTGGCATCTTCTCACGGATCATCTCAAGCGCCTCCTGGCCATCTTTAGCCCAAGCATAGACATAGCCCTCACTCTTCAGCATCTCTGTTATGAGCAGAGCCACGTCAGGATCATCCTCCGCCAATATCACATAATTACCATTATCTTTCTCATGTGTGACAGGCACGCCGTCTCTATGCTCCACCCCATGCTCCAACATCATTTTAGCATCCGTCATCACCTGAGTCTTAGAATACTCCGTAATGATATTACGGTCAATATTACCGTTTTTAGAATACTCTATCATTTCTGTGACCAGAGTGAGCAGATTCTTGGTCTGTCTCTCCACCGCATCGAACTCATTTTGTGCCACCACATTATCGAGCGGGAGGAATTTCCTCAGTTGTTGAGTCATACCGATGACGACCGTCAACGGTGTGCGCAACTGATGCGTGACGCCCCTATAGAAATCCTGTCTCTCCTGATCCATCTTCTTCAACGCCTCTGTCGCCTTTCTTCTCTCTCCCATCCATCGGAACATAAAAGAGAAAGCAATTACCACCAAAGCGAAAATAGCCACGGAGCCATTCAATATGATGTTACGTATCCTTTTTTCGTTACGCACCTGTCCCTCCGCTATCTTAGCCTTGTTCGACTCGTAATTGACACGTCTGTTTTGTATATGATTATTGCTATCAACAAAGGCGATGGAGTCATTATACAGTTTACTGAGATGGTACTCCTTCAAAGCCTTCTCAGCATTACCGTTTTGCTCGTCGAACCTTGCGCACAGTCCATACATTCTGGCAAGATGGTCCTTAGAGTTTATGTTGATGGCCATCTCCAGTCCCTTGTCAATGTATTTCTTAGCAGAGTCGTTCTGGTGTTCATTTATGTACAAGTTGATTATCGCTATACACGGCTCGAGCCAATGCCAGGAGTCACCGGTAGGATAACCAATCTCATAACTATTATGATAGTGTCTCAATGCCTCATCGTTGTTACCCTGCAGCTCAGCCAGTTTGCCCAAATACATATAACACAAACTGATTCCGATATGGTTATTCGAAGCCCTATTATATTCCAGAGAGCGATTATAATATATATAGGCGGAGTCCAAGTCTCCCTGATGCTCCTTCACACTTCCTATGTTAGCAAGGTTGATGGCCATACCCGTAGGGTTGTTGGCCATATCCTCATTTGAGAGTGACTTTCTGAAAAACTCCTCAGCCGCGTCATAGTTCTTCAGTGTCAGGAGGACGTTGCCAAGTCCATTCAGAGTACGTGTTGTGATTCTACGTATGGAGAGATCCTTCGTGTCATCAATCTTCTCACACAACTCGAGAGCCTGATAATGGCAGTCCGTCGCCATATCCATAAATCCGAGACGTCGGTAATTTGTACCCTGGTTGTTATATGCTATAATCAGCTGTATTGTGTCTTTAAGCTCCTGCGCCATGACGATACACGTGTCATGTTGACTTAAAGCCTCATCAAATATTGATTTGTTTCTTAACGCCCTTCCATATTTCTGTCTGACAATAAGCTCCGCTTTCTTCTCTCCCATGTCATGATATCTTATGACCAGCCTGCGCAACTCCTCTGAATTATCCTCTAAGCTGTCAGACAACATCGTTGCTTCCTTCTCCACAACATTATTCGTTTGCGGACCACTCTTATTGCAACCACCTATGAATACAAATATTGATAGCAATAATACGGGAAGACCTATTCTATTAATATTCTTACTTATCATGCACTGTTTAGGTTATCAATGGTATTCGAGAAAAGTACGCAAATATAATAATTAGTTATCAAAAATTATCATTTTTCGTATTTATATTTCACATTTATAACTAAAGTAGGT
>FLNY01004005.1_pt1 | contig 58923 bp, 49 predicted proteins | sample 1140381 | NCBI WGS metagenome assembly FLNY01 (sample SAMEA3878172, study PRJEB12797) | bioreactor metagenome | biome: Moose rumen | place: Sweden | collected 2011-10
TTTGTGGTCATCTCCTTTTTTATTGTATTCAAAATAAACTATAGCTTATTTCTTTATTATGTTGATAATTGCAGTAATCACAGCTGCCATAGATGCAGCTGATGAACCTATAGCAAGAATCTCAGCTGTTGACATACTTTTCTTCTCCATAATCTTTGTTGGAACAACAATTTCACATCCTGGTTCAATACCTTTCTTTGAAGAAGACTTCAATTGTGTAACCTGTCCATTTAAGGCTATCGAATAAACACCCTTCTTCTTTGCTCGATCGTCATATCCTCCAGCATGCTTTATGTAATAACTTAATGGCTCGCCCTCTTTATATTGCATAGATACAAAATAGCCTACCGCTCCAGAAACCTTAACAGTATTTGAGAACTGAGGAACAAAAAGTATATCACCTTCACGTAAATCGATATTATCGTCACTCTCTGGGTTAGTCAAAGCTTTATCCAGATTAATGGAAACCAAGTAAGTACTTCCCTGATCAATCTTAAGAGAAAGCAGAGAGTCAACCAATTCCTTATTAAAGTCTTTATCTGCATTTGTTGCAGCTTCAAGTATTTCAATCTGTTGTGCTTTTATCGTTTGTTCACGAATCATTCGTTCCTCATCATTCAACTGACGACGAAGACGAGCACCCTTTGCATAACCAAATTTTGATAGTCCGCCTGCATCCTTAATCAAATCAGTCAACTTATAGTGTTTATTTGACATTGAATACTTGCCTGGGAAATTCACAAGACCTCTAACAGTAACATTCTCCTGGGTATTGTAAACAGGACTCTTACGAACCATCACCTGATCATAAGGTTGTAAAACGAAACCTTTTTCTCCATCTATAACAAAACCTTCTTTAATTGGGAACGAGAAGTTCTCTGTAATATAATCAGACTCTTCTGTCGCATTTGGATCAGAAATACGTCGGAACACGTCAACCTTAGCAACGGAAGCCGACTCTGTCAGACCTCCTGCCATAAGAATGAGGTCTTCTATTGTCGTATTGTCTGCATAAACATAATCACCAGGTTCACGTACTTCTCCATCAATGCTCAAGGTCTGTTCACCCTTCATATCAGTCATGTTAGGAATAAATATAGCATCATCTTTTTGAAGAGCAAAATCAGGAGCACGGCCATCCATAATGTCTCCAATGTTAACATTAAGCATTTCCATAGTCTTATCTGCTCTTTTTCGATGAATAATCACTCTAGCTGTAAATGCATCACGTTTCAAACCGCCTGCTGCAGTAACCAGATCTTTGAGAGTAGTGATGTTATCGCCTAGCTGATAAGAACCAGGGCGCTCAACGGCTCCTTTTATCTCCAAAAGATTTGAATATTCTGAAGTAAGCAATATACCAACATATACTGAATCCGCATCATCTACGAGAAAATTATTGAACTGAAATTCATCAACTGTATGTATACTATTCTGGGCGCCAGTCTTTCGGGTAAGAGTAATGCTCTTCTTATAAGCATCTCCGGTAAATCCTCCAGCATATTCTATAAGTGTTCCAACAGATTCAGTTTTTATCATTTCGTAATACATTGGGCGCTTCACACCACCATCTATTGCAACCAAACACTGATAAGCTCCAACAACAACGACATCATTGTCCTGAAGACGTACATCACCACTTGCATTTCCGTTGAAAATATAGTCATAAACATCAATGGTAGCGAGAACTTTCCCTGAACGATATACTTTGATGTCACGCAAAGAACCAACATCACTTATTCCACCAGCTGAATAAAGTGCATTGAAAGCAGTAGAAAGAGAACTCAATGTGTATGTACCTGGTGTTTTTACTTCGCCTAGAACCTGAACCTGAACAGTACGAGTATCATATACAGTAAGTTGGATATTAGAGTCTTTATAGTAAGTACCCATTTTCGACTTCAAAACACTATTTGCCTGACTTACCGTCATACCAGCTATGCGAATAGGACCAACTCCTTCAATAGTAATCGTTCCATCACCAGAGATTATGCTGTTGATAGTTTGCTGCGAAGCCCCCCAAACTTCAATAACAACATTATCGCCAGCTCCGAGACGATAGTTAGCAGGAGTAGGCATATTGGCATTCGGTTGAAAGGTTAATAGTTCGTTATTGAAAATATTACGTCCAAAAACTTCCATTTTACCTTTTTCGGACTGATTTACTTTATCGGATTGTAGCATATCTCCTTCCTGCCACATCTCTTCATGAGCATTTGTTCCGGCATTATGCAGTAACTTATTTGACTGCATTTCATCTTGTGTCCCTTTTTGCAGTTGAGTGTTCCTAAGCTCTTCTTGTTGATTGTTGTACTTCTTCCTGATTCTCTGCAATTGTGTTGTAGTCACACCTTGACGAACCAGTTTTGAAACGATCTGAGCCTGAGAAGTGCCTTTAGACTGCTCTTTCTCGATAAACTTTATAACCTGTGAATCTGTCATTGACTGAGCAATAACAAACAAAGGAAATAAAACGAAAAGTAAGGTTGAAAAAGATTTTTTTAGCATATCTGTTTATAGATTATTCAAATGTGTACTATGGTATAAAATATAATTTTAAAATCAAGCAAAAGTGTACGATTACGCAAATACTCCAAGTCCAGCTCCAAACGTTTCAACATCTTATCAATAGTATCTGTATAACCATTATAGACTGTTGCTATTGAAGTAACTCCTGGACGACTTACAAATAGCAGTTCGTAGTCAGGATTTTGCTTCATTATTTGATCAATGAAATATTGGCGTTCAGGACGATAGCCAACAAACGACATATCCCCTTTCAAAACGTTAAAGAGTTGAGGAAGTTCATCAATATGTTTTGTTCTCATCCACTTACCATACTTTAGCAAACGATTATCGTCAGGAGATTCAAGTATAGGAATGCCATCACATTCCGCCTCTTGAATCATAGTTCTGAATTTATATATTTTAAAAGGTTTGCCACCTAATCCTATTCTCTCTTGTGAATAGATAACTTCACCGCAACCAGTCAATTTATAAACAATGAAAATCAACAGTAATAGTGGTGATAAAAGTATAATCAAGAATGCCGCACCGAGAAAATCCCCTATCCTCTTTAATGCTCTTTCAAACGCATTCATTCTATCTATATTTTTCGATGTCGACATCAATAATTCTTTTATAATGTTTTTTATATATATTTAAACGTAAAACATGCCTTTGATATTGCAACCATCAGCCTAAAATATCATGCAAATATACAGAAAAATTACCAATCAAAGCAATTAGCATAACAACAAAACACAAACAATATAAAAAAGAACAAAAAAGAAGCCTGAAACAGAACATTTCAGGCTTCAAAATCTATTATTATTATAATTTACAGTCCAAAGATTACTTTGAGTCCACCGTCAACACCGCTAAAGCCCATGAAAGCCATAGCTAGGAGACCAGCTGTAATCAGAGCGATCGGAACACCAGCAAATGACTTTGGAACATTTACCAAATCCAACTGTTCACGAAGACCAGCAAACAGAACCATAGCAAGAAGGAAACCAAGACCTGTAGAACAAGCATAGATGAGTCCTTCGAGCAGGTTGAAATCCTTTTGGATTACAAGAATTGCGACACCAAGGATACAACAGTTTGTAGTAATCAGAGGCAAGAAAACGCCCAAAGCCTGATACAAAGCAGGCATAGTTTTCTTCAAAATAATCTCAATCATCTGAACTAATGCAGCAATGACGAGAATAAATGCAATAGTCTGCAGATATTCCAGTCCGTACACATCCAACAAGAATTTCTGAATAGCATATGTAACAGCTGTAGCTACAACAAGTACAGCAGTTACAGCCATACCCATACCACTGGCAGTATCTACCTTCTTAGATACACCCAAGAATGGACATATTCCTAGAAACTGTGCAAGTACGACATTATTGACGAATATTGCAGTTATTATGATAAGAATCAAACTAAGTACCGTTTCCATAATCAAGCCTTCTTAAAGATTTTGTTAAACACTACAATCAGATAACCCAAAGCGAGAAAAGCACCTGGTGCAAGCACAAACATGAGCATTCCATAGTTTTCCCCCCACAGAGTTTGACCAAATACGGCACCAGTACCAAGTAATTCACGTACAGCACCAAGACAAGTCAACGCAATAGTAAAACCAAGTCCTATACCAATACCGTCAAAGATAGATGCAAGAGGATTGTTTTTTGCTGCAAAAGCCTCTGCACGTCCCAGGATGATACAGTTTACTACAATCAGCGGAATAAACAACCCAAGACTCTTATCAACTTCTGGAGCATAAGCCTTAATAAGCATCTGAAGAACTGTTACAAGACTGGCAATCACAACGATATACGAAGGGATGCGAACCATATCAGGAATCAGTTGCTTAATCAGAGAAATTATGAAGTTCGACACAATAAGCACAGCCATTGTGGCTAGTCCCATCGACATACCATTGAAGGCGGACGATGTGGTACCAAGAGTAGGACACATACCTAAAAGAAGGACAAATGTCGGATTCTCCTTAATGATACCATTCAGTAAAACTTTAATGTATTTCATAACAATTTATTCCTTTCTTTTAGTCGTTTTCATTTTCAACATGTTCTGTAGCTGATGAAACACCATCACTCTTAGCAACAATGTTATCGTAAGCACTTTTTACTGAACGCAGGAAAGCTCTGGATGTGATAGTTGAAGCTGTAATAGCATCAATCTCCCCCCCATCCTTTGAAACAGTAAAGTTACATGTACCAGGATTCTTTCCGATAATGCTTCCCTTGCCATTCTTCTGGAACCAGTCACCTGCTTTTGCTCCAAGTCCAGGAGTTTCCGCATGTTCCAAAACAGTATAACCAAGGATAGTACCCTCTTTATCGAAACCTACAAGAACCTTCAACGGACCACCGAATCCATTCTTGTCTGTAGTTACGATTGCTTGTCCAAGATCATTGTCTCCAGCTGTCACATCATAAACGATGAATCCATCTACATCCTGTGGATCTGACACCTGAATATCGTCTGAACCCATCACGGCTTTAATACCTGCAGCAAGATTTTCTGCATTTATTTTCTCGATTTGAGGAGCTGTTACAGAATTGACATAAGCTAAAACAGCACCAGCTACAACAGCAATAACTGTCAAAACCGACAGCATATTAGTAAGCGAAGATTTAAGCTTTTTCATGTTAATGTCCTCCCTTATTTTGCTACTTCGCCAAAGCGAGTGGGTTTAAACTTAGAATTAATCAAAGGTACAAATGCATTCATAATAAGAATTGAGAATGACATACCTTCTGGATATGCACCAAACACACGAATGATAATGGTCAAAGCACCAATAGCCACACCATATACCAACTGTCCCTTTGAAGACATTGGTGAAGTAACATAGTCAGTTGCCATAAATACAGCACCCAACATAAGACCACCACTCAGAATCTCAATAACAGGATTTGCAAAATGAGCCGGGTCGATAAGCCACAAGCATCCAGAAATTACAAATACTGTACAAATGATGCTAACAGGGATATGCCATGTGATAACTTTCTTCCACAAAAGAAATACAAAACCGATGAGGATAGCCAATTCACAGACCTCTCCCAAACTACCACCAGTATTTCCAAGCATCATATCCTGAAGAAGTGGAAGAGATTGTACATCTCCAGACTTGAACATTTCCTGAAGCATAGCCAAAGGAGTAGCACCTGTCTGAGCATCAAGATATGTACCGAATCCCTGACCAGGCAATGGCCAAGTAGTCATTGCTACAGGGAACGAAATCAGAAGGAAAGCACGACCTGCCAAAGCAGGATTAAACAGGTTACATCCAAGTCCGCCAAAAGTCATCTTAACAACTCCGATAGCAAAAAATGCACCTATTACAACAATCCAAGGAGCAATGTTACTTGGGAGGTTAAAAGCCAACAACAATCCTGTCAGCACAGCAGAACCGTCACAAACAGTACATTTGTCGTTCTTCATGCAGAACTTATTGATGGCCCACTCAAAGAACATACACGATGCCACACTGATGGCAGTCGTTATGATTGCACCCATGCCAAAAGAGATGAAAGAAATCAACAATGCAGGTATCAAGGCAATAATTACCAAGTACATGTTTCTTGAAATCGAATCTCCAGAATGTACATGAGGTGAAAGTGATACAATTAACTTATTCATATTTTTTATTAATTTAAAAGTTAGGAAGAGGTTTTTATTTTCCCTCTCTGGCAGCAGCCTGTCTTTCGCGAATAATACGCATAGCTGTTGACTTACCATCACGAATAAGGTCAAGCAGCGGACGATTTGAAGGACAAGTAAACTGACAAGAGCCACACTCTATACAACTTACAACATCTTCCTTCATTGCCTTATCCCATAGCTGCTTGCTGCTCAAAGTAGCGAGGAGATATGGTTCCAAACCCATTGGGCATGCACCAACACACTTAGCACAGCGAATACAAGTTTGTGGTTCTGCTCTCTTAGCTTCTTTATCATTCATGATAAGAACACCACTTGATCCCTTACAGATAGGTACTTCTGTATTTCTCAAAGCCTTACCCATCATCGGACCGCCACCAATTACCTTACCGGTATCCTCTGGCAAACCACCACATGCATCAATCAACTGACTCATAGGAGTACCCATTCTGACGAGCAGGTTACTTGGCTGTTTTAATGATTTACCTGTAACAGTTACAACGCGTTCAAACAATGGTTTGTTTTTCATAACTGCTTCATAAACAGCGTATGCAGTACCAACATTCTGTACGATAGCACCAACACTTACAGGAAGAGCTGGAGGAGCAGGTACCTGACGGCGAACTACAGCATCAATCAGTTGCTTTTCACCACCTTGTGGATACTTTGTCTTCAGAGGAACAATTTCAATATTCGGGTACTGAGCCTTACACTTTTCTTCAAGCAAAGCGATTGCATCCGGTTTGTTCTCCTCAATTCCGATGTAAGCCTTATTTACCTTACCTGCCTTCATTAAGAGGTCTACACCTACAAGCACTTCATCAGCTTTTTCAAGCATCAGTCTGTGGTCTGCAGTCAGATATGGTTCACATTCTACTGCATTGATGATAACCCATTCAGGCTTACTACCTGGAGGAGGACTCAGTTTCACATGAGTTGGGAAACATGCACCACCCATACCGACAATACCGGCATTCTTTATCTTTGCGATGATGTCTTCCGGAGTAAGTTCTGGCTTTTCCTTAGTAGTAACGAGTTTAGTTGAACGGTCGATACTTTCTTCCCATTCATCTCCTTCTACAGTAATATATACAGCTGGCTTCGCATACCCACTGGCATCAACTACTGTATCAACTTTGAGAACAGTTCCGCTGACACCAGAGAAAATAGGAGCTGACACAAAACCACCGGCCTCTGCAATCATCGTACCTACTTTAACCTTATCGCCTTTCTTGACGCAAGGCACAGCAGGTGCCCCGATGTGTTGTCCCATTGGATAAACGGCAACTTGTGGAAGCTCTGCAATTTTGATAGGCTCAGCAGCAGACAGTTTATTTTCTGCTGGGTGAACTCCACCAATTCTAAATGTCTTCATATTTATAGCATTTTTATTTTAAACCTAATAAAATCATCTGACTTGGAGGCAGCGGAGCATCTGTACGTTTGCTCTCAAACTGCATTTCCTTTGCAGGAGCAACAGGATTGCTGATATCCTTAGGACCGGCAAGCAAAATCTGCTGACTAGGCATCAATGGTGCATTATACTTAATCTCGATTGGCTTCCACTCCTTAGCTGGTTTTGCCGGAGCGGGAGCAGCAGTTGTAGCACCTGTATTGGCAGCGGCAGCTGGCTTAGCAGCTGGTTTTGCCTTTGGCTTGCGCTCAACGCCTTTGATGCTTACAGAAGCGATAGTGCCTCGTGGACAAGCATCATAACACTGTCCGCAGAGAACACACTTCTCAGGATCGATGTATGCAACATTATCAATTACATGTACAGCATCGCTGCCACATGAACCTTCACACTTCTTACAAGCTATACAAGCATTCAGACAAACCTTCATTGCTGCAGCACCCTTGTCTTTGTTCATACACTCAACAACGAATGCATCCTTTGCGTCGCCACTTACCTGACGAATCTCAATAATGTGACGTGGACAAGCCTTTGCACAAGCGCCGCAGGCAGTACACTTCGTCATGTCAACTTCTGGCAATCCAGTCTTTTCGTTCAACTTGATAGCATCAAACTGACAAGCAGCAACACAGTCACCACAGCCAAGACATCCAAATGCGCACGCACCTTCACCCATACCAGTTGAATTTGCCACACGACAACTCTTCACGCTATCGTAAGCAACAACCTTAGGACGATTTTCACACGAGCCGTTACAACGTACAAATGCTGCTTTAGGAGCCGACGTTGCAACTTCCATACCGAGGATACCCGCTACTTTCGACATACATTCAGAGCCACCAACAGGACAATTCAGTCCGTCGAGCGAACCTGCATCAGCTGCTTTCACACAAGCTGCAGCCATACCGCCACAACCAGGGAATCCACAACCACCGCAGTTAGCACCTGGCAGCACGTCCAGTACCTGACCGATACGCGGATCTTCCTTAACTGCAAATTTCTTAGCGACACCAAAAATACTTATCGCCAAAACGAATCCGATTACGCCAAGAACAATTACAGCAATTAGAATTACGTTCATAAAATAATTGTGTTTATAAAAAATTTAATTAAAGGTTCTGTCTATAGTTTTTCAATTCCAAAACTGAATCGACGTTCTATTCTACTTCTCAAAGCATACATCACAAGTCCGTAAAACAAAAGGCTCAGCAGCATCAGCAAAAGAGTTGTTCCTTCCGACATATTCAGCGTTGTCAAACAAATAGCACCAACTATCAGTAGTAATACCATAGGGAAGATAAAAGCAACTCGCAGAGCAGCCCATCCCATTTGCATAGAGCCGTACACCAGCACATTCTCTCCAACACGCACATCAACACCAACTCCTCTACCCTTCACTTCTATCAACTTCTCCTTCGATTCTGCTGACGAACACAGACTCTTTGCTTTACAATCAGCACACGCAGCCATCTGCACAATTCTTACCTTCACACAATCATCCTCGACACTCTCAACAAAGCCCTGATGTTCTATTCTTTCATCCATACTTACGTTTGCCTTCGATGGTACTATACGCTTTTCCTTGCAAAAATATAATAAATCGTCTAAAGAAAAAAATACAATCTCAAAAATCTTCACTTTTTCCTTAGATTAGGAAGTTTTATGTCTTTTTCTTTGAAAAACAAACAAGATAAAAGACAAAAAAAAGAACCAAGCCGTCTTGTGACCTGGTTCTTTTTTCTATTAAGCATCTTTGGCTTTCTTAGTAGTTTTCTTTGCTGCAGGTTTCTTTGCAGGAGCTTTCTTCTTAGTACCTGCCTCCACCTTTGGAGTTGGGGCTGTATCCTTCTTTGCTTCTACAGGATTGTACTTAGCAAGAAGTTTCTGCAGTTTCTCTATTTCCTTATCCTTTGCAGCTATCTCATCATCCTGATTCTGAATAGTGGTAATAAGACTATTAATTTCCTCATTTTCAGCACCACCATAAAGATTGTTAACGCGAGAGATGAAGTCACCAAGAATATTCATGTAGTTTGTAAATGCATCGTATGGAGAGTCGTAGATATCACGGAACTTCATACTTGCCTTTGTTGTCATGAAGCGGAAATTGTTCGATGCCTGCAGATAATCCCAATCCATCTTGATACGACGGTCATTACAGATGAGTACTCGTTCTGCAACACTATACAATTTGTTGAATGCCTCACGCTGCAGATGGTTACCCAACCAGCAAGAAGTATCGCGTTCTTCGTCAACCCATGAGATGTTGTATGGCACCTCTACAGGACCTACACTCTTTTGAGTACAGATTTCAGAAGGAAGAGCGAAACCGATATTACGTTCACGAGCCAATGCAGGTATAGCCTTAAGGAATTCTAGAATACCGCCTTCAAGTGGGTGGAAGATACCGAATGTCACAAGCTCTCCGAATATATTAATAATATCCTCCCCTTCTGGAGTTGAAGCAATCCAGTCGAGCCACTGGTCTGCCATCAACGGATTAGAAGTGAAACGTTCTGTGATATCCTCAGAAAGATTTATATCACGCATCAGCACCTTCAGACGAGGATCTGTAGCACAATGGTAGAGGTAGTGAGGCGACTTCCATCCAAGTACTTGCTTAGCACCTTCCGTCAGGATACCCTTGAAGCCCATTGCAGCGACCTGAGCACCAATTTCGTCATTATAGATGAGTGAAGAGTTGCGGAACACCTTAGGTTCCTTACCGAAGAGTTCCTTGATTTTCTTGCTCATACGCTTCACTTCGAGTTCGAAACTCTCCTCGTTTGCAAGCGAAGCCAAACCGTGGCTATATGGTTCTGAAAGGAATTCTACCTGACCAGTCTTATTGAGTTCCTGCAAGAGGTCAATAACCTGTGGAGCATGGAATTCGAGTTGCTCAAGCCCTACGCCTGAGAGTGAGAAAGCAACACGGAATTCAGGATAGTCCTTACACATCTGCAGAAGGGTCTGCAATGCAGGCACATAACTGCGTTCTGCAATATAGTTGATAGAACGTTCGTTCTCGTAATCATCATAATAGTAATGATCACGACCTATGTCGAAGAAACGATAACGCTTGAGATGTATAATTTGATGTATCTCAAAGTACAGACATATTTTTTTCATAATGTTTATTATTTTTGAATTACAATTATCTTGAGAATAAACGGGTTATTAGTATTGGTAACACATTATTATATTAATGTATGAAACCACCATTATGAATACACTCATCATAGAGTTTTCGTATTCGATGTCCTACCTTCACCCAGGTAATTTCATCTACCTCCTTGAGTCCTTCCTCCTGTAGTTGCTTATGCAGTCCGGGGTAATTACATAGAGCATAGATAGCATCAGCCATTGCGTTGATATCCCAATAATCTACTTTTATGACATTGGTCAGAATTTCTCCGCAACCTGATTGCTTAGAAATAATACTTGGTGTACCGCATTGCATTGCTTCAAGTGGAGCAATACCGAAAGGTTCCGATACTGAAGGCATAACGAACACATCCGAAGCCTTATAGCATTCGTACACTTGTTTTCCTCGTAGGAAACCAGGGAAGTGACATCTGTCGGCAATACCCTTGGCTGCTGCCAGGTCAACCATTTCCCAGTATTTATCTCCAGATCCTGCAAAACAGAAACGAACATTATTAGTACGTTTGCAAACCAAATCTGCAGCCTCGATGAAATACTCAGGTCCCTTCTGCATGGTGATACGTCCAAGGAAAGTAACTACCTTTTCCTTTCCGTTATCAACACGTGGAATGTCCTTATATTCCTGTGGCAGAGGATAAACGGCATTGTGCATAGCGAAACACTTGCGCGGATCCTGATGGTATTCCTTTATAACCGTCTGACGAGTCAGCTCCGATACACACATGATACAGTCTGCATGATCCATACCATTCTTTTCGATAGAGTAAACAGTTGGGTTTACCTTTCCGCGTGAACGGTCAAAATCTGTTGCATGAACATGGATACACAGAGGTTTTCCACTTACCATCTTAGCATGAACACCAGCTGGATAAGTAAGCCAGTCGTGAGCATGAATAATGTCAAACTCTTCACTTCGAGCCAACACACCTGCAATGATTGAGAAGTTGTTAATCTCCTCGTGCAGGTTCTGCGGATAGCCTCCTGCAAACTGCAGACAACCCATGTCGTCAACTCCCATATAGTTGAAGTCGGCATAAATATGGTCACGGAAACGATAATAGTCCTCAGCAGTATGTCCTACCATACGGTCTTTGATAGCGTCATACTGTACGTCACGCCAAGCTACTGGCACTTGGCTCATATTGATAATCTTCAGGAATTTCTCCTCGTTACCAGTAGGTTTAGGGAGGCAGAATGTAATCTCTGCATCTGGTTGTCCTTCGACCATACCCTTGGTAATGCCGTAGGATGCAACAGCCAGACCGCCATAAATTTTAGGGGGAAATTCCCATCCAAACATTATAACTTTCATATATTCTTCCTCCTTGTTTAATAGTTATAGTATTTTGCAAGAACCTTATTCACACGGAGCACAGCAGCTACGTTCATAGCAAACGAGAGAGCACCGCGTCCGTGGAATGGTGGGTTACCGTCGAAGAGTTCTGGCAGAGTACCTATACAATGATAGAAGAGTTCCTCTTCCAGTCCTACGAATTGTCTGTCAACCCATGAGAGTCCGCTATGCTTATACACCTTCAGACAAGTTTCCAAATAGAAACCTGACAGCCAAGGCCATACAGTACCCTGATGATATGCAGCATCACGCTGTTGCTGACTACCTGCATAGATAGGATTGTAACCGCCTGACTTTGGTGAGAGCGAACGAATTCCCTTTGGAGTAAGGAGTTCCTTCGTACAGATATCGAGAATCTTCTTGCGTTCCTGAGTTGTGAGAGGAGAATACTCCAGAGAAGAAGCGATGAGCATATTCGGACGAACACTCCATGAGATATATCCATCATCTACATAGTCGAGCAGATATCCGTGATGATTCAGGAAAGTCTGCTTGAAACTCTCGCCTACCTTTTCTGCATACTGTTCATATTCCGCACCCTCTCCTTCTCTACCCTTGCCTTTCAGAATTTCTGAGCAGAACATCAGGGCATTGTACCACAGAGCATTTATTTCTACAATGTATCCTGTACGAGGCACACATGGATAACCATTCACAGCTGAGTTCATCCAAGTAGCTGGAGAAGTCTTTCCGTCGGTATAGAGCAGATAATTATCGCGTACTTCCAGTTTCTTGTGTTTTCCGCTCTTTATGAAAGAAACTATCTTCTCCACCAGAGCACCATACTTAGTATATGCAGCTTCCGGAGAGACGAGTCGTGCATACTGTTGCAAGCACCATGTTGCCCACAGCAGGATATCGGGTTTGTCAAACTCAGAAATATTCAGTCCGATTGGTTTGTCGTCTAGATAATTCAGAATAGCCTTTTCGGCTGTGCGCATTGTCTTCTCGAAATATTCTGGTTCGTCGATAGCAAGAGTGAGTCCTGGAAGCGATATAAACATATCGCGTGCACGACACTTAAACCAAGGATAACCGGCGATGATATAAGTCTCACCATCCTTCTCGTAGTGGAACTGATGAGCGGCATTAACCAGACAAGACTGGAAGCCTTCGCGTGCTACATGCACATCATATTCGTAATCGAAGAGCTGTTTCAGTTCACGAGAATGCAATTCGCTAAGTCCTGCTGCGAAGATAACGCTTTCACCCTTCTTGATATTGAATTCGAAATAACCTGGCACATACAGATCTTCAATATATTCATATCCAAGTTCCTGCTCCTTCGGATATTCCAGTCCGCGATACCAGTCTGGAGTATAAACGAAGTCGTTCTTCTTATTCAACTGCATGAAGAGTTCTGGATAACCAGAGTACATTCTTGTTGAAATACCATTATCAATCAGGTTATACTCGCGGTTAGCAGTAGGATTTTCGTGTGTACAAGTCTTCACAGAGCGGAAAGCCAGGAATGGTCTCAGTCGCAATGTTGTCACTGAGTGTGCATCCAGCAATGTGTAGCGGATAAGGATTCTGTTTTCGAAATGTTGGAATACTCTTTCCTTCTTAAGCACTACTCCACCTACTCTGTAAATTGTTGTAGGTAACTTATCCCAATAGAACTCACGGATATACTTATGTCCCAGAGGGCTATAAGTATTGCCTGAATATTTGTGAAGGCCGAGATTGAACTGAGCTCCGTGTTGTATAACGGTCTCATCAAGCGACGACAGCAACACATGGTTGTCGTCGTCCATCTCAGGTACAGGCACAACTAACAGTCCGTGATATTTACGCGTATTGCAATCCACAATGGATGAACACGAATACGCACCTGACTTATTGGTTCGCAAAATCTCCTTTGGCAGAGATTCCTGCAAATTCGTCATCAGGGGTTTGTCGAAACGTAAATAACTCATAGTTGATTTTAAGGTTTATTAATGTGTTTTCATATCTTTCTCCAACAAAATTAGAGATAAAAATTTATCCCTCCAAAATATTGACATCTTTTTAATTGCTTTTTTTGACTTTTTCTATAAAAATATGCTGAAAAACATAAAAATCACGAAAAACATTTCTCCGATTGAGCAGAAAAGGATACATTTGCAAGAAAAATTCATCACCATGACAAAACGGCAAGATAATTCTACACCAAGTGACATAATTGCAAAACTCTCCCCGATCAGCAATTTGTTGACAGAGGAACAAAAAGCAGAATTGCAAGCAAGTGTAGTAATAAAAAAATACAAGAAGAATGAAATAATGTACGAAGAAGGCGATGTGCCTCAGTACCTTCATTGTCTTATTAGCGGTAAGGTAAAAATCTACAAGGAAGGAGTTGGAGGCAGAAACCAGATTGTACACATATTCAAGCCTGTTGAATTCTTCGGATTCAGAGCCTATATGGCAAACGAAAACTATATAACTTCAGCGGCTGCATTCGAACCCACTACTCTTTGCATCATTCCTGTCACATTATTTGAGAAGTGGTTGTCGGAAAACCTACAACTGGCCAACTACGTCATCCGTCTTTGTTCTATAGAGATTGGAATTCTCAACCGCCACATCGTCAGCCTTACCCAGAAACACCTCAGAGGCAGAATAGCTGAATCGCTCCTTTTCCTGAAAGAAACATACGGAATGGAAGAAGACAATCAAACTATCTCAGCACGCTTCTCTCGTGCCGATTTGGCAGACCTTTCTAACATGACTACCTCGAATGCCATTCGCACCCTCTCAGCCTTCAGCAGCGAAAACATTCTGGAAGTAAATGGCAGAATAATCAAGATCTTAGACGAAGACCAACTGAAGAAAATCAGCAAAATTGGGTAAGGTTACTGTATAATAAACCTAAGCATTTCCCTTTCTATTCCAATCTTCACTGGAGTGAAATCCTTAGACTTCACGTACTGTCCGTCGATACTGATTGAAGCCTTATCGCAATGGTATATCACCAGTTTCTGAGCTCTGTAGGGGTGTACATTCTTATAGTTTAGGAAACGTCCTTTACCCAACAACCAGAAACCTTCAAACAACTGCCACCATTTTGGACGGGTGATAGCAGAGATATCCAGAAAACCGTTATATGGCACACCATTAGGAGTCTGTCCGTAACCCAAACAGTTTCCCACACAAATCGACATGTAATAATCGTTTATCTCCTCAGTTTCAAGATCCATCCTGAAATTAAACAGTTTTCTTTCGAACAGTTGCGAAATGATAATAGGGATAATGCTGAGTCGTTTCGAACCAATCAGGTGCATAGCATCGTTCGAAGCCTTTATAAGTCGAGCACCAAGTCCTATGTTCACACAATTCAGGAAATAATGTTTCTGCGGAATACCATCTTCGTTAAACACACAAGTGCCCACATCTATGACCTTCACCCTACGGGCAATCAGCGAATCTACAGTCTGCTTATAATTATCCTCTGTAAAGCCCCAGAAGCGAGCGAAGTCATTACCCACACCATTTGGAATCACACCCATTGCGAAGTCCTCAGGCAGCACTTCCTTATTACTCATCACAGCATTCAGTCCGTCGTTTAGAGCTCGGTCGCCACCTACTATGATAAGAGTATGGTATCCGTTATTGCACAACATACTCGACAGGCGGAACACAGAACTGGACGATTCTGACTGTACGAAATCGTACTGAACCCCCTTCTGTTCCATATATTCGCGAATGCGTCTCCAGCGCTTATGCGCCTTGTAGTTTCCCGATTGCGAACTATATACTACACCCCAGCGATTTGTTTCTGCCATAATTCTTTTACTATTTTTATTCTTTCTGCGATGGGAAGTGTGCATTCAATCCACTTGATTGGAATATTCCTTCTCTCCTCCATGCCTCTGAACCAAGTCATCTGTCTCTTGGCAAACTGATGAATGGCAATCTCGAGCAGTCGAACCATCTCCTCATATTCCAGTTCCCCCAGCAGATACAGCGTCACATACTTATACTCCAAACCATAGCGTATAAGAGCTGCCGTTGGCACACCACTATCTATCAGTCCCCTAACCTCATCTACCATACCCTCTGCCAGTCGGCTACGGAGTCGTGCAGAAATCTTTCTGCGTCTCTCTTCCCTATCTATTTTTAAACCTATATTCAGGCTGTTCATCGACGGCATAATCCTGCCGTCAAACTCATAGCCCCTAATCACACTTTCGATATACAGTCCTGTTCCACCACACAGAATCGGAGTCTTCCCCCTCGACTTTATATCAGTATATGCTTCATGAAAATCATGTTGAAACTGATACACACTATATCTTGTTCCGGGTTCTGCAATATCAATCAAATGATACGGAATCTCCCTACCTTCCACAGTATAATCAGCCAAGTCCTTTCCCGTTCCTATGTCCATCCTACGATACACTTGTCTGCTGTCGGCACTGATAATCTCGCCGTCTATGTCAGCAGCCAGATGAGCTGCAAACGTAGTCTTTCCGCAGGCAGTAGGTCCTAAGATAGTCAGAATCGGGAGTTGTTCCATCTCTTAATGTGTTAACCAGAAAACCAGCAGACCGGCACCCCAAGCACACACCACTCTCCAGGTATAATGCTTCAGCATCCACATCAGCTTCATATTCTCCACCTGCAGCACAGCCTGTCCGGCAAGCGAAGCCACGAAGAACAGACTACCGCCCATAGCACAGCAGTAAGGCAGCAGTTGCCAGTAGGCACCATTCACGGCGAAGTCCGACTCTGCCACACTATCCACAGGGAACATATTCATACCGGTCATCATCACAGGCACATTATCCAGCACACTCGAAATCACACCAGTTATCACTCCATATATATAAATATTGTGGAAATTATAGTCCAACTGATTTCCAAGCCACATCAACGCACCACACTCAGTCAGAGCACCCACACCAAGCGAAATACCGAGGAAATATAGAATCATCCTCATTCCTACAAACTCCGTATTGCGAAAGTAATGACGCTGCACGAACAGTACATTACCGTTTCTCTCCAGATTACAGAAGCCCTCGATAATCCACACAACCGACAACACACACAGAGCACCCAGGAAAGCAGGCAACTTAGTAACGAAGTGGAAAGTCGGAATAAACCACAGTCCGCCAATACCTACTACGAGCAACAAAGCCTTCTGCCACCAAGCCAGATACGAATCATCCCCCTCAAACTTATTGAATCTGCTAACTACCTCCACACTACCCTTCAGTCTTGTGCTCACCAGCATGTTGAACACACAGAGACTGGTCAATGCCGGCAGAATCAGTCCCAGCGAATAGTGAGTAGGAGTCACATTGCCGCGAACCCACAACATAAGCGAAGTCATATCACCAATCACAGTAAAACAACCGCCCAGCATAGCAGAAATCAGAATCACACTGCCATAGACAATCCTCTGCGAATGCGAACGCACAATCTGACTCACAATGCCCAGCATCAGCACTACAGTTGTCAGATTATCCACATTGGCAGAAATGACAAAAGTGAGCAGCGAAATAATCCATAGGAACAGGCGGCTATTACGCATCCTCAGCCAATTGACCAGCGAATCGAACACACCATTATTATGGAGCACCTCGACGATAGTATTCGTAGCAATCAGAAACAGAATCACCGAACAAGCCTGTTCCACATAAGGCAACATGACATTGTTAGCTACGAAAAACTTCACAGAGTCAGTACTCGATGCTGTTCCCGAAAGGAAATAAGCATATTCATCCGGATGCACCAGATGGATATAAATGCCAGCATGCAGCATATACACCACCCATACAACAACGCCGCAACACATGGCTACGGCGGCTCTGTTCAAGTGATTTATCTGCTCTGTACTCATCACAAGTAGCGCAAACACCAGTACGGCTACAATGATTAATGTGGTAATTAGCATGACGAACAAAAAAAAGAAAAAATGAGAGCGATAGACGGGACTCGAACCCGCGACCCTCGGCTTGGGAAGCCAATGCTCTACCAACTGAGCCACTATCGCAAAAAACGCAAAAACTTCGCAAATGTATGAAAAATCTATGACCCTACAATACTTTTAAAAACAAAAATCCTTAACTTTGCCGAAAACATACACATTATTCATACCGAATGACACTAAAACACCTCACAATTCTGAACTATCGCAACATAGCTACCGCAGAACTCGACTTCTCTCCGAAGATAAACTGCTTCCTCGGTAGCAATGGTGAAGGCAAGACCAATGTGCTCGATGCCATCTACTTCCTGTCCTTCGCCAAGAGCACAGCATGCAGCATAGACTCTCAGAACATCCGACACGGAGAAGAGGTGATGATGCTGCAGGGCATCTACGACCTGAACGGCAGCGAAGAAGAAATCACCTGCGGCATGCGACTCCATCAGAAAAAACACGTAAAGCGAAACAAAAAAGAATACCGGAAACTCTCCGAACACATCGGACTGCTGCCACTCATCCTCGTATCGCCCAATGACACAGAACTCATCCTCGGAGGCAGTGACCAGCGCCGTCGCTTCATGGACGTAGTCATCTCCCAGTACGACAGCGAATACATCCAGGCACTTGTAGCTTACAACAAAGCCCTTAACGAGCGCAACGCCATGCTTCGTGCCGACGAGGAGCCCAACCCCGACATCATCAGCATCTACGAACAGATGATGGCACAGCACGGCACAGTAATCTACCGCAAGCGCACAGCCTTCATCGAAGAATTCATCCCCGTATTCCAGCAATTCCACAACGCCATCACAGGCGGCAAGGAAACCGTCAGCATCCAATACACCAGTCACGGACAACGAGGCGACCTGCTCGAAGTCATCCAGCGCGATCGAGCCAAAGACCGCATCATGGGCTACTCCCTGCATGGCATACATAAAGACGAACTTGAAATGCAACTCGCAGGCTATCCCCTCAAGCGCGAAGGCTCACAAGGTCAGAACAAATCCTACCTCATAGCCCTCAAACTCGCACAGTTCGACTTCCTCAAGCGCACAGGCAGCCGCACCACCCCCATCATCCTCTTCGACGATATCTTCGACAAACTCGATACAGAGCGAATGGAAAACATCATCGCCCTCATCACCCAACCCGACTTCGGTCAGATATTCATCACCGACACCAACCGGGAAAACCTCGACCGAATCCTCTCCAAAACCAACGATGACTATAAAATATTCCAAGTACAGGGGGGAGAGTTAAGAGTTAGGAGTTAGGAGTTAAGAGTTAAAAGTTAAGAGTTAACGAAAACGAAAACGAAAACGAAAACTCAATAACCAATAACCTATAACCAATAACCATTCCAAAGGTGAGAAAAAGTAACACAGAGAAAATAGGAACCCTCATTCAGCAATTCCTCCGTGAGGAAGGGCTCGAGACCCCGTACAACCAATTCAAGCTCATGAAAGCCCTTGAAGAAATCCTTGGTCACGGCATCTCCCGCTATATAGGCAATACCTATGTCCGTAACCAGACCCTCTTCGTTGAAATGCGTTCCCCAGTCCTCAAGCAGGAACTCACCATGAAGCGCACCAAGCTCACCCAACGCCTGAACGCCCAAGTCGGCACCCAAGTCATTGCCGACATCCGATTCGTATAATAAGGACGAAAACGAAAACTCTTTAACCTTTAATCATGAACCAGAAGTAGCTTCTTACATATTCCCTCAGCCCTCTTCTATCCTACCCCCTGTCCCTGTGGCATTATTATTAACTATTATCTATTAACTGTCACCTATCACCTCTCACCTGTCACCTATCCCATACGCCCCCAAAAGGACAAATGACAAAAATGACAAAAAGGACAAAAGACTCTCTTAGCTCTTAGTTCTTAGCTCTTAACCTCTAACCAATAAACTATTATCTATTAACTGTCTTCCATCATACCAGTGTGCAGTTTTTTTATCGGCCCCTCAAAAACCGTTCATTAATGAATTTCATCGTAATCATTAATGAATTGGATCGATTTCATTAATGAACAGGAAAAAAGACATTAATCTGAGAACAGAAAAATATCATAGTGTGCAATTTTAAAGAAACATCTTTTCAAACCGATGCATGATATCGAGTAAATCCTCCGACAGATAATGCTCAAACCTTCTTGCCAGAGTCAAATCCTCCTGCGTGGCCTTAGGGGCATAAATAGAACAGGCAATAGCGGCAATGGTATCAGAATCGCCACCAATAGACACAGCATTACGGGCGCAATCCTCCAGCGAAGAGCATTCAAGAAAGGCAATGATAGCCTCAGGTACACTACCCTGACAACTCACGTCAAACTCATACCCAGGACGAATCTCATCGAGAGTCCGCGACAGATTATATCCATACTTCTCCGGAATCCTCCTTCTTATCTCCTCCTTCGCAGCCTCCAGACTCTCTGCTTCCTTACATATAAACACACATTCCGCAACAGCCTTAGCCCCTTTCACGCCCTCAGGATGATTATGAGTCACATTAGCAGTAATCTCTGCCAGTTCCAAAGTTTCCTCCAGCGTACTGGCATACAAACCCACAGGGCTTACCCTCATCGCAGAACCATTACCCCAACTGCCATACGGCTTCGGATTCGGAGAAATCAGCCAATTGATAAACTTACTCCCATATCCTGCTGTAAAATGACTTCTTCCCAACTTCTGCATACACCTCACCAGTTCCTCCTCACTATGCTCCCTATCCTCCATCAGCCACTCTGCCACAGCCAGAGTCATTACACTATCATCAGTAAAATGAGTCTTCGGTCTCTCCAGCGGAAAATCATTTGTTTTCACATTATGCCACTCATAGGCACTCCCGACAATATCTCCAAACACTGCTCCTAACATATCTTCAATGGTTTTGTCATAAATTATGTTTTATATCCCAATATTAGTATTCTTAAATAGTTGATTCCAAGATACAAAGGAGACCACCCTCATCGCTATGCATATTGCGTAATGTGGCGGCACCATTATTCCATTGAAACTTTCCATAATATATACCATCCAAGTCCTCTTCCCCTGCTTCATATTCTTCTATCTCGGGTTTCCCAAATCTATTTGTAAGACCCTCCTTGATTGTATTGAAGGAACTCTTGTCTTGAAGAGATGTAATTAGAACTATACTATGTATCACAATGAGTCCATTTTCTTCATCTGATTCAATATTCAGTCCACATGGTATCCCACAAAACAACACATGCTTTATCTCTGTTCGTTTAGTATCACAATATTCAAACTCTTTGGTTTGCTCTATGAGATTCCTGATAATCTCATCCTTATCAGCTCCTTCCATAGAAACACCAAACAAAGACAATGTCCTTTGATAATTAATGTCAACATTTTTTTCTTGTGTTTTTGATATGGTTTCGTTACTCTCTGCTTTTTTTGAGCCACACCCAATAAACATCAAAGCAATGAGAATGAATAATATTTGTTTCATAATATATAACTTATATGCAATCACACGCTTTTTCCATCTCTATAAGAATGCTCACCTCAGTATTAACAGTTCGATGGGCCCATTGATAATTTATAGAAAGGTCTTTTACTATTAAAAATATCACTAGGTCTTGTCTTATTGATATCATTGATAATCATTTACAAAATCGCCACGATAGGAAAACTCGTATTACAATTTGGACATCCATTAAAATAGTTCCCATGTTCATCTTCAATTTTTTGAATTTGGTTACCACATTTAGGGCAAAAAAACATACCTTTATCGTTATGACCATAACCTATTTTATTCTTAATCTTTGGAGGAACAGGTCTATGGGATAGATTATATCTTTGAGCTTGACGTTCATATTGCTCATTATCGCAACAAGCAAGACAAGTTGGGCAAATATACCATCCATTAGGACATTGTTTTGTATCTCGTGAGTCAATTAGCCCCCTTTTACACTTAAAACAAAAATTCAAATAAACTACCTTGGAAACTTCAGAACATGAGGGGTTTGCGCAAGCATAATAATTATAGCGATTGAAGCCTGACGATTTATCTGTAAACATCATGTGTCCACACGACCTGCATTTTAAACGTCTGAATTTTTGTATTACTTTATTAGTGAGGGCAATAAATTGCGCAACTATTGGCTTTGGCTCATATCCAGCTTCAGTTTTATGCAACATAGGATAACCCATTATTTCTACCATGTGGAATAAAGAATAAGAATTCCAAAAAGACACATCCTCCAATGCCTGCTTATCAAGGTTATTGTGGAAACATTCTTTTCCTCTACACCAGAAATAAGGTAAATCAACTGCTGGATTCTTTTCCTCTGACAATTGTGGAGCACAAAACTGAACGAAAGTGTGACTTGAATGTGATTGAGTTAAGAACTCATGTTGATAAATGTAATCGTTTTTGCTAAATGATTCCTTATGATAGAAACGTTTTATTATATCTGTTAAGAGATTCCTATTGTAGGGCAACTCAAAATAGCTATCATTTGTAAATTCACAATTCAACTCTTTTTTAAGCGAATCAACACATCTTTTCCGGACTTCTAAGGATTCCATATTTACAAATCTAGCGTATGCTTCTTTATATTGTTCACTTTGAGTATTTAATGCTTCTTTGGGAAGATTATTATAAATTTCTTTCCAATATCCAAACACATCAAATTGTAATCCAACAAGAACTCCTTTTTGAGGAAATATCCTCATTCTTATAACATCAGAATATTCTTGCACAAGGTACAAATCAAAGTTTTTTTCAACATCACTTCTTCTATAAGAAAAAACAAGGAATTCATCATTATCTATAACCCTGAATTTTTTAGGTATATCACATATATATGCTCTTAGTTTTCCAGGTGAAAGCATCTTAAGTGAAATATTATATTCAGAAGCATATTGAATATTCTCTTCCTTTAGAAAATCTTTTATGTATTTCAGATTATCATGTTTTATAATCCATCTATCCTCATAAGATAGATAGTGAAAGCAATCTAACTTCCACGAAGAATCACATATATGTCCATTTACATCAACTTTTGCTTTTCTCAACTTATTACAATAATTAAACTCCTCGTCTGGAATTTTAGATTCATTTCCATACTTGCAGGCTGGGAATTTTTGCCTTAGCGCATATTTGTCCATCAAATATATAAAAGTAGATCGCAAATGATCTTCCGTCATAATGCTTTTACTTAATTTTCTTATTAGCGCGTAATCAATAAATCCCTTAAATGATCGAGCATTGTAAACAGCTCCTCCATTACAAGAAGGGATAAAGCGTTCCAATTTAAAATCAATGGATGGATGCGTTGTGTCACAATGTGTCATAGCAAAATCCAAAAGACCATCAAAATTCTGAAAAGAGCGCCCTTTTGAACTATATAATGTTATAAGAGTGTCACAAAGAAGTGGAACCGTTAAAATAACAGGTTCCTTTGGACTTTCGATGCAATACCTATACCGAATAAACTCGTCAAATCTATTATTTGTTAGTGACCTTAAAAAAATAATATCTATTGATATATGGTTGTTTCTAATATCATGAAAATATCGTTTTATAGATTGCAACCGAATCTCATCCGATAACATTGAGAATGTTCTTAACAATATGTTATAATCATTAAGAGGTCTATCATTATGAAACCACGAGTGAAGTAATAGCAAGTCGTTTGTAGTTACAATACCATCTTCAGTGTTCTCATATACATACTCGTCAAAAATAGTATCTATAATAGAAAACAAATTCAAGATATTATAATTAGCCTTTCTTTTAAGAATAGTCGAATCATTATTAGGCAAATATTCGTATGCTTGTTTGAGTATGGGAGGTGAATATATTTTATACAATCCATTATGAGCGGAACATACCTGTTTAAGCGCTTCCTGTTTATAACACGAAAGGATTCTGCCAATTTTTTGGAAACTTGTTATTAGAAACGATATTGTCTCAGATGAATATCTTGAAAAGGCAGAGATTAATGTTGATTTATTCCAGTTCAACTTGTCTAAGGCCCATATAAGTTCCAAAAAAGAGTATTTATCATCTCTATTTTTTGAACGAAGAAGAAAACTATTGATAATGTAAATCCAATCATCTACGCTATTTGAGTATGCATTATGAAATGTCATCTTGACCTCATCAGGTATGATATTGTCATTATCATCCTTCTTATCTTCAATTTTGTCAACTATGCAAAGACAATAACCTATATTACGATCTGCAAAATCGTCAGCAAAAAAGCTTAGATGCATATCATGATCATAAGATTCCCATGTTGAAAGATCTTTTTCTTTTTCATTATTGTCATATTGTATATTTTCGAAAAACTTTAAAAAGAAAACAGGATTCTTTTTCAGTTCCTCGTATCTGAACTTGCCAATTGTAACATTTTTAACCATACTCATCTCATCTTATTAACGTTCTGATAATAAACACAAAAAAGTGTGCATGGAATTCACTAATGAGTTAATCTGTGTTCAAAAAAATCACCATATTTTATATTATTCTGCTCACATTTTAAAGCGAATTTTAAAATATCCATATAATATTTTTCAGCCCATAAATTGAAAGATTGAATAAAAGGAAATATTACAGAAACGCTTGTTGGTTTATCAACTGTATAACTACCTTCTTTAAACAAATCGAAGCCGAGTCCAGAAGAAACTAATAAATTGTTAATAAGTATAACTCTATCATGGAATTCCTTCGTGCACTTAATTAGCTCCATTTTAATGGGTACTTTTCCACCACGTAATTGCTTAATTTGCATCGGAATTCCATTCTCGTTATCATCTTTCATCAAAGTCTCAAAACTATTATTGCCTTCATATGCAAAAATATATAGATGAAATGGCTCTGTTCCACCTAATTCTTTTGGTAATAAGCAATCTAATATCGGTATCAAATTATTCTTTATTTTTTCCTGCACAGACTTATTTCCCCATGTTTGTTTGTCATTGGATTGTAAAATATAGTTGTCAATAATAATCAAAGAATTGCAAATATTGACAAATTTATGATCCAATATAGATTTCCACCCCTTTTTTATATTATCTGTATTCGGCAAAGAGATACCACAATCAACAAATAAATGTTCAGCTTTCAAAAGTGTATCACAATTGAATACCATAACACCATACTTCTTCATTATTCTATTGCACTCTATTTCTGGCAAGGTAGTAAGATATATGGCAAACATATTAGGTTGAGAAGATTGAGATATATTACAAAAATCCTCATCAAGCCATTTGTGATGTCCAGGGTTTAATCCTTTTTGAGAAGACTTAAAGATAATCTTAAAAATAGGATTATTGATATAATTAGATATTACCGATTCTTTAGAAGAATTAAATACTATTGTGGCTTTTGAAAGGAATTTGATTATCTGCATAACCACTTCGCCTTTATCTGAGAAAGGAGAATCAATGGTTTCAAGAAAGTTTCTTAAGAAACCAACTTCACAATAAACCTTCATAACATCCATGGCTATCTCTGTTTTAAAAATAACGACATGGAAAGGTTGTCTGCTTCATCAAAAAAGCCTGTACCAAAATCCCCGTTTAAGCTTCCGTCGGGATTAATATCTATCAATTGAACTTGTGGAGCATATAACGGACGTTTTTCTTTATCCGCATCATATACATACAGGAGAGAAATTTCTTTAGAATTTATCTTTTTAGAAGCAACTAATGTTTGTAATTTTCGAATCAAATACTCACTGTGAGTTTCAATTATAAAATGCGCATTATATATAGAATGGGCTTCTACAAACATTTCTGCTAATTTAGATTGGAAACTTGGATGTAAATGTATCTCAGGCTCCTCAACTGCAATGGTTTGCAATGGTTTAGCCAATCCAATACTTACAATTAATGTAAAAAGTTGAGTTATTCCATAACCAGAATCAGCTAATATAGAACCTTCTTTATCATCTTTGTTTTTATACAAACGAATCATCCATCCTGCTCCTTCAGCAACTAGCTCAATTTTAAAATGGTCACAAATATTGAATTCTTTTAACCATTTATTGATAAAATCAAGAGTAGGAATCTTACCAACCAATGAATTCACCGGCATCAGGTGTAAATCATCAATATAGCTATAACTATTCTCTTTGTTATATAAATCTTTAATTAAGTTTGTAAATATGTCATTACTTTCAACAGGATAGAATCTTTTCACGTCAACAACATCTGAACCAACATAATAAATAGGTTCAGGCATTTCCATAATAAATATTTCCTTACAAAAATAATTACAGAAGGTAGAAAATAATTCAACAAAAGAAGATATTAGTTCTGGATGATATCCCTTAAATTTATATAACCAACTTTCATATCCAAACAAAGATGAAAATATCATTATTTCATCGTTTGATGAACCGACGGAAAAATTGCAATCAGCATCTAGATAATCATCTAAGCTATAACATATATTAATAATTTTATTTTCAAGATTCTTAATAAAATCAACAAAATTATCATATGATGAATGTTTATAAGAATCGCTTAAAAATTCAATTATGTGATTATATTTGTCACGTATATCTTTAACTTCATTCATCGGTAAACCACGATATAACTTAGGAATTTCATCATATGAACATTCAGATTTTTCAGCGACCTTTTTTTTAAATTCGGTATACACACTCATCCTAAATTTTGTCTTTATATCAATCTCATCATCTGCATATTCCAAAAGTTTGCTAAAAGCATCGTCTTCACTCATATTATTCTTTACGACTTCCTGCGCAAAATTTGAGATACAACCAGTGTCTTTTAACATTTCAAAATGTGAGCCAAATTTGTCAAAACAAAAAGGGGTTTCTCTTTTTCCTTTTACCCTTTCCATAACAAATCTTTTTTGTTCATCTAAATGACTAATGGTAGGATAAAATGAAGAGTACTCATGAAACCATGTAAGTGCGTCCTGCCATACCTGTTCTGAACATTCTTTGACAATCTCTTTGTGACATTCTATCAATGTCTTTTCAACTTCATCCATATCATCAGTTGTTTCTAATAAAGAAACACACTTATCAAATTCTTCTTCTACAAAGATAGGTTTAAAATCTTCTATGGAATGATCTTTAGATAATCGTTTTTTTTCAAGATACTGCTTAGCATTTAGACTTCTTTTATTTTCGTAATATTTAAAAAGTGCATTCATCTTTACCTGTATCTCGGCAAAACGAATAAAAACATGTTTTAATAAACTGTAATTAACTTTAACTGGCATTCTGAAAGATCCTTTTGGATCATAATAAGGATCATAATATGGGTCTATATCTTTATTCAGCTCAAATGCATGACATAAAATATTTTCATCTATATCTCTAACTCTCAACGACTTGAGACAAACATTACCTATTTCTTTATCAGAATTCTCAAATACGTATTCAATATCAACGTCACCACCAAGCATAAGTGAATGTATTCTATATTGAAAAGTAACGACCTTTTCAGATGATTTATCATTAATTATCTTAGAAAAACCTCCTAATAGAGAGTATGGTCTTTTTGTAAAGTCGAAATTGAAATATTTGGAATAATTAAGACCAGACTTTTTAATATAATCATTCAAAAGACAAATAGCTTTTATAATAGAACTTTTTCCTGCACTATTACACCCAGTAAGAATAGTTATAGGTTTAACATCTACAGTTACACCTTCTTGATCAAAAACTCTGAAATTCTTTATAGTTACTTTATTATTCATTTCTTTATATTTTTTATTTCACTGCAAAGGTAAACTCTATCTACGAACACATTGTTCGCAATCTAACATATTTTTCATTCTTTGTAAAACTTAATCACTCATATCCTGCATTTCATCATGCAAGAACTTCTCAAGTGTTGCCTTGTCTGGCAACTGTAGCATATAGGTGGACACAAATAGGTTGTTGTCCATGCCTGCAATGGCGTATTCCACCATCTTTTTACCCTTGCGAGTACAGAGTAGGATGCCTACTGGAGGGTTGTCGCCTTCGTGCATCTCATTCTCCTTATAATAGGATACATAGGCATTGAGCTGGCCCAGATATTCATGACGAAACTCATCATTCTTCAATTCTACAATAACATTACAATGGAGCAGGCGATTATAGAATACCAAGTCAGCAAAGTAGTATTCGTCGTCAATAATCATGCGCTTCTGCCTTGCCTCAAAACAAAAGCCCTTGCCAAGTTCAAGCAGGAAGTCCTGAAGATGGGTGATGAGAGCTTCTTCAAGGTCGCTTTCCGTAATGACATCCTTTGCTTGGAGTCCCAAGAACTCAAAAGTGAATGGCTGGCGGATAGCAATAGCTGGCGAGTTTGTCTCAGGCTTGATGGAAGCGAGTAACTTCTTAGGGTCTTTACTTACCCCACAACGGAAATAGAGGTTGGTAGATATCTGACGACGCAATTCCTTAACTGACCATGTTCCTTTGATGCACTCCGTTTCGTAGAAGAAACGTGCCAAGGGATCGTCTTGGGTCATAATCTCTGTAATATGAGAAAACGACAACTTCTCCAGCAGATTTTGGGGTGAAGTCTTGAATTCATGCGACAGCGTCGCAGAAATTGTATTTCCTTCAGAAAAGTCCGACGCCATCGGACTTATTCCCAAATGCTTTTCTTCTATCTGCAAAAAGTCCGACGGCGTCGGACTTATTCCAAATAGGCTGCCTACTTGAGGGTAAAGCAAGTAGAAACGACGAGAATTCTTGAATAATGTCAAGTTCAATCCCTTCGTATTCAAACGCTCTTCCAAACGCTTCAAGAGGCGCTCACCATACTTTGCTCTATCGCTTCCTTTCTGCTCATACTCCACAATATAGCAGCCTATGAGCCAATTGCGGAGGGTTGCCATCTGGTTGACGGCACGGATAGCACTAGATTGAGCTGTCTGATGTGTCTGAAGGACAGAGGTTGCCAGTTCATCGAAAGACGGATTTTGTTTTTGTTCCCATCCCTCAACTATTTTTGTTAACACCTCTGGAGTTGATTCTATATTCTTTATAATGTCCATATCATTTGTTATTTTCAATTTTTCTATACTGTTCTGCCATCTCAACAACTCGTTCCCTAACTTTATTAGCGACAATACAATCAGAACTTAAAACAATTAGTTCCTTGCCAAAGGAGCATAATTCACGAATAAGTTCATAATTATATTTGCATTCGATAGAGAAGAATTTTCCTCCTATTAATTGAGGATACTGAATTCTCAGAGCCTCTTCTTTCTCTCCTCTAATTGGTTTCTGAGATTCATGTATAGGTTTGGTTGACACATAACCTTCTGACCTATCATCTACCCAGAATACAATATGTTCTACAGGTTTATCATCATATAAGGTTACTCCAACGACATCTTCAAAAAGTTCATTGATATCACCATCATATTCTATATATTTATGTGATGGTATCGGTACAACCTTATCTATTCTGTCAAGAGGGAAGTTCAGAATCTTACCATCTAACTCTGCTGCTGCAATGAGAAACCATCTGCGGTTATACTCTTTAAGCATATAAGGATGCAGATTCGTCTTATGTATATCTTCCGGAGCATTAAATGTATGGTAATGCAGTTCAATAACTTGACGCTGAGATATAGCGACGAAAAGTTCTCCAAGAAGATTAGAATTTTCCAGCGGATTCTTCGTAAACGAAATAATCTTTTTCTGCTTTCGGTTTAACTTTAGTCCCAAGCGCAATCGTTCCAAAGCATCAAGGTTGGGCAGTCCTTCAAACTGTCCAAGTATCGTCAATGCTTCATGAAGAAGATAAGATTCTTCAGAAGACATTTTCTTCTTAAAAATAGAATAAGACGGATTTGCATAACGAAGACATTGTTTATTATGTGTCTTCTGCGTTTCTTTATTAAATGCAGGAACAGTGTATCTTTCTATATCAGCAAGGAAAGGACCTTCGACTTCTAGATACTTCAGATCTTTCTCAATTGTCCTTCTAACTACCCCATCACTTTTTGGATATAATTCGACAAGTCTATTGCTGACCTCTTCTGTCAGATCATCAAGAGAATAGTTATGATACCGATTACTTAATAGTTCATCGAGTATCATATATCTAGTCATTGCGTTTTTGTTTGTCGGCATATCTTCGTGTTTTTTAGTTTTCCGCTGCAAAGTTAAGACCTGCTTACGAACTCATTGTTCGTAGTATCAAGAAAACCTATTTTTCAGTATTTGATTTATTTTCACCATGCGAAGATACAAACTAAATTATAAACTTCTGCAAAAGTTGAGGGATTTTTTGAATTTAGTTTATTGGTTATACTCCGGATTGTTCCTTTTAAGGTTATCCTTTAGTGCTACTACCCTGCTCCTAGGCTCCTCTTAGCCTCCTCTTAAGCTATTCCTAAGCTTACTCATGAGTAAGGCTAGAAGCAGCTTAGAATATGGCTATAAGCAGCTTAGAATATGGCTAGAAGCAGCTTAGAATATGGTTTGTGCCTAAGAAAAGTTGACTCGATTATTCGTTAAAACTGATTTTTGTTGACTTTTTTCGAAAAAAATGCCGATACCTCACTCACTTGGCAGCAATCCCAGTGTTTATCGGGGTTTCAGCGAGTGAGGTATGTTTTTGCCTTAACTAACTAAAAAACTATTACTTAATCCTATTTCAAGTGAGGTATCGGCAAAAATTGAAAATTTCTTCAAAAAAATCAAGAATTAGAGAATATTTTATTCATGGACATTAACTCCGTTGAGCCGGTTGCTTACTCCTTATTGCTTTATGCTCCCCGCTGGGGCTACTTCGCATAGCAATAATGTCGTCACTGCGCGGGTTCATGGGTCATTCATGATAATTCATGTTTAAAAGAAGCATTCCCATTCATCGGTATTTGACAATTTTTCCGTTTTTCAAGGAGTATTTCTGTTGTGTGTTTTCAGAGTGTGCAATGTTTTTCAAGGGCTATGAAAAATGGGCATTTTTGCTCGTACGCACAGGAAAAAAATTTTCTTAACGTACGAACAAATTTTTCATAGTTATGTAGCAAATTTTATATAACTAAGAAATGTTATTTCAGCAAAAGTGTGCAATTCCGTACATTTAACAAAAGGTCGGATTAAAAATACCTTGCACGAGAATGCAAGGTATTTTTTCTATTTATATATCTTTATGTATGATTTATCTCATAGGCAGTAATTATGGTTCAGGGTTAAAAACGAATAACTGCATCTACTCCATATTGATGAAGAAATTTCATGGTTAAAGGGTCAGTCCTCCTGTTCATAATAATATGAATAATCGATGCCTTTCATAAAGATCTCGCGGTCTTCTATCTTGTCTGTAAGAGCACCGTGTAGCAAAGACTTGATTGCAGTAGCATCTGTTGTGCTTCTCCGCATGGCTTTCAAGTATTCTTTCTTGTCTATCTTACTCCAATCAACACATAACTTCAGGCGCTTTTTGAATAACAAGTCGAGCCAAAGACGAGTGCTACGTCCATTGCCTTCCATAAAAGGATGCGCCACATTCATCTCTATATATTTATTGGCTATCTCGTCAAAGGTTGTCTCAGGCATCAACTCTATAAGTCGTAGGTTGTCTTTCAGGTATTCTGCACGACAAAATAGTGTACCATCTTTCCAAATGGTTTTTGTGCGTATCTGACCTGCAAAATCGTATAGGCCACCAAACAGATAGGCGTGGATTTGCTGTAGGCACTTCACGGTTCCTGGCTCCATACTATCCAATAGCCCACTCTCAATAAGGGTATAGGCTTTTTTCTTGCTCTGTCCGTCGAGGCTATTATCACTATAGGTAAACCATTCGAGGAATTTACGGGCACGATTGTTGGGATAGTTTTTAGCTACCGTCTGAACACAATCTGCATCAAGAGCATCAGCTGTACGCTGTTTTCCATCTGGAGCCTGAAATTTGAACTCGTGAGTGACACTCACGAGTTGGACACCATCTGTATTGAGTTTCTTTTTGAGCCATCGCCAATAGTTTCCAGCTTTGACATAGTCATCCTCGTCATTGATGGCACGCACAATATCCGTAGCCGAGAACCACCACTTGTTGTTGGCATCATCCCATACGGCTCTTACTTCGCGATCGTTGAAAAAGCGTATTGACTTCTTGCTCATAGTGTCTCCTTTACTTGTTTCTATACGCAAAGGTAGGATTTTTTTCTGACTTTATCATTATACAGTTGAAAAATCATCTTTATAGATAAAAAGTTACAAGTGCATCCTGAATGACAAGGCCGGCGAGGGTGAATCCGAAGATGGCGGTGGTGTGAGCGATAGTGCCGTTTATCTGGGCTTTGGAGGAGCACCATTCATGATTGAGAAGGTCGGCACGACCGGGACCGTTTTCTGCTTTCGGACATAGACATTGGTGAGTTCCACAACTTTTGTTTTCTCCCATGTTTTTCAGAAGTTCTTCGCTATAGACACATTGGAATTTCTTTGAAGGGAAGGTCTTGGAGTGTTTGAATTTTCTGCGCAGGGCTGCAGCAAGGGGACAGCCTTTGACTTTCCAGAATTCAGCTACAGCGATTTTAGTAGGGTCCATCTTCAGGGCTGCTCCCATCGACGAGTAGAAGCGGGCTGAGGTCTTGGTAGCAGCAAGTATGAGGTGGGCTTTGTCTTTCAGGGAGTCGATAGCATCGATTATGTAGTCGAAGGTGTCGAGCTGAAAGGAGTCGGATGTCTGTTCGTTGTATATGTCCTGAATAGCAATGATTTCAGCTGACGGGTTTATCTCCAGAAGTCGTTCTTTGAGCACATCTACTTTTACGCGTCCAACGGTTTTAGTGGTTGCCATCAGCTGGCGGTTTATGTTAGTAACACAAACGCGGTCGCTATCGACTATGGTAAGATGACGAATGCCGGAGCGCACAAGGCTTTCAGCGCACCACGACCCTACTCCACCAACTCCGAATATGATGACTCGCTTGGAGAAGATGGCATCCATAGCCTCCTCGCCAATAAGGAGTTCTTCACGCCTAAATAAACCTTTTTCTACTACGTTCAATTTACTTATGCTGTTGTTTTTTCATTTTTTTCCACTGCGCTTTGGCAAGTTCCTGCATGTCAACTACTTCGTCTTTCTCATCTACGATTTCGTAACCTAACATTGTTTCGATTACGTCTTCCATAGTGACGAGTCCGCGGAAACAACCATATTCATCAATGATTATGCTGATATGCTCTTTTTTCTCAAGGAGTTTTTCCCATATCTCCGACACTTCTTCGTCTTCGCTGAAGGAGAGGATAGGACGAGCCAGTTCGCTCAGGGTTACATCGAATTTATCTTCTGCAAGTCGTTCGAGCACCGTCTGACGAAGCACATAACCAGTGATGTAGTCGCTCTCTTCGTTTTTATATACAGGAATACGGGAGAATTTCTTGAAGTCTTCGTCCTGGTAGAATTCGCGAAGGGTCATCTCTTCTTCTGCCATAGTGACCACAACACTTGGTGTCATGATTTCGTGAGCTGTGACATTGTCGAGGTTGAGAAGGTGCTGAATCATTCGGTTTTCTTTCTTTTCCAGCACTCCCTCTTCGGCTCCGACGGTTACCATTGCTGCCACTTCGTCGCGAGTAACTGCCTCCTGCTGGGTATTGTCGGCTATGCGATGGGTGAGTCGTTCGAGCAGAATGACGAATACCCACGAGATGCCCACCATAACACGGATTACATGACAGGCAGGAATGGCAAGACGGCGCCAGTAGGTAGAACCGATGGTCTTTGGAAATACCTCAGCGAAGATGAGGATGAGGAGGGTGAAGAGTCCGGAGATGATTCCGATGAAGATGTTCATCTGACTGCTCGTTGCGAAGTTGGCAGCTGCATAGCTGGCTGCCTGTGAACCCACAAGGGCAGCACCCACCGTGTTGGCAACTGTGTTGACGAACAGAATAGCTGATATAGGACGATCGATGTTCGTCTTATAATGCTTCAGGAGTTCCCACCCCTTCACGTTCTGTGACTCCAAGGTGGTGATGTAAGATATCGGAGTTGAGAGGAGAGTCGCTTCAAGCACAGAACATAGTGCCGAAATGACGAGCGACAACAGCATATAAGTAATGATGAGTTCCATAGCGATTACTTGTTTGCTTTAATGTTGTCAGAATAAAGGCGGTCACTGCTTTCCGCCGGATAACTATCAGGATCCATGTGTACTAATGAAATCTGTTTGCTTTAAAATCGGATGCAAAATTATGTATTTTCCTCCATACAACAAAGAAAATAAAAAAAATGTTGGGTTTAGGATGATTTTTTGTGATTTTTTGTACATTGTATAATTAAATTTTTCTACCTTTGCGGAGCATTCATTGTACAAGTTCGTAAAATGCTAATAACAATATTGTTAAACGAAGCGATATGAAGTAATTCATTATACAAACAGCAAGGGGTGCAAGGAGAAAAGAAACATTTTTACAGAAAAAAACAGAAAAGAGAAAAAGAATGGGTTTTTTAGATATTTTCAAACGCCAGCCTAAGGAAAAAGTGGGAGGCATGGAGGACTTTATGACCCTTATCAGGGTGTACTTCCAAAGTGTGCTGGCTGCAAACCTCGGAATCTCTAATCTGGCAGCCCTACCCGACTTGGCTACGTTTAAGCGCACTCTGCATGTGGCTACAGTTAACAACAAACTGGGACTTGGCGAAAAGAAGGCGTGCCAGAAGATGCTGCAGAACCTATACGGCATAAGCGACAATTTCTTCAAGGAAATTGACCTTAGCATCAAGAAAGGATGCAAGAATCAGGCTCATGTACAGAATTACCTGTATGCTTTTCAGGGATTCAGCCAGGAACTGATTATGCTGCTGGGCAACCTGCTGAAGTGGAAGTTTCGCATTCCGGGATTCCTGAAAGGACTGATGAAGAAGGTGATAGACAACACTGTGGACGAGGTGATGACTAAGAACGTCTGGAGCGATGCAGGTGTGCAGAAGTCAGTATTCACAGTACGCCGCTACCAACAGCAATTGGGTTTCTCGACCGAATGGATTAAGGAGTACACATACAATGTGATTACTCTGGCAAAGAAAGAGCCTACACCATCGAAGGAAGAGGAAGCTGAGGCAATGAAAAAACTGAAAAGATAATATACACATTATTTAATAGAAAACTATTGCAGTTACAACATGACAGAAGCCGAAAACCAATCATTGAAAAAATTTGATGCGAAGGTCAGAGACCTCCTCACTTCGTTTGTTGCTCTGCAACAGGAAAATGCTGAATTGTACCAGAAGCTGAAGGACAAGGATGAAGAGATAAAGAGCATCCAGTCACAGGCCAATCAGTACAAAAAAGACTACGACAACTTGAAATTGGCTAAGATGATTGAGATTAGCGACTCCGACTTCAAGGAGGCTAAACAGAAAATCACTTACCTGGTTCGAGAAGTAAATGCTTGTATTAACATGCTGAATGCCCAAGAATAAGGGTCTTCACCGATAAAATTTTTGAACACATGGATAGAAAACTGAACATATCTGTATCTATTGAAGGTATTCAACTCCCGCTGACCGTGAACAATTCGGAAGAGGAGAAAATTTATCGTGATGCAGCATCAAGTATCCAAGGGAAAATCCACTCTCTGAGGTCGATGTACCCTAACCTGAAAAATGATAAATACTACTATGTAATGGCTATGCTCAACACTGCTGTAGAGTCGATTCGTTCGAACCACAGAAGTGACACACAGCCTCTTTTCGATAAGCTCGACGAACTGGAAGCAGAAATCGACAAGGTAACAAAGAAAAAGTAGTATTCTTCCGTTTTTCTTTTACTTCTCCACACCAAACATAATCTTGAAACAATTCAAGTACAATTTCAGGTTGCACATCCAATGTTCCAAGCGAGGAACGGAAGATATGCAGACTGAGGTATGTACATAAATTTATTAACAACTATAAAACAACAAAAAAATGGATTTGATAATTGCAATAATCATCGCAGTCGGCTGCCTCGTAGTGGGAGTAGTACTGGGTTATGGAATATTCCGATATGCCATTACTAAAGTGTACGACTCAAAGATAAAGGAAGCAAAGATGGAGGTCGACACCCTCAAGAAGAAGAAAGAGCTGGAGGTAAAGGAGAAGTTCCTCGAGAAGAAGGCTGAACTGGAACGCGAAGCAAACCAGAACAACCAGAGACTGCAGCAGGCTGAGAACAAACTGAAGCAGAGAGAACTGACCATCAACCAGCGACAGGAAGAATTGCAACGCAAGCAGTCGGAAAACGACCGCCAGAAGATGGCTCTCGATAAACAGCAGGAACTGCTCAACGCACGCAAGCAGGAGGTGGAGACTATGCGCAATCAGGAGATTAAGCGTCTGGAAGAAATCAGCGGACTCTCAGCAGAAGCAGCTAAGGAATCGCTTGTAGAAACTCTGAAAGACGAGGCTAAGACTCAGGCTCAGCAGTACATCAACGAAATAATGGACGAAGCCAAGATGACTGCAAATAAGGAGGCTAAGAAAATTGTTATACAGTCTATCCAACGCATTGCTACTGAAACTGCTATAGAGAATTCGGTAACTGTATTCCATATCGACTCAGACGAGGTGAAGGGTCGCGTCATCGGTCGTGAAGGACGTAACATCAGAGCCCTCGAAGCAGCTACAGGAGTAGAACTCGTAGTTGACGACACACCTGAAGCAATCGTAATCAGTGCGTTCGACCCAATCAGACGTGAAATTGCCCGACTCTCACTCCACCAACTCATCGCTGACGGACGAATCCACCCAGCACGCATCGAGGAGGTGGTAGCCAAGGTGAAGAAGCAGGTAGAAGAAGAAGTAATCGAAATCGGTAAGCGTACAGCTATCGACCTCGGAATACACGGTCTGCACCCAGAACTCATCCGCATAGTAGGTAAGATGAAGTATCGTTCTTCGTACGGACAGAACCTCTTGCAGCATGCACGCGAAACAGCTAACTTGTGTGCTGTGATGGCTGCAGAACTGGGATTGAACCCAAAGAAGGCTCGTCGAGCAGGACTCCTGCACGATATAGGTAAGGTGCCTGACGAGCAGATTGAAACTCCTCACGCACTATACGGAGCTCAGTTGGCTGAACAGTATAAGGAAAAACCAGAAATTGTAAATGCTATCGGTGCTCACCACGACGAAATGGAGATGACTTCCCTACTCGCTCCAATCGTACAGGTCTGCGACGCCATTTCAGGTGCACGACCAGGTGCTCGCCGCGAAATCGTTGAAGCATACATCAAACGTCTGAACGACTTGGAAACACTGGCTGCAAGCTACCCAGGAGTTACAAAGACTTATGCTATACAGGCTGGTCGCGAACTGCGTGTAATCGTTGGCGCAGACAAGATTTCCGATGCTGAAATCGAAACTCTGAGCAACGATATAGCTACTAAGATTCAGAACGAGATGACTTACCCAGGACAGGTTAAGATTACAGTTATCCGTGAAACAAGAGCCGTAAGTTTTGCAAAATAAAATGATAAAAGAAAGCTGGAAAGAGAAAGGTTTCGTTGACGAACCTATTCCCGAAGGTACTGACCTGAAGAAGGAAATACGTCGGATGTGCAAGGAGAAGAATGCTGTCATCCTGGCACATTACTATACCGACGGAGCTGTGCAGGACATTGCCGACTTCGTGGGCGATTCACTCGCACTGGCACAATGGTCGGCAAAGACTGATGCAGACATCATTGTTATGTGCGGAGTACATTTCATGGGCGAGACGAATAAGATTCTCTGTCCAGATAAGAAGGTGCTCGTGCTCGACCTGAATGCAGGTTGTTCGCTGGCAGACTCCTGCAACGCAACCGACCTGAAGGCTTTCATCGATGAGCATCCCGGATATAAAGTAGTGAGCTATGTGAATACTACTGCTGCCGTGAAGGCTCTGACAGATGTGGTAGTCACTTCGTCGAATGCAAAACTCATCATCGATTCATTTCCACAAGACGAAAAACTCATCTTCGGACCAGACAAAAACCTGGGAGGATATATCAATTCGGTAACAGGACGAGAGATGCTGCTGTGGAACGGTGGTTGTCATGTACACGGACAGTTCTCGCTTCAGAAGATTCTTGCTATCAAAGCAGAACACCCGAATGCAAAGATTTTGGTTCACCCGGAATGTCCGGCTCCAATACAGAAGATTGCCGACGTGATAGGTTCTACTGCAGGACTGCTCAAGTACTCTATAGAAAACGATGCAACAGAGTTTATAGTAGCAACTGAAAGCGGTATTCTGCACGAAATGCAGAAAGCTTGTCCGCAGAAGACTTTCATCCCTGCCCCACCAGAGGCTACAGAGACTATGGGCTGTAGTTGCAACGAATGTGCATACATGAAACTGAACACACTGCAGAAACTCTACAATACTCTGAAATATGAATGGCCTACTGTAGAGGTAGATCCTGACATACAGAAGAAAGCTCTGCGTCCGATAGATAAGATGCTTGAAATATCAAAGGCTCTGAAATCGCCAATGGCAAACAAATAGGAGGAATCCATGTCCGTAGCAGCATTAGTTAGTGGAGGAGTCGATTCTGCCGTTTCAGTACACTTGCTGAAAGAACAAGGTATCGACCCTCATCTGTTTTACATAAAGATTGGTCCCGACAAAGATACAGAATGGAACTGCACTTCGGAGGAAGATGTCGAAGTGTGCCAATGGCTTGCAAAAAAATACGGACTCCCCCTCGATATCATAGACCTGCACAAAGACTACTGGGAACAGGTGGTCGGTTACACGATGGATAAAGCTCGACAAGGGCTTACACCCAATCCGGATGTGATGTGCAACAAACTCATTAAGTTCGGAGTGTTTGAACAGAAGGTAGGACACGAGTTCGACCACACAGCAACAGGACATTATGCCACTACTACCCTGCTCAACGAAAAGACTTGGCTCTCCACATCGCCCGACCCGGTAAAAGACCAGACAGATTTCCTCTGTCAGATAGACAGTCTGCAGGTGAACAAACTGATGTTTCCCATCGGACATCTGTGGAAACACGAAGTGAGACAGATTGCCGAACAGGCTAAACTACTTAACGCAGAACGAAAAGATTCGCAAGGAATCTGTTTCTTGGGCAACATAGATTTCCGTGATTACATAAAGGCTCACCTCGGAGAAAACCCTGGTGATGTGCGCGAGATAGAAACCGGTCATAAGATAGGTGAACACAAGGGTTTGTGGTTTTACACTATAGGTCAGCGCAAAGGACTTGGTTTTGGTGGCGGACCTTGGTTTGTAGTCAAGAAAAACATAAAACGAAACATACTCTTCGTTTCTCACGGTTACGACCCAGAGAAAGTGTATAAGGACCACCTGAACATAGAACAGTTGCACTTCATCACAGCAAACCCCTGGGAGGGTACTCCACAGGAAGAACCGAAGCGTATCACCTTCAAAATAAGACATACACCCGAATTTCTGAAAGGCAGCATCTGGCAACAGCCCAACGGCACTTGGCACTTGCAAGCCGACGAAAAAATTCACGGAGTGGCACCAGGGCAGTTCTGCGTAATCTACGACTCAGACCACCACTTATGCTTCGGCAGCGGAGAAATAACAATATAATCACACACAAATATCCACACCATGAATGACCAGCAATTTTCAGAAGAAACGATAAAAGATGACCTTCGTTATCTGCAACTTCTGGCACAGACATATCCCAACATTGCAGATGCAAGTACCGAGATAATAAATCTTGAGGCAATACTGAATCTGCCAAAACCAACTGAACACTTCATCAGCGACCTGCATGGGGAAAGTGAGGCTTTCAACCATGTACTCCGTAATGCGTCGGGATATATCAAACGCAAGGTAACAGAGATATTTGGTAACCATCTGACAAAAGAAGCAAAGAAAGAACTCTGCACACTTATTTATTACCCAGAACAGAAATTGCGACTGATAAAGGCTCAGCAGGCGGATCTTGATAAGTTTTACGAAACAACACTCATACAACTTATCAAGGTATGCAGGGAGGTTTCAGCAAAATATACCCGTTCGAAAATTAGAAAAGAACTACCACCTGAATTTGCTTATGTAATAGAGGAATTGCTGCACGAAACTCCTTCTATAGGAGACAAGAAATTCCGTTATTATAATGTACTCATCGACACCATCATCGAAACTCAGAGAGCTGACGATTTCATTATAGCTCTTTGCAACCTGATTCAGCGACTTGCCATCGACCGACTACATCTGCTCGGAGACATTTGGGACAGAGGTGCCGGAGCACACCTGATTATGGACACTCTGTGCAATTACCACCACTGGGATATTACATGGGGAAACCACGATATCAACTGGTTTGGTGCTGCCGCAGGAAATCGTGCATGCATCTGTAATGTACTCCGATTATCACTACGTTATGGAAATATGGCAACTCTGGAAGACGGATACGGTATCAACCTGCTTCCACTCGCCACTTTCGCTATGGAGACATACAAAGACGACCCATGTACCCTGTTCGGTATTCTCGACGTGGAAGGTGAGGCAAAGAAGGAAGAAAATACATTCGACGAGAAGACAAAACGGCTTATTGCACAGATGCATAAAGCCATATCAATCATACAGTTTAAAGAAGAAGCCCGAATCATAAACCGTCGTCCGGAATTTAAGATGGATGACCGCAAACTGCTGGAAGGTATAAACCTGAAACGCGGCACTTGCACAATAGAAGGAAAAGAATATGAGATGAGCGACACCTTTCTGCCTACTCTCGATCAGAACAATCCGAATACTCTGACGAAAGAAGAGGAAATGCTGATGCAGAAACTGGAACATTCGTTTATCACAAGCGAAAAACTGCAACGGCATGTTGACTGTCTGTTGGCTCATGGTTGTATGTACACAATAGCAAACAGCAATCTGATGTTCCATGCTTCAGTTCCGCTTAATGCTGACGGCACCTTGAGAGAAGTGGAGATAAGAGGTAAGAAATATAAGGGTCTGGAACTAATGAAGAAAACAGGACACCTGGTTCGAGAGGCATTCAGTCATGATGTGCCAAAGGAACGTCGTCAGTTTGCCATCGACTACATATGGTATCTGTGGTGCGGAAAAGACTCTCCTCTTTTCGACAAGGGTAAGATGACTACTTTCGAACGCTATTTCATCAAGGACAAGAGTACCCACACGGAAGAAAAAGGTTTCTACTATAAATATAATAATGATGAGAAAGTTGTCGATATGATTCTGGATGCATTCGGAGTAACAGGAACACACCGACACATCATTAACGGACATGTGCCTGTGCGTACTCTGAAAGGTGAAACACCTATCAAGGCAAACGGCAAACTGCTCGTAATCGACGGCGGTTTTTCGAAGGCTTACCAACCAAAAACTGGTATCGCAGGATATACCCTCACATACCACTCCCGCGGACTGGAACTTGTAGCCCTGCAACCATTCCGTTCCAGTACTGAAGCTATAGAAAAAGGTGTTGACATAAAGGGTGTGACACAAATTGTTGAAATGTCGAGCAAACGAATGCTCGTAAAGGAAACCGATAAGGGACGCGAACTGACAGAAAAGGTGAAAGACCTGAAAAAACTCCTGTATGCCTATCGCAACGGCTTTATTAAAGAGATATCAAAATAGTTACCAAACATATACCTTACAAAAAACTGAAAAAATTTTTTTACATTTTATTGCATGAATGTTTACTATATTGTAACTTTGCGCAAAATAAACAATTAAACTGATACGATATGAAGAAGTTTTACCTAATTGCTGCTCTCAGTTGTTGCATGGCAATAGCTCATGCCCAGAAGACTTTGAATCTTAGTACTTATGGTGGAACAGACTTGGCACAGTACGCAGGTCAGACCTGCAATGTATCAGTAAACCGATACATCATCACAGGTTGGAACACCATCTCTCTCCCATTTGCAGTTAGCGAAAGCACACTAAACGAAGTGTTCGGCAATGACTGCAAACTGGAAAAATTGGTTGGTGTTGAGAACGACGGATTTGGAGTGAAACTGAATTTCCAGGATTGTAAGGCTAGCGGTATTGAACCAAATACTCCATACATATTATATTATAATGGAGAAACTGGTAATAAGAAGATTTCTGTAAAAGATGCTCTGATAGAAAATAGCGAGAGCAGTGTCACTTTCACAGCAGAAGGTTCCGGCGAAACAGTACAGATGGCTTGTGCTCAGAAGAAGACTGATGCAGAAGGTCTTTACGGAGTTTTGGCAAAAGACAACGGCGAGGCTAAATTCGTCAATACAGATGCTATCACTTCCGGATTCTTTGCGACTCGCTGTTTTGTAAAACTTTCAAGCGGAAATATAAAGACTCTCTCTACTAACCATATCGGCGGAGGTGATGTTACAAGCATTGCTCAGGTAGCAAACGATGCTGAAATAGTTGATGTCTACAATTTATCTGGTGCAATCGTAGCTTCTCAGATTCCTGCTTCAGAGGTGAAGAATCTGCAGAAAGGTATCTATGTAGTAAAAGGCAAGAAAATCATTGTTAAGTAAGATAGAAGAAACGAAGAAATCGACTCTCTTATGTACATGAATAAGAATACATATTGGTGGTGGCAGAGCTTAGGATTCAAAAAATCGTAAGTAGAGCGGCTATGTCAATATGTATGTAATATAGAAACAAGAAAAGCCTGTCGTACTTACGACAGGCTTTCTTCATTTTTAATACGATAAAATAGTAACAACAACTCATATAAAACATAAAAAAATGAAAACTTATCAAGTAGATTCAAACGGATTTTACGGAGATTTCGGAGGTGCTTACATTCCTGAGATTCTCTACAAAACCGTAGAAGATTTGAAAAAAGCTTATCTTCCTATCATTGAAAGTGAAGAATTCAAGAAAGAGTATCATGCCCTGCTCAAGGACTATGTAGGTCGTCCTTCCCCACTCTATTATGCTAGTCGCATGAGTGAAAAATATGGATGCAAGCTCTACTTGAAACGTGAAGACCTGAACCATACTGGTGCACACAAAATCAATAATGCACTGGGACAGATTCTCATTGCAAAGAAGATGGGAAAGAAACGCATCATTGCTGAAACTGGTGCCGGACAACATGGCGTAGCTACAGCAACAGCTTGCGCTCTGATGAATATGCCTTGCACAGTTTATCAGGGAGCTCTTGATGTGCAACGCCAACATGTAAACGTAGAACGAATGAAGATGCTTGGAGCTACGGTGGTTCCTGTAGAGAGTGGAAACAAAACTCTCAAAGACGCAACAAATGAAGCTATTCGCGACTGGTGTTGCCATCCTGCTGACACATTTTATATAATAGGTTCTACAGTAGGTCCACATCCATATCCTGATATGGTTGCTCGTTTGCAAAGTGTCATCTCCGAAGAAATCAAATGGCAGTTGCAGGAAAAAATAGGCAGAGACTATCCTGACTATCTCATGGCTTGTGTGGGTGGCGGTAGCAATGCTGCAGGAACCATATATCACTATATCGATGATGAAAGAGTAAAAATCATCCTGGGCGAAGCTGGCGGACTAGGTATCGACAGCGGAAAGACTGCTGCCAGCATGCAAGTGGGCACAGTAGGCATTCTGCACGGAAGCCGTATAAAACTGATGCAGACCGATGACGGACAGATTATCGAACCATACTCAATCAGTGCAGGTCTCGACTACCCTGGAACTGGTCCTATACATTGTAACCTGTACGAAACTGGTCGTGCACAAGTTCTTCCAGCTAACGATGACGAAGCACTGAAAGCTGCTTTCGAACTCACTCGTATGGAGGGAATCATCCCTGCACTTGAGAGTGCTCATGCTTTGGCTTTGCTTCCAAAGGTAAAAGACCAATTCGCACCCGATAGTGTGGTAGTTCTAACGGTAAGCGGACGAGGAGACAAGGACCTCGATACATACCTGAAACATCAGGCTGAACTATGATGATAAGGAGTAGAAGAATAAATTAATAATAAGTTGAACGATAAAATTTAAGACTATGTATAACTATCATACAGCAAGCAGAAAAATACTCGGTGACTTGAACACTCCAGTAAGTGTTTATATGCGAGTTCGTGATGCCTATCCTCAGAGTGCTCTGATGGAGAGCTCCGATTATCATGACAACAAGAATTCCCGTTCCTTCATCTGTCTGCACCCAATCGCAAGCATCAGTGTAGAACACGGAATTGGTATTGCAAAATATCCTGACGGAGAAATTGTACGCAAACCCATCACAAAAGATTATGATGTAGCTGCATGTATCAACGAATTTCTGTCGCAGTTTAAAGTTGAAGGCAATGAAAGTGAGTACTGTGGTATCTACGGATATACTTCGTTCAATGCAGTCCGTTATTTTGAAAATATAGCTGTAAAAGACGAAACTCTGGAGAAGAACGATGCTCCCGACCTTCAGTATATCCTTTATAAAGATTACATCATCTTCGATCATTTCAAAAATGAACTCACACTCATCGAGATGCTTGAGGAAGGAGAACAGGATGATCTCGACATTTTGGAACGAGATGTGAATCATCGTCCTTTCCAACAGTTTAATTTTAACCCCGTAGGCAACTGCAATTCTACACTTACAGACGATGAACATCGCGAGAATATTCGCAAAGGTATTCAACATTGTCTGCGAGGCGATGTATTCCAGATAGTTCTTTCTCGCAGGTTTGTGCAGCGATACGAAGGTGATGATTTCAAACTCTATCGTGCACTTCGCAGTATCAACCCATCACCCTATCTTTTCTATATGGACTTCGGCGGTTTTCGCATTTTCGGTTCAAGTCCTGAAACCCATTGTCGCATCGAAGCTGGTACAGCCTATATCGACCCGATTGCAGGTACCACAAAACGTACCGGTGATGCAGAACAAGACAGAAAGAATGCAGAATACCTGAGGAATGATCCGAAGGAAAATGCCGAACATGTTATGTTGGTTGATTTGGCTCGCAACGACCTCAGCCGTAATTGTCACGGAGTGAAAGTAGATTTTTACAAGGATATGCAGTACTACTCTCATGTCATCCACCTTGTAAGTCGTGTCAGCGGAACACTTAATGATGGAGCAGACCCGATAAAGGCGTTTATCGATACTTTCCCAGCAGGCACACTAAGTGGAGCTCCTAAGGTTCGAGCTATGCAGCTGATTTCTGAATATGAGCCACATAATCGTGGAGCCTATGGCGGTTGCATAGGTAGCATAGGATTTAATGGCTCACTGAACCAAGCTATTACTATCCGCACCTTCGTAAGTCGCAACAACGAACTATGGTTCCAGGCTGGTGGTGGCATAGTTGCCAAGAGCGATGTGGAGTACGAACTCCAGGAGGTGAACAACAAACTGGGAGCACTTCGTAAGGCAATATCTATTGCTGCAAAACTGTAATATCTCTATATTCAACTACTACAAAAAACTAAACGATTATGAAAATTGCTATAATAGACAATTATGACTCTTTCACATATAATCTGAGTCATCTCGTTAAGGAACTTGGAGCAGAAGTTACAGTATATCGTAACGACCAGTTTGAAATGCCTGTACTGCAGCAGTTCGACAAGATAATTCTCTCTCCAGGTCCTGGAATACCAAGTGAGGCTGGATTGCTTCTCGATGTGATAAAGGAATATGCCGGCAAGAAACCAATTCTCGGAGTATGCTTGGGACATCAGGCTATAGGTGAGAGTTTTGGTGCAAAACTGACAAACCTAAGTGAGGTATTCCACGGGGTTGCTACACCTTGCCACCTCACCACTCGTGACTATCTGTTTGAGGGTCTGCCCGATACATTTGAGATTGGTCGCTACCACTCATGGGTTGTGGACAAAGATAATCTGCCCGAATGTCTTGAAGTGACAGGTGTTTCCAACGAAGGGTTTATCATGTCGCTCCGTCACAAGGAATATGATATTCGAGGCATTCAGTATCACCCTGAATCAGTACTCACCTCATCTGGTCGTCAGATTCTGAATAACTGGTTAAAACACTAAAAAGATAGAGAGATGATCACATTATTAATATAGTTATAGAAAAAGAACACTGTTATGAAAAAATATCTTTTAAGACTAATCGACGGTGAGACACTCAGTCAGGAGGACACTCACGAAATCATGCTCAACATCGTAAAGGAACAATACTCTGTTCAGCAGATAGCAGCTTTGCTTATGGCTATTCAGGCTCGTGGAGTCACAGTAGATGAGTTGCTCGGATTCCGTCAGGGTCTCCTCGAAACGGGCAAATACATCAACATGGAAGATTACAACACCCTCGACATAGTTGGTACAGGTGGCGATGGAAAGAACACCTTCAACATATCCACTTGTTCTGCATTCGTTATTGCTGGAGCAGGATACAAAGTAACCAAACACGGAAATGGTGGTAGCACTTCTGTCAGCGGAGCCAGCAATGTATTGCTTGGTCACGGAGTAAAATTCACAGATGATGCCGACCAACTGAAACGCAGTCTTGATGAGACTAACATCTGTTACTTCCATGCTCCCCTATTTGCTTACGGAATGAAATTCGTAGGTCCTACACGCAAGGCTCTTCAAGTGCCTACCTGTTTCAACCTCCTTGGTCCGATGGTAAATCCATGTCACCCGAAAAATTCTCTCCACGGCACAGCTAATCAGGCTCAGCAACGACTCTATACCAACATACACCAGCGTTTGGGCGACAACTATGGAGTCGTCACCAGCTACGATGGCTATGACGAAATCAGTCTTACGAGTGGTTTTAAAATCTGTACCAACTACTTCGAAAAGGTATATACTCCAAAGGAGATGGGATTCAACTACGTAAAACAGGACGAAATCTATGGAGGTGAAACACCGGAAGATGCTATGCATATTTTCGATGCTGTTCTTGAAGGAACTGCAACGGAAAGTCAGAAGAATGTGATTCTTGCTAATGCAGCCTGCGGAATTGCCATCATCGAACCAAACCTGAGTATTTCTGAGTCAATCGACATAGCTCGTGATTCACTCGAAAGCGGAAAGGCACTTCGTACCTTCAAGAAATTTGTTGAAATAAATTCATAAGTTACTCATATGCGAGATATATTAGAAGAAATAGTAGCATATAAGCGCAAGTTAGTGCAGACTCAGAAAAAACGTCTCACACCCGACAAACTCTATGCTCGTGTAGAACGTCAGATGGCAGATGGGCTCTATACCGACTACTCCATGCGCACAGCTTTAGCAAAATCTCCTTCCGGCATAATAGCTGAATTTAAACGTAAAAGTCCTTCGAAGGGTTGGATTAATCCCGATGCAAGTTCTTCTGTTGTTCCTCTCAGTTACGAGAAAGCAGGAGCTTCAGCCATATCTATCCTCACTGATGCATGGTACTTTGGCGGCAGTCCTAACTTCATTCGTAATGCCCGCCGTTCTGGGGTTCAGTGTCCCATTCTCCGTAAAGACTTCATCATCGACGAATACCAGGTGTTTCAGGCTCGCGACATGGGTGCCAATGCCATCCTGCTCATAGCAGCATGTCTGACCAAAGAGGAATGCAAGCATCTTGCAAGTGTGGCTCATCAGTTGAAACTGGAAACTCTTTTAGAGGTGCATTCAGAACCAGAACTGGAATACGTGGGTGGAAACATAGATATGGTAGGAGTAAACAATCGTAATCTCGGTACCTTCCAAACCGATGTAAACAACTCGTTCCGCCTTGCTCAACTCCTGCCTAAGAATCACCTGCTAGTTAGCGAATCTGGCATATCCAATCCGAACACTGTGCGGTTGTTGCGCCAGAATGGATTCCGCGGATTTCTCATTGGTGAAACATTCATGAGAACCGCCAACCCAGCAGAGACACTCAGTCAGTTCATCAAAAACATTACGGCATGATAATAAAAGTATGTGGCATGCGCGATGCCCAAAACATTCGTACACTCGACATTCTCGGCATTGCCCAATGGATGGGATTTATCTTCTATCCTAAAAGTAGCCGTTATGTAGAAGCAGTTCCCGACTACATGCCTCACCACTCCAAGCGAGTCGGAGTATTTGTGAACAGCGATATTGCCGACATCAAACAGCATGTGACTGATTACCAGTTGAATTTTGTACAGTTGCACGGAGACGAAACTCCAGACTTCTGCAAAATGCTTCGCAAGGAATTAGGACGAGAAATCGGTATCATAAAAACCATTCCCGTTTCGTCTGCTGCCGACTTCCGCACCTCTCACAGTTATGTTCGACATGTGGACTACTACCTCTTCGAAACTCCCTGTGCTGGTTATGGTGGCAGTGGTACACAGTTCGACTGGTCGCTCCTGAACAACTACCACGGGAAACTGCCTTTTCTCCTCACTGGCGGCATAGGTCCCGACGACGCAGAAGCAATCAGCCGAATCCGTCATCCCCGTTTCTTCGGCATCGACCTAAACTCCCGTTTCGAAACTGCCCCTGCACTCAAAAATACAGACTTGCTGTTAAAGTTCACAACAAAGCTGTAAACGAAAACCAAAACGAAAACGAAAACCAATTGTCAATTATCAATTCTCAGAATATGAATCGCATAAACAAACTATTCGCAACAAAACGCGAAAACATCCTATCAATCTACTTCTGTGCCGGTCATCCGACACTAGACAGTACAGCCCACACCATTCGCACTCTTCAGCAGAAAGGAGTCGATATGATTGAAGTGGGAGTTCCGTTTTCCGACCCTATGGCCGATGGTCCTGTCATTCAGGATGCAGCCACAAAAGCTCTGCGCAACGGAATGACCCTTCGTACCCTTTTCTCTCAGTTGGCAGACATTCGCAAAGACGTTACTATTCCACTGATATTCATGGGTTATCTGAATCCTATCATGCATTACGGATTCGAACAGTTCTGTCAACAATGTGTCAAGATAGGCATCGATGGAGTAATCATTCCCGACCTGCCATTCAAGGACTATTTGGAAACCTACAAGCCTATTGCCGATCGTTATGATATTCGCATCATAATGCTCATCACACCGGAAACCAGTGATGAACGCATCCGGTTCATAGATGACAACACCGACGGATTCATCTACATGGTCAGCTCTGCCTCCACCACAGGTGCTCAGAAGCAGTTTGACGACACCAAGCAGGCCTACTTCAGCCACATCAACAGTATGTCGTTGCGCAATCCTCGTATGATTGGATTCGGCATAAGCAATCGCCAGACCCTCACATCTGCACAACAGAATGCTTCCGGAGCCATCATAGGCAGTAAGTTTGTAACTCTGCTCGACCAGACAGGCGACCCTGCAACTGCTATGGATCAACTGCTTGAAGCACTCAAAAAATAAAAAAACTCCTATATGGATTAAACCTTTGGTTAGAAAAGATGTCATACAAAGTGGTTATACATTTATATAAAAAATCCCAACCATTTTATATGGCATCTTTTCTACGCATATTCATGCCTCTGGCTCTTCGCATACTTCCTATTATTCTCTGGTTATTCTTCCTGACCGGTTCAGCACAGAATACTCAACCGGCAAAGGCTACACCATTCACGATATCAGGTCGTGTACTCGACTCTGAAGTCGGTGAAGCCTTGCAGAGTTGTTCCGTACTGCTTTGCAAAACCGACTCCACGAGTATGATTTCCGGAGCAATCTCAAATGCTACTGGCAACTGGACTCTGAAGAATGTGCATCCAGGACGATACATTATCAAGATATCCTATCTCGGTTACCACACATTCTATCGCACAATCGATGTAGCAGAAGGGCGTACAGCCCCAGTACAAATGGGAACCATCCTGCTCACTCCCTCCAACATAGAACTCAGTCAGGCAGTAGTCACAGCTCAACTGAAGGAAGTACAGGTGAAGGAAGACACCATCATCTTCAATGCCGATGCTTTCAAAGTGCCTGAGGGAAGTGTGCTCGAAGAACTCATTCGCAAACTTCCTGGAGCAGAGGTGGGCGATGATGGTACTGTGAAGATAAACGGCAAGACCGTAAAGAAGATACTTGTCGAAGGAAAGGAATTTTTCTCTACCGACAAGAATATGGCGATGAAAAATCTTCCGACAGAGATTATCGACAAAATCAAAACCTACGATAAGCAGTCCGATCTCTCCCGTATCACCGGTATCGACGATGGTAACGAGGAAACCGTTATTGATATAGGTATCAAGAAAGGTATGAAAAAGGGTTGGTTTGGAAATCTCGACCTCGGATTCGGCAGTCGCCATCGTTTTGCAGGGCGAGCTATGATCAACCGTTTTACAGACAAACGCCAAACCAGCGTAGTGGGTTCCTACAACAACACCAACGATCAGACAGGTGGTGGTGGCGGACGAGGTGGCAACAACGGAATCACAAACAGCGGAATGACAGGTGCCAACATAGCATTCGATTTGAACAAAGTGGAGATTGGAGGAAATGTTCGTTTCTCAGGTCGAAAGAACAATTTGGAAACTAAATCATCCAGTCAGAACTTCGTTACCAGTTCGTCGTCTTATTCCAACAGTTACAACAAAAGCGTAAATAGCAATTACAACTACAATGGCGACTTCAAGATAGAGTGGAAACCCGACTCACTCACCACCCTCCTCGCCCGCCCTTCATTCTCCGTCGGAGATAGCGACTCTAAAAGCAATGGTAACTCAGCATCCTTCAATGCCGACCCATATACCGATGATATCAACGACCCACTGGCGCAGTTGAACCAAATCAGTCACAACAAGAAAGTAAACAGCAACAACAACAATGCATACAGCAGTTCCGACAGCTATAGTGCCAACGCCAACATCATGCTCAACCGCCGCCTTGGTGGCAATCCGTGGTTTGGCGGACTTGCAGAAAGTGGTCGTAGCGGACGAAATGTGAGTATTCGAGTATCAGGTGCTACATCTGGAAACAAAAACAAAAATACCAACTACTCCAACGTTACTTACTATCAAAAAAACGACTCCAACGAAATAACTTATCGTTATCGCACTACACCTTCATACAACCGCAGTTATAGTATCGGATTCACCTATTCCGAACCAATCCTTCGCAACCTCTTTGCACAGGTCAACTACAGCTACAACTACCAGAAGCGCCATTCAGACGGAGATACCTACGACCTGGGAAAAATCAATTCTATCGGTCAGCAGTTATGGGAAGAATACGGACAGTACGGACTTGTTCCGCCAAACTACCTGGAATTTCTCTCCGACTCCCTCTCGCGCTATACTGATAATATAAACAAAAACCACAATCTGGAGTTCTCCCTCCGTTTCATCACCTCCCTGCTCAACATCAGTGCCGGAGTGCGTTTCGAAGGTCAGCGCCAACGTATGTCTTTTCAGTATCAAGGACTTGACACACTTGCCAACCGAACCATCACTCGTGTCAGCCCAACCCTCAACGCCCGATTCCGTTTCTCCAAACAACACACCCTGCGCATCACCTATCGAGGCAACACCCAGCAACCGGAACTGACCGACCTCTTCAACCTGGTGGATAACTCCAACCCACTAAACATACGCATAGGTAACCCCGATTTGCAACCCTCCTTCACAAATAATATAAATGTGAACTACAACAACTATCTGGAAGCAACCTCGCAGAGCATCTTCGGCCGACTCTCCTTCTCCAACACCCTCAATGCCATCACCAATCGCACTGAGTACAACACACAAACAGGTGGACAGAAGACTCGTCCCGAGAACATAGATGGCAACTGGAACATGAATGCCAATGTCGGATTCAACACACCACTCTTTTGGGAAAAACTCCAGCTCAACACCTCCACATCCTTCGGTTATCAGAATCATGTCAGCTACATATACCAGAACAAACAGACCCTCACCAACACAGTTCATCAGACCTCAGTAGGTGAAAACCTCAGTCTCACCCTCCGCATGAACTATTGGGACATACGCGCCAACGGACGTTTCAACTACTCCCGTTCTGCCAGCGACGTTGTTCAGGCAACCAACCAAAACACCTTCAACTTCTCCTACGGACTCTCTTCAACAGGAAACTTCGAAAACGGCTTCGGTTTCTCCACCGACATACAGATAAGCAGCCGTCGTGGTTATTCCTCTGCCGAGATGAACACCAACGAAGTCATCTGGAATGCCCAACTGAGCTACCGTTTCCTCTCTCAGCGTCAGGCAACAGTGAGTCTTCGTCTCTACGACATACTCCATCAGCGCAGCAACATAAGCCGAGTCATCTCAGCCTATTCACGTCGCGACACCGAAACCAACAGTATCAACTCTTACTTCATGGTTCACTTCATCTACCGGCTCAACCTCTTCGGCAGCAAAGAAGCCCGTCAGAACCTTCGCAACGAGCGTCAGATGCGCGATGCATACATGCGCGAAGGTTTCAATGGCGACTCAGAAGGTCGTGGCAGACGTGGAGACGGCGAAGGCAGAGGAGATCGTGGAGGCGGAAACGGAGGTGGCAGAGGAGGCTCCGGAGGTGGATTCGGAGGTGGTGGAGGTCGCTTTTAACGGCTAAAACCAAGAAAAATGCAATAAAACAAAGAAAAATCTGAAAAATCTTCACTAAAAGTTTGCAGGTAATAAAAAAAGCCCTACCTTTGCACTCGCAAAACAGAACGGTGCGTTAGTTCAGTAGGTTAGAATACATGCCTGTCACGCATGGGGTCACGAGTTCGAGTCTCGTACGCACCGCAGCAAACGGATAACGAAAGTTATCCGTTTTTCATTTATAAAAACCTTAAACATCACCCATCATGAAAAAGCTCAGCCTTCTCACCTCTTACCTCATCCATCAGACCTCAGCCCTCAGACTTCTTCTCACATCTTCCCTCTTACTTCTTACATCTAACATATTTTCTCAGGAGAAAGAAATCTATATACCCAAAGACTTGCGCACAAACAACTTCGAGAGCGACACAGCGCGTTGGAGCAACCAGCGCATGGCACTCACACCCAACTTCGTAGTGTTCTGGGAACGCGGATTCGGCAACGACCTCAGTCGTGCTCCACAACTGGAAGGAACCGACATGACTGTCGATTTGCAAAACCTTACAACCAAACTCGAACAGTTCTACGCCTTCTATAAAGACTCCCTCCGCTTCATCCTTCCTGGCAGCAAGGCAGATCGCTATCGCATGATGGCAATGCTCAACTACTCCCTCGAAGGTACAGCCTATGGCGGCGACTACGACGAAACCATCGGAGCCCTTTGGATAGCCCCAAACCGAGTGAAAGACCGCAACCTCAATGCCATTGCACACGAGATAGGTCACTCCTTCCAGAGTCAGATTATGAGCGACGGACAGGGCGAATGTTGGGGCGGAGGCGGCATCTTCGAAATGTGCAGTCAGTGGATGCTTTGGCAGGTAAACCCACACTGGATTGACGACGAATACTTCCATTGGCAGGCATTCATCAAACAGGCAAACCTACCTTTCCTTGCTCCTGAAAACATATACCACTCCCCTTATGTGCTTGAACACTGGAGCTATCTGCATGGTCGTACCGTCATAGCCGACCTCTTCCGCGCAGGCAAACGAGGAGAAGACCCTGCTCAGACCTATATGCGCATGTTCAACCTCGACGAACGACAGTTTGCCCTCGAACTGTGCGATGCCTACAGCCGCCTGCTCACCTTCGACTACCCTCGCGTCCATCAGGTATGCAGCCGTTATTCCAACCAGCTGCTCAACGACTCTCCCCTCATGACCTATGGAGTCAACATCCGTCCCATGACTGTAAAGGGTAAGAAAGCAACCCTGACCATTCATTCCGAGTCGCCTTCCGACGGCTATGCCTACCGCATAGTAGCAGTAGATGACGACAACCGCGCCACCTACTCCGACATCATCACGAAAGGCAAGACCACCCTTCGCATACCTAAGAATACAAAACACATCTATAGTGTCGTAGTGGCCTATCCTGCCGACGGATACAAACCCGAACCATTCCGTCACCACAAACAGGAAGACACCCCTCGCCGCATCTATAGTTACACTATAGAATAAATTTCCGTGCTTTCTGTGTTATCCGTGTGAAATAAAAAAGAAACTAAGCGTCAGCGAAAGTTCGGCCGTCCTCAAGAGTAACCTGTAACTTATTATACTCGCAGTGGAAATCATTCTTCAGGCGGTCAAGGTATCGGGCACACTCCCACTTACACATAGGCAAATCGTGCAACAGATAATTACCGCAAGTCTCCGGAGTTGTGGCTGGCACCTCCGTCTGAGTCAGAATCCACTCCAGACACTCGATGGTCAGCTGCCTCATATCCTCCACTGAATAACTTCCCGTCATAATAATATACATACCCGTCAGGCATCCCATCGGACCTACATACACCACATCATCCTTCGCATTTGAATTGCGAAACCATGTAGCCATCAGGTGTTCAATGCTATGTATAGCAGCAGGAGCCACAGCTGGTTCCTTATTCGGTTCGGTAATGCGCAGGTCGTAAGTAGTGAACCCCCTATCCACACGCGAAACATAAATACCCGGCTTCAAACAGGTATGATCAATCGTAAAACTTTGTATTACTTCCATAATCGTTTATTTCATTATTTCTTTAGCTTACCTTGCATTTACAGATGCGCGAAGATACAAGTAAGCGAGTAAAATACAAAATAAATCATTGAAAAACTAGCTGAAACATTGGAACATCGGAGTTATTACAAAAAAAAACTGACAAGGCGATGCCGAATCAGCTTAACTATTATCTATTAACTGTCAACTCTTCTCTCCCTCTTACTTCCAACATTATCATAGTGTGCAATTTTTAAATTGCCCCCTCAAAAACCGTTCATTAATGAATTTCATCGTAATCATTAATGAATTGGATCGATTTCATTAATGAACAGGAAAAAAAACACTAATCTGAGAAATCGAAATCATACAAGTGTGCAATTTTAAAAGTCATATGTTCGAGAAGTCACCTACTCCTATATATCTATAAATACCTATTTACAAATTCAGTTGGAGAAAGAATACCAATTCTAGACATATCTGCCGCATGATAATCACGTAAATTAATTGTAATGAAAGCATCACATTTGGCTTGTAGCGCAGACTGATACTGAAAGCTATCTTCTACATCTTCGAATGAGAAATCTTTTACTCCTTCTACAATATGCTTATGACTAACACCGACAACAGTAACCAATGAAAGAATGGTTTCGAGGGTTGAACGTAACAACTCAGTTTGTTCTGGTCTATGAACATACATGCGTTTTAGTTCCATACGTATTAAATATGCTAACGTATACACACATCCAACAGATACGACAGCTTTTATCTTATCGTCCTCAATAGCAGAGAATATCCTAGCTACAGCCTCGTATTCACGACGTTGTTCAAGATATTCAAGAATAATGTTTGTATCAAGAAATACTTTCATAGCATGAAAAGGAATCAAACATGAAACTTTTCTTTAAGATACTCTTCAATAAGTTCTGTATGGGAAATATCTGAATGGAACATACCGCATAGTGATTCGTGTTTATACATTTTTTTTTCACTTTTGACAGCATTTTTTCCATATTTCTCCTCTAACAACTGAAGTTTTTTCCACCGACTTGGACTCATGCTGATTGTTATTCTTCGCGGTGTTCTTTCAACTATAGTAGCCATATAAAATCATCTTTAGTGCTTGCAAAAGTATAAATTTGTTATGAAACAAACAAAAATTTAGAATAATAATATATTTCTTACTTCTTCTCTCATCACTAACCATAAACTAAAAGTAAATAAAAAGAGAGTCAACAGAAAGTAAAATTAAGTATTAACCAAAGTCAACCACAACTACAAATAAGACTCTAAGTACTCAACTAAAATCGTTAAAGTACATGCTATTGGACTTATTGTTAAGGCTGGACGTTATGGTGGAACATATGCAATATCTGATATAGCTTTCAAGTTTGCTAATTGGGTTTCCGTAGAGTTTGAATTGTACTTGGTTAAGGAATTCCAACGCCTGAAGGCAGAAGAGCAGAAACAGATTGGTTGGACAGCCAAACGTGAACTCTCAAAAATCAACTATCGCATTCATACAGATGCCATCAAGAGTCATTTGATTCCCGAGGTTGTTACCAAGGAACAGACAAATTTGATTTATGCCGAGGAAGCTGATGTGTTTAATGTAGCTATGTTTGGTATGACTGCCAAACAATGGCGCGAAGAAAATCCTGGATTAAAAGGTAATATTCGTGACTATGCTACTATCAACGAATTGATATGTCTGTCGAATATGGAAAACATCAATGCAGTACTTATCAATGATGGAATGCCACAAGGCGAACGACTAATAAAACTCAACCAGATTGCCATTCAACAAATGCAGGTACTTGAAGGAAATAGCGATAGAAAGTTGTTGAAATAAATTAGAATCATTTACAGGGTTGAAACACGAACCTGTCCCAGTGTTCCTGTGTATCTGTGCAGGCATCATCCTTCTGGAAATAGCCTATGGCTTACTGAAGTTGTTTGGAGGATTACCGTGAATCCTCCCCAACTTCTATAAGATGTCATTCTGATGACAATATGTGGGTCATAGTTTTATCGCAATATAATGACGTATGAAGAGTGAATAAAAATCAATCTACAAAAGATAAGAACAAATTGTCCTATTTTTATTGAAAAAAAATGCTATCAGATGCCAAAAGTTTGTCGTAACTTTGCCGTAGAAATGTGAGACAAACAAAAGACTAACTAATAGATAAACCTATGAAACATCGTGTTTTATTCCTCCTGCTGTTTGCAGGATGCCTCTCGACGAATGCCGCCGTGCGAGTGACAGGCATGAAAGTGTCGGGACTGGTCGCCCCCCTCGGCATCGACGAAACACCCACGTTCAGTTGGCAGACGGAGAGTGACGAGCGTGGTTTTCAGCAGCAGTCTTATGCCATCACCGTCACCGATGCGAGTGGCAAAAAAGTGTGGCAGTCGGGTGTGGTGACATCGGACGCACAAAGCAATATCCGCTATGAGGGAATGCCGTTGCGGTCACGTGCTGCATATCGATGGACGGTACGAATTGCGGGCACGAAAGGCGAGGTGAGCAAGGTGGCCACCTCTACGTTCGAGACCGCCTTTCTGGACGCCTCCGAGTGGAAGGCCGAGTGGATTGGTGGGGAACGTTCCGCAGCCGTGCCTTACTATGGCACACACTTCGAAGTCGGTAAAAAGAAAGTGGTACGCGCTCGCATATACGCAACGGCGTTAGGCGTGTTCACCATGAAGGTGAATGGTGTCGCCGTGACGGAGAACCAGCTCGAACCAGGCGAATCGGAGTTCGTGAAGACGGTACAGTATGCGACGTATGACGTGACCCCGCTCATGAGGCATGGTCGCAACACCTTTGTCGCTCAGGTGGGGGGTGGCATCTTCCATGTGGCGAAGGTGGGTGCCAACGGTGGCTTGACGGAACGCTACTGCAAGGAAATCAGCAATCAGGGAGACGTGTGTCTGAAGGCAGAACTCTATATCGAATATGCCGATGGGACAACGGAGACGGTGCTGACGGATGGCACTTGGCTGACGCACCCCTCGCCCACCACGGGCTCCAACTGGTGGGGCGGCGAAGACTACGATGCCACGCGTGAAATCCCTGGCATCGGCAGTCCCGACTATGATTTCGACGGATGGAAAGCCGTGCAGGTTGTGGAGCATCCGCAGTTCAAGTGCGGTCAGTCGAGTGGGGAAGTGGGCGTGTTGAAGTCACGCTCCTACGAACCCGTGCGAGTGGTGGAATCGTGGAAGGCGGTGAGCGTTACGCCGGTCACGCTGGATGGCAAACAGGCCTACGTGATTGACTTTGGCAAGAACTTCGCTGGTACGTTCCGCTTCTCACTTCGTGGGAAAAGGGGGCAGGTCATCACGCTCCGCACGGGGCATTTGCTTGATGCGGAGGGAAAGGTGAAGCAGGAGACGTTCAACGCATGGCCTTACGACATTTATGATACGTACATATTCAAGGGTGAGGGGTCTGTTGAGCAATGGGGACCCACTTTCATGTATCACGGCACTCGCTACCTGCAAATCTTGGGGTTGACGGAGTCTCCTACGCCAGAACTGTTCACAGCCCTTCGGATGCGTGCAGCGGTGGAGCAGACAGGCGAGTTCGTGACCAGCAACACGCTTCTGAACGACATCCACACCATTTGTCGTGACGGCATCCAGTCGCAAATCTACAATGCCTTCACCGATTGCCCCCATCGCGAGAAATTGGGGTGGCTCGATGTGCCCAACGAACTTTACTATTCCATTGGCTACAACTATGACATGGCCGCCTTTTGGAGCAAGACAGTTCAGGACTGTTTCGATGCCCAGTATGCGACAGGCAAGGTGCCCTCCACCGTGCCGCACTTCCACGGTGATTGGGACGATGACCCCAATTGGGGAGGTTCTGCCATCTTTGTGCCCTACCGCAACTGGCAGATGTATGGCGACAAGCGTCTGATGACCAAACACTACGATGGCATGAAGCGGCTCATCGACTACTATACGAGCATGACCCGCGACCACCTCATGCCTGGTTCGTCCTATAGTGCCCTGTCCGATTGGGGACAAGGTTCATCTGGCTTGACGCATCAAATCCCAGCCGAGTTCACCATCACCACGTCCTACTATTACCTGTTGAATGCCATGAGCGAGATGGCCGCCGAATTGGGGCATACGGACGATGCTGCCACCTTTGCAGAGACCGCCGAGGAGGTGAAAAAGGCTTTCAACGCACATTTCTTCCATGCCGAAACGGGAGTGTACGATTATGGCAACCAAGGTGACTACGGGATGCCGCTCTACTACGGATTGGTGGATGCGGAGAACGAGGAGCGAGTGGCTGCCAAGTTGGCCGAGTCTGTCTGTAATGCCGACTATAAAATAAAGACGGGCGAAATTGCTCTGAAGCCTGTGCTCATGTCGCTTGCCAAATATGGCTACAACGACATCGTGTATCAGATGGCCAACCAGACGGATTATCCCTCCTACGGCTACTGGGTGAAGCAAGGCTGCACCACCACGCCCG
>FLNY01001940.1_pt1 | contig 58460 bp, 53 predicted proteins | sample 1140381 | NCBI WGS metagenome assembly FLNY01 (sample SAMEA3878172, study PRJEB12797) | bioreactor metagenome | biome: Moose rumen | place: Sweden | collected 2011-10
AGGTAATATTTAAAAATGTCTAGAACATGAAAATATTATAAATTTAAATGGGGAATGATTCCCCATTTAAATTTAGCTCCAATAGGTGGTCATTCAGGTTTAAATTTGTGAAATAAAAGAAACAAGCGCTTTGTGTTTCCCAAAATCACCAGTTGTATTTTGCTCCGCACATAAACCACAAACCAGGTTGTTGTACGTTACCAATATCGTAATATTTTTTATTAGTCAAGTTGTCAGCTTGTGCATATAATTCATATTTCTCTATTTTCCATTTCAGTTTCATCGAAAAGATTCCATATGATCTATATTTATTAAAGGATGTGATATAATCTTGTTTACCATCATCATTAATAAATGGGACATACTTCACGAATCCGCCTTTTCTATTTTGAAATCTAAAGGAAAAATCAACAGATAAATTAGATGTAATGTTGGCATTTAGATTAACCATAAGTTTATGACGAAGATAATCTAAAGCATAAGACGAAGCATAAACTTCTATGTCGTCAAATCTTTTTTGTGAAATATACGAATAACCTACATTTAAACTCTTTAGATATGTTATATTATCAAAAATCTCATCAAAGAAGAATTCCGTATTAATATGCCCGCCATATTTATCTAGTTTGAAATTAACGGCATGGTATGTTGTATATCCATTAGCCTCATCATCAGGAGTAAGAATCCAATCAATCATGGATTTGTCATGTCTGTAAAATAATCTTATACTAGCTTTAATTCCTCTAGACCGATAATTTGTGGCTAATGAAAATTCATTTGTTTCTTCTGGTTTAAGTCCTTTATTACCTTCTTGAGTTGGTGATTTATAATATAAATCCGTGAAAGTAGGCATTCTTTGAGCCATATTCCAAGATGTATAGAATTTCCAGTAACGTGAAGGCTTATAACAAATGTCTATTCCTGGATATAATCTGAATTTGTGGTCAATAGAAGTATTCATATTTGCCATTACTCCGAAAGAAAAAGACCATTTGTCAAGAACCAAGTCGTGTTCAATGAAATATGATATATTTGTTCTGTTATCCTTTTTTTTATATTTTGCTTTTGAATAGGGAACACCTACATAATCAGATTCATCAAGAGGCTTACCCAAACTAGAAGAAAGAATCCCTTCGTTTCTGAAATCAGCTGAAACAAGCGTAGTTCCTAACATCCAAGCGTGCGACATGTTGAAGGACAAGCCATAAACATCTGTCATGTGATAATTTTCACCATATTCAGAATGTTTAACTAATTGATAATGGTCGAATGCCTTAGACCAATAAATAGTTGGTTTAAAGACTAATGAGCCTTTAGTTTGAAAGGAAAGAGCTCCTAAATATTTTTGATTATATTCATATTGGTTATTGAACTTACCTGAATAAAAAGTATTGGCACCATAACCCTGCAAGTTGGCACCTAAATGCCAATTGACATCATATAAATTTGATTTTAATCCTCCATTATAGAATATACTAGTCTTATTAAAATCCGAATTGGTTGTTCCCCCGTCGCTTCTCTTGTATGACAAACTCAACCTATTAAACAAACCTTTACCTGTATGAACTATTGATGAGCTTCCACCCATGGTGCCAAATGAACCAGTCTCCAAACCAATAGTTCCATTCCATTTATTAGAATTATTAGATACGGTGTTTTTCTTGGTAATTATGTTAATAGCTCCTGAAAATGCACTAGTACCATAAATCCTGCTTGCTGCACCCTCCAGAATCTCTATTCTTTCGATATCATCAGTTGTCAAAGGGAAATCAGTGGCCAAGTGACCTGTATGTGGTGACGACACGTTAACTCCATCTATTAATATGACAATTTGGTCGTGGGTACCACCATTAATGCTAACGTCGGTTTGTATTCCAAATGCCCCCCTTTGCCTGACATCTATAGATGCTATGAATTTAAGGACATCATTTACAGAATTAACGACACAATTTTCTATCTCTTCATGGGTTATGACGCCCACGATTCTTGCAGACTTATTCATAGGAAGTGGCAGTAGAGCAGCTGTAACTTCAACCGTTTGGAGAGTATCATCAACTTCTTCCACTGGTGGATTAGTTACTGTTTGTGAATAAGCGTTTTCTGGAATTGCAAACGAAAGCGTTGCGACCGAAAGAGTAGAAATTACAATTTCTCGTCCTAACGACCTAAAAATCGCGTCTCCTTTTCTAGAAAACTGCTTCCAGCGAATAACGTCAGCTTTCAAGCTTTTAATTTGTTGTTTCATAAATAAATTAATTAATATAAAAAACAGTTATTCAGGATTCTGCATAAACAAGACATAATCTGTTATATATTTGTTGATTATAAACGACAAACATTTTATACAGATGAAATCATAAAATCAATATAGATGTTCACGCTAATCCTGAAAGATAGGTTATAATACAAGATTTAAATCATACGAGAAATAATTATCAGGACTAGCAGCTGTATAATAGTTAATTTTTGCTTTAATAATTTTTAATGGGATATCGTTTAGGGAATAATACCCCAGTTTGTTCATATTCTCCATATCAGTCTTGTATAATGCGCTCAAAACATCCAACATGGTAATGGCGTTAATTCTAGAGTCCAATTTCGGTTTTGCTTGTTGATAACATATAATTTGAGCAGTTGTAATATCATTAACATTAACAGTGACCGTTTCAGTAATAACAGAATTTTGGCCAATAAGATTTAACTCGGAGAAGGCATCCTGAATGGCAACAGTGTAATCATATCCATCCTCTGTTTTCTGTGCAGAAACATTTGCGCCTTCATCTGAGTCTGGCGTAGCTTCTTCTTCATTCAGCTTATCAGAAAAATCCAAATCCACTAAATAGCCTTGAAATGAAACCTCTGCTGTTGCATGTGGATCCTCATCAGAACATGACAGTAACAACGAAATGCCAATTATTGTCACTAAAAACAAAATTATTTTCTTCATCATAATTCAAGTAAAAAGTTAATTAATCATATTAAGAAATTCATCTTCGCTAATTATTTCAATATTAAGTTTTTTCGCTTTTTCAAGTTTTGACGGTCCCATATTATCACCAGCTAACACAAAGGCAGTTTTCGATGAAATACTACTAACATTTTTTCCTCCATTATTTTCAATTATTTCTTTATATTCATCTCGAGAATGATGATTAAAGACTCCACTAATCACGATAGATTTACCTTGAAGCTTGTCTGAAGCCATATTTTGACTATCTTTCATACTCATTTGCACGCCGTTGTCTTTTAACTTTTGGATAATCGCAAGATTTTCCTTGTCGCTAAAAAAAAGAACAACACTTTTTGCTATAACTTCTCCAATACCATCAAGCAACAACAAATCATTGATATCTGCTTGAATCAGTGCGTCAATTGACTTGAATTTCTTAGCTAATATTTTAGCAGTCGTTTCACCTACAAATCTTATTCCAAGGGCATATAACACTCTATCAAAAGGCACATTAACGGTATTTTTGATTCCATCTATAACCTTTTTAGCAGATTTAACCTTTGTTCCCATTACACCGTCAATATCCGATATTCTTAGGTCATATAAATCAGCCACATTCTTTACTAGCCCCCTTTTATAGTAATCTTCTACAGTCTCTGGTCCGATACTTTCTATATTCATTGCTTTTCTTGAAATAAAGTGTTCTATTCTTCCCTTTATTTGTGGAGGGCAATGATTCTCATTTGGACAATAATGTGCAGCTTCGCCTTCCATTCTTATTAAATCCGTGCCACAGGCAGGACATATTCGTATAAACTCCACCGGAATCATATCATCCTTCCTTTTGGACTTATCAACTCCTACTACCTTAGGAATAATTTCACCGCCCTTTTCCACATAAACCATATCACCTATATGTAGGTCCAGCTGTTTAATAATATCAGCATTATGTAAAGATGCTCGTTTAACGATTGTACCAGACAGCTGTACAGGTTCCATATTGGCAACAGGAGTGATAGCACCAGTTCTTCCAACTTGATATGTAACCATATTCAATTTGGTACAGGCCTTTTCTGCTTGAAATTTATATGCAATAGCCCATCTCGGAGATTTAGCCGTATAACCTAAATGTTGTTGTTGTCTGATAGAATTAACTTTAAGAACTATTCCGTCAGTAGCAACAGGAAGGTTCTTTCTTTCAACATCCCAAAAATTAATATAATCTTCAACATCTGAAATCGTTTTACACAATTTCATTCCTTGAGATATCTTAAATCCCCATTTTTGTGCCATTTGAAGATTTGCATAATGTGAACTATCATTGGAAATTGAATCTCCCAAAAGATAATACAAGTAAGCATCAAGTTGCCTGTGAGCAACCAATTCGGATTTTTGAGATTTCAAGGTACCCGAAGCCGCATTCCTTGGATTAGCGAAAAGAGGTTCCCCCTTTTTTTCTCTTTCAATATTTAGTTTGTTGAAAGAGCTCCATGGCATTAGTATCTCGCCCCTAATCTCAAATTCGTCAGGATATCCGGTTCCTGATTTTAATTTTAGTGGAATGCTTCGAATTGTTCTAACGTTATCGGTAACGATATCGCCCTTTTCTCCATCACCTCGAGTAACTGCATGTATAAGTTCTCCATTAATATATGTAAGCGAAATACTGAGTCCATCATATTTCAGTTCAGCAACAATTTCAAAATTTTCACCTTCCAAACCCGTTTTCACTCTTTGATAGAAGTCTCTGACTTCATTAATATTATAAGTATTGGCTAAGGAAAGCATTGGATATTTATGTTTCATCTGTTTGAATGACTGATTGATGTCACTCCCAACTCTTTGAGTTGGAGAATTAGGGTCATTAAATTGTGGATAAAACATCTCCAAGTCCTGCAGTTTATGCATTAATTGGTCAAACTCAAAATCAGAGATAGTCGGTTGATTTAAAACATAATAATTATAATTATGTTGGTGCAATAATTCCCTTAATTGTTCAATTTCTTCTTTTGGTGACATAAACATAAATAAATTACAGAGATTTGTTAGTATTCAAGTTCTCTTTGTCTGCAAAAATAACCGGCAAATATTTCATCTACATATTCAATTTTTTCATTAAATATTCCATATACAGAAGCTCCACTACCAGACATGGAGGCATAAAGTGCACCTAAGTCATATAACCTATCTTTTATTGCTGCAATTTCCGGATATCTTTTAAAAACACTAATTTCAAAGTCATTACATATGTGTTCTTTCCATGTTTCTATCGGTTGAGTTATTGTTTCTTGCAAAGAAATTCCTGGTCGTTTTGGAACAATTTCAGAATAAGCTTCATTAGTTGAAACACCAATATAGGGTTTCACAAGAATGATATACTTTCCTTTAAGACAAATATCAACATTTGAAAACACATCACCTATTCCTTTTGCAAAAACAGGCTTGTTTTTGATAAAAAAAGGACAATCGGCACCTATTTCAGAAGCAAGCCTTTCCATATCTTCATCATTCATGCCCAAAGAGAACTTTTCGTTCAGAGCCATGATAGTAAAAGCCGCATCGGAAGACCCCCCTCCTAACCCAGCTCCAGTTGGAATATGTTTGTGAAGATGAACATCTATACATTTCACTTTATCAGGAAAGAGTCGCTTTAAGGAATTGAATGCCTTTATAACCAAATTGTCGTCAGGTCTGCCACCCAGAATTTCACCACTTACCTTTAACTTATACTTATCTCCACCATCATAATCAGAATTTATTTCCAATGCATCCAATAATTTTATTGGATAAAAAACTGTTTCAATATTATGATAACCATCTTTTCGTTTTTCCACTACATTAAGTCCGATATTAATTTTTGCATTAGGATAAACTATCATATCAGTAAAATTACATTAAAATTAACAAATAAACAATCCACATGCAAAATTACTATTTTTTTTACAATAAATAAGTTAAAGAAAATATTTTGTAAAAAATAAACACAACATTTACAAAATAACGTGATGTTAGTAACAAACAAAAAAGGCGCCGCAAAAAAACGACACCTTTCCACTTGTACGACTACAAGTGTAAAATAACATTCATTCAGTCCTTACGTTATCCTTTTCCATATATTTTCCAAAAGTATTCAAACATTTCTGATATTATATGATAAACTTTCTATGTGCTCATCTTAAAAAACATCAGAACGGCACTTTATCTTCAATTGGAGCCATATCTTCTGTCACCGAATTAAAAGAGTCATCATTTATCTTATCATAATTCTTGTTTACTTTAGAAGGCTTCATCGTTTCTTCTTCTGTTGGCAAAGGTATGCTTCTATCATTCAAATTAGTGAATTTAGCATATTCAGATATAAATCTTAGCCTTATGTCTTTAACAGCTCCATTTCTATGTTTAGCAATGATAATGTCAGCAATACCCTTAGTATCTCTTCCAAAATTATCTTGTTTGATTCCATAATATTCAGGCCTATGAATAAAACAGACCAAATCGGCATCTTGTTCTATAGCTCCAGACTCACGAAGGTCGGACAACTGAGGTCTTTTGCTATTAGCGTCATTTGAATCAACACCAACCCTATTCTCAACACTACGATTCAATTGAGACAATGCGATAATTGGAATATTCAATTCCTTAGCTAGTCCTTTCAACGATCTTGATATTGTAGAAACTTCCTCTTGTCTAGAATAATATGACATACCCGAAGCATTCATAAGCTGAAGATAGTCAATAATAATAAGTTCAACGCCATATTCACGTACCAATCGCCTCGCTTTAGTCCTTAACTCGAAAACAGATAATGAGGGAGTATCATCAACATACAATGGTGCCTTATAGAGATCCTTTATCTTAAAATCAAGCTGTCCCCACTCATATGGAGCCAATTTACCACTTTTAATCTGATCGCCTTTAATTTCACAAACATTAGTTATAAGCCTGTTTACAAGTTGAACATTCGACATTTCAAGTGAAAACATCGCAACAGGTTTTCTATTATTCACAGCAATATTTCTGCACATGGAAAGGACAAAAGCGGTTTTTCCCATTGCCGGTCTTGCAGCAATAATAATAAGATCCGACTTCTGCCATCCACTAGTTACTTCATCCAAATCCTTAAACCCACTACTTAAACCCGAAAGGCCTTCATCTCTATTTGCAGCCTTTTTCAACAATTCATAAGCTTCATCAATCACAGGGTCAATTTGAGTAAAATCCTTCTTCAAATTCTGTTTGGATAACTCAAACAGTTTTCCTTCAGCGGTTTGCATTAGTTCCGCAATATCCTGTCCGTCATCAAATGCCATTTCCCTAATTAAGCTAGTATAAGCAATTAGTTTTCTTGCCAATGCTTTACCTGCAATAATATTTGCGTGAAATTCAATATGAGCAGAAGATAGAATTTTTTGAGAAAGCTCCGCTATATAAAACGGTCCGCCGACCGTGTCAAGATTTTTATCAGCTTTTAATTGTTCTGTAACCGTAAGAATATCAACTGGTTTGTTGTCTCCAGCCAATTTTCTTATTGTATCAAATATTATTTGATGTCTAATATCATAAAAAGAATCCGGTTCAAGAATGTCTGAAACCAATCCAAATGCATCTTGTTCAATTAAGCAAGCACCAATAACAGCTGCCTCTATGTCAATAGCCTGGGGCTGAACTTTTCCAATCTCAACCAGTTTTTCCGAGTCCTTTATTTTACGTTCAGATTTTCTTGAATTTCTTTCAGCCATATTATTTAATTTAATTGCAAATTTACGATAAAAATGTTTTTAATGAATTTGACACGTAATAAAGATTTAAACAATAAAGATACGAGCATGTTGATAACTTTAAAATATCACTAATAATCAAAAGTTTAGCATGTTGATATTTTTATGACAAAAAAGACCCGGATATAAATCCAGGTCTTCTAGAACAAAATGAAAATATATTATTTCATTATGGATTTTATATTTTGGGAAGCCATTCCATAAGCTTTATCCCAATCAGTATCTAAAGAAAATGGAGTAAGAGAATTCGCATCGCGCATATAGACTTGACATGTACGTTTGTCATTATCGTTAAACATAGGACATTTCAATGATGCATTTTTAAAACAATCTACAACTTGTTTTCTCTTGGTTGATGAAATTTTTCTTGCCGCAATCAAATATCCTAAAAAATCATCAACAAACGACTTGAGATAAACAGCTTGAATGTCATAGAAATAAGGATGATGTTCTATTCCCCTTTTAAGAAATCCTGCAATCATATAATTTAATGCAGTTATTTCAAACTGATTGATATCTATCATCTCTTGGGATGAATTAGGATTATTCACCACCTTGGTAGCCGTTTCTCTTACTAAGTTATAATATGTCTGAGCATTGGTTTCTACATAAGACAATAATGCTACAGCTAAAATCAGAACAATTTTTTTCATAAACCAATATTTAAACTTTTGCAAAGTTAATAATCATTTTTTTAAGACTATAATAAATTACAAAAGTTTAACAAATGTCATATCAATTACTTTAAGTTTTCCAATATTTCAATCAAAAGTTTCCATGCCATATCAACAGTAGGAATAAGCAATCTTTCATTAGGCGTATGAACATCTCTCAAGGTAGGTCCGAAACTGATCATTTCAATTTCCGGATACTTTGTAGAGAACAATCCACATTCAAGACCTGCGTGTATGGCTCTAACAATAGGTTCTTTCTCAAATAGTTTATTATAGGCATCAACAGAAACTTTCAATATTTCAGTTGATGTATTTGGTTGCCATCCGGGATATCTATCTGTAGATTTAACTTTTGCGCCCGCTAATTTGAGCATAGCTTCAATGGTATGGGATACATTGTCAAGAGCACTTTCGGTTGAACTTCTCTGGCTAACAATTACAGAAATGTGGTTATTACATTTCTTTATAGATGCCAGATTAGAACTGGTTTCAACCAGGCCTTTGATATCTTGATTCATTTCAAGAACTCCATTATGCATACCTTGCAGTGCAAAAATAATATTTCTGGCAACGTCTTTCTGAATATATTCACGATTGTTATTATCTATTGTAGCAAGTTTAAAAACACATTCTGTTTCTTCCTTATGATATTCATTTTGAACATTAGCGGCAAAAACATTAAAATCAGCCCTGATTATTTCCTTAGAATCATAAGGCACAGCAATGACAGCTTCGGCATATCTAGGAATGGCATTATGAAGTTTACCGCCAACAATATCAATTAGATGAGCATCATATTTATTCCAAACATCATATAAAAAGCGAATAAGAATTTTAATGGCATTAGCTCTATTTTTGTTGATGTCATCACCGGAATGTCCACCTTTAAATCTATCGACTTCTATTTTCAGATTAATATACCCATCTTTTGATGGTACAGTTTCGAAATCAAAGACCGCATCAGTGGTTTGACCTCCTGCACACCCTATAAAAAATTCTCCTTCATCCTCAGAATCCAAATTTATCAAATATTTACCTTTCAGAACGTCAGGTTTAAGTCCAAACGCCCCTGTCATGCCAGACTCTTCGTCGGATGTGAAAAACAGTTCCAGAGGTCCATGTTTTACATTTTCATCAACTACTAATGATAGAGCCATGGCTACACCTATGCCGTCATCTGCACCAAGAGTTGTGCCTTTAGCTTTAAGCCATTCACCATCAACATAAGTTTCTATCGGTTGTGTATTGAAATCAAAGTCTAAATCCTTAAGTTTCTCACACACCATATCCATATGAGCTTGAATCACAACGCCTTTGGCGTTTTCATATCCAGGAGAAGGAGGGCATAAAATAATAACATTACCCGAATTGTCAACATTATGATCCAGTTTGTATTTCTCTGCAAAAGAACAAAGAAAGTCAATCATTTTTTGTTCTTTTTTAGAAGGTCTTGGAATTTTGTTAATTTGTTCAAATAAATCAAAAACTATCTTAGGTTCCATAATAAAATAATAGAAATGTTTATTTTTTTTACAATCTCAAAATTAGGAAATAAATTCAAATGTAAAATTATAAAAAAACTTTCTATTGTTCAAATATTTATTGAAATAAAAAATAAATGGTAAAAAAATAGAATTAAATAACAAAAAATAAAATATAATCGAATAATTTGTAGTAAATTTGCAAATAATTAAAACCAATATATGATTAAATTATTAATTATCAGTGGTGCAGTACTTTTAATATGCATGTTATTTTTGTGTATTAACATCATATTTAAGAAGAATGGCAGTTTTCCCAACATTCATGTTTCACAAAACAAAACCTTACGTGACAAGGGAATAACATGTGTTCAAAGCCAAGATTTTAAGATACGTCATCAAGCTAAATGTATAAAAGAACACAAATAGATATTATTCTTTAAAAGAAACAAATTAAATCAAAACATAAACAAAATGAAAACAAACCACATTGCTGTATTATATTTTGCAGCATCATTATTTACATTATCGATTACATCTTCGTGTACCGATAACAAGGACGGTAAAGAAAACAAAAACACACAAAAAGGCAAATCCACAAATGTCAAAAAGCCTGTAGAAACTGATAACAATGGTCTAAAAATTGGTTTTATAGACATGGATTCCGTATCAAACAACTATGAATATCAGAAAGATGTAAAAGCCTTATTGGAAGCTAATCAGAAAAAAGCAGAGAACACATTAAAAGCAAAAGAAAACACGTTTCAAACGAGATATGCATCCTACCAGAAGAAAGTAATGGAATTTCAGAAGAAAGCAAACAATATAAAAAGCGAGGCAGAACAAAGATCACTTGAGGCAGAAGCAAACAGTTTGAAAAATGAAGAGGCAGCACTAGCCAAACTAGAACAAGAGTACCAAACAGAAAACGCTAAGCTCACACAAGAATTTCAAGAATTATTCACAAAACACACACAAGAATTCAACGATACGATAGAGAATTTCCTCCAAGAATACGGAGAAGAGAATGGTTATGATTTATTGCTAGGCAAGTCAAGCACATCAGGCGGTGTCTTGTATGGTAAAGAAGCTTATGATGCAACTGACGATGTTATAAAGGCACTTAACGACCGTTATGCATCATATAAAAAGAAATAAAAGAAGAATTTAATCCACACTTTCAATAATATCATTCATGTTAAAAGTCACATCATGATGTGACTTTTTTCTTTTATCTATCTCAATAAATGATTATATTTGCAAAAAGATTAAATTATTCATAAAATTATATATTAAGATGAAATCACTTTTAATATCAACAATGTTTCTGACAATGAGTTTGACCACAAACGGTCAAACTGTTGAATGGAATAGTCCGAAAGCTGGAAATCCTATTATCCCCGGATATTTTGCAGATCCCACAATAAGAAAATTTGGCGACACATATTACATTTATTCAACGACAGATGGCACTGGTAATGGATATGGTCCCCCACAAGTATGGGTATCAAAGGATTTTATCCATTGGCGTAATGTTGTGATGAATTGGCCAACAACCGAAGTGGTATGGGCTCCGGACGTAGTTCGATCAAATGATGGGATGTACCGTTATTATTACTGTACCCCTTGTGAGATTCGTGTCGGGGAAAGTAGTAATCCTATCGGTCCATGGCAAAATCGTCTTGGTGAAACAAATGCCGTGTTAGTTCCAGATCGTTTCGTTCATAACGCAATAACCCTTGACCCAATGCTGTTCCAAGATGATGATGGTAGTGAATATTTATATTTCGGCACTTGGGGCATTTACAAAGGTTTTGGATGTGGAGTAGCAAAATTATCGTCCGACGGCAAATCGTTTACAGACAAGAAACTTATTGAAAACACAGAGATAACAGATTTTTTTGAAGCCCCTTATGTATTCAAAAAAGATGGTATATATTACTTTACATATTCGAGCGGTTCTTGTCATGATAGTTCATACCGTGTACAATATGCAGTTTCTTCAGAAGGTCCTATGGGACCATATACATATAAGGGTTGTATATTAAAGACAAATTCAGATGGAAGTGTACATGGACCAGGCCACCATTCCATACTTGTTGAAGACAATAATTATTATATTGTTTATCACCGACACAACATCCCCCAGTCAGTTCATGGATTTAATCGTCAAATATGTATAGACAAATTAGAATTTGATTCATTAGGCAACATACTTCCAGTTACCCCGACACATTCGAGTCCCTTACCACTACAATCCTCCCCTTATCAACTAAATATTGCAGAAAACATTGCTTATGGCAGCAAGGTGACATCATCAAGTGTTTATTCTGAAGATTTCGTTGCCGAATATGCTGTAGATGACAACAATGCGACATTATGGAGGGCAAAAAACTGCAATTCTGCAGAATGGATTCAGATAGACTTTGGAGCACAAAAAGAATTCAATCAAATATGGACAGAATTTGAATATGCCACATTTTTTTATCAATATAAGATAGAAACAAGCGATGATGGAAAGAAGTGGGAAATGTTCTCCGACCAACAAAATAACATTTATCAAGGTTCTCCAATGATAGATGAAGGAAAAGTATTTGCCAGATATATCCGAATAACTATAACCGACACCCAGAAGAATGGTCATTTCCCTGCAATATGGAACATAAAAGTATTCAATGCCACGACAGAGAACGATCCACGAAAAGTGTTACCAGAAATCAAAGTTGATGAAACATCGCTCATATCAGGTTATCCGTGGATTCACAGAAAAGACGTTTCGCCTTCAGACCGTTCTCAAACAGAGCAATTAGGCAACAAACTCATATCGATAAACGCATCTGACTATCCTGTCGGAAGTATTGTCAAAGAATTTCCCAATAAAGGATTAAATGGGATTTTCAAGTGCGAATCAGGAATCCCTGTAGTTCCAAAATCAGGTAAGGTTGCATTTAAATTTGATGGTCATTCCAGCATGGTTAGCAACTTCAGTTTACCAAATACCATGACATATAATGCGCCTTACACCATAAATGCTTGGATTTTAAATCCCAACCTTGAAAACATGGAATGCGTAGCCCAATTTACAGCGTCTGCCACTGATTTAGCAACAATAGAATTTAGAAATGGTACAAATCCTAACGAAGGTATAATCGCCCACAATGCTTCATTTGAAAACAACGGTGCCAAGGAGGCAATAAAGCCAGACGAATGGCAGTTTTGGAGTGTAGTATATGATGGTTATATGGAGAAAATTTATTGTAATGGTAAACTAGTAAGCTCCAAAAACAATTTCTTAATGATTCGTCCCGAAGGTCAGATAATTATAGGCAACAATTTTAAAGGAGTATTGCCTTTTGATGGCTATGTCCACAGTATAGAGTTTTACGACCGTATATTGAGTGAAGAAGAGATTAATGAAACATTAGCCTCACCATCAAGTTATACCGTCAAAGAAGCAGAAGAATACAAAAAACTAAGTAAATTAGACACTCAAAAATTTTCTCTAAAAATAAATCCTATCAGTCCGACACAAGCAATTGTTTCTTTTGAGGACAAAGATCATTCTCCACTGCCAAATGGTTTATATGAATATTCATTTGGAGAATACAAGAATAAACTAACACGAACCGCTTCAAATGAGTACATTATCAACACGGAAGACAAATCCAAGACTATATACGGTCAAGTTTACGATGTTTTTGGTGGAAGTTCCAATATCATTAAAGGAAAAGTAAAAATAAACAAATCAAAATTCATAGACATGACCAGCAATCTAAGTATTCCTTTGAATGAAGAAGGCATTCTGAATTTAGAATCCGCCAATTCATATCTGGAATATGATTCAAGCAAATGTGGTCCATTGTCTGTCGTTGACATACAAGGTGACTTTATATTGGAATGTAAAGTAATTGACATGAGTGGGATGTCAAGACATTCCACCCCTAGTTACAACGAAGGAGGTATAATCATCATAGACAATCAGGGAAACGGGAAGCAAAATTTATTACACTTAGGAGTATTCCCAAATTATGATTGTGGCAATATGTTAACAATAGTAAATCGACGAGGTCGGCCTCAATACAAGAATGACAAAGGCTGGAATTTTAATCCTTATATGCAATTAGAACGTCGCAATAACTATATTTATGCTCGTACAAGCAAAGACGGCATCAACTGGGAAGATATGCCAAATTCCCCATTTGAGATGAATTATGGAAATAAAATTTTGCAAGTTGGTTTATATCAAACCACCTATACCGAAAACCATGCATATATGACTTTCAACAACATAAAAATATGGAAAAAGCAATAAATAAACAATTAATATTTTCATATTTATAAAATTATTGTTAATTTTGCATAACAAAAGCGGCAATAGCTCAGTTGGTAGAGCACTAGCTTCCCAAGCTGGGGGTCGCGGGTTCGAGCCCCGTTTGCCGCTCAGATTCTAGAATTCAGCGGGTTAAGCAAAAAGGCTCGCTGTTTTTTATTTAATACAGTTTTGATAAGAAATCTGGCTCTTAGAATCTAATTAAGGGTCTGCGGATTCATCTGGGGAGTATGATATCGCTTTTACCCACAGCATTTTCCAGCCATCCTTCTTTCCCATTCAATCCGGGACGTCGCCGTAATTATTTAGTTTCCAATATCGTCTTGACCTTATTATCCATAAATGATTTTATTGTTCTACCATTATTAATCATTTACTGAACATGATTATCAATAATAAACCATGAATAAAATAAAAGAATCACGAAAAGCCATTGTAATTGGAGCAACATCCGGTATAGGGAAAGAAGTTGTAAAAGTACTAACTGATGCAGGTTGGCTTGTTGGAATTGCAGGACGCAGACAGGGAGAACTTCAGAAAATTCAGAGCCTCAACTTTAACATAATAGCAACAGAATGTATAGACATTACAAAAGACGACGCCTCTGAACACCTTACTACTCTCATTGGGAAAATGGGTGGCATCGACTTATATTTTCATAGTTCAGGAATTGGTTTCCAAAACAGAGAGCTAAACCAGGAAAAAGAAATATCAACGGTAGAGACAAACGCTGTTGGAATGACACGTATGATCAATACAGCATTCCATTATTTCAAGAACAACAAAGAAAAGAAAGGAATAATAGCAGTTATAAGCAGCATAGCAGCAACAAAAGGATTGGGTCCTGCTCCAGCTTATTCTGCATCCAAACGTTATGTAAGTCATTATATGGAATGTTTAACACATCTATGCCATATAAATAAAATAAAGAATATAAGGCTCTTAGACATACGTCCAGGATTTGTTAAAACACCATTATTAAATGATGGAACATATTATCCAATGCAGATGGATGCATCATTCGTTGCAACAAAAATAGTAAAAGCGATTAATGGAAACAAAAACATCATGACAATAGACTGGAAATACAAAACAATCGTATTTTTTTGGAAGATGATACCAAGATGGTTGTGGGTTAGAATAAAAATATAAAAATAATTTGTAGTTTTTTTACATCCTATGCGTCTTCTATATAAGTTCAATTTAAATTTAAAAATCATCCATCACATATAAGAATATGAAAAGACTTGTTTTACTACCATTATTTTTAGCTTTATTTATCCTAAGTTTAAAAGCTCAAGTCAAGAATGATTCTTTAGTAAACCCTTACGATACAATAAATTGGGACAAATATTTGAATCAAGTTACAATAACCGCAGTTAAGCCACTAATCAAGATTGAATCAGACAAAATGACCTATGACGTTTCTAACGACACAGAATCCAAAACCTCCACCGTGTTGGACATGCTGCGCAAAGTGCCTATGGTTACAGTTGATGGTCAGGATAACATTATGGTAAATGGCTCTTCGGCATATAATATATATATTGATGGCAAACCCAATTCCATGTTTTCACAGAATACTTCTCAAATATTTAAAATGATGCCAGCCTCATCAGTATCCAAAATAGAAGTAATAACCAATCCGGGAGCCAAATACGATGCGAAGGTGCCGTAGGAGTGTTAAACATCTTATTGGCAAAGAATGGTGGTGGAAATGGCGCTTCCTCCATCGATGGAACTACAGCCACAATCCGAACAGCATATGGAAACAGGGGATATAATGGAGGCGTGTCGTTCACAGCTCAAGAAAGCAAGTTGTCGGTTTCAGGCAACCTGATGGGTGCATACCAAAATATACCCAACATTGAAAATAATACAGAACGGAAAGTATTCACAGACCATTCCATATTAAGTCAATATCTCAAGACAACCCAACGTATGCATTTCTTGATGGGCAACATTAACATGAGTTATAATATTGACAGTTTGAATACCATCAGCTCTTCGTTTGGAGTTACAGGCTACAGACTTAAAAACAGATATAATCCATTATTGGAGTTTAGTGGAAACAGCTTTATCCCATCATATCAATACAGTTATGATGGAACTATGAAAATGAGCAACACGTCATATGATTTTTCTGCAGATTGGCAGCATTTCCTCAATACAGAAAAGAATAAGTATTTCATCATATCCTATATGTTGAGTCAATCTCCACAAGAAAACGAAATGACACAACGTTTCGACACAAGTGCAATGTTGGATGACGTTTACGACAAAAACCGTCCAAAATCAATGGAGCAAACAATTCAAATAGATTATACCATGCCTGTTGGAAACGGACAAACAGTCAATGTTGGGAGTAAATACGTCAATCGCAGGAATATATCACTTTCAGAATATTACAATATAGAAGGAGATGTTAAGACACTAATAGATGAGAATACTTCGGATTATCGCCATACATCAAATATAGGAGCCGCATACGCTGAATATGACGCTTCAATGGGCGTTTTTTCTGCCAAGACCGGTTTGCGTTACGAACACACATGGCAAAATGTAGAATTATAGATCAAACGTTTTTTTGCCAGCGCCATGTTCATCTCAAGCCAGTTGAAACAGCGCTCGTATGTCTGGCGGTAGCATTGCTCTCCACGATGCCCGTAACGGCCTAGCTGAAGAAAATTTATCTTTCTGGGGATTGCCATGATTAAAATCAGTATCTCGATGATGTTGGTTTGAATACTTTTTTGTAACTTTGAGGCGAATTTATAGACATATACTTTGCAAAGCGCCTCATATTGGTCAAGGAGTTGGAAAATCAGCATAACCTCAGAATTAGAGTGGTATTTTCTTCTAAGTTGCTGAAATTCAGCGACTTGACCAAATATTTTATGTTAGACTTTGTTAACTAATTTATTGATTTTCAACAGGTTATATATAAATACTTTACATATCATCATACACTATTTTTTAACTAAGTATTGACTAATATAAATGTTATGGAAAAGTCAATTTGTTTTTATAATTAAGATATTGCGATTATTCCTTAAGACTGAACGTATGATTACAATAAATACAAAAGAATTTACTTTTTTTGATCTGCATAATATGCCTTATGACAGAGCTTCAAAATTAACGGAAGTTCCGTACTTGGATGAAAGTGGAGAGATTGTTCCTGTGAATGAACAAATAGCAATTGTAACGCATTATTTAAATTTGTTACATTCTGATAATTATTTAATTTCATACACGAGAGCTGCGGAAGATATATTGAGAAATTGGGCTGAATTATTAGGTAAAGATAAATCTACAAATAATCTTGATACTTTAAAAGAGAGTACCCCATATGGATATCTATTTGCAAATGTTATAAAAGCACCATTTAAACCAGTTGCTAATCCAACATTTAGATTCATTGATTTGTTTGCCGGGATAGGTGGATTTAGAATAGCAATGCAAAAATGTGGTGGTGAATGTGTTTATTCTTCTGAATGGGATGTAAATGCTCAAAAAACATATTATCATAATTTTGGTGATGTTCCATTCGGCGATATAACTAAGGAATCTAATAAAAGGTTGATACCCAACGGATTCGATGTCCTTTGTGCTGGCTTCCCATGCCAGGCCTTTTCTATAGCAGGTTATAGAAAAGGATTTGAAGATACCAGAGGTACATTGTTTTTTGATGTTGCTGAGATTATTAGAAGAAAAAGACCGAAAGCTGTTTATCTTGAAAATGTAAAAAATCTATACACTCATGATGGTGGAAAAACATTTGAGGTTATAAAAAATTCTTTAGAAGAATTAGGTTATGTAGTATATCATCAAGTGATGAATGCCATGGAATATGCTAATATTCCGCAAAATAGAGAACGTATTTTTATCGTGTGTTTTGATCCACAACAAGTTCCTAATCATAATGATTTTTGCTTTCCACAAAAGGAAAAGTTAACGAAGACAATACATGATTGTATAAATTACAATGAAAAAAATGAAAAATTATTTTATGGAGACAAAATGGGGCACATTCAAGAGCTACGTGATGGAATCACATCCAAAGATACAATATATCAGTGGCGTAGACAATATGTTAGAGAAAATAAAAGTAATGTTTGTCCAACTTTAACCGCAAATATGGGAACTGGAGGGCATAATGTACCCCTCATTCTCACTAATTATGGGATTAGAAAATTGTCTCCAAAAGAATGCTTGAATTTTCAAGGATTCCCGGCTCAATATACTTTTCCAGATAATATTGCAGATTCTGCAAAGTATAAACAAGCTGGAAATTCAGTTGTCGTACCTTTAATTTATAAAGTATGCAAAAATATAATTTCAATAATCTCAAAGAATTCATAATTGAATGGAAGAGTAATCAGAAGTATTTTGACATGCTCGGGTTAATGGCTCAATTGAGTCGTTTGTTTTCTGATAGTGAGGTTCCTTATTTAGATTATCGTTTAGCGGAAAATCTGTTTTGTCGATATTATCAAGCTCTAAATGACGCACGTTCTTGTACGGCTTATGATGCTCGAATTTCACAAATAGGAATTGGAATAAAAACTTTCATCTTGAAAAGTAAAGATCAATCCACGGAAAAAATTGCAGAGTTTAATAAATTAAAGAAAAATCTAGAGGGGTTAAAGGGGCTTGATTTAGCTAGACAAATAGCAATTTTCAGAAACGATAGAATGCGTTTTGCGAATGACGTGTTCGATGTCTCAGAAACTCTATATCATATAGTTGGTCGTAAAGAAGGATTACTTCGTATTTTTAATTGTCCATACAAGGAGGTTAACATTGAAAAAATTCATTTAGAGAAAGATGATGATACATCTATAAAATTTAACGATGAAGTGGATGAATATGTTTTTAACAAGAGCAAAAGCGTTTTAATGAAACGTTTTATTGCCCCTAATAGAAATTTTAAGGATATTGAGGTGGAAATAATAGACGAACCTCTTGATTTGTTAGAAGAGTTATTTGCTCAGAAAAAATCAGTAATTGATTTAACAAAGAAAAGAAAGAGAGGAATAGATTATGTGATTTTGCCCCTTTATTCTACAAGGAATAATATTGTCCCGGAGAAATCAGGACTTAATCAATGGAATGCTGGCGGAAGGAAACGAGATGAGGATGAAGTATACATTCCTGTGCCAAAGTATATACATAGAAACTTTCCGACATTCTTTCCCAAACGTGATGAACCTTTTGCTTTACATTTACCTGACGGAAATGTTTTGTCAGCTAAAATTTGTCAAGATGGTGGAAAAGCTCTCATGTCAAATCCTAACAAAGATTTGGGTAAATGGATTTTAAGAAAGGTTATGCATAAAAAGCCTGGTGATTTGGTTACTAAAGAAGATTTGGATCGTTTAGGCTTTGATAGTATATGTGTAGAAAACCTACATAAGATAAATGAAAATGAAGTGCATGAATATTCGATTTCTTTTACTCTTCTAAATGAGTCCTATGATAAATTTATTGAGGATACAGAATAATTAGAAGGATTAAGCAAGGAATTGATTAAGTATAGGAAAAGAAGGTTTATTGCTTTTTTCCGAAGAAACCATGCATTTGTGTAGAAAGAGCTATAGATAACCAACTTACATTATTCTAAGTTCATCGAACTCACGTTAACATATATGACTTAACCATTATCCTCATACAATCTAGTTGCTGATTTGGATTGAATTATAATATTCCTCAAGCTTCATCATTTCATCACGATAATGTGCGGCTTTGCCAAAATCAAGATTTTTAGCAGCTTCTTTCATTAGCTTAAAATTACTGTCAATAGCCTCTTTTACCTGTTGAGGGTTCATCAATTTAATAATAGGGTCTTCCGCAACTTTGTGTTGATGCAAATCTTCAATATATGCATTTTTAATATAGTCAGACTTTTGGTTATGTTCAATACCCGCTATTGCTTTCTTAATCTGTGTAGGAGTAATGCCATGTTTCTCGTTATAATTCATTTGCTTCAACCTTCTACGTTGTGTTTCTTCAATAGTCATCCTCATGCTGTTTGTCATATTATCGGCATATAGTATGGCCGTTCCGTTAATATTTCTTGCCGCACGTCCTATTGTTTGTGTTAACGCCCTGTGACTTCTCAAGAATCCTTCTTTATCTGCATCAAGTATGGCAACAAGAGACACCTCAGGCAAATCAAGCCCTTCACGCAATAGGTTAACACCAATAAGTACGTCAATCTCACCCCTTCTCAATTCTTCAAGAATCCTTACCCTTTCAAAAGTGTCGATATCACTATGGATGTAATTACATCTGATGTCATAATTCATGAAATATTCTGACAGTTCTTCCGCCATTCTTTTAGTAAGTGTCGTAACCAACACCCTTTCGTCGATCTCAACCCTTTTATTGATTTCCTCCATCAAGTCATCCACTTGATTAGCGGTAGGACGCACGAATATTTGGGGGTCGAGCAAGCCAGTAGGTCGAATGACCTGCTCGGCAACGACCCCTTCAGCTCTTTCGAGTTCATAATTTGCAGGAGTAGCACTAACATAAATGGTTTGATGGGTCATTTGCTCAAACTCTTGAAATGTAAGTGGTCTGTTATCCAAGGCAGCAGGCAGTCTATACGCATATTCCACCAATGTTTGTTTTCTTTTCCTGTCTCCTCCATACATAGCTCTTATTTGAGGTATTGACTCATGACTCTCATCTATAAACAGAAGAAAATCCTCGGGGAAAAAATCCAAAAGACAAAAAGGTCTTTCTCCAGGCTTACGTCCATCAAAATATCTACTATAGTTTTCTATACCAGAACAGTGTCCTAATTCTCGAATCATTTCCAAATCATTTGTGACTCTCGTCTCTAATAGACTCTTCTTTGCCAGATCCCCTATTTCCTCATAAAAGTCAAGTCTTTCTTTCAAGTCATCTTCAATTTGGCGTATGGCATTTTGTGTCGTTTCCTTTGACGTCATAAATAAATTAGCAGGATAAAGAGAATAATCATTGTAATTAGCGATCTTGTATCCTGTTGCAGAATCAATTTCTTCAATGGAATCAATCTCATCCCATGCAAAATTGACCCTAATCAATTTATCATCATAAGCGAGAAAAACATCTATGATTTCTCCCCTAACCCTAAAATGTCCTCTGGTCAATTCCAAATCATTTCGAACATACATGCAATCGACAAGTTTTCTAATAAACACATTCATGTCAATTGCTTGTCCGGTTTTGACATATATGACATTATCAGCAAAATTAGTCGGCGACCCCATACCATAAATACAGGAAACGGAACTGACAACAATGATGTCTTTTCTTCCAGACAAGAGAGCTGATGTGGCAGCCAGTCTAAGCCTATCCACTTCTTCATTTATTGCAAGGTCTTTTTCAATATATGTATTTGTGGAAGGAATATATGCTTCAGGTTGATAATAGTCATAATAGCTCACATAATATTGCACTGAATTAGAAGGAAAGAAATTCGACATTTCTTCATACAATTGATGCGCCAATGTTTTGTTATGACTAAGTATAAGTGTTGGCCTGCCAATGTTTTGTATCACATTGGCCATGGTGAACGTTTTACCAGAGCCCGTTACACCCAGAAGGACTTGGGCCTCAAGGCCTTCTTTAATGCCATTCGTGAGTTGTTCAATAGCTTCAGGTTGATCTCCTGTTGGTTTATATTCAGATGTAAGCTTAAAAGTCATATGGTATATATTACTCCACCAGTTTTTCCGTATCAGACAGATTGTCTTCACTTTCTCCAATCACATATCTTTTATAATATGAAATCAGCAAGGTGGTCAAAGGTAATGCAATAATCAATCCGACAAATCCCAACAATACGCCCCAAACAGATAATGACAAAAGAATTACTGCACCATTAAGCCCTGTAGTATTTCCCATGATTTTAGGGACCAAAAATCCATCTTGAATAATTTGAACAACAGCAAAAACTAGCATGGCAGCCAAAAAAACGCCCCAAAAGTTTGTATGGGTTTCATAAGCTTTAAGAATAGAGAGTATCACCGTCGGAACAATCCCCACAATTTGCAGATATGGCACCAGGTTAAGAAAGCCGATAAATAGTCCAAGCGGGATTGCCATAGGAAAGCCAATGATGACAAAGCCTATAGAAAACAAAATCCCAACACAAAGTGCAACAAGAGATTGTCCCCTGAAGTAACTATTCATCCCTTTTTCCACATCAGACACAAGTCCCTTAACGAACGTCCTATACTTTTTTGGCACAAACTTGATATATCCCTTTGACATCGTATCATAATCCATTAGAATATAGAAGAGATAAATAAATGAGATAAGGAACATTATCACTCCAATCACAGCTTCAATGGATGATGAAATCAATGAGAATAATTTAGGTAGGACAATATTGAAAATATCTGTTATGTTACTGAAATCGAGAAATTCCTTATATCCTTTTTCAGTAGAATTGATATATGGCATTACATATTCAGTGAAAAAATCAGATATGTTATTATCTTTAATATAGTTTACAATAATATCTTTAACTTTCGAAATCTCTTCAAATGCAGGAGGTATAATCAGCCATGCGATGCCAGTAATAATTAAAATAAAAAAAACAAAACTGACCAATATGGCGACCCACCTTAGTTTTAGATGCAGTTTTCTTTGGATAAAATTAACAAAAGGGTTCAACATATATGCTACAAGCCACGCAACGCAAAATGGCATTATAACCGAACTAAGTTTATTGATTAAAAAATAGGCTGCAACACATATTAGAACAACAAAAATCATTCTAACAAAACGGTCAAAAGTTATTTCTTTTTTATTCATGGCAAAATCAATACTTTACAAAGAAATTATCCCAAATTTTTCTTACAGACGATTCATTATGGGTTAAAATTTCGGCAGATCTGGTAAATGCCTTAAATTCTTTTTTCCTATTCTGATTAATATGGTTTAGCACATTCTTGTAAGTAACTTCAAAAATATTCATATTATAGTTAAAAAAGAATTTGTCGATAATTGGCAAAGGCTCCTCTTCCGGGTTATGTATATAAGCTGGCATCAAATCCAGTGCAATCTCTCCAAAATCCCCATCAATAGTAAGAGATCCGGCAGCACTGATATCATTGAAATTTTTCCTTAACTTAGATTCGTCAACAAGCCTCACCATAAGAACCTTGCCTATTGAGTCTTCCTGAATAATTTTGGCAAATACATTGCCCAAGGATTGATACTTATCTCCATTATTAAATTCCACATAATTTACATTATATGAATTGGCTTCCATCAATGAGTCGTTCATAACATAATATAGTGTCTGTTTTCCTACATGTATATTACACAGGCATATAGTTTTCTTTTTGTGGATATAACCAGTTATAACTGTAGCAGGCAAGAACTTCTTATTGATGAAAGGCCATTCTCCTGTTGGAATCCAGTCTGTTTTCGAGGCATTACCATGAGGTTCTTGAGCATGAATATTGGAATTTAGCATTCCAATTGACAATAGACAAATAAAGGAAAAGACAAAGGCAAAATATTTCATAAAAACAAGATTGTCTCAAAAACAAAAGTGGAATGTTTATTTAACCTTAATGACAAGGTATTTAGTCAAACTCCAAAATTCAGTGGGATTAGTTATTCTCAAAGTGTATTCACCTTTTGAGTCTTTCAGTAACGAATATGAATTTGATGGATGTTTTGACATAATTTTAACATTTTTTGATTGAAGAGGGAGTGTAGTAAAATTTCTTATGTCAATTTTTGTGAAATAATTTCTATCAAAATTTACATTAGTAAGAATGTCACCATCAGATAAAATTCTATGTTGTTTCAATTCGCTTTTGTTGCCAAAAACATAAAAGGCAGTATTAAGTTGAGCATCTTGATTATTAACAATTTGTTCTTTGATTTTATTATCACGTTTTACACTTTCATTTTCATTTTTTACCTTTTGGTTTTCATCCTTTACTTTTTCGTTTTCATCTTTTACCTGCTGATTTTCATCCTTAATCTTAGCATTTTCAGTATTGATTTTGTTATTTTCTTCCTTAATCACTTTATTTTCTTCCTTAACTTGTGTATTTTCATCTTTTACAATGTTATTTTCTTTTTCCAATTGATCAATTTTATCACCCATTTTGCCGATTTGGTAATTTTTCTCTTCCAATTGTTTTTTTAGTTGGATGATTTCATTTTGTTTAGTTTCTAATTGAACCTTAAAATTTTCCACCATAGTCTGAAGTTGTTCAGAACTTAATGATTTATCCGACAATTTGTCCTCTAGAAGTTTTATTTGATTTTTATTGTTTTCTAGGATTTCCAATATAAACTGCAAGTTATCCTTTATGTCAGCAGTAGGGTCTTTTGCTACATTGTCGGAGTTATCATCCACAAAAGTAATTTTGTTGATATTATTCTCAGCGTCAACAATCTGCTTGAATCCATCGTTAATCTGATTGACTGAAGACAACAGATTATCATATCCTTCTTTTAATTGAATATTAGCATTCTTAAGTGAATCAACAAGTTCTGCATTGTTGTTTGAGTTATTATTGTTACAAGAAACTAACAACAACAAAGAAAAAGTATAAAAAACAATTTTTTTCATAATTATCTAATAATTTAAATTTTAGTTATTCAATATCTTTATATTTGTTTTTAGACAAATTTTGTGTTTTATCAATTTTATTTTTCTTTTCCTTGCCTGCGACAATTAAAACAAATTCGCCTCTAGGTTCATTCAATTTGAAATGTTGCAGTAGTTCATTTAAGTTTCCCCTAATACATTCTTCATGTATTTTAGAAATTTCTCTGACTGCAGCAGCTTTTCTTTCCATACCAAAATGTTGTATAAATTGCTCAATGGTTTTTATAATTCTATATGGAGATTCATAGAAAACCATAGTCCTGGTCTCATCCTCAAGTTCCTGAAATCTAGAATTCCGTCCTTTTTTAGTTGGCAAGAAACCTTCAAAGCAAAAACGGTCAACAGGAATGCCAGACGATACAAGAGCGGGGACGAAAGCAGTTGGACCGGGAAGGACGCAAACAGGTATTTCTCTCCTAACGCATTCCCTAACAATCAAGAATCCCGGATCACTTATTGCAGGGGTGCCCGCATCTGAAATCAAGGCAACATCCATTCCATTGGTCAATTTAGACATAACTTTTTCAAGTGTCTGATGTTCATTGAATTTATGATGTGATATCAGATTATTTTCGACATTAAAATGTTTTAATAAAATGCCAGATGTTCTAGTGTCTTCAGCTAGAATCAAATCGACATTTTTTAGAACATTAATAGCCCTAAAAGTCATATCCTCCAAATTACCTACAGGAGTAGGCACAACATATAATTTACCCATATTAAAACAAAATTATGAAATAAATATGAGATTAGATAATATTTTAGCATATTTAACACACATTTCAAACAAAAAATATCACTGAACACACTAAATTTAGATATATTAAAGCAAATGTCATGTTCATTAAGGGTAATTGATTTTTTCAATTTTTAAAAAACAGACAAACAATCATAAAAAGTTTATTATAATAATAAAAAAATAAAATTAATGGTTGAATATTTATAAATTAATTATATATTTGCAATAAATATGAAATTAAACCAAGCATATAAAATCACAGCATATAAACTAAAGTAAAATGTTAAAGCAATATTGTCCACAATGTGGCAAATCACTCACGGAAAACGCTAGATACTGTATAAATTGTGGCAATCCAATTCCACAATTAGATGACATCACCCCAGATGATGTTACCACCGATACTCAAGCAGAAGATTCAAAGAGGAATGTCTCATCCACCAAATCCACAATCACCAGTAACCACCAAAACAGCAAACCGAATACATCAAACAAGAACAAAAAAAACAAAAAGAATTGGCATATAGGCTATTGGATTTTTTTAATTATAATACTCTCAATATTAATATTTTTAATAAACAAGAAATTAAATGCCGTAGCTCCAAAACCAATGCACTCATTACCAAATGAACGTCCTATAATTTCCAATAATTATATATTAACAGACAGTTTGGACAGTACGACCATTGAGCCAACAAAAGAGCTAGAATTGCTTACACCCACATTACCTCATCTCAACATCCAAAGTGACAAGACCGCCTCACCCCTTGAAATAGAGGATGATTACGAGGAATACAGTTCTGAAGATGAGTCCGCCCAAACACCCCCCTCTGTTTCCAACACCTCACAACGTGCTTCCACATCAATTCAATTGACTACAGAACAGTCTGTTAGAAACCTATTGATATCCAACCGATTTGTCGATCCCGTAAGTTCAGACGTTTTGACATTCAGAAACAACGGCAATATTTTACTTAAAAATGGCGATACAATTGCAACCGACATGGAAGTATTCAAATTATCCAACACGTCAGCGACATTGGATTACTATGATGACAACAAATCATGGGATATAAAACTCGACATCTCAGGTCAGCAAAAAAAATTGAATTGGATGGAAAATACTTACATATCAGAATAAATTCTTCATATCCAAACCATACTTTTTACTTATTATGATAAAGCGACATTTGTCATTGGTTATATTTTTATTAATCAATGCATTAAATTACATTGAGCTTCATGCTTGTTTAGTTGAATATCCCACACACAACTATTACATGATCAGTTATGTAAACCACAACAATTCGAATAACATATTTGATGAAGGAATTAACACTTTCTGGAAGACCTACACCAATGGATTATATGAAGAATATCCCCTTTATGATCGATTAGGCTTAGAAAAATATATATCAAACAGAAAAGACCAAGAGATGTTAGACTATGTAAACGCCTTAAACATCTATCTTGACATTTGCAATGATATAGATTATTGGACATATCCCACAGAAGAAGACTTAAGAGAAAGAACTTCCAATCTTCAGATGCTAGAGTCCGAATCAAAATCATATAGTGGCACTCGCCTTCGTTCTCAATATAGTTTGCTATATATGAGATGCAAAATGCTAATGAACAAATGGGATGAAATCAAGGATTTTTGGGAAACAAAAGGGAAAAATCTGCCAGACAACGTATTCCGTTCCATGATGGAAAACATATACGCAGGTTCCCTATATCGTTCCGGTGACATAATCGGCTCCACATCCATATATTTACGTCAGGGCGATGAAGCAAGCATTAAATGGGTATTAAATAAATATCAAGATATCGATGGAATTCGTTACATTTATACATTGGACCCCAACTCAATCTTACTCCCGAATCTAATTCAAGACTATGTCAATGGTGTACAAGAGTCTCTCGACAACAGTTATCAAGTATCATTCCACACATCTATTTATAAGTTTCTCTTATCTTTGCAATGTATTTCCTTCTATAATTTGTCAGAAGAAGTAATATCATCACATAAAAGTGAGAATCCATGCATGTGGTCCACAGCATCAGCAATGCTTTACTACTTAAACGGTGAATATGCTAAAGCAAAAGAGGAATCTTCAAGGGCACTACAGTTGGATGGTACAGATCGCATAAAAGAAAATAGCCGTTGCGTAAATATCCTAATTAACAGTTCCGATACTTTGTGCGACCGTTCATGGCTTACCAATGAATTATTATGGTTGGAAGAGAAGGTGAAAAACGAACACAAAGAAGATTATTGTTATAGCAATGCTTATGAACGCATATTAATGAAATCCCTATATCCTATTTACAAAAGACACAATAACTTATTATTATCATTAGCTGTAACAGGTTTGTACAACGAGTTAGTCGTTTCTAAAGACGATTATAATCCCCGTTCTCAAAACTTCAATAAAGAAAACGGTCCAACGACATGGAATCCAGATTACGATAGCGAATACATGAATGAATATATTTATCCACTCTCTGCTAAAACCTGTAAGGACTACTATGATTATCTAAATTCCACACATTCCGACAAGTTAGTAAATCACATATGTGAGCAAGTCTATAAAGATCCCAATTTCTTCAATGATTTGATAGGAACCAAGTACATTTCAGAATGCAAGTTCTCAGAAGCCATTCCATATTTGGAAAAAGTAGATCTTAGTTATCTGAAAAATCAAAACACAAGTGATTACATGCACAAGCGCGACTTTACCCTGGCTCGTTGGTTGGTTCATCAAGGTTCAAAATACGATAAAGAAGGAATCAGCAAGCAATCATTTAAATCAAACCCCAAATTGGATTATTGTCATATGATATTGGATCTTGAAAAGAAATTCAAGAAGAGCAAAAAAAAGTCAGACAAATATCAGATAGCTTATCAATTAGCATGCTTATATTATCAAGGTTCCTACAAAGGAGAATGTTGGTGGCTATCCTCATATTGCAACAGTATCAATGAAGAGCATGTATCCATGATTAATCCATCCAAGATTAACCTCATAAATAAGACAAAAGAATATCTTAAATTCTGTTTATCCAGTGATGATTTCGACATTAAATCAAAAAGTTTATATGCATTGGCTTACATACCAATAGATAAATGGGCTGAACATTATTCAGATTATAGTCACGGGCGCACTATCACAACATATTATGACCCTAATCCGGAATCATCTCAATATCATTATTTGTCAATGCTGAATGATTTTTATGAGAATAATAAGGAACGTGTTCCTTCATATATCAGCAAATGTGATGTGCTAAAACAATTCAGGAAACTAAAATGGTATTCAGAATAGAAATTGAGTGATGTGAGGAGACTCCTGTTCTTTATTCTTCATCTAAACTATCCAAATGATCAACAAATGAATTGTCGGAAGAATTATCAGCATTGTCATCTTCAACAAATGAAGAATCTTCTGCAACTACAATAGGAAGAACTTCATCCTCCATATACATCTCATCTTCCATATCATTTTGATTTTGGGATTCTTCTATTCTTGCCAATTCATCAAGAATCAGTTTTCGTCTCTCCGTGATCAATTGATTCACATCATTTACTTTCTCTCTATATATTAATTTATGAGAATCAGTCAAATTAACATTGACATATATCTTCATATTAATAACTTCATTAATATTATTAATCAATTCCTCCCTTAAACCATTCAACTCATCTTCAGTTTCCATAAATGATACACGACCTTGAATATCATTGCAAATATTCATCAACTTATCAAACAACTCTGATTCTTTATCTTCAGAATCATCGTATTCAATAGTTTGATAATCTTTTGTGCTAACAGAGGAAGGCAAATAAATGATATTCAATTTCCACAATAAAAACAATGCTACTATTATAAGAATCAAAAAGCAAAGAATAGTCCAAATACATCCATTAGAATTCTTTTTTTTATCTTTAGCAGGCTGTACATTGTTCTTTTCATTTTTTCGATAAGTATCAATATTATGATTATTAGAAGGAAGAATTGTAGAACACTCACTACCCTCAGTAATCTTATTGTAATCGGCATTCTTCTTTGGGATGTTCCCTGTTTCAAAAAATTTGAATATTTGTGCAACATTTGCAGGGCGATCTGCTACAGCCGGTTGCATCATCCATTTAACTAATTTCTGTGTTTTTTCTGATATGTGATATCCAAATCTAAAAGAGGTGTCTCCATTATTTAATATATCAGAAGCCAATGGAGGTTTAGAGCGTGTGAGTAAATAATAGAATGTAGCTCCGGCAGAATATATATCTGTCCATGGTCCAAATTTGTCGAATTGTTGTTGTTGCAACTCAACAGGTGCATAAGCCGGAGTATAAGTAGCAACAGATTCCGTAGAGTTGGATTGAATTTTTGATGCGCCAAAATCAATAATTTTTACTTCATAATTGTCATCAACAATAATGTTTGCCGGCTTAATATCCAGATGCATAATATTCTTATTATGAATATCATGCAAAGCATTTAGTACTTGTATTAATAAATTTGTTGCAAGTGATTCCTCAAAGATGTTATCTGAATGACCGACAATATCAGACAAAGTGGATCCTTTCAGGAACTCCATTACATAATAAGAAGAGTAATTAGCATTAAAACTATCAAAAACCCTGACAATATGAGGATTGTTTAGACATGCCAAAGTTTGTGCTTCGCGAATGAATTTCTCTCTTTGTTCTTGGAAAACGGATTCATTATCTTTATTAGCAACAACAACATTATAATTATCATCATAAATATTGATTGTTTTCATAAAGAATTCCTTTATGGCTATCACCATATTATTATGGATGTTTATAGCCTCGTATGTATTTCCAAATCCACCAGATGCAATATGTCTTTGGATTTTATAAGTATTCTTAAGAATAAACCCAACAGGTAACATAAGAAATCATATTTGCGGGCAAATATATAAATAATGAATGAAAAACTAAAAGGATTAAGAATAATTAATAAAAAAACCTCAACAAATCAATGCTGAGGTATAGTAATCTAAGTAATTCAAAAAAATTATTTTTTTGAAGCAACCTTATATCTGTTCAGGAACTTATCAACACGTCCAGCAGTGTCAACGAGTTTAGCTTTTCCTGTATAGAAAGGATGAGATGAAGATGAAATTTCAAGTTTTACCAATGGATATTCAACACCTTCAAATACTTCAGTTTCATTTGACTTAGCTGTAGATTGTGAAAGAAAAACGTCGCCATTTGACATATCCTTAAACAAAACAGGACGATAGTTCTCTGGATGTATACCTTTTTTCATTTTACTTAATTATTAAATTTCTAATTGCTGGTAACAATTAATCCGTGTAATGGTTTTGAATTGCAAAGTTAAAGAAAAATTTTCTATATGACAAAAAATTAAGACAATTTTTCGATGTTCTAAAATGTACTTAAACAAAACTTAAACAAACTTAATCAAAATACTTAAGCAAAACAGTCATATTGGAATAAAAAATTTGACGTTCATTACCAAGCAGTTCATATCAACATTTAATATTGAGTTCTTTAATGATGGCAGCAATCTCTCCCATTGTCGTAATTTTTGCCGGCACAAGCGGCAATCTTAGAACATTCTCAATTAATCCCATGTTATTAAGCATTGCCTTAACACCAGCCGGATTGCCATCGACAAAGAGTAGTTTGAACAATTCGGTAAATTTATGATGAATTGTCAATGCAGATGGGAAGTCACCATTCAATCCTAGCCTGACCATCTTGCTAAACTCTTTAGGCAATGCGTTACCAATGACACTTATGACACCATGAGCTCCTAATGTAAGTAAAGGGAAAGTAATGGCATCATCGCCAGAAAGGACATCAAAATTGAAGGGTTTGTTTTTAATAATGTCATAAATTTGCGTAAAGTTACCACTTGCTTCTTTAATGGCAACGATATTTTCGCATTCTCTGGCTAATCTCAATGTGGTGTCGGAAGAAATGTTTATACCGGTTCTTCCAGGCACATTATACAAGACAAGGGGAAGCTCTGTATTATTAGCTATCGTCTTAAAATGCTGGTATATACCTTCTTGTGACGGCTTATTATAATAAGGGCACACACTCAATATACCATCCACACCATTAAAATCATTATCATTCAATTCATCCAAAACCGCAGCTGTATTATTTCCTCCACATCCCATCAGAATAGGGACACTTCCATTTACCACTTCAACGACAACTTCTTTAATACGAGCTTTTTCATCAGATGTCAGACATGGAGTTTCAGCTGTAGTGGCCAAAATGCAAAGAAAATCAACACCATTTGACAATTGATATTGAAGAAGTCTTTTCAAAGCATGATAATCTACTTCTCCGTTATTGTTGAACGGGGTAATAAGGGCGGTGCCCATTCCCTTGAATTTATTATACATAATAATTGAAATTAACAGTTATGGTGAAAGTCTGTAATGATGCAGATAAAAGCCGATGACACTCAGTTCAAACTAAAAAATTATAATGAAACAATAACAACCTAGACATTTGGTTTAACAAATGGAACTCATATCGTTTAACTGAATAATAAAAAAGCCAGCTAAAAAAGCCAGCTTTTTAATAACATTAGATATTAAATTATTTATCTGGAGTGTTTGTTTGTTGAGCAGGAGTTTCACTAGTTTCCGCTGGCTGCTGTGTTTGTGAAGCATTGCTTTCACTTGTCTCTTGTTTTGCGTCAGTAGCAGGTTGTTTTGTTCCAGTATTCTGACTTTGTTCATCCTCAGACTTATCTGCATTAGCATCTTGTTGTGGTGCAAGTGCATTAGGAGTTTGTTGTGGCATTACAGGCTGCTGCATTGCAGGATTAATAACAGATGAATTATTTTTTTCGTCTGATGCAAAAGCAGCTGAAGCGACGCATAGAACAACCATAAGTGCAGCCAATGTCCAAGTAGCTTTCTCAAGGAAGTCAGTAGTTTTTCTAACTCCCATTACTTGATTAGAAGATGAAAAACCGGAAGCAAGACCACCACCTTTACTTTCCTGAATTAAAACGATTCCACAAGTCAAAATAGCTACAATGATGAGTAGTACAATAATTAAAGTATACATTTTATTTAGTTTTATTATTATTTACGATAGTTTCCAATAATCTCATTTGAGATGCAAAGATAGTATTTTTTTCTGGATTATTCAAACAAATAGTCTTTAATATTTCTAATGCTTGTTGGTATCTGCCCTGTTTTATATAAATATTGACTATATTTTCGTTATATACATCATCAAGTTTATCATACTGACTTTCTCCAGGTCCTTCCGGTTCATTAATATTATCATTAAGTTCATAGCGTTGCTTGCCTTTGTTTTCCTGAATAAAAGAATCAATAATAGTATTTTGGTTATCAAATTGGTTCACGTTCTCAAAATCACTTATGGAATCATTGCTCATTTGCAGGAAAGACGCATAGTCATTCGTTAATTCGGCAATAGTCGGTATGGCATGAGGAGCGGTATTATTGTCATGTTCATTATTCTCTGGCAAAGTGGAAAGGAACTTGTCAATAAGAGTCATTGTCCTGTTGTCGTCACTTTCTATATCAATCGCATTTGCATTGCCGTTCTCAAGCTGGTAATTCTTTCCTTCAATCATTTCGAATAGTTTCGTCCGATCAGGCAATAGAACACTAGCTTTTACCAATTCCTCACTTAAATTAGGTTCATGCAATTGATAAATGTTCATTACATATAACAATCTGGCCGCATGATAAAAAGGGAATCTCTCAACAATATTTCTCAGTTCCCTCAATGTCATGGAATTTAATTTGGATTGGTTATTTATGAGATTTGCAATATCCATTTACAAGACATAAAATTTAAAAATGGCAAAACTAGGTTTTTAAAAAGAGATGAAATCACAACCACTGTTTCTTTTTGAAATATAACAATGAAATGACTGTAGATATAATTGAAATGACAAGTGCGATTGGAAATCCCCAAGTCCATTTTTCCATACCATTTATCAAGTTCATTCCAAACAAGGAAGCCACAAGTGTCGGAAACATAATAATCATATTCAACGATGTCAACAATCTCATAACCTTATTCATGTTGTTATTAATGACATTCGCATAAGTATCCATAGTGGATTTTAGGATATCTGAGTAAATCGCTGTAGTTTCACGTGCTTGTTGCATTTCAATATTTACGTCTTCAATAAGTTCCGCATCCAGTTCATCTACAGGCAACCTGAATTTCAGCTTAGACAGTAAATTCTCGTTGCCTCTGATAGATGTGGCAAAATAAGTCAGACTGTCTTGCAACCTTGAAAGATAAACCAAGTCTTTGTTGTCTATTTGTCTGTCAAGATCACGTTTTGCTTTTTCTATCAATCCGTTAGCTTGCTTTAAATATTTCAAATACCATACCGATGCGGATAAGAAGAGTCTGAATACCAAGTCGGCTGCATCAGAGAACCCTTCGGCTCTTTTTTGTTGATGATTAATGAAATCAAGCATCATCCGAGTTTCTTGATCGCAGATAGTCACAATGACATCATTTTTTAGCACCACACCAAGAGGTATGGTAGTGTAAGGGGTTCTAGAAGAAGTGGTTTTGAGGTGAGGAATACGTAGTATTATCATAAGCCAACCCTCGTCGATGTCGAAACGGGCCCTCTCTTCAGTATCAGAAATGTCTGACAAGAAATAATCAGGCATACCCAATTGATTAACAAGGAATTTCACATCATCTTCTACTGGGCATGTCACTTGTACCCAACATCCAGATTGCCATTTGTCAATATGGCTAACCGTACCTTTAGTATTCCAGAATGAACGCATATTTCTGAATCTTTACTAATTAAAAATAAATAACAAACACAGGGTAAAGATTCAGAAACAAATCTTTATCCTAACATTTCAAATAATTCGCCGGATAATCGTCCATAAACAATAAAATTGATTTTCGACTGCAAATTTAAGAAAAAAAAGTTTAAGAGAGAAAAAAAAGTTGAAAAAACAAATAAACAATAAAAATAATATCAAAATAATATCACACAATCCTGTAAAATCATAGAACAACAGAAGACGAAGTCAATAGTGGAGAAGTAAATGTAACTTTCACAGGCTTGTCGTCAAGTTTTCTGATATAAGCCAGAATCGTGCCTTGAAATGCATTGTGGATATTATCAGAATAATCAGACATGTCAGAGTTATTTGATGCCTCAAGTCCCAAAAGGATAGCATTGCCTTCAATATTGCAGGTAATCTCGTTGTTGGCATTTTTTACTACATTGCCATCATCGTCCACGATCTTTGCCAGAATCTGACAGAGCGTAACCTTATTATCATCAACCATTCCCTCTGCTGTAAGATCCTCTATGATGATCTTAGATGCTTTTGAAGTTGAGGAAATAGAATAAGTGGCAGTTATACCCCCTTTTCCATCCATTGCTTCGACAGTCAATTTACCTGATGCGAAAGGAATATCCCAATAAATCATGCCAATTGTATCGTCCCATTCTTTTAATTCTCCAACAATTTCGCCATTCAACTTGAGACGAGCCATAGGTTGATTTGTGTAACATACAACACGCACATTCATACCATCTTGATAGTTCCAATAATCATTGGCATCTGTAGAAAAGAAACTCCTCCTTTGTCGTCGATTACTACTTTCTACCCTATTATCTTGACGATTACGTATAGGATACGTACCGATATATGCCATTGGTTCTTCTGCCCACAACGACTGACGGAACCATCCTCTTGGTTTTTTGAAATTGCCAAAATTGAGCAATCCCGTATTAAGTCCTCGCGACGGCCATCTTCCTGATTCACCCAAATAGTCAGTACCGGTCCAAACAAACTGTCCAAAGATAAAATCATTGTCTCTTACCGATTTCCACGCATCATAACCAACTCCAGTTTCGCTGCCATAAATTATTCTATCAGGAAATGCCTTATGGTCTTCATCATATCGGTTCTCAGTATAATTATACCCAACGACATCTATCACCTGAGGATATATGGTTTGATTGCTCATAACAACACCAGCCAAGGCACCTGTAATCGGGCGTGATTTATCATTATCACGAATCACTTTGGCAAGTCGCTTTGCAATATGTCCGATTCTCTCTGCATTAGGTGCATCAGGTTTATACCCACCAAACATAGGCTGATTGATTGAAGTGCCGTCAAGAATAGGATGAGAATAAGGGTCATTAGGATAATCCACCTCATTGCCTACACTCCACAGGAAAACCGACGGATGATTTCTGTCTCTTCTTACCATATCAGCCACATCAGTATCAATCCATTCTTCAAAGAAATCAAAAGTTCCGTCAAACCCGGGTTCTCCATTGTTCCAGCCGGTTATCCACTTTCTTTTGGGAAATTCCCATTCATCCGACGCTTCGTCCATTACAAGCATTCCTTCTTCATCACATATATCGTACAAAACCGGAGCTTGCATATTATGGCTCATCCTTATGGCATTAGCCCCCATTCTTTTAAGGCACCGAACCCTTCTCCTCCACACCTCTTGAGGCACAACCGCTCCCAGAACCCCGGCATCATGATGCAAACAAACACCCTTAACCTTCATATTTACGCCATTCAGCTCAAAGCCAGTATCAGGAGAAAAGTTCAAGCTTCTGATTCCCATTGACATATCAGTTTCATCAATAACCTTATCATTCTTTTTGAGCTTTACTATAAATTTATATAGATAAGGATTATCAACCGACCATAAAATCGGATTATCAATATTGACCGTAGTTTGTAAGAGTCCTTCTGAAGATATATTGCCTCCATCAATAGATTTATTGTAAATTAACTTACCTGTCCTATCCGACAAAGACAATTCTATTGAGTGATCCGTTAGATTAGTGGGAAGGTTATCAATCCTTACGTCAACATCGACGACAGCAAAATTGTCTTCCAATTTATTCAATCTATATGTTGTTCCCCATTGTGACAAATGTACAATGGGGGCTTTAACCAGATATACATCACGATAGATACCAGAACCAGAATACCATCTGGAATCTGCAAAACGAGAATGGTCAACTCTTACAGCAATTATATTCTCGCCTTCTTTTAAATAATTGGAAATATCATATAAAAAAGAAACATAGCCATTAGGTCTTTTACCAACAAAGACACCATTAACATACACCTCGCTTCTGTTATATACACCTTCAAAGTAAATGAATGTAAGTGGACACTTCTTATCGGTCGAATATTGAAAATGTTTTCTATACCATGCGATACCAGCCGGCAGATATCCCGTGCAACTAGCATTGTCTTGAGACAATTTTCCCTCTATGGACCAGTCGTGTGGTAGGTTTAATTCCCTCCATCCTTTGTCTGGACAATCCACCATCTTGTAGTTTTCATTATCAGAGAGTGAGAAAAGCCAATTGTCGTTGAAAAGTTCAGATTTTCCAAATCCAGGGCCAATTGTCAAAGCAAAAGAATATAAAAAACTTGAAAGAGAAAAAATCAAAAACAAGAAAAATCTCATAATATAAAATTTTATTATATCAATAAATCTCCAGATTACAACTATAATATGCAAATATATTGTTTTTTTTTAATAAATTTGTAGGAAAATAAGAAAAATAGAGATATAATGTCAGAAAAGAGTAATCTTCATGAATCATTACGCATGTTGGTCAACACATACGGACATGAAATATACAAGAATGACAAACTGATAAATTATTTAAATGATTATTGTCAGTTTTATCCTCCTGCCTTGTATCACATTATGAAAACACTCATTTCTGACGGATACGCTTCCAAAATATTAGAAGCGGCCAATAATGCAAATTGGACATTATTAATCCAGCAGTATATTGGTAAAGTCCAAAAGTCGTATGGTTATCAGAGCATATACGTAAATTATTGTTTTCAAAGTCTTGCATTTGGCATAGGATTATACCCAACAATAAACCAGAGACTTCTTGACGAAGTAGAAGGTAAAAATCCTCGAATTCCAGAAAACCCACAAACCAGTCATACAAGTTCCCCAAACACGACTCAGGCAAATACTACACGCAACCAACAACAAATAAGGAACACAAACCAACAAATTCAACGACAAGGTTCGTCACAACAAGCCCCTACCCGACGACCGACCCCCTCCCCTACATGGATACCGAGTCCGCCATCATCAAAGCAACCAGGGAACATCAATATCCAGGTTGGACAACAAGCTCCTACGTCAAGCCAATCGCCCACCCCAATAAATAAAGGTTGTAATTCAGGCTGTTTTGACGACATGTCCAGCATATTTTCATTTATAATCTTTGTTCTTTGGTTATTAATACAATGTACATAGTTTTCAATGAAAAAGATATTAAAAATCATTAAAGAATGGACTTTGCCTTGTGCGATCATATTGGGTACATTACTATATTTACTCTTCTCAAATGTCAGCATCCTTTCAGGTATAGGTGATTATTTTGGCAAAATATTTGATTACATCTTTCCGTTTTGCGTTTTTCTCACTCTCTTCACTACATTTTCCAAAGTAGATTTCCATAAAATGCGTTTTAAGTCGTGGCATTTAAGTTTAATAGCATGCCAGTTATCACTGCTAACTATAGTAGTGTTATTGGTATTATCATTGGATTCGAACAGTAATGGCAAACTAATACTTGAGGCATTGCTAACTTGCATAATAGCTCCATGTGCAGTTGCAGCTCCGGTTGTGACATACAAACTTGGTGGCGACATAAACAGCATGACAGCCTACACCTTAATCTCCAGTCTTTTATGTTCAATTACCATACCGATAGTATTTCCATTATTGGAGCCGTCATCCAGCATCTCTTTCATTGGTTCGTCGCTCTTAATATTAAAAAAACTGTCAATTGTAATACTGCTACCTCTATTATTGGCTTGGATAGTGCGTCACTACATCAAGAGCCTCTATAAACTCATCGTTCGTCACCCAAACCTAAGTTATTATCTATGGGCCTTTACGTTGGCTATAACGACAGGCATAACAGTTAAAAACATAAGTCATTGCGAAAGTGGAATATCAACAGTAATCTTGATTGCAATTGTTTCATTTATAATATGCATTATTCATTTCATTCTTGGGAGGATTACCGGTAAAATATTTAAAGAGAAAATAAATTGTGGCCAAGGAATGTTTCAGAAGAACACGGGTATGGCAATATGGGTTTCCTACATTTACCTAAATCCCGTTGCATCTATAGGCGCCGGATTCTATGTGCTCTGGCAGAACATAATCAATTCGTGGGAAATCAACAATGCCACTCATAATAGGCATTAAATAAGGTTAGCGCTTTGAAAACACGTTAATTATCCTGCTAAATTCAATAATTATAATACTAAAAAAAGAAGAGGTTTTTACACCCCTTCTTTTTAATAAATATTTCATCAGCGAGATTACTTGTTAACTGGAGTAAGATACAACTGGCTGCTAATTGTATAACTCTGATTGCTTTTGTTGGTATATTTGCTGTCGAAAGTTAATACATTGCTTGAACTATCGAATTTAACTTTGGCTGTACCAGACGCATTGACAATAGGGTTGTCCATATTTTCCTTGTCGATGAATTCATATTTGAAAGTTCCTTTGCCAACATTCCAATTGGAAATTTTACCGGTATAAATTTTATTTGTGAAATAAATGGTAATTTCTCCACTAGTAGCAAAAACGATCTTCTTGAAAGCACCTATATTCTTAATGTCATTATAGTCAGACTCTGAAATATTGACATTATGATTAGTCAGATCATCTGCAATTGAAACCAAGTTATTGGTTTTAAATTCTTTACCGTAAGTCGTCGAACCTTTCACAGCAATAACAACCTTATCAACTGTCCATGCCCTACAAAGATAATCTGTGTTGTCACCAGCAGCAAGAGAACCTTGGGAAAGTGTTCCATCATAGTAAAACTCTTTTCCATTATAAACTATCTGCATAGTTTTACCTGTCAAGAATTTTACACGAATAATCTTATCTATAGTGTAAGATTTGTCAGTAGGGTTATACGTATATTTACCAGTAATGAACTTAAATGGGAACTTAGCAACCGCAACCTTACCTTCACCTTTAGCAGGTGCTTTACTAATATCACTACCAGAAATCATATCCGCAACTGCCGATATAGCTTCTTCAAAAGTAACAGCGTTACCTTTGCTACCAGTAGCAACCAAATCATCATGTACAACTCCCAGAACCTCGTCTTCACCAGAAACAGAGAGTTTTTCCATTGGAGGCACATCGTCAGGCTTATCAGCGTTAGGATCTTCAATAAAAGTCAACATTTTGCTTACGAAATTCGAAGCCTGGACAGATGGATTGTCTGCATCAAATATCGCAGCCTGAACGGCACCAGCAACAGCAGAAAGGCTTGAACCTTTTTTAGAACCACCATTTTCATCATCACTACAAGAAGTGAGAGTTGACAAAGAAAGAATAGTCAACGTGGTTAGAATAAAAATTTTTTTCATAATTAAATAAATCAATAAGTTAAAAATAAAACATTAACAGAATCAAATTAAGATAAATTAAAAGAGTTGGTAAACAAACCTCATTTCAAGTGTAGGTGAAACAGAAACTTTTGAAATTATATCAAGAGCTTTTTTCCCATCATCGTTGTCCACATCTGAGGCAGTAATTCTTTCCATTTCGCCTTTCACCGTATCATATCCGTAAACTTTAGGTTTACCCCAGAACTGTACTCCCAAATCAAAATTAAACTTGAACTTTTTATCTCTACTAATAGCCCTACCGAATCCAATTCCCAAATAAGGCCTGAAACTATTAACCTTTATATTGGCTCTAGTATTTCCGTCTTCGTCAAAACCGATTTGATAATCACCCAATTCGATAAAACAATCGGAATATTTTTCAAGTTTAGTAGTGTTATAGGCTTCAAATATTTCAGAATTGCCTACAAAAGCTCCAAGAGTAAACCTAAAAGAGCTAGACTTAAATGGATGGATATCAAACAACAACCTCCAGTCACTCTTTTTGAAATTAACTCTTGCGTCAACTTCTCCAGCTTCTTTAGAATCTTTGTCGTACACTTCATTACCATTAACATCATAATGAATTTTAGGGAAGAAGGAAAACCCGGTTCTCACATTAACATAATCAGTCAAAGGAGCTGCTACTTCAAATCCTATTCCATCCAACACACCTAACGAAACCCCTAATGACATATGATTGAAAATCATATTATCTTGAGCTTTAACCTTAACGGATGTTAAACAAAACAGGGATAGCGTAATAAAAACAATTTTTCTCATAATTATTAAATTTCGGAATGAATATTATAAAAAAAGTTTGTAAAACACCTTTTATTTATGCAAATATACAAAATTAGTAAATAACAAAACAATTTTTCTTGAAAAAAATAAAAATATTTTCACATGATATTCAAAATATTCAAAAGATAACAACATAATAAGAAAAAAAGGAAATATTTTATAAAAACAAATAAAAAAAGATGTAATTTTGCAAAAATATAATCAAACATTATCTATTAAAAATGTTGCTCAACATAATTTATTTTGTAATCGGCTTATTGTTAATTATAAAAGGTGCAGATTGGCTTACTGACAGTGCATCCAATATTGCACGACGTTTTAACGTGCCTTCCTTGGTTATAGGTATGACCATTGTTGCCTTTGGTACAAGTGCTCCAGAACTAGTTGTCAGTGTCGTTTCAAGTATTGACGGGAAGCCCGACATGGCAATTGGCAATGTAGTGGGAAGTAACCTTTTCAACACCTTGGCAATAGTGGGCATAACCGCATTGATATACCCAATATCTTGCAAAGAGTCAACACGATATATAGACCTACCAGTTTGTGTGTTTGCATCCGCATTATTATACTTTATGGTTTCAGACAGTTGTTTATGGGGAAGAAGCGATCAAATATCTCGTATCGACGGCGCCATCATGCTTATTATTTTCATAGCATATATGACTGTTCTTTTCAAAACACGGAAAAAAGATAAAAATGTTACCACCCCATCTGTCGCCATACCTCACAAAACTTGGGAAATAATTAAAGAAGACAAAAAGGAGATGTCCGTTGCCTTATCCGTTTTACTTTTTGCTATAGGTCTGTCATGTCTGATATTCGGAGGTAATTGGTTTGTCGATGGTGCATCCGGCATTGCTTCAGGTTTAGGAGTAAGTCAGTCAACTATAGCCCTAACTATTGTTGCCGCAGGCACATCATTCCCAGAGCTTTTTACTTCTATTATTGCCGCACGCAAGGGTGACACAGACATGGCTTTAGGCAACGTTATAGGGAGCAACGTATTCAACATTCTTTTGATACTCGGAATATCAGGATTAATCCAACCACTGGAATTAGGAACCGTGAAACACATTAATATCATTTTATTATTGGTTTCATCAGTTATGATGCTATTATTTGCATGTCTGGGAAAGAGTAAATTCTTTATAACCAGGATGGAAGGTTTGATTTTAACAATCATGGCAATTGCCTATTATACATATTTAGTGGTTTGCAATTAAATTTTTTTTCATGATTATGCTTCAAAAAAATTCAAAGATTTTCATCAGATTAGAGTGCGTAATTTCTTGTTAACTCATGGAATTGATAGAGAAGTGATTGCGACAGGAAAGCAAACCAATAAGAAATCACAATTAGCTGCGATTTTTATCAATTTCAATAGCCGCAGAGAATTAAAACTGTCAAAAATCAGGTGTTATATGCGGATTTTAGGATAACGAACATCGTGGGTACATTCCCTCTTTCAGATTAGTAAATCGGCAACGCAAATTAGAAAAATTGGAGTCCGAGATGCAAATTATACTAAACAAAATGTAGAAAAACATAAATTTTGTCTTTTATAAAAGATAAAATTATTATCTTTGCAGCAAAATTCATCTATAAAAGAAATGAAAGCAATCGTAAGACAATGTTATCTTGACAAGATAGCGAAGCATCTTGGTAAGGACACCATCATTATCATCGTCGGTCAACGTCGTGTTGGAAAGAGCTACACCCTACGCCTCTTCAGGGATAAGGTTGCAGAAGATACTCATGCAAACATTATCTTCATTGACAAGGAGAAACATGAGTTTGCCGACATTCAGACTGATCGGGACTTGAATGCCTATATTGATGAACGGCGAGACAAGACAAAGACCAACTACATCTTGATAGATGAAGTTCAGGATATAGAAGGTTTTGAAAACAGTATTCGCAGTTATTATGAGGAGCCTGATATTGAAATCATTGTAACAGGCTCAAACTCCAACATGCTCAGTGGTGATTTGGCCAACAAAATAGGTGGTCGCTACAAAGAAGTCTATGTTCAGGCACTAAGCTACGAGGAATTCATGGAGTTCCATGAGTTGCCCGATAGTGATGATACGTTGGCAAAGTATATTCAATTTGGTGGATTACCTGGTTTGAAAAAGATAGGGCTTGATGAACAGGATGCCAGGGAGTATCAGATGGATGTCTATAGCACCGTACTGCTGAAGGATGTTATCAAGCGGAATAATATCCGTAATGTAGCTTTTCTGGAAAACCTTGTACATTTCCTTGCTGACAATGCAGGGAAAATCATTTCTGCCAACAGCATAGCAAAGTATATGCGGTCGCAAGGGGAAAACACCACCTCCACTGCCATTATCAATTATGCCAAGTATCTGTGCGAATCATACATGATTCACAAAGTAAACAGGTATGACATTCACGGGCGGAAAATATTTGAGAGCAATGATAAATTCTATTTTGAAGACAATGGTATTCGTAATGCTCTTGTAGGCGGTTCGCGTGAGAGAGACATTGAGAAGGTGATAGAGAACATCATCTATAATCACCTTGTCCGTCTGGGCTATGAAGTGATGGTAGGACAACTTCAGGCTGGCGAAATTGATTTTGTCTGCACAAAGCCAAAAGGCGAAAGGATATATGTACAGGCTTCTTATATCATAGCCGACAATAACACGTATGAGCGTGAGTTTGGCAACCTTCGTGCCGTCAAGGACAACTATCCCAAATATGTCATCTCTATGACACCGTTGGTTACCAAATCTGATGACAATGGCATAACCCATCTTCATCTCAGAAGGTTCTTAACAGATGGGTTGGAGAAGTGACATATAGCCATTCCATTCACAAATCACCGTTTATTCCGCTATGGAGTTCGTCAAACGGGCGATTATAGTGGAATAGGCGTGATTCTATACCGAATTTAACAAATGGGGTCTGCTGGCTACAAGCACGCAAGGTCACTGCTTGTTTTAAAAAAACACGTAAAGGTCAACAACCAAAGAAAAAGTACCTACAAAAACTTTGTAAGTGATTGATTTTCAGTGTGGGCCAGTCAGAAGTTTATCCACTCATACCTTATTGACCATAATCTATTGATTATCAGAGTTCTGCTAAATACTATTTTTTCTACCTCCAGAAATCGGTAGCACAAATCTTGCACACAAATCGCCTTGATTCTCAGAAATTAAGCACCCTGTTTATCCGAAAAGTGCCTATTTTATGTGATTTGTTCATCGACATTTCCGCTTGCATCGCTTTGCATTCGAAAAGTTACTAAAAATAATTTAGGAACCGTGAACTATGATAAATATTTTTGCAGTTATTTTCTGATCTCTTTTCTAAAACACTTATCAAATCTCACTAATGTTTTTTGATTGAACTAGATGCTTCATATTATTATATAATGAATAATTATCAGACATTTTCTCTAGCTTGTCCCACGATTTGAGACAACTTTATATTATTTTTGCATAAAAAACTTTGTAATCTGCATTACTCTTTTTGATGGAGTCAAATTGAATTTTGAGAAGAATTATCCACGAAGACCTACAATTATTTTCAAATTCACCATCTTCAAAACAAAAAAAACGTAAATTTGCATTACATTATAATAATTTGAAGTTTAGGCAAATCCTCTCTATAAATTCACATAAACAGTTTTTATTGGCTTATGCCACTTTCTGAGGCAATATGGCATCCAATTTACACACATTTTTCATTCACAAACACGAGACACAATGAAGAAAATAAGTAAAATTCAGTGGAACAATTACAAGAATAGTGTTTCCGGCAAGAAGGCTATTGCTGATTTTGGTAAATTGATGGATCCCAATGCCACAATAGAAGAATTCTACGAACTGGCCTGCAATTACAATCCGGAGTTTTTCAAGAACAGAAGTATAAAGGAAAAACAAGAAGAGATTGGTGTATTGAATTTTTACGATTCATTTGTATACTCAATCAGGCTCTCGATTGAAAAAGAAATGAATGGAGACGAAATCGATTACGGTCCACTCTATCAATTTATATCTACTATCTTAATCTCAGAAGATGCCGAATCGAAATTCGATGATATTCCTCAATCTTCATTCAAGAATTATTTGGGCGCAAATATATTCTTCACCTTAATTTTGTCCGCCTATTTCCCAAAATATTATATTCCTAATTTCTTCCCAATGCAGTTTGTATATCTGAAGAAAGTAGCATATAAATATGAAATGGAATTATCTCCTATCCCGGCAAGGGCAGATTATAAGGGGCGCTGGATGTATTATGATGCCGTATGTAAGATGCTTAATGAATTTGCGGTTGAAAACGACATTCAAGATCTGAGTGAACTATGTGCATTCATATACGACTATGAGTTTTCTTTGATAAAAGAAGAGATGGAAGAAGAGCATAGCAAGCCTATGCCAGCTGTGCCAGAACAGGCATGGATTCTAGTGGGAAACTATGGTGAAGGTGAAAAGACTATGAAAGAAGGATTCTGGCAGGCAAACGAGCTGACATGTAAGGGCGACATCATGCTTTTCTATGAGAAATCTCCTGTAAAGAAGTTGAATGCCGTTTGGACAGCTCTTGATGATGGTGTGAAAGACCCATTCTTCCATTATTACTCACACACATATATCACCTATGCTAAATGGGGTAATGCCCGTGTTCTTGTAATTTGTGATAAGAATCAGATTAGAGTATATGAACGTAATAAGAAGAATCAATTTGTTCCATATGACACACCGACTGCTCGCTTCCGTTGGGAAGAATTGCAGGTGTTAGAGAAACGTAACGAACTGAAACGCTTACGAGGAAAAAGATAAAAATGAGATATGGCAAAGGATTTAACGACATCTGCCATTGACAGGCAGAATATATTGAACAATACAGTTGCATTACCCAAGATTCAAGAGCAATTGGGCATTGTGGCTCTTGAATATGAAGGTACATTATATGTGACAAAACAAATGGCGGCCGACTTTTATGGAGTAGACAAAAGAACGATTGAAAATTGTTTGGCTGCCCACGAAGAAGAGCTTAGGCATAACGGATATCGTATATGGAAGGGTAAAGAACTGAATGACTTTAAGTTACATTTTGCTCACGAAAAAGATTTCGGGAGCAAAATAACGCAGTTAGGACTCTTTGATTTCCGTGCATTTCTCAACCTTGGTATGTTATTAACTACGAGCGAGAAAGCAAAATGGGTGCGTACACGTATCCTCGACATTGTGATTGCCACCATAAACGAGAAGACTGGCGGCGGAACGAAATATATAAATCGGAGAGACCGAGAATATCTTCCTGCTGCCATTCAAGAAGAAAACTACCACAAGAATCTCACAGATGCCGTGAAGAATTATGTAGATGGACACAAGACATACAAATATGCCCAGGTAATGGATTTAATATACAAAGCCGTTTTCTGCGAAAAAGCCAAAGAATACCGCAAGCTGCTTGACCTTAGTCAGAAAGACAATGTCCGACGTACGCTTTACGCAGAAGTGCTGAAAGTGGTCTCCTCCTTTGAGAATGGTGTAGCGTATGAAATCACTCGACAGGCGAAAGAACAAGGTCCTCTTACAATTGCTGAAGTTTCCGAAATTTGCAGACAATTGGCAGAACATCCTCTACAAGCACCACACATCTATGATGCACGTCAGAAGATGGCATCCCGCGACTTAGCTTTCCGCGATGTTTTCCATGGTAATATAGCTGAATATTTGAAAGCGGTGACACCAGAAGAGTTTGACCGATTCATAGGAAGCAAATCTCTTGATTTCGACCAAATCATGGCTTTGCCGGAAAATCAAGAAGTGTTGAAGATATTAAAGCAAGCGGAAGATGAGTGAAATAAAATATATCACATGGGAAGAAATGCTCCACGTATATGAAAAGACTGTGGATCAAAGCGGCGGTGGCTTTGCTGGAATACGTGATAAGGAACGTCTTGAATCTGTGCTTGAGTTCATACAAAACGACCTCTATTATCCAACCTTTGAAGACAAACTCACATTTCTTGTATCTCGTATATGCACTGGTCATTTATTTGATGATGGTAACAAACGTATGTCGCTCACAATGGGAGTGTTTTTTCTACACAAGAACGACCGTTTCTGGGCTGCCACGACTTTTATGACAAGTATGGCGGCTATCATCATGCATGTTGCCGCCGGAAATATTGATGAGGAATTGCTTGCTCGAATCATACCGCCGGTTATTAAAGGTGAAGATTTTGATGAGGAACTGAAAATTGACATTGCAAATGCCATGGCAAAGGGGGAATTATTCTGTGAATAAGTCTGTTTTAATCCAAATTGGGAATATTGTTCTTTTGTTGAGTTGCCAATACCGTAAAATATACTTTCTGCGTTAACACTGATAACTATAAATCCGTAATTGGCACTATGCCTTTTTACTATACAATACAATTCCCTGTATAATAAGCTTTCACCACACAATGAAGAGGCAATGTGAGGTGTTGTATTTAACATTTGTTAATATATTCCGCTCTGATATTTCTGAGAATCATCAAAGAGCGTGCAGGGCGGTCGCCAAAATGAACGCTGGTTGGTTTAAAGGTTTAAATCTAAGTTTCACGGGGAATGTCCCGTCTGTTTTTTTCTTCTTTTGTCGATATAAATACTTATCTTCATAATTATTATGATTTATGGGTTAATGAATAATTTGCACAGAATTTGCACAGTTTGGTATCTAAATATACCCTTTTATAACCATATTTATGTACGATATGAGAACAAATAGTGTTCATAATTTCCTATTAAAAACAACAAAACCAAGCAGTTTTTTTTCATCTAACTACTTGGTTTTCAGTACTTGTGAACCGGTTGGGATTTGCTTTTCACATCCCTAGCCCTGCCACGGGCAATCTAACAAAATAAAGGGTGAACATCCATTTATGAAAGCAAGCTTTCCAAATTTACGTTCACCCTTCATTTTGTGAACCGGTTGGGATTCGAACCCAAGACCCACAGCTTAGAAGGCTAAAATCATAGAAGTTAAATGGTTGATTTTATGCTGTTTATATGGATTTATTTTTCAGTTGCACAGAATTTGCACATTTATTTAATTGTTACTAATTTTTATAATTTTATTTAAAGCGTCGATTTGTTTTTTTTGGCAGTCTATTTCTTCCCTGGCTTTTTCAAAAGCCTCTTTGTAAAACTCGAGTTCGCTTTCGCGACTGTCTTGTTTGCCGGTAACAATGTAGTTAACATCATAATCGGGGAATTTATTCTTGATCATGGCAATCTTGTCGGAGCCCATCACCCCACCCGTCCCAAGATAGCCACGTGACAATCCACACATTTTCTCTGCGTTGAAAATAGAAATGCCCTTTTTCTGCAAAAAATCTATTGTTCGTGTCTTTGGAGTGTTTTTAGCCATAAATATCATTAATTAGAATCTCCTGAATGTACCCACGACCGTAAATATACGCAATATACTACTGACAGCAATCTCCTCTGGGTCATATTCCTTATTGACAGGTACGAGCAGGATATGCTCGCTATCTGAGCCTTTGCGAACGATTTTCACCGTACGCATATTGTTATTAAGCACAAGTGCGTACACTTCCCCTTTGGGCAGATAAGTTCTCCAATCATGTATTTGCTTAAGCGCAATAATATCTCCATGCCCTATCATAGGTTCCATTGAATGTCCGGTAAGGTTACACCAGAAAACATCATTGTCATTAAACTGCGGAAGATTAATATAGCCAGATGGATTTATTGTTTGGTCGTTGAACGACTCTATTATACCTCCCATAAAATCTACATCATAATAAGGATTTCCCCCATCATTTACATTCTCGTTCGGGATTATTCCCGTTTTATTATAATTCTCAGTATTCAAGAAAGATTCTATAAACACATATTTTGTTTTTGGTATAACCTTTCCTTTTTTCCAGTTATACAGAGTTTTTTCATCGACACCAAGAATTGTTGCCAGCTCTTTTTTTGTCATACGGAGATTTTGTCTTTTTTCCTCTATATCTTCCCATTTAATGTCTTTCATAATCATACCATCTATTTTAAGGTTTTGTTAAAGTATGTTAATATATGGAATATTCCCTAATTTGATTTTGTTATTTCGGGAATATTCCATATATTTGCATTGATGTTAATGAATGTTTAATTATTAAGGTATATAAAAAAGGCTGTCTGACTTATGCCAAACTACTCATAATCATACCAATGCAAAGATAGGCAGTCTTTTTTTAATATCCAAATAAATAAGGATAAATATTAATGAATCATGAAAGAAAAAGTTGAAAAAGCAGTTACAAGGGCATATTTGCAATCTATGAATAAGGGTCAGATTGAAAACTTCCCGATGACAGATCGCAAAATGGTAGATACGGCGAGATCTACCGCAAGTCAACTGAAGAGGCTGTCGGATTCGGTTTTTGAAGTAAAAGCGGATTACGAAAACCACATAATTACCATAAGAAGAGAATCATGACAACGCTAAATAAAAATATAAAAGTAAAAGTCCGTGAGGTAGAAAGGCTGTGGTTTACCCGCGGGGAGGCGGCAAAATACCTCGGTGTTAGCCAATCGTACATTAAAAAGCTTAACCTTGTCGGCGAGCTTCCCTATGCAAAATTTGGAGGTCTTGTTTTTGTAAGGAAAAGTGATATAGACAAAAAAATTGAAGGAGGGATGATATGGAAATAGACAATATGCTTAAGACTATCTCAATAAAGACAATAGATGCTCTCGGCAAAATACCGAACATAAGGGTTAACTCGATGGAGATCCATAGGCTAATCCCGTCAAAAATGAACAATACAACTGAAAAAGAAATATGTATAACGATTAAATACAAAGAAGATGTTACGAATAATTAAGAGAATAATAACAGGTGCTCTTTTTATCCTCGCCATCATGTTGCTTTGCGGAGAGTCTGCTGACGGAATGTTTGAGACCACCTTGATTATTAAAACGTGTGGAATCGTGCTCCTCATTCTCGTGCCGTTTTTGTGGAACCGGTTTGCGATGTCCAGGGATGAGGGAATCCGCCATTATTTGGAAGATTAATGCTTGGTTTTTATGGCTTCGCCGTCGAGAGACGTCGGGGTCAGCTGGGGGAGAAAGCAGTCATAGGAGGCGCAAGACGGCGCAGTGGGTTCGACTCCCACCTCTCCCACAAAAGGTTTTCTCATAGTTTAAACCGAAGCGTCGGTCATATTATTAGCTTAAGGTGTAAATTAATACCACCGTTCCGTGAGGATAGGTGGAGACGGCAGGGGAAAGCCATGCAAGCAGTTGTCTAACCGCTGGAGCGACATGGCGGAGGTTGAAATTAAAGCCTCGGAATTCCTGGATATAACGTAAGAATGAGCGCAGTTCGATTCTGCACCTTGCCACTCTGATGTTATCAGTTCTGACGAAACATGCTGTTAGGTCGGCATGGTATAGCGGACCTCCACCCTATCAAGGCTTTACATAGGAGGAAAGCAGGGCAACGGGCTACAGGCAGTAACCACCCGGACAATAAGCTTGCACTTGAAAGGAAGGAACCTTTAGTGTGAGGGAGGATGAAAGAAAAGATAACGAAGAAAACGAACACAAAATATAAAAGGACGTGCCTTTATTATCAGCACGTCCTTTCCTCTTTTATTTATACTATGAATATAAACAAGCTGATGATGAGACGGAAGCAACTTGCTGAGGTTTCCAAATATGCCTGGCCCTGGTTAAGGGCTGTTGGTGATAAGGTGAAAGAAAAAGGTCTGTTTCCCCTCACCCTTGCCGATATGTATCAGAATAACGAGGACAGAGAGGTTGCTGTTTTTTTAGACCTTCTTATTCCGTGGTCTGCTACTCGAACGCAGTATGTTATCGAACTTAGGAACATCATAGGTTCCACACCCTCGGAAATGATTAGAAGAAGGTTATTTGCCAGCATATTCAGCCCAGAGGATAACACAAAAATACTAAACAATCCATTTCTTACACATTCGGTTATCAGTCAAATTATGGATTGGATATGGGACAAGAAGTATCGTCAGCTTAAGAGTATGGAATATGTGGCGACAAGAGAATATCAAGGTGATATTGGACTATCAGAAAGCGTTAAGGCATTTCTTCCCATTCAATGTGATACAGGGTCGAGATTGGCGTTTCTTATCGCCAAAATGTCTTTAGCGGATGGTTTTGGTATAGGTGTTTGGGATAAGATTAGTCCTGAGTATTTACCTCTGCCTTTAACAAAGGATATCGTTCTCTTGTTAAGAAAATTTTACAAGCTTGAGTCTTTCACAAAATCAAACGTCGGTGAGATATTACAATATATGGGCTGGGAAAGACCTATAGAATTTATCTACACCTCATGGGGTATAGAAAGGATGAGGCATACCATGGCTGATGATTTAATAACATTCTTGAACACGTTCGAAAAACATCTTAAGATAGATAAGATGCTGAGATATTGCTCCGGTACTGATTATTACGACTGTAAACTCAAGAATGAAATACCAAATATAATTATTTAGATTATGGAAGATTACAAAAGAGAGATTCTCAACACGAGAAAGGGTTGCCTGGGCAGTAGTGACGGCAAGTTGGTTGCCCAAGTGGCATTAATGGGGTGTGTTCCTAAAACGGCACATAAAAGGCTTGCGGTTGTAAAAGGCTTGAGAGATGCTGACGATGGTTTTAAGTCGTCCGCCATGAAGTTTGGCGACCGTATAGAAATGGAGATTTTCAACTTGTTGTCCGATGGTAATCCTGAGGCACAAAGCAATCCCCTCTGGCTCAGTAAGCGTTATTCGAGGAAGAATGTAAAGCTAATCTCCCACCCAGATATAGTCATAGAGGACAAGGAACATAAAATACTGAGAGTTTACGAGGTTAAAGCCACCAAGGATGATGTCAAGACAACAAGGGGGAAATACCGTGAGCAGCTGTTCATTCACTCCGCTCTCGCCAAAGAATATGCACCTAAAGGCTGGAAGGTAAAAGTTTTTTTGGTTCACTATTCTACAGAAGGTCTTGATTTGGATTGTGAAATAGCATTTGATCCAGACAGGCTAACAGTAACGCCTGTAAAAATAGGCTCACTTTTTGATTTATCCACCTCCATGAATATAATAGACACCTTTTTGGAGGGGTTTACGGAATATTATGAAGATGATGAGGTTGATGTCAAATACCTCCCTGATAACGTCCGAGTGAAATTTGATTTTATTGTAAACACACTGCTTGAGATAAAAGAAAGAGAAGATACAGTAAATGATTTTAAAACAAAATTATATGATTTCTTGTTAAAGAAAGACATAAAGTCTATAAAAAGTGATTTTTTTACTATTACAAGAGTAGATTCCTCGGAGAGTATCAAACCGGATTATAAAGCATTCTGGGATGATTACACACACAAGCATCCAAAGACAGGAAAGAAGATGCTTAAGGAATATGGAAAAACTCAAAAGAAAAAGGGATATGCGTTAATTAAATTAAAATAAAAGAATTATGGCAAACAAAGGACTACAAACATTCAATCGTGCTATCACAAACCCAAGCACGCAAAAGTATCTCCAAGACGTATTAGGAGAGCGCAAGGGCTCTTTTGTGAACAACCTAACAGCGCTTGTGGCTAACAACACAAACTTGCAGGAATGCGAACCTTACACATTGATGTTCGCGGCCATGAAATCAACTGCACTAAATCTTCCGCTGGACAATTCCTTGGGAATGGCTTACGTGCTGCCATACAAAGACAACAAACGCGGTGTGACGGTCGCTCAATTCCAGTTGGGATATAAAGGCATACATCAACTTGCACTACGAACAGGTCAATTCAAGGTAATCAACTCAACAGATGTCCGTGAGGCAGAAATTAAATCACGCAATCGGTTGACTGGCGAAATACAATTCCAATTCATAGAGAATGAAACGGAACGTGAACAAAAACCCATTGTTGGGTTCGTGAGTTATTTCAGGTTATCAAATGGGTTTGAATCCACATTCTACATGACCAAAGATGAAATTGAGAAACACGCACTCCGCTATTCGCAAACCTACAAGTCAACGAACCAATATGTGAAGGCAAATTCTAAATGGAGTACAGATTTTGAGCAAATGGCGCTAAAAACTGTAACGAAACTGAACCTTTCAAAGAACGCACCCCTGAGTGTTGAACTTGCAGATGCCATCAACGCTGACCAAAGCGTGATGATAAAGTCTGAAAACGATTATGAGTATATTGACAACGAAGAAAACGTTGATTTAGAGAGGGCACAAGCGGTGGCGGAGAAATTCGCAGACTTTGAAATAATGTCAGACAACGTCTCTAACGAACAAAAAAAATAAAAACGAGTATTTGTGTATCTTTTGGATTAAAAGTCCGCACAGAGCTTGTTGGGTGTCAAATTTCAATATTTTACCATTATTATTAGTATTGAATATGAATAAAGTGATTTTAATAGGGAATATAGGTCGTGACCCGGAAGTAAAAAACATCCAATCGGGTTTATTGGTTAATTTGTCTATTGCCACCAGTGAGCGTGGCTATCAGAAGCAAGACGGGACAAAAGTTGAGCCTCGCATAGAATGGCATAGGGTTGTTTTGTTCGGAGGTAACGCCAAGTATGGTTCATATCTTCACAAAGGAGACAAGGTTCTTATTGAGGGTAAGTTAAGATACCGTCAATATCAAGACGGCTCTGAGACAAAATACATGACTGAAATAGTATGTGACAATATTGAAGGGTTGTCTCCAAAGAGCCATTCAAGCGACAGGACATTTGACGCTCCGTCTCAGTATGGTGTCAGGCAACAAGCTAATGATTCGGTTGCAACAAATCAGTCGGTTACAACAAGTCAGGAAGAAGATATTCCATTCTAATTTACTATGGAGCGACCATATATATATAAAGCCGAAGGGAGAGTCTCAAAAATCTACGAACGAGACGATTGGGTATCTCCCGAAGGCACTGTCTTTCCTCGCCGAGATTTCGACATCACACAAATACATCAAAGTATTTATGGAAAAACGACAAAGGAAATCAAGATCCGTTTTAATGCATTCGGAAAGAGTAAGGTTGATATGGCGGAATCATTATCGTTGGGTGAGTGGGTTGAGGTTTTGTTCTATATAATTGGTTATAATTGGAACCGTCTTGACACCCAATTCAAGGATGAGTGGACATACAACAATCTTTTTGTTTACGAAATTCACAAGCAATCGGATTATGCTTTTGATATAGAGGAATGGCGTCGTCAGCAAGCAGAATTAAATAAGGAGAACTAAACTATGAAATGTGTAAGAGTAGAGAAAAACAGAGATTACACTGTTATATCCAACGTATTTTTACGTGATAATAGACTATCCCTGAAAGCCAAGGGTATGTTGTCAATGCTAATGTCCTTAGACAAGGATTGGGATTTTACGATAAAAGGATTCATACAGTTGACGAAAGAAGGTGAAAGCTCGGTATATAACACAATAAGAGAATTGAAAGAATTAGGCTATTGCGTGGAAAAGAAGAAAAGGGGTGATAATCAATGTTTTATGGGTAGCGAGTATGTTTTTTACGAAAGTCCTTTTTCGCAAGTAACTGATAATCAACCGCGTCGTGAAAATCCAGACGTGGAAAATCCAGACGTGGAAAATCCAGACGTGGAAAATCAAGGACAATTAAATACTAATAATAATAAAATACTAAATAAAAGAAATAAAGAAAATATAAAAAGAAAGGAAACTGACACTTATTTTGAAACGTGTTGGGAAGCATATCATAGGAAGGGTAGCAAGAAACAAGCGCGTTATCAATGGGAGAAATTGACGAATGAAGAAAAGCAGTCCGTCATGCCACACATCAAGGCTTATGTGTCGTCAAGGGAAATTACTTTCCAAAAAGATTTTGAACGTTATCTACGTGATAGGATATTCGAAGATGTCATATATAGCAAGAGCGGTCAAATGGTGTTTGACCCACAAAAGGGGGATAGTAATGCCTATATGCCACAACAAAGTCCTACGCTGAAATGGAATGACTATTACAAGTGCTATATGTACATTGGTTTTTGGGATGGTCATATAGCAGACGGCTATTCAGACGATGAAAGACCTGACGGGGCAAGTGTCACATTGAACAATGGACGTGGCACGATTGTATGGAATAAAGGACAAAAGCAATGGATAAAGGAATAATATTGAGTTGTGCTTAAATCTTTATTTTGAAATGAACATTAAGGAAACACATAAATGGTGGTCTATATTCGTAGGCGAAGGCAATATAACCGAAATCCGCATATTGGGCAGATTCCAATATAGCGGTTATTTCAAATCGGCAGATTCATTGCTTAACGCTATACAGCCATACTTGCAAATGGATGACGAGCAATGTTATTTCACATTGAACACAATCAACGAGGCTTGTTATGGCAGGCAACAATGTGAGAAGTTCGTAAAATCACCAAAAGCAACGACAACTGACAACGACATCACAAGACGGAAATGGTTGTTGTTGGATTTTGACCCCAAACGTGCGGCGGGCGTAAATGCAAGCGAGGCGGAGTTTGAACTTGCCCACAGGAAAGCTCAAGAGGTATTTGCTTATTTACGAAAGCAAGGATTTGCAGACCCTGTAATATGCATCAGCGGCAATGGATGGCATCTTCTATATCGTATAGACTTGCCGAACACATCAGATATAACGGCAACCGTCAAGGATTTCTTGAAATCGTTAAGCATGATGTTCAGTGACGATAAGGTTGACATAGACGAAAAGGTGTTCAATGCGGGGCGTATATGCAAGTTGTATGGCACAACTGCGAAGAAAGGCGCAAACCTGCCCGATAGACCTTGGAGGGAATCAAAGTTTGTATATATTCCAAAAGAAATATCGAATGTTCCTTTGGAAAAAATACAACAAGTCGCAAACTTATTGCCTAAAGAAGAGCCAAAACAAACTACTTATCATGGCGGATATAATGAAAGATTTGACCTACAAGATTTTCTCAACAGACATTCTATAAATTACAAGCAAGTCCAGTCAAGCGATGGAACAAGGTATATAATAGACCATTGTTTATTTGATGAGAACCACAAAGGTAAGGATGCGGTATTGTTTCAATACAATACGGGTGCAGTTGCTTATAAGTGCCTCCATAATTCATGCTCGTCAAAGACTTGGCGTGACGTGCGATTGTTGTTTGAACCTAACGCTTATGACCACGAAAATCAACCACGTCAGCCACAATACCGCCAATATGTACCGCAAGTTCCACAAAAGCCGAAATATGAGATAAAGGAAGAGATACCCGAACTTGGGGACAAGTGGCTTACATCACTTAAGATAAAAAGATTGGACTTAACCAACATCGAAAAAGTAAAAACAGGTTTTACTGAACTTGACAAAGGTATTTTAGGTCTTAACATGAAAGAATTGACAGTTTTAAGTGGCTCTAATTCATCGGGTAAAAGTGCATGGTTGAACAATCTGCTCCTAAATATAATTCAACAAGGATATAAGACTGCTCTATGGTCTGGTGAGTTACCTTCGGAAGTCCTGAAATCGTGGATAAATATGGTTGCTGCTGGTAGGCGAAATATAAAGCCTTCCCAATACGCCAATGGCAAATATTATATCCCTCAGTATATAGAAGAAAAAATAGACATGTGGTATTATGGCAAGTATTATATCTATAATAACGAATATGGTACAAAATGGGCACAGATATTCAATGATATGGATATTCTTTTAGGTCAGGGGGTAAAAGTATTTATTCTTGACAACCTTATGGCTTTGGATATTGACATAAATGGAGACAAAAATGCGAGTCAGAGTAAGTTGGTTTTACAAATCAAGAATTATGCAGAGCAAAATAAGGTGCATATAATCCTTGTGGCCCATCCACGCAAGACCACTTCTTTTTTGAGAAAATATGATATAAGTGGTACTGGCGACCTTACCCACGCCGCCGACAACTGTTTTATTATGCATAGAGTAAATAACGATTTCCTTAAAACCGGCGCAGAGTATCTCGGTCATGCTGAGATACAGAGATATCAAGGATATGGGAATGTGTTGGAGGTGTGTAAGAATCGTATGTGGGGTGTACAGGATTATTTTGTTGGTATGCACTATGAGATTGAGAGCAGACGGTTTAAGAACACGATTGATGAGGATATACACTACGGTTGGGAGGATGGCCTGGATAATAATTTGTGTGTGAATCCCGCCTCAACTCTTGTTCAATCATCGGCGTCTCAATATAATGATAACGCATTGCCATGGGAGATAGATGATAATGAAGAACCACCATTTTAAATATTATTATGAAGATAAATTACAGAGACTTTGCTAACGAAAAGGACTATGACGAGAATAAAGAGAAACGTACAAAGAGACCGCACCACAAGAAGCGTGGGAGAGATAATTATGAGTGAGAGAACTATTCTCGGCGACGTGAGATATATAACAAGAAAAAACTTAGGAGACAAAAATGACAAGCGATATATACATCTGCTCAGTGTCGGACGGGAAGAAAACATGCCTGATGTTAAAAGTTACCTCTGATGACAATCATATTTGCCTGGAGAGGGAAGTTTTTGAGGGAATAATAAAGATAAGAAACGGTGAGATTCGTCTTGATGGATTAATGGATGCGGACCAGTCGGATTTATATGGGCTTATATGGAGCTTGACAAAATTAAAATCAGACAAACCGGTGTTGGTGCATACATGTAATTATTTGCTGTATCTGATGAATAAACGCGGTCGGTCTCCCTCAGAGTATAAACTTCTTTTTGATATTCACAAGAAAGTAAAAGGAAACAGAGAAGTGAATATAGAGTTAACCTCAATCTCAACAGATAAAACGTTGAGAATGCTTTGCGAAGAAGCTATTGAAAGTGTTTACGGCAAAGGAATTTTATCAAACAAAAAATATGGAAAGGGGTGAGATATGGGATATGAGACACAAATGAATGAATGGATTGAGAAGCATCCGGGAGCCACATTAACCGAAGCGTATCGTGCCGGTTATTATCAATGTACTGACAACTGGTGCAGGCAGTAAAGGTTTACCGTGAAGAAGATTGAGACGGGCAAAAAACTCTCTTATGATGAAATAAAGAGAATATACGAGAAATACAGATAATTAGAAAATAAAAATAGGTTAGAATTATGATAAACGGATTTAACGAGCAGACCAGTCCTCTTACGGACTATGAACAGATGACGTTGCTTCCATTGATTGTGAAAGGTTTGCAATCAAAAGTGGGAAGACGTTCCTCCATCACGAACAAACAAATGTGTACCGCAATGCAACGACGAGGTTATGATCTTAACGAAGCGAGATTAAGGAAGGTGATAAATCATATCCGGACAAAAGGGATTATTCCATGTTTGATTGCTACTTCAAGTGGCTATTATATTGCCACTGAACAAAAAGAGATGGAGGATTATATAGAATCGCTTGAGAATCGCGAAACGGCGATCAGGGAAGTGAGGGAGGCTATGAAAAGTCAATATTCTACAATGTTTCAGAAAAATGAACAGTTGGTATTTGATTTTTAGATTATGGAGATGGGCTTGAATTACGAAAAA
>FLNY01004656.1_pt1 | contig 58406 bp, 53 predicted proteins | sample 1140381 | NCBI WGS metagenome assembly FLNY01 (sample SAMEA3878172, study PRJEB12797) | bioreactor metagenome | biome: Moose rumen | place: Sweden | collected 2011-10
CATCCTGTTCGACAGGAAGGAAGAGGTCCGGACCGTGCTTCTTTCCGACTTCTTTGCCGACGAGGACGGCGAGGACCTCAAGTATGCCATAACCCAGTCCGAGTCCAATGTTGCGGCCCTTTCCTGCTCGGGCTCGACTCTCGAGGTCCGGGCAAGCGAATTCGGCTTTACGGATGTGAACGTGGTTGGTACCGACGCGCGCGGCTACAAGGTGGAGTCCGATTTCAGGATTCTGGTCCGTGACCCGGCTTATCCGTACGATGTTTTCCCCAATCCGGTAAGCACCACTCTGTACGTCCGCCCGGTCGAGAGCGGTACGCTCGAATACGTCCTTAGCGGCAAGGCAGGGGCAGTGGTTATGAGCGGCAGCTCGGAGGCCTCCCTGTTCGAGCCTCTGGAGCTTGACGTCAGCGGCCTGCCTTCCGGGACATATGCCCTGCGGCTCAAGGGCTGCGGGCTCGATACATCCGCAACGGTAGTTAAGATTTAGCCCTCCATGAAAAGACTTTTGACTGTACTACTGTTTTCCGTCATTGCCGTGCAGGCTTTCGGCCAGGCTGTTCCTGCCCTGCTCGTGCCGGCAGATTCCCGTCAGCTTGCGATGGGCGGCGTCACTTCCCGCAACTATTCCGGCACCGGCTTCGCCGCGCTCGGCGCAGGCATCTGGGCTCCCCGGTCCGCATCTTCCACGGTGCTTGCTCTCGATGGTTATATGATTGTGGATGAGAAACTTGTCCTTGGCCTGGAGGGGCGCGATTTCATCGACCGTCCATACAACGTCTCCGACAAAATGGGCGGCGTCACCGGCACTTTCAAGCCCTACGACCTCTTCCTGTCGCTGTATGGGGCGTACCGCATCAGTGGCGCCCTCGGCGCCGGCCTGAAGCTGACGAGCGTCACCTCCGACATTTCTCCCAAGGCCAAGGGCAGCGCCTTCTGCGGCGATGTGTGGGTGCGGTACGGTGGCTCCGGCTGGTCCGCCTCGGTCGAGGGCCGCAACCTGGGCGGAAAAATCAATTACGGCGGCGGCGACTATGCCCTCCCCGCCCTTGCGGCCGTGTGCGGCGACTGGTCTCCGCTCCATGGCCTTACCCTCGCTGCCGAGGCGGATTATCTCTTCAGCGGTGCTTTCATGGCAGGAGCGGGAGCCGAATACTGCTTTGCAGACATCGCATACGCCCGCGCCGGCTTCCATTATGGCGATGCGTCCGGGGCGCTTCCCACCTTCGCCTCCCTGGGCCTCGGCGCCCGCTACGCCGGAGCCTTCCTGGACGCCGGCGTCCTGCTTCTCTCCCAGACCCTCGGCACCAGCTTCCTCGTCACCCTCGGCTACGGCTTCTGACGCTCCGGCGGGCGATTGGACCATCGGCACACACCAGCTTCCTTGTCACCCTCGGCTACGGCTTCTGAGGTCCTGGCAGGCGGTTGGACCATCGGCACTGCTCCTACCCCTACAAACGCATGTAGGGGTAAGAGCAAAAACGGGCAAAACTGACGCTACCCCTACAGACGCGTGCAGGGGTAGGCGCACCGGGGATGCACCCGGTCCGGCTTCTGAGGTCCCGGCGGGCGGTTACAGGGTGTCCTGCCTGATGGATTCGATGTAGGTGTCGATGCGGGAGAGCTCGCGGGGGATGCGGATGTGCTGGGGGCAGTGGGGGGCGCAGCGGCCGCAGTTGATGCAGTGGTCGGCCTGGCGGACGGATTCCACGGCCGAGTCGTAGGCGGCAAGATAGCGCCTGCGGGCCTTGGCGTAGCCCTTCTGCTCGACGCTCTTGACGTAGGTGCCTTCGATGACGCTCTTGTCGTAGAAGCGGAAGATGCCGGGAATGTTGATGCCGTAGGGGCAGGGCATGCAGTACTGGCAGCCCGTGCAGCCCGTGAGAGGGAAGTTGGCCTGCTCGTCGGCGATTTCTTCCAGAAGGTCGAACTCGCTCTGCACCAGCGGCTTGAAGTGGCAGTAGGTGTCGAGGTTGTCGTCCAGATGGTCCATGTAGGTCATGCCGCTCAGGGTGACCATCACGTTGGGGAAGCTTCCGCAGAAGCGGAAAGCCCACGACGAGATGCTGCGGTCGGGCTCGAGGGCCTTGAGCTTTGCAGTCTGGCTCTGGCTCAGCGAGGCGAGGCCTCCACCCCGCAGGGGCTCCATTATCACCACCGGAATGCCGCGGGCCGTGAGCTCCTCGTAGAGGTATTTGGCGTTGCTGTTGCGGCCGCCGGCGTGCGTCCAGTCGAGGTAGTTCATCTGGATCTGGACGAAGTCCCAGTGGTACTTGGGGTGGAGCTCCATCATTGAATCGAAGCCCGGCTGCTGGCTGTGGATCGAGAATCCCAGATTGCGGATGCGGCCGGCCTTGCGCTCGCCCTGCAGGAAGTCCATGATGCCGGTGTCCTCGAAGCGGCGCTTGAAGTCGTCGGCGCTGCCGATGGCGTGCAGCAGGTAGTAGTCTATGTAGTCGGTCTTGAAGACCTTGAGGGAATTGCGGTACATCAGTATCGAATTCTCATAGCTGGCGTCGGAGAAGTTGGACAGCTTGGTGGCAAGCAGCCAGCTCTCGCGGGGATAGCGGTTCAGGGCCTCGGCAGTGGCGCGCTCGGAGTCGCCCTGGAGGTATACGGGGGAGGTGTCGTAGTAGTTGATGCCGTTGGCCATGGCCTTGTCTACCAGCTCGTTGACCTTCTGCTGGTCGATGTGGTCGCGGCCGTCTTCGCCCTTGACCATGGGCCAGCGCATGCAGCCGTAGCCGAGTACGCCTATGCCCGGGAAGTTCTGGAGCATGGAGCCGTCGGTCTTGAGGGAGCGGGGTTCGGCTCCCTGGGGGGTGACGGCCTTGGGCGCGCAGGCGGCAAGGCCCGCTGCGGCGGTGAGGACGCCCGAAGTGCGTATGAATTCTCTTCTGTCCATGGTCTATTTGATGATGTGGGTTTGGAGGCCTTTGACGGATATGGCGCTTTCGGGGCGCACGGGGCACAGGTACTCGCAGCGGCCGCAGCCTATGCACTGCTCTTCGCTCACTACGGGGCGGGTGGTTTCGCCGGTCTGGGTCATTACGATGGCGCCGGTGGGGCAGTGGCGGGCGCAGTTGCCGCAGGTCTCTTCGCCGCTGGCGGCAAGGCAGATGAAGGGATTGACCACGGCCGTGCCTATGCGGATGAGGGTCTTGGCGTCGCGGTCGACTTTGCGTATCGCGCCGGCGGGGCAGACCTCGGAGCAGGCCGTGCACTCGGGACGGCAGTAGCCCTTCTCGTAGCCCATCTGGGGCTGGAGGAAGTGCTCCAGGTCGGTGGAGGGGCGGAGGACGCCGTTGGGGCAGTTCTGGACGCAGAGCTGGCAGGCGGTGCACTTGCTGTAGAAGTTGCCGGGGCCGCCGGAGCCGGGGGGTACGAGGCGGGGATTGCGCTCGCGCGGCGTCTTGGGCACGACTTCGGCGAGGCCGCCGTCGAGCTTCATGTTCTGCGCCTGCGCGGCTATGCCAGCCCCGACCAGCAGCGCTCCCGTAGCCAGGAAGTTCCTGCGGCCGCTGTCATTTGGAGCCTGCGCGCTGTCACGGCTGGCCTGCCGGGAATTCTCCTGCTTCCCGGAGATTTCTCCGCTGCGCTTCGCTCCGGCCGGAATGGCAGGCATGGTGCGGCCGAAGGAGATTGCGCCCTGCTTGCAGGAGCCGATGCAGTCGAAGCAGTCGACGCAGCGGGAGTAGTCGATGCGGAGTGTGCCCTCCTCGATGCAGGAGGACTTGCAGGCACGCGAACATGCGCCGCACTTGATGCATTTGGCGTCATCGACCCGGACGCCGAACAGCTGGAAGCGGCTCACGCATCCAAGGACGGTGCCCACGGGGCAGACGGTGTTGCACCAGGCGCGCCCCCATATCCATGCGCAGAGCACGATGAGGATGAATGTTGCGCCGGCGGCAATCAGCAGAGGGGCGGGGCCGCCTCCGGTGACGCTCCTTACCATGCGGCCGTAGGCGCTGTAGGGGCCTATGAGGGCCACTATGAGCTGGATGTCGAAGATGACGGCTGCCGCCACCAACACTGCGACGGGATACCTGACCCAGCGGCGTTCCTTGTTGAACTTGAAGCTCTTGCGTACGGGCTTGAGTTTGGGGAGCGGCTTGACGCCCTTCGCTGCTCTCTTGCGGACGCGGGCCTTGTGTGCGCGCTCCTGAAGGCTGCCGACTGCCTTGCGGACCCATATTACAAGGTCCTGGAATACGCCCAGAGGGCAGATTACCGAGCAGTAGATGCGTCCGCACGCGAAGGTGAGGAGCAGGATGCCCAGCACTGCTGCGATGTTCCCGAGGGTGGCGCCGCCGATGAGGCGCAGGGTGGCCGGAAGCAGCTGGAGCTTTGCCGTCCAGCCCCACCATTCCCGGCCGATGCCGGCAAGCAGCAGCGTAATTCCTACAAGGAACAGCGCTGCGAGGGCAATTCTTATTTTGCGTAACATGTGTGCAAAGATAAAAAAAATTGTTATCTTTGCGTTGTCAGTTTAGTAGAGAGTTCTGTCCCATGGCAGGACTCCTTTTTAGTTCGCTATTTATGTCAGAAGTACACTACATGAGCCAGGAAGGGCTCGACAAACTCAAGAAAGACCTTGCTGAAGCTCTCGCGCAGCGCCCGGTCATTTCGGCTGCCATAGCCGAGGCCCGCGAAAAGGGCGACCTCTCCGAAAACGCCGAATACGAATCGGCCCGCGAAGCGCAGGGACTCCTCGAACTCAAGATCTCAAACCTCCAGAACACCATCGCAAACGCCAAGGTAATCGACTCGTCGCAACTGAGCGCCGACAAGGTCCAGATGCTCACCACCGTCAAGGTCCGCAACCTCTCCGCCGGATCCGACATGACCTTCACCATCGTCGGACAGAACGAGGCCGATTTCTCAAAGGGCAGGCTCGCCGCCACCACCCCCATCGCCCGCGCCCTCATGGGCCACTCCAAAGGCGAAACGGTCGAGGCCCAGGTGCCCTCCGGAGTGCTTAAATTCAAGATTCTCGACATCTCGCTATGACAATTTTCACCCGCATCGCAAAAGGGGAGATCCCTTCATGGAAAGTAGCCGAGGATGAGCGTTTCTACGCCTTTCTCGACATCAATCCGCTCGCTCCCGGGCACACCCTCGTCATCCCCAGGGACGTAGAGGACGATTATATCTTCCACCTCGACGAGTCCACCTACGAGGGCCTCTGGGCCTTCGCCCGCAAGGTTGCCGTGGCGATCAAGGCCGCCGTCCCCTGCAAGAGGGTCGGCGTCGCGGTCCTGGGCATGGAGGTTCCCCACACGCATATCCATCTCGTCCCCCTGCAGACCGAGGGCGACCTCGACTTCCGCAAGGAGCGCCCCGTCCTCACTCCGGAGCAGCAGCAGGCCATCGCGGCATCCATCCTCGCCGAGTATGAGAAACTTTAGCCTCATCGTGGCGGCGGCCCTCGCCCTTGCGGCCTGCACCCCCGGCGCCCGCATAGACTGCACCGTCCAGGACGCCCCCCGTGCCGGCCTGGTGCTCCGTCAGCTCGACATGAACTCCTACAAGCTTGTCGACTCCGTCCGCACCGACGCTTCGGGCCGCGTGCGCTGCACCGTCCCCGTCAGGGAGGGCGATCCCGAGTTCGTCTACATCTTCTACAAAGACACCCGCATCGCATCCCTGCTGCTCAATCGCGGCGACCGCGTGACCGTGGTCACCGACACCCTCGGCCACGCTTCCTATACCGGTTCCCCCGAGTCGGAGGCTCTTGCGGGAGTGGAGGCTGCGGCCTCGCGCTTCGGCGCCGCCATGCTGGCTGCGTCCGACCCTGCCGAGCTCGGGCAGATTTACGTCTCCCACTACCGCGAGAGCGTGCGCTACGTCCTCGAGCATCCCGGTTCGCTCACGGTCATCCCCGTCCTGCTCGAACAGCTCGACGCCGCCACGCCCGTATTCAGCCAGTACACCGACGCCATCATCTTCCGCCAGGCCGCCGACAGCCTTGCCGCCGTCTATCCCGCCTCGCGCTACGTCAAGGCCCTCGACAAGGAGGCCTCCCGCCGCGAGAACGCCATGACCCTTCAGCGTATGGTTTCCGGCGCCGAGGCCCTCGGCTACCCCGACCTCGAGATGCCATCCGTCACCGGAGCCCGCGTGCGCCTGTCCGGCATGGACTCCCGGGCCGTCCTCGTCCATTTCTGGGATTCCTCCTCCGCCACCGACAAGATGTTCAACCTCGACGTCCTTCTCCCCGTATGGGACAAGTGGCACGGCAAAGGCCTCGAAATCTACTCCGTCGATGTGAACCCCGACAAGTCCGGCTGGGCCGCCGTCGTCAAGGCGCAGCAGCTCCCCTGGGTCAACGTCAACGACGGCCTCGGCTCATTGCAGGCCGTGGGCCTCTACAACGTCACGGCAGTTCCGGTCACGTACCTGCTTGTCGACGGCGACCTCTCCGCAGCCGTCATCTCCGGCCGCGAATCCCTCGAGAAAGAATTGGCGAACGTTCTAAAATAACTTCTTGCCCGTCGTGGCGATGAAGTCCTTGAGATAGAAAGGCTCGAAGTAAGCCGTATCAACCCGGGCGCCCGCTGCGAACAAACGCATCGCGGGCGCTTTCATTGACTGCGCCCTGGGGCACTCCTGACGGAGGACGGCATCGGGCGAGCCGAGGACCTCCCTGCACTTGAGCACGCCGTCGCCGATGAAGAGGACGGGGCCTTCCGCAAGGAGATCCCGGTATGAGTCGGGGCCGACGATGCGGGGCTCGACCTCGGTGAGGCGGGTGCCGTCGGGGGAGTAGACGGCCGTGTAGACCTCCATCCTGCGGGCGTCTATCATGGGAACTATGTGGCGGCAGCCGGCGGGAAGGCCCTCCTCGATGGCCTGCGCCGCGAGAATGTCGAGCGTGCCTGCGGCGAGCAGGGGGATGCCGGCGCCGAAGCACAGGCCCTTTGCTGTCGACGAACCCACCCTGAGCCCGGTGTAGGAGCCCGGCCCCATGCTGAGGCACACGGCGTCACAGTCTTTGACCCTGAGGCCGCGTTCGTCGAGCATTTCCTTGACGAAAGGGGCCGTCATGGAGGCGTGCATGCGGGGCTCTGAGCTCTCGCGCACGGCGGTGACGGCGCCGTCCTCCAGAAGGGCGGTGGAGCAGAGGGCGGTGGAGGTCTCGATAAGGATTATACGTTGACCCATTGCGAGAAGAAGATCTTGAGCTGGGGGAGTATGGTGGACGAGAAGTCCCTCAGGACGGGATAGACCTTGAGGCCTTCGAGCTTTTCGGGGGAGACGAGCTCCCAGCTGGTGTTGAGGCCCTCGAAGGCGGATATCAGCAGGCCCAGCACAAGGGCGGTGGTGAATATGGCGAACACGGCGCCCAGCAGGCGGTTGAGCCAGCCGAGCGTGGCTATCTTGAAGAGCTTGGTGACGAGGCGGCCGAAGAGGGCCATGATGAGGGCCGTGGCAAGGAACAGGACCACAAAGCACAGGATGTAGGTGACCCTTTCGTCGCTGCCGAGCTGGAGCATGACGACGGGGGTGAGGTCGGGGGCGAAGCGCCCGGCGACTATGGCGCCGGCAAATACCGACAGGAGCGAAACCACTTGTATTATAATGCCTTTTACGGCTCCGTGGATGATTCCGGGGACAAAGAGCACAAGGAGTATAATGTCTACTGGCTGCATTGCTAAATACCTGCGAATTTATTATATTTGCAAATTCATTTGCGCAAGTGCAAAAGTAAGTAAAAAATATGACATTCAAAGAATACAAGGGCCTCGATTTGGTTGAGGTGGGGAATGAAATCCTCCGCCGCTGGCAGGAGCGTGACGCGTTCGGCAAATCCCTCAAGGTGCGCGACGGCGCTCCGGAGTTCATATTCTTTGAGGGCCCCCCCAGCGCCAACGGCATGCCCGGCATCCACCACGTCATGGCGCGCAGCATCAAGGACGCCGTCTGCCGCTACAAGACCCAGAGCGGCTACAAGGTCCGCCGCCGCGCCGGCTGGGACACCCACGGCCTTCCCGTGGAGCTCGGCGTCGAAAAGAAGCTCGGCATCACCAAGGAAGACATAGGCACCAAGGTCAGCGTGGAGGAGTACAACCGCGCCTGTAGGGCCGAGGTCATGAAATATACCGCCGAGTGGCGCACGCTCACCGAGCGCATAGGCTACTGGGTCGACATGGACGACCCGTACATCACCTACGACAACCGCTACATCGAGACTCTCTGGTACCTCCTCAAGGACATCTACGGTAAGGGCCTCCTCTACAAGGGCAAGTCCATCCAGCCCTACAGCCCCGCCGCAGGTACGGGCCTCAGCACCCACGAGCTCAACCAGCCCGGCTGCTACCGCGACGTCAAGGACACCACCGTCTGCGCCCAGTTCAAGGCCGTCGGCGAGCCCGACCTCTACTTCCTTGCCTGGACCACCACCCCCTGGACCCTCCCGTCCAACACCGCCCTCTGCGTCGGCCCCGACATCGACTACGTCAAGGTCCGCAGCACCAATCCGTATACCGGCGCTCCCGCCACCTACATCCTCGCCCAGGCCCTGGTCGGGACATGGTTCGGCGGCAAGACCGCTTTCGAAGTGCTTCCCGGCACCGTCAAGGGCAGCGAGCTCGTGGGCATGCGCTACGAGCAGCTCATCCCCTGGTTCAATCCTGGCGGCGACGCCTTCCGCGTCATTCCCGGCGACTACGTCTCCACCGAGGAGGGCACCGGCATAGTCCACATCGCCCCCACCTTCGGCGCCGACGACGCCCGCGTGGCCCGTGCGGCAGGCATCCCCCCGCTCCAGGTCATCGACCGCAACGGCGACCCCCAGGCCCAGGTCGACCTCAAAGGCCGCTTCTTCCGCCTCGAGGACCTCGACCCCGCGTATGTTGCCTCGAGCGTCGATCCTTCTTACTCCGAGTGGGCGGGCCGCTACGTCAAGAACGCCTACGACTCCTCCCTCCCCCAGGATGCCCCCACCCTCGACGTCGACCTCTGCGTCATGCTCAAGTCGCAGGGCAAGGCCTTCCGCATCGAGAAGCACGTCCACACCTATCCCCACTGCTGGCGCACCGACAAGCCCGTCCTCTACTATCCCCTCGACAGCTGGTTCATCCGCACCACAGCCGTCCGCGATCAGATGTACGCCCTCAACGACACCATCGCCTGGAAGCCCGAGAGCACCGGCACCGGCCGTTTCGGCAAGTGGCTCGAAAACATCCAGGACTGGAACCTCAGCCGCAGCCGCTACTGGGGCACGCCCCTTCCCATCTGGCGCACCGAGGACGGCAAGGAGGAGGTCTGCATCGGCAGCGTCCGCGAACTGTACGCCGCAATGGACGAGAGCGTCGCCGCCGGCTTCATGCCCTCCAACCCCTTCAGGGACGCCGGCTTCGACCCGTCCGACATGAGCCTCGAGAACTACGACCGCATCGACCTTCACCGCCCTTATGTCGACAATATCTTCCTCGTATCGCCCTCGGGCCGCAAGATGACAAGGGAGAAGGACCTCATCGACGTCTGGTTCGACTCCGGCGCCATGCCCTACGCCCAGACAGGCCTGCGTGGCCTCGACACCCCCGACTTCGGCGCCACCGCCGACTTCATCGCCGAGGGCGTCGACCAGACCCGCGGCTGGTTCTATACGCTCCACGCCATTCACACTATGGTCAGCGGCACTCCCGCCTTCAAGAGGGTCATTTCCAACGGCCTCGTCCTGGACAAGAAGGGCGAGAAGATGAGCAAGCGCCTCGGCAACGCCGTCGACCCCTTCGCCGCCATGGACACATTCGGCCCCGACGCCCTCCGCTGGTACATGCTCACCAACGCCCAGCCCTGGGACAACCTCAAGTTCGACGAGGCCGGAGTTGAGGAGGTGCGCCGCAAGTTCTTCGGCACGCTGTACAACTCCTACTCGGTGTTCGCCCTCTACGCCAACATCGACGGCTTCGACCCGCAGATGCCCCCGGTCCCTTACGCCGAACGGCCCCTTTTCGACCGCTGGATCATCTCGCGCTTCAACACCCTCGCCGGCGCGGTCATCGCAGCCTACGAGGATTACGACCTCACGCTTGCAGGCCGTCTCGTGCAGGACTTCGTCTGCGACGACCTCAGCAACTGGTACATCCGCCTCAACAAGAAGCGCCTCTGGGGTTCCGGGATGGGGGAGGACAAGCTCTCCGCATACCAGACCCTCTACGAGGTGCTCAAGGGCGTGGCGCTCATGGGAGCCCCCATAGCCCCCTTCTTCATGGAGCGCCTCTGGCTCGACCTCGTCCCCGGCGGCGAATCGGTGCACTACGAACCCATGCCGGCGTGCGACCCGTCGCTGGTCGACGCTGCCCTCGAACAGAGCATGTCCTTCGCCCAGAAGGCCTCCAGCATGGTACTGGCCCTGCGCAAGAAAGTCGGCATCAACGTCCGCAAGCCCCTCGCCAAGGTCCTCGTCCCCGTGCTCGACGACTCCGTCCGCGACCACATCTCCAAGGTCCGCGACATCTTCCTCTCCGAGGTCAACGTCAAGCAGCTCGAATTCCTCCACGACACCACCGGCGTCATCACCAAGAAAATAAAGCCCAACTTCAAGGTCCTCGGCAAGATATACGGCCGCCAGATGAAAGAGATCGCAGCCGCCTTTGCAGGGCTCTCCCAGGAGCAGATTTCGGCCATCGAGCGTTCTGACGAATACACCCTCGGGCTGCCTTCCGGCCCCGTGCTCCTGCACCCCGGCGACTACGAAATCACCTCCGAAGACATGCCCGGCTGGCTCGTCGCCACCGAGGGCTCCCTCACCGTTGCGCTCGACATAGTCCAGACCCCCCAGCTCGTGCTCGAGGGCATGGCGCGCGAGCTCATCCACCCCATCCAGACCCTCCGCAAGGAAAGCGGCTTCGACCTCACCGACCGCATCGAAACCTTCATCTACGCCGACGGCGAAGCCCATTCCGGCATAGAGAAGGCCCTCTCGGTCCACGGCATGTACGTGGCCTCCCAGACCCTCTCCAAGAGCCTGGTCCTGAGGCCCCTCGCCGAGGCTCCCGAGGCTGCCGCCACCGTCCCCTGGGAGGACGGCTCCATCCGCATAAAACTAAACCGCTTATAATATGGCAGAAGAAACCAAAACACGCTATTCGGACGAGGAACTCGCCGAATTCAAGGCCATCATCGAGGACATGCTCGTGAAGGCCCGTGCGGAGTATGACACTCTGCGCCAGGTTGTAATGCACAACGGCTCCAACGACATAGAAGACACCTCGCCTTCCTTCAAGACCGTTGAGGACGACGGCGCCTATCAGCTCTCCAAGGAGGAGGCCAGCCAGTTGGCCCAGCGTCAGTACAAGTTCATCCAGAATCTCGAGGCCGCCCTCGTGAGAATCGAGAACAAGACCTACGGCATCTGCCGCGAGACAGGCAAGCTCATACCCAAGGAGCGCCTGCGCCTTGTTCCCCACGCAACCCTCACCGTCGAGGCCAAGGAAATGCTCGCCAAGCAAGGTCGCAAATGAAATTGGGAAAGGGTACCAGGCTCATAATCCTGGGCGTGCTGTTGGTCATCATCGACCAGGTCGTCAAGTTCCTGGTCAAGGGCAACATGGACCTTGGCCAGCAAATTGATGTCATCGGCAACTGGTTCAAAATCTGCTTCGTCGAGAACGAGGGCTTTGCCTTCGGCATGAAGTTCGGCGGTGCGGTGGGCAAGTTCTTCCTGTCGCTGTTCCGAATTCTTCTGTGCGGCGCCCTCATCTGGTGGATTTCGTCCCTCCTCAAGAAGGGGACGGTCCCCACAGGCGTGCTCGTGGGCCTTACGCTCATCACGGCAGGCGCCTTCGGCAATATCATCGACTGCCTTTTCTACGGCCTCATCTGGGACTACGCTCCCTTCATGTTCGGCAAGGTCGTGGACATGTTCTACTTCCCCATAATACGCAACGCCGCGGGCGAAGTGCTTTTCTTCAGCCCCGTGTTCAATTTTGCGGATTCGTGCGTCACCGTGGGCGCCTTCTATCTGGTGCTTTTCCAGTGGAAGTTCTTCGCCGGTGACGACAAAAAGAAAGAAAAAGCCGCAGAGAAGTAATCCTGCGGCTTTTTCTTTAGGGCTGGCGTTTCAGCCTTTCGATCAGTTCGTTTCCCAGGGCCTCCTTGACGCGGATGTGCTCGAGAACCGCCGTCACAAAGGAGTTGGTCTCGAAGTCGCCGCGCACCTGTTCGAAGTCCATTTCCTTTTCTTCCTTGGTGCCGTCGGCGCCGAAGCCGGTCATGGATGCGAGGTTGAATTCCTTGCGGGCGTCTTCGTAGAGCATGTTGTCGAGTCCGATGACGGCCTCTTTCCATTGCTCCACTATAGAGACGACCTGGTCTGCGGTGACGGTGGACAGGTCGATGCCGAAGAAGTCCTTGAAGTGCCCGTAGGCCCAGGTCCACTCGTACTCGTAGTATGAGCGGTGCATGGCGGTGAAAGCCTCCCGCACTTCGCTCATGTCCTTGATGCTTCCGTCCTCGATGCGGTCCAGGAGAGAGTCGACTTCGCTTTTGGGGGCGATAAGGCCGCTGACGTCGACCCAGGGCCCTTCGCCTGTGGGGACGGTGGGAAGGAGCTCGGCGCGTATCCGCTCGTCGGAGGCTCCGGCAGGAAGGTTTTCGAGCTTCTTGATGATGGAGTTCCCGAGGAACTTGGTGATGGCGGTGCGGTAGAACCTGAGGCCGCCCCTGAGCGAGCTGTTGCGTATCTTGGTGCTGTGGAAGGAGTAGATGTCGGACAGCTCTCCGGAGGAATATTGGAGATTCTGGAGCAGCCTGATCCCTTTGAGCATTTTCTGTATCGTGAAGGGGCTCAGCAGGTTGTAGTTGATGCAGTCGAGCAGTTCGGGGTCGGTGCGGGCGTCGCGCTTGGGCCACTTCTGGGCGTCGCGGATGGTGCCGACGCTGCGGAGGTTCACTCCGGGTACCAGGAAGGTGGAGTTCTGCTGCTCGATGAGGTAGGAGAACGGCAGGTTGGTGGTGTCGGAGTGGGTGACGTGGCGGCCCATGACCAGCGAGAAGGCGCCGACCCTGGATGGCCATAGGATGTAGGAGTCGGATGCGGTCTTGGAACCCCTTTCCAGGATGCCCTGGTGGATGGGGCCGAGCTTGTACATGTGGTTCGACTGGTTGGAACCGCTGCCGGCGTTCATGAAGGAGAACATGCCGGCGATGAGGAGGGTGGACTTGTGGTGCGTGACGGTGAAGGGACCTGCAAAGATGGCGCAGGCCTCGCCGTTTTCGCCCTGGCAGTTCGAGAAGAACAGCGAATCGGAGGCGCTGTAGCTGTGGCCGAAGCGGCAGGCCTGGCCGACGAAGCAGCGTGTCATGGTGGTGTTGTCCTCGACGGTGGCGCCGCTGCAGATGATGAAGTCGTCGGCAATGACGCCGTGGCCTATGCATACCGGAGCCTCTTTCTTGCTGTTGATGCTGCCGTTGCGCAGGCGGTGGGCGCCGCTCACGACGGCATGGTCGCCTATGCATACGCCGTTGATATAGCGGGTGTTGCGGAGGGATACGAAGGAACCGACGGTGCCCATCGTGTCTTCCCGGGAGGCGGCATAGCCGTCGATGAGGGCGTCGAGATTGCGGATGAGCGCCGGGCGGTGGCGGTACATTGCGAGGATGTAGGCCGTCTGGGCGCTGAGGCCGTCGTAGATGCGCACCTCGCGGCCGCCGGTTTCGTTGAGCACCGACACCTCGACGCCGTTGCCGAAGCGGCATTTGCCTTCGGTGACCATGAGGTCGACGTTTTCGATGTAGGTGTCGTGGCCGATGCGGTAGTTGGCGATATAGTTGGAGATGTTCTCTATGAGGCAGTTGTCGCCGATTTCGACGTTGTGGAGGAGGGCGTTGCGAAGGCCGGAGTGCTTGCGCACGCCGCCGGGAAGGGTGAATTCGCTCTCGAAGCGCCCGAAGCGCACGGTGCCCGAGAAGCGGACGCAGCGGATGTGGTTTACCGCATCGCCGCAGCCGTCGGCGATGAGGACGTCATTCCAGTCCTGGGCGCTGCATCCGGCTGCCTGGAGCACGGAGATTTCGTCGGGGCTGAGATGACGGTAGAGGGGAGCCGTGGCCATCGGCTAGATGTTTTCGGCGGCCTCGACTGCCTTGAAGTAGCGGTAGGAATTGACCTTTACTTCGCCGATGGCGGCTTCGTCGCAGACGATTATTCCGTCGGGATGGTTCTGGAGTGCGCTGACGGTGTTGTAGTGGGACATGGGGCCTTCGATGGCGCTGGCAAGGGCGCGGGCCTTTTTGGGACCGTAGGCGAGTATCATCACCTGCCTGGCGGAGAGCACGGTGGCTACGCCGACGGACATGGCCTGGGCGGGGACCTGCGAAGGGTCGCCGTCGAAGAAGCGGGCGTTGACCTCGCGGGTGTCCTGGGTGAGGGTGACGACGCGGGTGCGGGACTGCAGGGAGGAGAAGGGCTCGTTGAAGGCTATGTGGCCGTCCTCGCCTATGCCGCCGAGGAAGAAGTCGAAGCCGCCGGCGTCGACTATGGCCTTCTCGTATGCTGCGCATTCGGCTGCGGGGTCGGGGGCGTTGCCGTTGAGGATGTGGATGTTGGCGGCGGGCTCGTCGATGTGGTCGAAGAGGTACTTGTGCATGAAGCTGTGGTAGCTCTCGGGGTGGGATTCGGGGAGGCCGACGTATTCGTCCATGTTGAAGGATATGACGTTGCGGAAGGAGACTTCTCCGGCCTTGACCATGCGGATGAGCTCGGCGTAGGTCTCGATGGGGGTGGAACCGGTGCAGAGGCCGATTACGAACGGCTTGTCGGTGACGGCTGCCTTTGCGTTGATCTTGTCTGCAATGTAGTGTGCGGCCCAAAGGGATGCTTCCTTGGAGTTGTTTCTGATGATAACTTTCATGTTGACAGGTCTTAAGTTGTTCTATTTCCAAAATGCAAATATAGCCTATTTTGCGTGAATTGCACCAAAATGCTTCAAATTTCGCGTTTCTGCAGATTTATCAGAAAAATAACTATATTTGCATTCCCGTTCAGGAGGAATGGCCGAGTGGTCGATGGCGGCAGTCTTGAAAACTGTTGTACGGCAACGTACCGGGGGTTCGAATCCCTCTTCCTCCGCGCAATGCAATCAGAATCAGGTGCCGCACGTGAGTGCGGCATTTGTGTATGACGGACTGCCCGTCAAGCGCTTGCGCTTGTAAGGGCAGTCCGGCGGACACAAAGCAACCATCGGTTGCACCTGAATTCTGATTGCTCACGGAGAATAAGGGATGTCGCCGAAGGCGAAATCCCGGAGGAAGTGTGCCGCACGCGAAAAGTAGACACGAAAAGATTTTTTTTTGTAACTTGCAGGGGATGAAAGCCCCTGTTTTTTGTCTGGCCTTGATGATGGTGGCTTGCGCGCCGCAGCCTCCGCTCCTTCCGCTTCCCAAGGAAGTGCGGATGGAGGGGGGATGGGTGCGGGCCGCGGAGCCGGAGGTGGTGTGGGTAGACAGCGTCCCGGGGGCCAGGCTGAACGGAGACGAGGCCTACCGGATCGAGGTCGGCAAGGCCGGCATACGGATAGAGGCGTCCACGGACCGCGGCCTGTGGAATGCCCGGCAGACGCTCCGGCAGCTCAGCCGCGACGGCCGCGTGCCCCGCTGCACCATCACCGACTGGCCCTCCTTCCGCGTGCGGGGCTGGATGATGGACGTCGGGCGTACGTACATTTCCATGGAAGAGCTTTACCGGGAGGTGGACGTCTTCTCGCAGTGCAAGCTCAATGTCTTCCACCTGCACCTTACCGAGAACGAAGCCTGGCGGCTCGAAAGCCTCAAATATCCGCAGCTCAACGACCCGGGTACCATGCTGAGGCAGCCGGGACTCATCTATACCCAGGAACAGATGCGGGCGCTGGACGCCCGGTGCCGGGAGCGTGGCGTGTTGCTGGTGCCCGAAATCGACATGCCGGGCCACAGCGGCGCCTTCGAGAGGGCGATGGGCTTCGGGATGCAGACTCCGGAGGGCCTGGCGGCTGTCAAAGACCTCCTGGAGGAGGTGATGGACGTGTTTTCGTCACCGTACATCCACATAGGCACGGACGAAGTGCAGTTCACCATGCCCTCGTTTGTGCCCGAGGTGGTCGGTTTCGTGCGCTCTCACGGGCGCAAGGCCGTTTCCTGGAATCCCGGCTGGAACTATGATCCCGGAGAGATTGACGCCACCCAGCTCTGGAGCTGGCGCGGCAAGGCCCGGCCGGGCATTCCGGCCGTGGACAGCCGCCTGCATTACGTGAACCATTTCGACCTCTTCGGCGACATCGTCGGCCTTCATACAAGCCGCATCTGCGATGCCTGCGAGGGCTCCGACGACCTTGCCGGCTCCATCGTCGCCCTCTGGAACGACAGCTACATTCCGGCCGAGGACGCCATCCTGCGTGACAACAACCTATACGCCGCAGCCTTCGCCCTGGCCGACCGTTCATGGCGCGGCGGCGGCTTCCAGTACTTCGACGATTTCGGTACCGTCCTGCCGGACGGGGGCCCTGAGCGGGAGGATTTCGCCTGCTTCGAGAGCCGCATGCTGCCATTTCTGGAGGGATTGCCCTCAGACTATGTGCGCCAGGCTGACGCCCGCTGGGCCCTGTCGCCGGTTTACCCAAACGGCGGCGATACGCAGGCAGTCTTCCCTCCGGAGGAAGGGGAGTGGGAAACGGAGCGGACGGTGTCCGGCTCCGGCATCTATCTCCGGCATGTCTGGGGGCCTTCCATAGTGGCGGGAGTGTACCGTGACCCCCTGCCTAACAGCACCGTCTATGCAAGGGCGCGCATCCACAGCGGCAAGGCGCAAACGGTGCGTCTGCTCTTCGAGACCCAGAATCACAGCCGATCCGAAAGGGACCTGCCGGCCCCTGAAGGGGCATGGGACTGGCGGCACAGCAGGCTCTGGATCAACGGGGAGGAAGTGCTGCCGCCCTCCGGGCAGCTGATTTCCCTTTCCAAGGGCTGGAATACCGTGCTCGTGAAGCTGCCCGTGGGCGAATTCTCCACTCCCGAAACGCGCCTGGTAAAATGGATGTTCACCTGCGCGTTCCTTACTCCCGACGGCTCCGCCGCAGCCCCGCTGGTTTATTCCGGAGAGCCGGGCGCAGGGAACAAAAAAAGACCGGACTGAGCCGGCCTTGAGTATCCAGAAAGGTAGTTCTAGAATCTGTCTTCCGAAGAAACGGTGAGTTTCTTGCGGCCATGACGGCGGCGGGCCGCAAGGACGCGGCGGCCATTGGGAGTGCTCATGCGCTCGCGGAAGCCGTGCTTGTTGACTCTCTTGCGGTTTGAGGGTTGGTATGTGCGTTTCATATCTGATATTGTTTATATTAATCGAATTTGGGAGGGCAAAGGTAAGATTTTCCTATCTCAATTACAAATTTTTCTTTGAAATATTCGTCGGAAATCCAGTCGGATATGCTCCAGACCCGAATCCGTCCTGCGTCAACCCTGCACCTCCTCCCCAATTCGGAAATCTCGGACAGGACGTCCCCTCCCTTGAGGCACAGGATGCTCCGGGAGAATTTCCCCGCCACCCACGGATAGAGCACGTCGAGCCTTGCCACGGCGCGCGTGACCACCCAGTCGAAGGGGCCCTTGAGCGATTCGGCCCGGGCGCACAGGCAGCTGACGCAGCCAAGGTCCAGCCCGGAGCGCACCGCCTCGGCCACCCTGACTTTTTTGCCTATGGAGTCGCACAGGGTGAAGCGTGCCCCCGGCCACGCGAAGGCGAGCGGGATGCCGGGAAAGCCCCCTCCGGTGCCGAGGTCGAGCACGGTGGAGCCCTGCGCGGGCTCCCCGGGATGGAAAATCTCCATGTAGCGGGCGATGGCGAGCGAATGCAGCACGTGGTGGGCATAGAGGTTCCCGGCGTCCTGCCGCGACACGACGTTTATCCGCGCGTTCCACTCCTGCCACAGCGCCACCGCTGCGGCAAAACCCTCTTCCGAAAGCTCCGAAACGGGTATAATGTCTTCTTTCATGCCTTTTCTTTTTGTTCCAGCATCATCCGGGCACGGCGTATCCGGGTGCGGACGGTATTGAGCTCCAGCCCCGTTACCTCGGCTATCTCCTTGTACTGCATGCCGTCGAGCAGCCGCAGGCGCGCCACCTCCCGGTACAAGGGCGGCAGTTCCTCCACCAGCCGTTCGGTACGCGTGCGGGCCTCGGTACGGATGACTTCGTCGAGCGGGTCGTCCGGCCCTTCGGCAAGGAGCATCGAGCCCTGCTCGTCGTCGAGGAAGACGTACCCCCTCTGGCGGCGCGACTCCTGGTCGATGACGTCGAAGGCAGTGTTGCGCGCTATGCGCCTGAGCCATACCTCGAAACGTCCGAGCGAAGGGTCGTAGCTGCCTATCTGCCGGAACGCCTTCTCGAAGGTCTTGGAGCAGATGTCTTCGATGTAGAAGCGGTCGAGCTGCTTCATGTTGCGGGCGAGGTAAGCCCTCAGGGCTCCGATGTTGGAGTCCCAGAGCTCGGTGAATGCCGTGCCGTCGCCGCTTATCGCACGGCGTACGAGTTCGTCAATGGGCTTCGAGCCAGTTGCTGCCATAGTTGCATTCTACTGTAAGGGGAACCGAAAGCTGCATCACGCCCTGCATCTGCCGCAGGAGCAGGTCCCGGGTGCGGGCGATTTCGTCCGACGGGACTTCGAGCAGCAGCTCGTCGTGAATCTGGAGCACCATGCGCGATCGCAGGCCCCCGGCGTCGAGGGCCCGGTCGACAGCGTTCATGGCGAGTTTGATGATGTCGGCGCTGCTGCCCTGGATTGGGGCGTTGACGGCGTTGCGCTCGGCGTACGAACGCACCGTGGCGTTGGGGCTGCCGACGTCGGGCACGTAGCGGCGCCTGCCGAGTATGGTCTGGACGTAGCCGTTGCTGCGTGCCAGGGAGAGCGTGCCGTCGATCCATTCGCGTATGCTGGGGAACGAGGCGAAGTAGTCGTCGATGAGCTGTTTGGCCTCGGTACGGGAGCATCCGAGGTTCTGGCTCAGGCCGAAGGCGGAGATGCCGTACATGATGCCGAAGTTGGCTGTCTTGGCGATGCGCCGCTGGTCGGAAGTGACCTCCTTTACGGGGATGCGGAATATCTTGGAGGCGGTGGCGGCATGTACGTCGACACCCTCGCGGAAGGCCTCCAGAAGGTGTGCGTCGCCGCTCAGGTGGGCCATTATGCGGAGCTCTATCTGGCTGTAGTCGGCGCTCATGATGACCCATCCCGGCTCCGAGGGCACGAAGGCGCGCCGTACCTCCCGTCCCTCTTCGGTGCGGACGGGGATGTTCTGCAGGTTGGGGCCCGAGCTCGAGAGGCGTCCGGTGGCGGTGAGCGTCTGGTTGAAAGTGGTGTGGACGCGGCCGTCGGCGGGGCTGATGCAGGAGGGGAGCGGGTCGATGTAGGTGCCGAGGAGCTTCTTGAGGCCGCGGTACTCGAGTATCTTGCCGATGACGGGGCTGCGGCCGCTCAACTCGCTGAGGGTCTTTTCGTCTGCGGGCCAATTGCCCTTGGAGGGCTTGCGGGCCTTGGGATCGAGCTTGAGGCGTTCGAAGACGAGCTCGCCTATCTGCTTGGGTGAATTGACGTTGAGCGAAGGGTCTCCTGCCATCTGCCGTATCTCCGACTCAAGGGCGGCGGCACGTTTGCGCAGGCCGTCGGAGTATTCCCTGAGGGCGGACGGGTCTATGCGCACGCCCGTCTGCTCCATGCGGGCGAGGACGTGCAGAAGGGGCTCTTCGACCTCATCGTAGAGGCGCAGGAGCCTGGGATCGGTGGAGCCGAGCTCGTTGAGGAGGGCGTCGGCAAGGGGGATGAGGGCGGCGGTGAAGCCCTTGCGGTCGGGCCCCTCGGGTTCGTCGAAAAGGGAGGCCTGCTCCTGAGGCGCCGCGCCCTGAAGGTCTATGCCGAGGTAGGTGAGGGCGAGCGCCTCCGCCTTGTGGGAGCTTTCGGGGTTGATGAGGTAATGGAGCAGTTCGACGTCCTGAAGCGGGCCGCGCAGGGTTATGCCCGCCTGCCCGAGGGCGTTTATCTGCGGCTTGAGGGCGGCTCCGGCCTTGGTTACCGCGGGATTTTCGAGCATCTGCCTGAAGTCCTCAGGGCTGCCGGTCGCCACGCCGTGCGAATCCGCCACGCACATCGTGCCATCGCGGTAGTCTATCGCTATCCGTGCGTCCGAAATCTGCGCTGCAGCGCACTCCCTTGCCGTTGCGGCGGCGCCGGCCACTGCGGGACCGGCTGCCGTTGCGGCATCGCTTGCCGTTCCGGGTGCAGCAGGGAGACTTCCCTTTACTTTTTCTGCAATCTTGCGCACCAGCCTTGTCAGCGAAGGGAACTCGTACAGCTTGAACAGGGACTCCACGTCGGGCGTCCAGGCAAGGTCGAGGACCATGTCGGCGGCGGTGGTGTCAAGCGGGATGTCGGTCTTGATGGTGACGAGCTCGCGGGAGAGGGCGATGTGGTCCCGGGCGGCGCCGAAGAGCTCCTGCTGGCGGGGGGTGAGTTCGGACAGGTGGGCGTAGACGGCTTCGGTCGAACCGTATTTGCGCAGAAGTTTCGACGCTCCCACCGGGCCTACGCCCTGGACTCCGGGCACGTTGTCGGACGAGTCGCCGCAGATGGTGAGCACGTCGATGACCTGGGAGGGGCTGTCGATGCCCCATTTTTCGCAGATCTGCCGCTCGCCGAGGACCTCGTTGTCGGAGCCGGACTTGCCGGGCTTGTACTGCCAGATATGGGGGGCGACGAGCTGGCCGTAGTCCTTGTCGGGGGTGACCATGTACACGTCGAAGCCCTCGGCGGCGCTGCGGCGTGCCATGGAGCCGATGACGTCGTCGGCCTCGTAATCGGGAATCATGAGTACCGGGATGTCAAGGGATTTGACTATGCCTATGAGGGGCTCCAGGGCGTCTATGACCAGCTGCGGGGTCTCGCTGCGGTTGGCCTTGTATTCGGGGTAGAGCCGGTTGCGGAAGGTGCCTCCCGGGGGGTCGAAGCTCACGGCGACGTGGGTGGGATCCTCCCGGTCGATGAGCTCGAGGAGGTATTTGGTGAACCCGAAGAGGATGGAGGTGTCGGTCCCCTTGGAGTTTATCATGGGACGCCCCAGGAAGGCGTAATACATCTTGAATACGAGCGCGTGCCCGTCGATGAGAAAAAGTTTCATAAGTTTCACAAATATGGGAAAAGTTTTGAGATTTCCATCGCCCCGGGTGCCAAATTTGCATTATTTTTTGGGAATGTACAAGAAAGATGTTACTTTAGCAAATTAGTCTACAAATATTGACAAATGGTCCAAAAAACCGCTGAAATGAAATCTTTTACCAGATTCTTGCTCTTGGCCCTCCTTGCGCCGGCAGTCACCCTCTCCGCCCAGACCAGGGTCTGGAGCCTCCAGGACTGCATCGACTACGCCATGGAGAACAACATCCAGCTCCGCCAGAGCCGCAACGCCTATGCCTCCGGGCTCGAAGATACCGAGCAGGCCAGGGCCGCCCTCTTCCCGTCCCTGTCGGCCAGCACCTCCCAGGGCGTCAACGCCAACCCCATAGCCTCCGGCGGCGCCACGACCGGCTACAGCGGCTCCTACGGCCTCAACTCCGACGTCACTCTCTACAGCGGCGGCAAGCTCCGTACCGCCATACGGCAGCAGGAAGTCCAGAACGAACAGGACTCCCTGTCAATAGCCCAGAATGCGATGTCGATACGCATATCCATCCTGCAGGCCTACATGCAGTGCCTGTATGCAGCCGAGGCCGTCACGGTCAACGAGAGCACCGTCGAGGTGGCCCGGGCCCAGCGTGACAGGGCCCAGGAGATGTGGAAGGCAGGCTCCATAAGCAAGGTCGACTTCGCCCAGATGGAGAGCCAGCTGTCGGGCGACATGTACCAGCTCACGGTTTCGCGCAACAACCTCGCGAATTACCGCCTCCAGCTCAGGCAGCTCCTCGAGCTCGGCATCGATGAGGACATAGTCCTGTCGGGCGCCGACGCCGCCGAAGACGACGTCCTCCGCCTTCTTCCCCCCAAGAGCGAGGTCTGCGCCAACGCCCTCGACAACATGCCGGAGGTCGCTTCCGGCGAGCTCGGCGTCACCGCTGCTGAACTTGCCCTCAAGCAGGCTCAGGCGGGGTTCCTCCCTTCGGTCGGCATGAGCGCGGGGATAGGCACCGCCAACCGCGCCGGCACCGGCAACGCCTTCACCCGCCAGCTTCAGGACAACTTCAACACCAGCCTCGGCCTCAACGTGAGCATCCCCATCGTGCAGGGCCGCCGCAACAGGACAGCCGTCAACAAGGCCCGCATAAGCCTCGACAACAGCCGCCTGGCTGCCCAGAGCACGGAAAAGGCAGTCCTGCGCGAGGTCGAGACCGCCTATCTTGACGCCGTCTCGGCGCAGGCCCAGTACCTCGCCGCCCAGCAGAAGGAACAGTATTCGCGCCAGAGCTTCGAGCTCACCAGCGAGCAGTTCAACGTGGGCATGAAAAACATAGTGGAACTCATTACGGCCAAGACCGAATACCTTTCCGCGCAGCAGTCGCTGCTGCAGGCCAAGTACATGGCCCTGCTCAACCTCTCAGTTCTCGACATTTATCAAGGAAAAATATGAAAGTGAAGAAAGGCTACATCATAGCCGCAGCCATCGTAGTCCTCGCCCTTGCGGCGTGGCTCATCTTCAAGCCCTCCTCGAAGGCGCGCCTCACCCTGGAAACCTCTCCGGTCACTCGAATCACCGTCACAAGCTCCGTCACCGCCACAGGCACGGTCGAACCCGTCACCGAGGTTGAGGTCGGCACCCAGGTTTCGGGCATCATCAACAAGCTCTACGTCGACTACAACGACGAGGTCAAGGCCGGTCAGGTCATCGCCGAGATGGACCGCGTCAACCTCCAGGCCGAGCTCGAATCGGCCCAGTCGGCCCTCGCCTCCGCCAAGACCGAGTACGAATACCGCCTCAAGGAGTACAACCGCTCCAAGACGCTCCACGAGAAGGAACTCATCTCCGACTCCGACTACGACCTCGCCGTCTACAACTACGAGCGGGCCCTCAACTCTTACAAGCAGAGCCAGGCCTCCATGGTCAAGGTCAAGCGAAACCTCAGCTACGCCACCATCACCTCGCCCATCGACGGCGTGGTGATAAGCCGGGCGGTGGAAGAGGGGCAGACGGTCGCGGCAGGCTTCTCCACGCCTACTCTGTTCACCATCGCCAACGACCTTACCAAGATGCAGGTGCTGGCCGATGTGGACGAAGCCGACATAGGCCAGGTAGCCGAGGGCCAGGACGTCGACTTCACCGTCGACGCCTACCCCGACGACGTCTTCGCCGGCATTGTGCACCAGGTACGCCTCGAACCCACCACCTCCTCCAACGTGGTGACCTACCAGGTGGTCATCACCGCCGACAATCCCGAGCTCAAGCTCAAGCCGGGCCTCACCGCCAGCGTGACCATATATACACTCCGGCGCGAGAACGTCCTTTCCGTCCCCACCAAGTCGCTCCGCTTCACCCCCGACCCCGCGCAGGTGCAGCAGCTGGGCTATACCATCGAAGGCCAGGCCCCTCAGGGCAAGCACGTCTGGCTGGTCGAGGGAAGCGTCATTCGGCCTCAGGGCGTCACTGCGGGCAACGTGATGAACGACCGCACCGAGATTACCGACGGCGTGACCGACGGACAGACCGTCGTGGCCGGCCTCACCGTCGAGACCGCCGCAAAGAAGGAGACGGCCCGCAGCCCGTTCATGCCCGGCCGTCCGGGAGACGAAAACAACAAGAAAAGCAAAGATGACAAGCAATGAAAGAAGTCATAAGGCTTGAAAACATCAAACGCTACTTCGTCGTGGGCGACGAGACGGTCAAGGCTCTCCGAGGCGTAAGCTTCACCATTGAGGAAGGGGAGTTCGTGACCATCATGGGCTCCTCCGGCTCCGGAAAGTCCACCCTGCTCAACACCCTCGGCTGCCTCGACACCCCCACAAGCGGCGAGTATTACCTCGACGGCGTGCCTGTGCGCACCCTCAACAAGAACGAGCGCGCCACCATACGCAACCGCAAGATAGGCTTCATCTTCCAGAATTACAACCTGTTGGCCAAGACCACCGCAATCGAGAACGTCGAGCTTCCTCTGCTTTACAATTCCGCATACGGCGCAAGGCAGCGCCGCGAAATGGCGGTCGAGGCCCTCAAGGCCGTCGGCCTCGGCGACCGCCTCATGCACAAGAGCAACCAGATGTCAGGCGGCCAGATGCAGAGGGTCGCCATCGCCCGCGCACTCGTCAACAATCCGGCGGTCATCCTTGCCGACGAGGCCACCGGCAACCTGGATTCCCGCACCAGCTTCGAGATCCTGGTCCTCTTCCAGCGGCTTCATGCCGAGGGGCGCACCATCATCTTCGTCACCCACAATCCCGAGATCGCCCAGTACAGCAGCCGCAACATCACCCTCAAGGACGGCAGGGTGGTGTCCGACGTCGCAAACGGCAACATCCTCGATGCCTCAGAGGCTCTCGCCGCCATGCCCATAACTTCAGACTGACGCCAAATGAACTTTGCAAACCTTTTCCGTATAGCCCTCAAAGCGCTTTCGAACAACAAGATGCGCGGCTTCCTCACCATGCTGGGCATAATCATAGGCGTGGCGGCAGTCATCACCATGCTTGCCATCGGCCAGGGCTCCAAGAAGAGCATCCAGTCCGAGATCGGCGAAATGGGCTCCAACATGATAATGGTCATGCCCGGCGGCAACATGAGGGGCGGAGTGCGCAGCTCGGCCTCCTCGATGGAAAGTCTCAAGCTCAAGGACTACGAGGACATACGAGACCAGACCACCTACATTTCCTACATATCGCCGCTGGTCCAGAGCTCCGGCCAGGCCATTTACGGATCCAACAACACTCCCACCAGCATCTACGGCGTCAATTCCGACTACCTCGAAATCCGTCGGTACAAGGTCCAGGACGGAGATTTCTTCACCGACCAGGACATCCGTACCGCGGCCAAGGTGTGCGTGGTCGGCAAGACCGTGGTCGACGAGCTTTTCCCCGACGGCGACAACCCCGTCGGCAAGGTCATCCGCTACGGGAGCATCCCCATCCGCATCATCGGCGTTCTTGAGAGCAAGGGCTACAACAGCATGGGCATGGACCAGGACGACCTGATAATCGCCCCTTATTCCACAGTCCAGAAGAGGATACTCGCCATCACCCACATCCAGCAGATAGTCTGTTCCGCCCTCGACGAGGGCTACACCAAGCAGGCCATGGCCGAGATTGAGGCGGTCCTGAGCGAGAACCACAAGATCAAGGAAGGCAGCGACCCCGACTACAACATCCGCTCCCAGGAAGAGCTTTCGAGCATGATGACCAGCGTGACCGACCTTCTCACCGTGCTCCTGGCCGCAGTTGCCGGCATCTCGCTCCTCGTGGGCGGCATCGGCATCATGAACATCATGTATGTGTCCGTGACCGAGCGCACCAAGGAGATAGGTCTCCGCATGAGCATCGGCGCCAAGGGCCGCGACATCCTCGCCCAGTTCCTCATCGAGTCGATCCTGATCAGCGTCACGGGAGGGCTTATCGGCATAGTGTTCGGCGTCCTCGCCGCCCACCTGGTCAAGCTCATTGCCAATTATCCCATCGCCATCCAGGCCTGGACCGTCATCCTGTCCTTCGCCGTGTGCACAGTCACCGGCGTATTCTTCGGCTGGTACCCCGCCAAGCGAGCCTCCAACCTCGACCCCATCGAAGCCCTCCGCTACGAGTAGCGCCCCTACAGCGAAAAACACCTTCAACGGCCTGCTGTTGAAGGTGTTTTGCTCTGTGGGCGATGGCGGACTCGAACCGTCGACCCCCTGCTTGTAAGGCAGGTGCTCTAAACCAGCTGAGCTAATCTCCCGAAGCGGACTGCAAATTTAAGCAAGTTTTGTGGAATTGCCAAATCTTTCTTGCATCTGCGACAAGGTTGACGCGTGCGCCTTTCATGTCTCCAGATACGCAAATAATTCGTATATTGCAGAACTTTTCCGATTCGTATGCGTCATACCCTGTCTATTGTTGCCCTCCTGTCCGCGCTGCTGCTTTTTTCCTGCCGCGGGCCCGCTCCGGCCGAATACATACTCGGCACTTACAACGTCCATCACTGTGAGCCTCCGGTGGGCGGCGGCCGTGTCTACGACGGCATCTCAGACCTTATCCGCACCCTCGGACCCGATGCCGTCGCGCTCCAGGAACTCGACAGCTGCAACGCCCGCAGCGGCGGCTTCCAGGCGCGGGAACTGGCAGCCCGCACAGGCATGGAGTACCTGTACCACAGGACGATAGAGTTCGGCGGCGGCTCCTACGGCATAGGCATGCTGTACCGTCCTTCCCTGCAGCTCATACGCTCCGAGTTCCTCCCCCTGCCCGGCGAGGAGCCCCGCGGCGCCATCGTGGCCGAGTTCGCCCGCTTCGTCTACGTCTGCACCCATCTCTGCCCTCAGAGCCGGGAGAACCGAACCCTGAGCATGGGCATACTCGAAAGCTGGATAGCGGAGCGCTACAACGACTCCGGCAAGCCGGTGTTCATCGCAGGCGACCTCAATTCGCCCGACATCCTCGAGGGTACGCATTCATTCGTGCCGTTCAGCACAACGGAAGCGACTTTCCTGCATGACGGGGAGCCCCTCGGCGAAGGCGCCGGGAAAGGCGCGCGCATTGACTATATCGTCCGTTTCCGTTCGAGGGCGGGGGAGATGTGCACCCTGCAGCACAGCGTGGTGCCGCAACCCTCCGGCATTCAGGTCGATTCGCTCTCCGACCACCGGCCGGTGCTGTCGTTCGTAAAAATTCGCTAAAATAGTCCAAAGAAGCGTTCGGGGATGCTGACGAGCATCCTCAGGCCTAGCATTGAGGGCTTGTTCCAGGCCCAGGGCGGGCGTATAGCAGACTGGAGGCGGCGTGCGAGTGCCGTGCCGCTCTCCCAACTGCGGGGCTGCATTCCGGCTACGAGCCCGAAAAGCCGCTGCCGTTTGCCCAGGTGCCTGCTCCAGCCACGGGAGGCGAGGTCGCTGTCGGAGAGGCGGACGTTCTGTAGGGCGGCGTCGGAGCAGCCGAAGTGGAAGAGATACAAATCCTTGGCTATATGGAAATTGTGCCCTTTGACGCGGTGGAAGCCGCTGCCCCATTTGAGGGGAGCGCAGAGTATGGAGGCCTTGGTGTAGCGGGTACTCAGGAGAGCATGCGAACGCTGCCCGAGCATGGGCTTGCTCCAGTCCATCGGGCCCTCTTCCGGCATTCTCTGGACGACGTCGCATCCAAGGGCCGAGAAACTTTTGGAACCCTTGCGGTCGAGGGCCGACAGATACTGCACCAGGTCGAGTCCGGTGGACGGATCGGGGCAGAGGAATTCGTCGATGTCGGTGCCGATGACGAAGTCGTAGCTGCGCAGGAGGGTGGCGGCGAAGGAGGATAGAAGGCCGGCGCGGCCGCGGTCGCCGCGTGCGACATTGCCCTCTACTCGGGGGACGACGCGGACGTTGCAGTGGGCGGTGCAGGGGGGAGGGACCTGGTCCTCGCCGTCGAAGAAGATGTAGAGATGGCCGGGACCGAGGAGAGAGCCGTACCAGCGTATCCATTTGGCGAGGAAGGGCTCCCCGCCGCGCACCATGGTTATGGCAGCAATCCTCGCGCTCATATGCTCAAAGGTAAATCTTTTTTCGGATTCTTGCAAAGAAATGCTATATTTGTTGTTTGTGAATGTGTCTGCACTTTTGGTAAAGTGGCGCGTGCCGCTTTTTGTTTTAACAACGGTCCTGTCCGTTGTCTGTGCCACGTTCATACCCCGTCTCAACGTCATAATGGAGATTGCCTATTTCCTTCCCGACAATTCTCCTGTCAAGACAGGTCTCGACAAGGTCAACGATGAATTCGCCGAGCTCGACCTCATGAACAACATGGTCTACGTGATGTTCGAAAACGTCGGGGCCAGTGAAGACAGCCTGAGCGCCGTCCTCAAGGACGTCACCGGAGGGCTCGCCCCCGCCGGCATAAGGCACAACGGCGATTATACCCTCTTCGAGCTTCGTCCCACCCGCAGGGCCGACATATTCACATGCAAGGACGCCATCCTCGCACATTTCGGCGACAGCGCCACCGTCGAGCTCGGCATAGAAAAGAACATGCCGGCCAACATCACCCCCATGATACTCATGGGCGCGACGCTGGTATTTATCGTGCTGCTCATAATGTGCGCCTCCTTCATGGAGGTCCTGCTGTTCCTCATATGCACCGTGCTTGCAGTGGCGCTCAACATGGGCAGCAACATACTCATGCCCGGGGTTTCGTTCCTCACCAACACTATGTGCGCGATCCTGCAGATGATCCTTTCCATGGACTACTGCATCATCCTGATGAACCGCTACCGCCAGGAGAGGATGGCCCGTCCCGACAAAGTCGCCGCCATGGAGGCTGCGGTGCACGGGTCGGCGCCCGCAGTGCTCAGCAGCGCCCTCACCACCATAGTGAGCCTCCTGATGCTGGTGTTCATGCGCCTCAAGATAGGGGCCGACCTCGGTATCGTGCTTGCCAAGGGCGTACTGTTCAGCCTGATTTGCAATTTTACGGTGCTTCCGGCGCTTGCGATCTGGTTCGACCGCGCGATTTTTGCCACCACCAAGAAGAAGATGCTTGCCCTGCCGGCCGGGGCACTTTCCCGTTTCGAGATGAAGTTCCGCGTGCCCCTCTCGGTGTTGTTCGTGGCCCTCTTCCTGGTTGCCGCATACCTCCAGAGCAAGACTCCCATAAGCTATGCCGCCATCTGGGAAACCCCCATCTCCAAGAAGTTCCCTGTCGAAAATCCCTTCATCCTCCTGTACGACAACGATGACGAAGCCCTCGTGCCCGCCCTTCTCGACTCCGTCGCAACCGACCCCCATGTGACTTCCTGCCTGAGCTGGCCCCACCTCATGGTGCAGGGATATACCGCCGGCGAAATGGCCGGACGCTTCGGCAACCTGTCACCTCTCGTAACGGAGGACCTCCTCAAGATAGTCTATTATGCCTATTCGCACCCTGAGCGCACCGAGCGCCTCAGCCTCGACCAGGTGCAGGCCGTGGCCGAGGACCTGTCCCGGCAGGGCCTCATTCCCGAAGGCCTCGACACCAGGTCGATAATGTCGAAGCTTGCCCAGGATGCGTCAAAGCCCCGGGAGGCACCGTCCCCGGCTTCCGCCGGGCATGAGCATTCCGTGCAGCAGGAGCAGGAAATGCAGATTCAGCAGCCGGCAGTTCCCGATACGGTCGCACTTGCCGTGCAGGACGGTACGCAGGCCGCTCCGCCCGACTCCGCCGCCGCGCCCGCGGCCGCAAGCATATATACATACGAACTCGCGACCCGTCAGATGGATGCCGCCTCGATGGCAGATCTGTTCGGAGTCGACCGGTCCCTTGCGCGTACCGCCTTCAGGATGGCAGGCCGCGCCAGGAAACCCGGCACGATGTCCCCGGTCGAAATGTCGGCGTTCCTCGTTACCAAGGTCCTGAACGACAAGAAGTATTCGTCCTTCATAAATGCTGAACAGAAGGAACAGATTCTTGAAATACACCGGCTGCTGGATTCCGCCTATGTTGCAGGCCCGCCCAGCGAAATCACCTACGTGGCCGACAACAGCTCGGAGCACACGGTCGTTCCATGGCACGAAGAGGAGACGGAAGACTCTCCGGTTCCCGACTCCGGCTCTGACACCGCCCCCGTCCCGGCCGAGTCCGCCATGCCGGCTGCCGTCCAGGTTCCGGTGGCGGAAGACGATCCCACGCCCCTGGAACGCCTTGCCGAGATGTCGTTCAGCGGCAAGCCTTACAGTTCGGCTGCCATGTGGTCGGCCCTGCATGCGGCCGGAATAAAGGTCAGCCGTGCCGACATGGATCTCCTGTACCTCTATGCAGGCAGCCAGTCCGGCAGCGACCCGGAGCAGCTCATGACCGTAGGCGAACTCATCGGCTACCTGGACGGCACGCTGCTCCGTGACCCGTCGTTCTCCCGCTTCGTCGATGACGACTCCGCCCAGATGGTCTCCGAGATAAGGGAACAGCTCCTCAACGGCACCGAAGTTCTGCGTGCCGAGGACATGTCCCTTGCCGTGATCACCACGGATTATCTTTTCGAGTCGCCCGAGACCTTCGATTTCGTGGGCCGCTTCATCGGTCTCAATGACGGCACGCTCCCCCGGGAACACTACCTCATCAGCGAATCCGCCATGTACAAGGAGTTCAAGGATGATTTCCCCTCGGAGAAGCTTCTCCTTACGGTGCTCACCATAGCGGCGATTTTCCTGATAGTGCTCGTGACCTTCCGTACTTTCTCCATCCCGCTCATGCTTGTGGCGGCCGTGATGTCGGGGGTCTATGTGAACGTGATAGTCAGCGGCTGGCTGGGCGGTTCCATGTATTTCCTCGCCTTCATCATAGTGCAGAGCATACTTATGGGCGCCACCATCGATTACTCCATACTCTTTACTTCTTTCTATCGCCAGAGCCGCCTGGAAAGGGGAGTGGCCGAGTCGCTCAAGTCTGCATATTCGGCCTCCGGCCATTCCATCATGACGTCGGGCCTCATTCTTACCCTGGCTCCCTATGCCATGAGCCACATGATTTCTGACCGCATGGTCGCCATGATTCTCAGGCCCCTTTCCGTGGGGGCGCTTTCGGCGCTGGTGGTCATCCTCTTCATCCTCCCAGGCATGATAGCGATCTGTGACCGCTTCGTCGCGCCAAAGGGCGCTGTGCGTCAATAAATCCTGCTGTCGAATTCGTCCGGGCCCGAGATGCACAGGTCGACGTGTGTGGTGGTGTTGCGGCACACTGACGGCAGGGGAGTGCTGAAACTGTGGGTGACGCCGCCGATTTCGCATTCCAGGACAAGGGCGGTCGCTGGCGTGCCTATGGTGACAGGGCTGTCGTTGGGATAGCAGAACAGTTCGGTTCCGGGGTTCTGGGGAAAGATGCCGATATCGTACGGCAGGCTGACTACCGGAGGGTCCTGGATGGTTTCCGACGGCCGGAAACCCATCGATCGCAGGAGCTCGGCGCTGCCGTTCATGTTGGAAAGATATATCCTGGGGTCTTCCAGGCGTGCATAGCCCTTCATGGTATTTGAGATTTCGCCCAGCTGCACCCTTGCCATCAGTGGGGTGAGGGTGGTCTGGCCCCTGCCGTCCGGCCCCACTTCGCACATTCCGCTCATGAGCGGGGCCTTGGGGGAGTCGTCGGAGAAGTTGTAGCAGAGGAGCTCGATGGAATCGTAGCGCGCGAGGGCTTCGTGGTTGAAGGCCAGCGGCGAATTGGCCACGGCGACTATGAGCCTGTCGCCCTCGGGGCCGTAAAGCAGTATGCTGTCGGGCAGGAAGTCGTAGCTGCGGGTGTCCAGAAGGGATTTGAGGCCGTCGGCGTCGTAGACGAAGACGTCTAGCTTTTGCACGCCGTGGGGGATGTCGGAGGTGTTGTCGGACAGGGAGAAGCAGACAGTGAAGCTGCAGCTGTCGGGCGGTACGTCTATCTGATAGTTGTCGTAAGTGTCGGGGATGCCTGGACTGCATGAGGAAATCAGACAGGCCGTCACCAGAATAAGCAAGCTGTATGAATTATAGTTATGGGGCAGAGCGCCCCCCGGCGAACGCCGGACAAGAAAGTGCCGGCCGGTCTGATTCCTTTGCGTTGTCATAGTGCTGCAAAGCTAAGCAGCGCTTTTCGAAACGCAATGGAATCGAAAAAATCGTAAATCAGATTTTGTGAATTTTTTAAGACTTCCCCTCCGGACCCCCGGCCAGACCCCTCAGAAGGTCTATGTATCTTTTGATGAAAAGATCTTTGCTGAAGTTGTCGGAGGCGATTTCGAGGCTCTCGGCCGAACATGCCCGAAGCTCTTCGGGAGAGAGGGAGGCGAGCTTGTGGAGAGCCTTGACGAGGGTGCGGCTCTCGTGGGGGTTGAACAGGAAGCCGTTGCGGCCGGGAATCACGTAGCGGGCGTTGTCAGACACGGCGCTGCACACCGCGGGAAGCCCGCAGCAGACAGCCTCTGCGAGGGAATTGGGCGTGCCCTCATAGAAACTGCACAGGCAAAAGGCGTCGGCGCTGCGGTACACTTCTGCGGGATTGTCGACGGCGGAGTGCATGATGAACCTGTCCTGCAGCCCCTTGCGCCTGATGAGCTTGCGGCAGCGGCGCTCATAGGCGCTGCCCCTCGGTACGCCGTACCAGTGGAAGCGTACATTCGAAAGGGACGGGTCCGTCGCCGCGCGTATGAGGCCCATTGCGTTCTTGCGGGGCGACAGCCGGGCAACGGTGACCACTTCGAGGGGCCCATCCCCCCTGCGATGCCCTTCTGAGGGAGGGTAGAACTTGTCGAGGTCGACGAAATTGGGAATAGTCTCGAGGCGCATGCGCAGGCCCGGGCAGTGGCGGCTCACGAAGTCGGTCTGGGCGAAGCTGTTGCAGACTACGGAGTCGGCCTGGGTGCCGTAAAGGATGAAGCGGAACCTGTCGTGGGGCAGCATGGAGGTGTTGCAGTTGCGCTCCGACACCACAAGCTTGAACTCCGGATACAGCATGTGCGCGAGGCAGGCCTTGATATTGGCGCCCACGAGGAACGATATGACCACCTGCGTTCCGTTCTCCTTCAGATGGGCGGCGATGCGGCGTATCAGCCCTGCATCAGAGCCCTTCCAGTTGAGGCATGTGTGCCTGACGCCCGCCTGTCTGAGCTCCGGTGAATGGAAGTCGCCGCTGCGGTAGGTCAGGACGTCGACATCCTCGCCCTCTCGCCGCAGGAGCGTTGCCAGCCCTGAGAGCTGCCTCTCGGCCCCGCCCATTCTCAGAGATGCTATTATGCAGGTTATCTTCATGCGTTGGAAGGTCGAAACGAAAAAGGGGATGACCGGAAAGGCGTTCCGGTCATCCCTCTTGGAAAGCTATGCGCCGAAGTTGTCGTACAGGATGTTTTCGGGGGCGACACCCAGCGAATCGAGCAGCTTGTTGACGGAAGCCACCATCATGGGCGGGCCGCACATGAAGTACTTGATGTCCTCCGGTGCCTCGTGGTCCTTGAGGTAGGTCTCGTTCATCACGTTGTGGACGAAGCCTGCGGTGTAGGCCACTCCTGCGGCGTCGGCGGCAGGGTCCGGACGGTCGAGCGCCAGGTGGAACCTGAAATTGGGGAAGTCCCTTTCAAGCTCCGCGAAGTCCTCGAGGTAGAAGGCCTCCACGAGGGCCCTTGCGCCATAGAAGTAATGCACCTTGCGGCCGGTGTGGAGAGTCTTGAACAGCTGCATGATGTGGCTGCGCAGGGGAGCCATGCCGGCGCCGCCGCCCACGAAGATGTATTCCATGTCCTCGGGATCGTCCTTCGGAAGGAGGAATTCGCCGTAGGGGCCGCTGATCATCACCTTGTCGCCCGGCTTGCGGGTAAACACGTAAGACGAAGCGATGCCCGGATTGACGTTCATGAGCTTGGGGCCCTGCTCCTTGGGGACGCTGCGGTCGAACGGGGGAGTCGCAATGCGGACGTTGAGCTTGATGATGCCCTTCTCGCCGGGATACGAAGCCATGGAGTAGGCACGGACCGTGGCCTCGGGGTTGACGGACTCGAGGTTGAAGAAACCGTACTTCTCCCAGTCGGCGCGATATTCGGGCTCGACTTCTATGTCTTTGAAATACAGATGGTAAGCGGGAATGTCGATCTGGATGTACTCGCCGCTCTTGAACTCGAGTTCCTCGCCTTCGGGAAGCTTGACGGTGAATTCCTTGATGAAGGTGGCGACGTTCTTGTTGGAGATGACCTCGCATTCCAGCTTCTTGACGCTGAGGGCGCTTTCGGCAACCTGGATTTTGAGGTTGTCCTTGACCTTGACCTGACAGCCCAGGCGCCAGCCTTCCTTGATCTGCTTGCGGTTGAAGAAGCCGGTTTCGGTAGGGAGGATTTCGCCGCCGCCCTCAATCACCTGGACCTTGCACTGGCCGCAGTTGGCCTTGCCGCCGCAGGCTGAGGGGAGGAAAATCTTCTCGGCTGCGAGCGTGCCCATGAGGTTGCCGCCGGGGGTGACGTCGAGTTCTTTCTTGCCGCCGTTGATGTCTATCTTGACGGTGCCCTTGGGCGTTATTTTCGCCTTGACGAAAAGCAGGAGCGCCACAAGGATGAGGGTCACTATGACTATGACCAGTATTGATGCTAAAATTGTCTGTGCCATAGTCTCTTACAGTTGAATTCCCATAAATGTCATGAACGCCATGCCCATGAGGCCGACGGTGATGAATGTGATGCCTATTCCCTTGAGGGGCTTGGGGACGTTGGAGTAGCCGAGCTTCTCGCGTATGGCGGCGAGCGCGACTATCGCAAGGTACCAGCCTATGCCCGAACCGAGTGCGTAGACGACGCTTTCGCCCAGGCCGGTGAAGTCCCTCTGCTGCATGAAGAGCGAACCGCCCAGAATGGCGCAGTTGACTGCAATCAGCGGCAGGTAGATGCCCAGTGAGGAGTAGAGCGAAGGAAGGTACTTCTCGACTATCATTTCCACGAGCTGGACGAAGGCCGCGATGACGGCGATGAAGATGATGAAGCTCAGGAAGCTCAGGTCGACATCCGCGAACTTGGGACCGAGCCATGAAAGGGCGCCGGGCTGCAGGACGTAGGTGTTGAGGACCCAGTTGATAGGGAGAGTGAAGAGAAGGACGAAAATCACGGCGAGTCCCAGGCCGTTGGCGGTCTTGACGTTCTTCGATACTGCCAGGTATGAGCACATGCCCAGGAAGTATGCGAAGATCATGTTGTCAACGAAGATTGACTTTACGAATAAGCTGATGTATTCCATAAGGCTCGCTGTTTAGTTCTCCTGAAGGTCTTTGTCGACCAGCCGCTGAATGCCGATGATGCATCCGAGGAGGATGAGGGCGAAGGGCGGCAGGATGACCAGGTTGTTGGGGATGTAGGATGCGGGAAGGACCTGGAAGCCCAGGAGCGTGCCGCTGCCGAGGAGCTCGCGGAAGAAGGCCACGACGACGAGTATGAGGCCGTAGCCCACACCGTTGGCGAGACCGTCAAGGAGCGAGGGGATGGGCTTGTTGCCGAGGGCGAAAGCCTCGATGCGGCCCATTACGATGCAGTTGGTGATGATGAGGCCGATGTAGACCGAGAGCTGCTTGTCGATGGCGTAGGTGCCTTCGCCGGCTTTGAGGATCTGGTCGACCAGGATGACCATCAGGGCGACCACGACCAGCTGTACGATGATGCGGACGCGGTTGGGGATGGTGTTGCGCAGGAGCGAGCACACAAGGCTCGACAGTCCCGTGACTATGATTACCGAGACGGCCATCACCAGGGCTCCCTTGAGCTGGACGGTGACCGCCAGCGAGGAGCAGATACCCAGGACAAGGACGGTGATGGGGTTGCCCTTGAGAATGGGATTGAGGATGGTTTCTTTGAGTTTCTTGTCCATGGCTATTCCTCCTCTGCATTTGCCTCGCAGTCGGCTGCATCGCCCGGAATTTCTTCCCGGGAGGATCCGAGGGCAAGGTGGTTTTCATATGCTTTGAACCAGACGTTGAGGGCTTCGTTCAGGCCCTTGGAGGTCATGGTGGCTCCGGTGATGGCGTCGACGGCGTTGGCGGAGCCGGTGGCCTCGGCGTTCTTGGAGAGGTTGAAGAGAACGGGCTGGCCGAAGGCTACCTGCCTGCCGCTGAACTTCTCGCGGAACCAGGCTTCGTCTTTGATTTTGGCGCCGAGGCCGGGGGTCTCGCTCTCATGGTCGAAGTAGGCTCCGGCGATGGTGCGGCAGTCGGGCTCGAAGGCGACGTAACCCCAGACGGGGCCCCAGAGTCCGGCACCGTAGACGGGGATGACAATCTTGCCGCTCTTGAAAATGTAGACGGGAAGGGTGGCCTCGCCGCCGGCCTTGATGGCCTGGTTCTGGGGCTTGAGGCGGTCGACGAGCTGGATGTTGTCCTTGGAGGTGCCGAGCTTGCCGTTTTCCTTGCCGTCGAGGTTTATGGTGTAGGCGCGGTCGATGTTGTCGGAGTAGAGCTGGAGGATTTCTGCGTTCTTGGCCTTGTAGAGTTCTTCTGTGGGCTTGATCTGTGCGGCGCTCATCATCTGGCGGAGGGTTTCCGCCTTGGCGTTGGCGTCCTGTGCGGGGCCCAGCTTGCCGGCTACGAAGGCGAGTACCGCCGCTACGATCACAACTATGACCGTAGTGTACACGACTGTGTAAACGTTGCTGTTGGTATTCATAGCTATGCGGTTTTAAGGTGTTTGGCCCTGCGGGAGATGTGTACGCCGGTGACGCAGTGGTCGATGAGGGGTGCGAAGGTGTTCATGAGCAGGATTGCGAGCATCATGCCCTCGGCGTAGCCGGGGTTGAACAGACGCACCGTTATGCAGAGCATGCCTATCAGCAGGCCGTAGATCCATTTGCCGGTCTCGGTCTGGCAGGAGGTGACGGGGTCGGTGGCCATGAAGACGGTACCGAAAGCGAAGCCGCCGTAGAGGAGCTGCATGTAGCAGGGGATGTCGGTCACGCCGGCGGCGTTGCCTATCCAGCCCACCAGCAGTGCTCCTATAACGCTGCCGCACATTATCTTCCAGCTGGCGATGCCTGTCCAGAGCAGGATGATCGCGCCGAGCAGGATGGCGATGACGGAAGTCTCGCCGACGGAGCCGGGGACGGTGCCGATGAAGAGGTCCCAGAAGCCGGTGCCGTACTGGGCGGGGCCGTCGAGGGCGAGGGGAGTGGCTCCGGTGAAGGCGTCGGCCACGGCGGTCTCACCCTTCCTGAAGGCTATCCAGCACTCGGACCCCGACATGTAGTTGGGATACGAGAAGAAGAGGAAGGCGCGGGTGAGCAGGGCGGGATTCCAGATGTTCATGCCGGTGCCGCCGAAGAATTCCTTGCCGAAGACGACTGCGAAGGCCACTGCGATGGCGAGCATCCAGAGGGGGATGTCGACGGGGACGATGAGGGGGATGAAGAAGCCGCTCACGAGGTAGCCCTCGCTGACTTCCTCGCCGCGTATCTGGCTGAAGGCGAACTCGATGCCGAGGCCTACGATGTAGGAGACGATGTAAAGGGGAAGGACCCTGAGGAAGCCGAACCAGAAGTACTGCAGGATGTGTACTCCGGTCTGTCCCATCGCGAGTCCGTGCTGGTAACCGACGTTCCACATGCCGAACAGGGCGGCGGGAGCGGCTGCGATTACCACGAGGATGAGTATGCGCTTGAGATCGATGGCGTCGCGCACGTGGGAGCCCTTGCGGGTCACGGTGCCGGGGACGTGAAGGAATGTCTCGAAAGCGTCGACGGTGCTGTGAAGCCAGTAGAGCTTGCCGCCTTTTTCGAATATCTTGTTCATATCTCTATGCCATTTCTTTGAGCATCAGGTCGATACCGCCGGCGATGATGTCCTGGATGTCGTTCTTGCTGGGGTCGACGAAATCGCAGACCGCAAGGTCTTCGGGGAGGACTTCGTAGATGCCGAACTTCTCCATCTTCTCGATGTCACCGGCCAGGCAGGCCTTGGCGAGGAAGACGGGGTAGATGTCCATGGGCAGGTACTTTGAGTAGTATCCGTCGTTCATGAGGAAGGGACGGACGCCGCCGTGCAGGTTGGTTGTCATGTCGTAGCGCTTGCGGGGCTGCAGCCAGCTGAAGTAGCTGCGGTCGGCGCTGAAGTGCCGGAGGCGGAGCGGGTTGATCCAGCCGAGGAGCTCCTTTTCGGTGCCCTCGTGGATGATGCTGAGCTGGACGTCGTCGCGGCCGGTGTAGCCGTCGGGGCTGACGCAGGTGCCGCTGAGGAGGTCGCCGCAGACGAGACGCAGGCCCTCGGCGCTGCCGCCCCAGAAGGCCGCGAAGTCCTTGACGGGGGTGCCGGGGAGGGTCTCGACGTAGGAGGGTTCGATGGCTGCGGGGCCGCAGACCGCCACTTTGCGGCGGAGGTCGAGCTTGCCGGTGGCGAAGAGCCTGCCGATTGCGGCCAGGCCCTCGGGCGAGACGGTCCAGACGGTCTCATCCTTGCGGATGGGGCTGATGTGGCTGATCTGGACGCCGACGTTGCCGGCGGGGTGCTTGCCGCGGAAGCTGTGCAGGGTGCAGTTCGCCAGACCCGCGAAGGGGGAGTCGGCCTTTGCCTCCAGGCTCACGTGGACGGGGGCAAGCTGGCCAAGGGCGTCGATGCCCTTCTGGAGCATGGCCACCTGGCTGCCGAGAGTGAAGGCGGTGTCGGGAGCGAGGGGGCCGGTGTGGAAGGTGGAGACGAAGATGCCCTTGGGATGGGCGTCAGGGTCGGCCATGATGCCGTAGGGACGCTGCACGAGGAGAGTCCAGAGGCCGCTTTCGAGGAGGGCCTTCCTGACGTCGGTGGTGTCGAAGGAGACCTTCTCCTGCTGCAGGGAGGCCTCGATGACGACGGCCAGGAGCTTGCGTTTTTCGCCTCTCACCACCTCCTTGACCGTGCCCGAGACGGGCGAGGTGAGGAGGATTTCGGGTTTTTTCTTGTCTGCAATGACGGGGGACCCGCATTTGACGGGGTCGCCCTCCTTGACCAGGAGCCTGGGAAGGAGGCCCTTGACGTCGGGCTTGACGGCGATGGTGAACGGGGTCATCGATTTGCTGACAAGAGGGGCTGCACTTCCGTTGACGGGAACGTCCAGGCCCTTTTTCAAAACGATGGTTTCAGACATTTTTTATGATGTTACGATAATTTGCAAAATGCGTTGCGAAGATACCACTTTTTTTTGTATTTTCGCGCCATTATGGAGAACAATGTGCGCGCCATTCTGGCAGATTTGAACGAGGAGCAGAAAAAAGCAGTCGAACATCTCGAAGGTCCGGTCCTCATAGTTGCGGGCGCCGGTTCCGGCAAGACGCGGGTCCTGACGAGCCGCGTCGCGAACCTCATCGCCCACGGCGTCGAGCCCTCCCGCATCCTCGCCCTCACCTTCACCAAGAAGGCCGCCGGCGAGATGAAGGAGCGCATCGCCCTCATGGTCGGTCCCTGGAAGGCCCGCCACGTAGTCATGGGCACCTTCCACTCCATCTTCGTCCGCTTCCTTCGCACCTACGCCGAGAGCCTTGGCTACCCCGCGCAGTTCACCATATACGACCAGAGCGACTCCACCTCCGCCGTCAAGGCCACCATCAAGGAGCTCGGCCTCGACGACTCGGTCTACAAGCCCCGCGACGTCCTCGCCCGCATCTCCGGGGCCAAGAACAACCTTGTCACCGTCGCCGCCTACAAGGCCGACGCCGCCGCCCTCAGGGCCGACGCCTACGCCAAGAAGCCCCGCATCGCCGACATCTACGAGCGCTACCAGCAGCGCCTGAGGCAGTCGGGAGTCATGGACTTCGACGACATCCTCGTCAACATGAACATCCTCCTGCGCGACAACGAGGACGCCCTCCGCGAAATCCGATCCCGCTTCTCGCACATCCTCGTCGACGAGTACCAGGACACCAACTACAGCCAGTACCTCATCATCCGCAAGCTGGGCGCCGTCCACCACAACATCTGCGTCGTCGGCGACGATTCCCAGTCGATATACGCCTTCCGCGGCGCCCAGATACAGAACATCCTCAACTTCAAGAAGGACTACCCCGACTGCAAGGTCTTCCGGCTCGAGCGCAACTACCGCAGCACCCGCACCATAGTCGACGCCGCCAACTCCATCATCGAGCACAACTCGGGCCGCATTCCCAAGCGCTGCTACTCCGAGGCCGAAGAAGGCGAAAAGATTCACCTGGTCAAGGCCTACACCGAACAGGACGAGGCCGTCGAAATAGTGTCCGGCATCCAGGCCCGCATGCGCAAGGAGGGCGCCCAGTACCAGGATTTCGCCATACTCTACCGCACCAACGCCCAGTCACGCGCCCTCGAGGAGCAGCTCCGCCGCCGCAACATACCATATATAGTCTATTCCGGCAACTCCTTCTTCGAACGCGCCGAGGTCAAGGACCTCATGGCCTACTTCAAGCTTGTGGTCAACCCCGGCGACGACGAGTCCTTCAAGCGCGTGGTCAACAAGCCCGCCCGCGCCATCGGCGACACCACCGTCCGCGCCCTGGAAGCGGCGGCCCTCTCCCGCGGGACCACTCTCTGCGCCGCAGTCGCACAGGGCAGCCTGGAACAGTCCGGCCTCAGGCCGGCGGCCGTCCAGAAGCTGCAGGCCTTCTGCTCGATGATCGATTCCCTGCACGCCAAAGTCCCCGTCACGGACGCTTTCGTGCTTGCGGGCGAGACAGCGCAGCGCAGCGGCATCCTCGACTTCTACAAGTCCGACCTCTCCGTCGAAGGGCAGGCCCGCCTGGCCAACGTCGAGGAGCTGATAAACTCCGTAGCCTCCTTCGTCGAGGACAGGCGCGACGAGGCCGAGGGCGCCGAGGACGTCTTCACGCTCGACGACTTCCTCGAGAACGTCTCCCTTCTGAGCAACGTCGACGTCACCGACGAAGAAGACACCCTCAACAAAGTCGCCCTCATGACGGTCCACTCCGCCAAGGGCCTCGAATTCCCCTATGTCTACGTGTCCGGAATGGAGGACAACCTCTTCCCCAGCCAGAGCATGCTCCTGAGCGTCAAGGATATAGAGGAGGAACGCCGGCTCTTCTACGTTGCCGTCACCCGCGCCCGGAAGGCCGTGGCGCTTTCTTACGCCGGCACCCGCATGCGCAACGGCCGCCACGAGTCCAACGCCCCCTCGCGCTTCCTTCGCGAAATCGACCCCCGATACCTCGACACCCCCCTGGACGACGAGGATTTCAGCTCCGACGGCCTCCGCCACGAATGGGGCGGCTTCGGCTCCCGCTGGACCGGAGGCCGCCTCGACCGCCTCTCCGGCTCCTCCCGCGCCCCCTCTTCCGCCATCCCTTCCCGCGCCTCCTCTTCGGCCATTCCTTCCCGCGCCTCCTCTTCTCCTGTCATTCCGACCGGAGCGCAGCGCAGCGGAGGAATCTCCACCCCCTCCGACCCGTCCTTCGTCCCCGCACCCATGACCGCCTTCAAGCCCGGCATGCGCATCGAGCACAACCGCTTCGGCCCCGGCGAAATCCTTGAGATCACGGGCACCGTCCCCGAACTCAAGGCCCGCGTGCGCTTCGACGAGCTCGGCGAAAAGCTCCTCCTCCTCAAATACGCCAAGATGCGTCCCCTGCAGTAGGCGTGCCGTGCTCAAGCTCCGCCTTTTCGTGCGGGGGCGAGGTTTTTTTCCGATTAATTCGTATATTTCGGATATGAAAGGTATAAACATTTTCCTTGCCGACGGCTTCGAAGACATGGAGGCCCTCGGCACCTGCGACGTCCTGCGCCGCGCCGGCCTGCCCGTAGAACTTGTATCAATAAAGAAAGACCTTGCCGTCACCAGTTCACACGGCGTCGAGATAGAAGCCGAATGGATACTCGAAGACATGGAAACCGGTCCCGGCGGCACCACCGAAGCCGACGTGATGATTTTCCCCGGCGGCATGCCCGGGGCCAAGAGCCTTGCCGCTTGCAAGCCCCTCATAAAGGCCATGAAGGCCCACTACAAGGACGGCGGCACCCTCGCCGCCATCTGCGCCGCTCCCGGCCTGGTGCTCTCCCAGCTCGACGACGTCAAAGGCCTGGAATTCACCTGCTTCGACGGCTTCGAACAGTCCCTCGTCGACAAGGGCGCCGTCTTCACCCCCAAGCCCTCCGTGCGCTGCGGCCGCATAATCACCGGCCGTTCGGCCGGGCACGCCGTGAACTTCGCCCTCAGCATAGTCGAGGCCCTCGTTCCCGACGCCCTCGGGCAGGTGCGCCACTCCCTTTTCCTCGATACGCTCTAACTCAAGTTCCGCATTCGCGAACTTAAGATCTTTAATCATGGACAGTCTCCGCATAGACAAATACCTTTGGGCGGTCCGCCTCTACAAGACCCGCTCCGAGGCCACCGACGCCTGCAACGGCAACAAGGTCCGCATCGGCGGCGTTCCCGCCAAGCCGGGCAAGGCCGTCAAGACCGGCGACCTGATAGAAATCCACAAGGGCCCCGCGGTCCTGAGCTACCGAGTCCTGCAGCTGGCGTCCTCTCGCATGGGCGCCCAGCTCGTTCCCGGCTACCTCGAGGACCTCACCCCCGAAAGCGAAAAAGCCAAGTTCCACGCCCCCCGCGAGACGGTCGTCCTCCACCGCGACAAGGGCGCCGGGCGCCCCACCAAGAAGGAGCGCCGCGAACTCGACCACCTCATGGACATGCTCGACTGACAATGGAAGAAAAAAGACTCTATCCCCTTGGCTTCTGCACCCTCGCCGACAAATATGGCTGGGGCACCGACGAGTTCCTTCTCGCCGATCTCAGATACCGCGATTCCCTCATCCGCGAGGGCTGGCTTGCCGGCAACTCCATGGGCGAAATCATGGAAACCTACATGGACCGCCTTGTCGGCGACAACGCCTTCTCCTTCTGGGGCCTGCAGTTTCCCTTCCAGCTCAAGCGCCTCGGCGTCGACGGCACCATGCCTCTCTGCGTCCACCCCGACGCCGAAACCGCCTTCCAGCGCTACGATTTCCTGGGCCGCGAGAAGCTGTGGTACGTGCGCAGCGCCGCCCCCGGAGCCACCCTGCTCATCGGATGGGCCCGGGACACCGACGCCACCCGGGTATGGGAAAAATGCCTCGACGGCACTGTCGGCGAGCTCCTGAATTCCTTCCCTGCAAAGGCCGGCGACTTCGTGCGCATACCTCCGGGCACGCCCCATTCCGCAAAGGGTAAGCTCGAATTGATAGAGGTGAGCGAATCCTCCCCGCTCGACTTCTGCCTCAGCGGCCTCGGGCAGGAAGTTCATCCAGACCAGTTCGACGAGGCCCTCACCCTTGTCGACGCCCTCGATTTCCTTGACTACCGCGCCTTTGCCTCCGGAATACAGACCTGCACCGGCGCTCCCGCAGAGGTGCTTGCAGACCTTCCCGAGTTCCGGGTGGTGCGCAGGGTCCTCTCCTCCCCGGTCAAGGTCTCTGGCGATACCGACACTTTCGTCGCCTACGTCTGCACGGAAGGTTCCGCGTCCCTGCAGATGGATGTCCTGGGCCGTACGGCTGTTTTCCCTCTGGCCGGCGGCAAGGCCCTCCTCGTGCCTGCCGAATGCCCCGGGTATGCGCTCGTCCCCACGGCACAGGATACCGTGGTACTTGAAATCACCGTTCCGTTCAGGGAAGAGAGAGACGGTTACCTCACTTCTGCCGGGCAGTAAGGAGGGAAATCACGAGGCCGATGAGCGCCACGCTCACGGCGGTGGCAAGGACATCCAGCGGCTTGACCATTACAGGGTAGGCGTCGACCAGGTAGTTGCCGGGAATCTTGACCAGGCCCAGGTGCTGCTGCAGAAGGGCCAGCGCAAGCCCCGCAACCAGGCCCGCGGCCATTCCCACGAGCGAAATCAGCCATCCCTCGAGCACGAATATCTTCCGTATCATGGCGTCGCCGGCGCCCATTGCCTGCAGGGTGCCGATGTCCTCTTTCTTTTCTATCATGAGCATCGACAGCGAGCCGAAGATGTTGAGGGCGACTATGAGCACCACGAAAATGAGGATGAGGTACACGGCAGCTTTCTCGTAGCGCATCATCTTGAACAGCGTGGGCTGCTGGCGGTAGCGGTCGAGGAGGGTGCATCCGGCCCCGTAGTCCTTCAGGAAACGGCGCACGGCGCGGCGGCTGCCGTCGTGCAGGAACACCTCGACTCCGCTCACCTCCCCGATGCCGACGCCTGTGAGACGCTGCATGGTGTACAGGGGGATGACGAGGAGGTTCTTGTCGGCGTCGGTGCTGATGCTCACGAGCCCGCCCAGCGCAAGGGCTTCCCGGTGTGCGGAGGCCGCAGGGTTGGAAGGGGAGAAGCCGGCATCCTTGTCCGGATAATAGAGGACGAGCTGGTCCGTGAAGCGGGGGTGGGCGCCGAGGTCGCGGGCAAGGCCCGCTCCCATCACTGCGGCAGGCCGGTCGCCTTTGCGGAGCCCGAATTCGCCTTCGTAGATGTGGTTGCCAAGGCGCGAGACCTGCTCATAGCCGTCTTCGACGCCCTTGGCGCGGGCTATGCCCTGACGGTCGCCGTAAGTGAGGAAGACATTGTCTTCGAGGGTGTAGAGCACGCCCTTGACCCTGGGGTCGGCGGCCATGCGGTCCGTAAGGGAGGAGTCGGGAACGAAGCGTGCCGAGCCGTCGGGCGCCACCATCAGCAGGTCGGGGGAAAGGTCGCCGACGTTCTGCTCGATGAGCCTGTCGAAGCCGTTGTAGACGCTCAGGATGAGCACCAGCGCCGCGGTGCCTATGGCCATGCCGACGGCGCTGATTGCCGAGATGACGTTGATTACGTTGTGGGACTTCTTTGCAAACAGGTACCTTCCGGCTATGAAGAGCGGCAGGTTCATTGCCTGAGCAGGGACTCTATGTGTTCGGCGTAGTCGAGGGAAGAGTCGAGACAGAAGTCGATTTCGGGAACGATGCGCAGCTGGGAAGCGACCGCCCGTCCGAGCTCGCCGCGGATGGCGCGCTTGTTCTCCTCGAGAATTTCCATGACGCGGGACTGCTTGTCGGAGGGGAAGATGCTGACGTAGACCCGGGCGATGCTGAGGTCGGGGCTGATGCGGACCTCGCTGACGGTGACCATGGCGCCCTCGAAGGCGGCCATGCCCTTGCTGCGGATTATTTCGGCAAGGTCGCGCTGGAGTTCCCGTGCGACCTTGAGCTGGCGTGTGCCTGCGGGCTTGCTATCCATTTATTATCTTGATGATGTAGTAGTCTTTCTTTCCTTTCTGGGCAAGGATGTACTTGCCGTCGATGATGTCGGCGCCGGTGAGCTGGCCGTCGGGGCGGGTGAACTTTTCCTTGTTGATGCTCAGGCCGTTGCCCTGTATCATCTTGCGGGCCTCGCCCTTGGAGGGGAAGATGGACGTCTCGACCGCCATGGCGTCGAGTATGCCGAGAGGGAGTTTTGCGGCGGGAACTTCGAAGGTGGGGACGCCGTAGAACACTTCGAGGAAGGTCTTTTCATCCAGGCTCCTCAGGTCGTCGGCGGTGGCCTTGCCGAAGAGGATGCCGGAGGCCTTGACCGCCTTTTCGTACTCGTCGGTGCCGTGGACCATCACCGTGACCTCGCGGGCGAGGAGCTTCTGGAGCTCCCTGCGCTCGGGGCACTCCCTGTGGGAGGCGATGGCCGACTCGATGGTTTCGCGGTCGAGCATCGTGAAGATCTTGATGTAGCGCTCGGCGTCGGAGTCGGAGACGTTGAGCCAGAACTGGTAGAACAGGTAGGGACTGGTGCGGGCTGGATCGAGCCAGACGTTGCCTTTTTCGGTCTTGCCGAACTTGCCGCCGTCGGCCTTGGTGATGAGGGGGCAGGTGAGGGCGAAGGCCTCTCCGCCCACGGAGCGGCGTATCATTTCGGTGCCGGTGGTGATGTTGCCCCACTGGTCGGCGCCGCCGAGCTGGAGCTTGACGCCCCTGGTGGTGTAGAGGTACAGGAAATCGTAGCCCTGGAGCAGCTGGTATGAGAATTCGGTGAAGGACATGCCCTCGGAGGAATCGCGCGAGAGGCGCTTCCTGACGGAGTCCTTGCTCATCATGTAGTTGACGGTAATCATCTTGCCGATGTCGCGGGCGAAGTTGATGAAGGTGTAGTCCTTCATCCAGTCGTAATTGTTGACGAGTTCGGCCTTGTTGGGGGCGTCGGAGCCGAAGTCGAGGAACTTGCCCAGCTGGGCCTTGATGCATTCCACGTTGTGGGCGAGGGTCTGCTCGTCGAGCAGGTTGCGCTCGGCGCTCTTCATGGACGGGTCGCCTATCATGCCGGTGGCGCCGCCTACGAGGGCGTAGGGCTTGTGGCCGCAGGCCTGGAAATGCTTGAGTATCATTATGCTGACAAGATGTCCTATGTGCAGCGAGTCGCCGGTGGGGTCTATGCCCACGTATGCCGATGCGGGGCCCTTCATGAGCTCTTCTTCGGTGCCGGGCATGATGTCGTGGATCATGCCTCTCCACTTCAGTTCTTCTACGAAATTCTTTACCATGAAAATTAAAATCTTGTTTCGGACTGCAAATTTGGGCAAATATTGCTAAATTTGCAATTCTGAATGAAATTTTAGTAACAACTGTATATGAGAAAGAAAATCGTTGCGGGAAACTGGAAAATGAACACCACTGTTCCCGAAGGCGTCGAACTCGCCAAGGCGGTAGTTGCCAAGTCCGCCGAAGTACCCCAGGACGTTAAACTTATAGTCGCAACCCCCTTCACTCACCTCTGCCCCGTGGCTGCGGTGGTTGAAGGCACCCGGGTGGGCCTTTCCGCCGAAAACTGCGCCGACAAGGAAAAGGGCGCCTACACCGGTGAGGTTTCTGCCGCCATGCTCGCCTCCGCAGGCTGCAAGTACACTATACTCGGCCACTCCGAGCGCCGCCAGTACTACGGCGAGACCGACGAAAAGCTGGTCGCCAAGGTCCGCCTGGCCCTCGACGCCGGGCTCGACGTAATCCTCTGCGTCGGCGAAAACCTCCAGGAGCGCGAGGCCGGCCGCCACTTCGAAGTCTGCGAAACCCAGATAAAGAACGTCCTCTACAACTTCGGCCCCGAAGACCTCGCCCACATAGTGGTCGCCTACGAGCCCGTATGGGCCATCGGCACCGGCAAGACCGCCACAGCCGCCCAGGCGCAGGAAATCCACGCCTTCATCCGCAAAACCATAGCCGACAAATTCGGCCTCCAGGCCGCTCAGGACTGCTCGATCCTTTACGGAGGATCCTGCAAGCCCTCCAATGCCAGGGAGCTCTTTGCATGTGAAGACATCGACGGCGGCCTCATCGGCGGCGCCGCCCTCAAGGCAGACGATTTTATCGGAATAGCCCTGTCATTCTAGCACCCGCACCACGGCCGCAGTGTGGCGGCTCTGGTCGCAAAGCCATATCACGTCACCCGAGATGCGTTTAGCTTCGAGGGTGACGTTTTCTCTGCGGCGCTCGCCCGCAGGGGTGCTCCAGATGACAGACCCGGTGACTTTGTTGCCGGTGTGGTCGGGGATTTCGGAGAGGGTGAGTTCGAAATAGTTGAGCATCGTGTCTGTTGACGCCCCCAGCTTGCAGCGTCCTTCGTTGAAGAACAGCTGGCAGGTGGCAGGCTCGTAGGAGAACACCGTGGTGCCGTCGATTTCGAGGCGGACGGTGTTGTCGGAGGTGAAGTGGCTCAGGGACGACCGGTTGTTGCATGATACCGCAAGCAGCAGCATGGCCGGAAAGAGCGCGCGAAGTTTTTTCATCGTACGGTAATTTGTTTGGTTATAATGTCTTTGGTGCCGTCGGCATGCCATATCTCGGCCTTGAGCAGTCCGCTTGACTGAAGCGTCCACCAGCCGTCCATGGAGGGATAGATGCGCAGGCCGTTGAAGTACCACCTGACGCTTTGGGCGCCGACGGGGTTGTATATGCGCAGGGGCAGCCTTCCTCCTGCCTTGAAGGAGCCGTCGTCGCCCCGTTCGAGCGAACTGAGCCAGATGTAGGGGAGGGTGCCGTCGGCCTGCATTTTGGTCCTGAATTCCAGGGACCTGGAGTAGATGGCGCCGCTGGTGCAGATTACCCTGACCGTAGCCTGGTAGTCGGTCTGCGGCGAGAGGGAACTGAGGGTTGCGGAGTAGGTGCCTTCGCTGTAGGGAATGACGTACTGCTCGCCGCCAGATGCCGTTGAACCGTCGGAGGCGTGCCACGAGATGCGGCATTCGCGCACCTGAAGGCCGCCTGCAACCGTCCAGTTCACTATGGCGGCATCCTGGAAAATGTCGGTACAGGTGACGGTGAGGGGCGTTATGAGCGAGAAGCTTATGCTGCCGTCAGCCTCGGAGGTGATGTCGTTGAGGGCAAGGCTGGAGGTGGCGCCGCTCCAGAAGCGGAAGGGAGGGTCGGTCTCGGAGCCGAAGGAGGTGCGGCCCTGCTGCGGGAAGAATATTTCGCTGACCTCGTCTGTGCCGGGAACCGCCTCGACCACCCTTGCGCACTGGTGCTCCGGACGGCAGTTGACCTGGTTGAGCGACCAGCGTTCCATGGCCGAAAGGTTGCGGCGGTACGTGTCGGAGTACCATCCGTCGGCGAGGGAACGGTCGATGTGGTAGATGACGAGCCCGCTGCCTCCGATTCCGCTGTCGTAGCCGTTGTTGTCGCGGCACTCCAGGAGAAAGTATTCTCCAGGGTTGTCGGAATCGATGCGGAGGTATTCCTTGCTGCGGCTCAGGGGCTTGAGGGTGTAGCTGCCCTCGCTTAAGGTGAGGGGCGTCCCGAGTCCCAGCTGTTCGAGTTCGATGGCGCAGAAGTTGGAAAGCTGATCGGTGCCGGCCATTATGCTGAGGGTGCCCCAGAGGCCCTTTGAAGTGCCGCCGCTGAGCTTGCCGTCGGTGTCGTAGAGGTCCTGCAGGCCGAGGGAATGGGCGAATTCGTGGCAGAAGGTGCCGTCGGTGGAGAATTCGGTGCATATGCTGAAGCTGTCGGCCGTTTTTTTGCCGAGGTTCAGGGTGCCGCCGCGGTCGCTCAGGTAGAGGTGCTGGGGCCAGATGCATTCCGCGCCGCCGCCGTCGGCTTCGCTTTTGCCGGCCATGATGATGCAGATGTTTTCGATGATGCCGTCGCCGTCGTTGTCGTAGACCGAAAAATCGGCCCTGGACTGGATGCAGGCCACGCGGAGCGCCTCGTCGAGTCCGGCATCCTTGAGGCTGCTGGTGTTGGTGCCGTAGCGCGAAACGGGATACGGCAGTTTGACGACGGGCAGGATGTCGAAGACGAAGGTGCGGGTGGGGGAGAACTGGCTGTTGAAGTATTCCTGGGCAGTGAGTACCTTGCCTGATACGCAGGCCTCCTGGTCGGTGAAGGAAACGTCGCTGAATTCTACCGGAATGACGGCATAGCGGTAACTTGCGGCCGCGGCTGCGGCTGCGGCGAGGATGGCTGCGGCGAGGGTGGAAATCAGGCGTTTCATAGTTTGGGAAACAAAAGGCCGGTAACCTCGCGGCTCCCGACCTTTAAACGTGTACTAAAACCTAAACCTGCAACATAGATGCAGAAGATTTCAGAAACGTTGCATCAAAATGCAAAAAAAATTATTTTTTTGCTTCTTCAACGGAAACCTTGCGGAATTCCTTGAGGTCCTTCATGAGCTCGAGGGCGGCCTTACGGGCGCGTGCGCCGGCTGCTTTGTTGCCTTTAACTGCCTGAGCCTCAGCGTTTACCTTAAAGGCTTCCATGTTGGCATTGATTTTTTCTACAAGTGCTTTCATAAAACTTTAGTATTAAAATTGTTTGGTGTTAAGTGTCAATAATTCCGCTGCAAGTTAAAAAAAGTTTTTTAAAGAACAAGCGATTTTAAAAATAACTTATTGATTTTACGCCTTTTCCGCCGGGTTTTTAGGAGTGTTGAGTTCGGTCATGGCCCTTTGGGCGCCGGCGAGCGCCCAGGTCTGTATGCCGTTGCGAACTCTTTCTGCGAGCTCGGGAAGGGCTTCGGACTGCTCGGGGCTGAAATTTCCGAGGACGAATCCTATCTGGCCGCCTTCGGCAAATTCATGGCCCATGCCTATGCGTATGCGTGCGTACTGACGGGTCATGAGGAGTTCCTCGATGTTGTACAGGCCGTTGTGGCCGCCGTCGCTGCCTGCCGTACGCATGCGTAGAGTGCCGAACGGAAGGTTGATGTCGTCGCAGACGACGATGAGGTTCTCGAGAGGGATGTCAAGCTCGTTGAGCCAGTAGCGCACGGCGTAGCCCGACAGGTTCATGTAGGTGGAGGGCTTGAGCAGATGGAACCTGCGGCCCTTTATGCTCAGGGTTGCGAGATCTCCGTAGCGGGAGGTTTCAAAGGAAGTATTGGACGCCTGAGCCCAGGCGTCCAATACCATGAATCCGATGTTGTGCCTCGTGTGGGCGTACTCGGGGCCTATGTTGCCCAGCCCGGCTACGAGAAAGTCCCGATCAGACACCGCTATGCTTCTTCGGTTGCGGCGAGGACGGTGTTGCGGGTGGTCTTGACTCCGCAGATGATGGCGTCCTTGTCGGTGATGACCTGGATGCCGTCGACCTTGATGTCACCGGCCTTGATCCTCTTGTCGAGGCCGAGGGAGGTGATGTCTACGTTGACCTCGTCGGGAAGCTTGGACATGAGACCGCAGATGCGGACCTTCTTGGCGTTCTGGTAGAACTTGCCGCCCTGCTGTACGCCGATTGCGTGCCCGGTGATGACGAGGGGAACGTCGATTGCGATGGGCTTGACGTCGCCTACTGCGAGGAAGTCGACATGCAGGCATGCGTCGGTGACGGGGTGCCACTGGAGCTCATGAAGGACGGCGGTGTACTTCTTGCTGTCGTCGAGCACGAGGTCGATGATGTAGGACTTGGGGGTGTCGGTGACAGCCTTGAGGTCCTTTGCACTTACGGTGAAGAGAACGTTCTCGACGCCGAGGCCGTAGAGGTTGCAGGGGACGAGTCCCTTGGCGCGGAAGACCTTGAGGGCGGCCTTTCCTGCAGCTTCGCGGGTAGTGCCGTTAAGAGTGAAATGTTGCATTGTGTTGCGTTTAAAATGTGTTACTCATCCCGGAACGGGCCGGGACCCATTGCACCAAAACCTCAGGAGGTTTTATTTGCGGGCGCAAATTTAAGCAAAAAAATCGTTTAACCAAGTAATTTTTCGCTTCTTGCGATAAAGTCTGCGAGCGCCTTGCCCTTGAGCATGCCGTTGCCCAGCAGCGCCAGGTCGACTACCTGACGGAGAAGGTCGGAGTTGCCTTCGCGGTCGGCCCATATCTTTGCGATGAGGGGGTTCTCCATATTGACCTTGACGTCGTAGGACTCGGGCATGGATCCGTAGAAGTTCATGCCTCCGCCCAGGGCGCTCATTTCCCTCCAGCGGCGCATGAATTCGCTCTGGGTGAGAACGACGGGGGCGGCGCTCTCGCCGAGGTTTTCGGGCTCTATCTGGTATTCGTTGCCCTCGGGAAGCACGCCCTTGAACAGTTCTTCAAGCGCCTTCTTGTCGTCGTCGCCCATTTCGGGCTTGACCCTGTCTTCCTTGGGGACAAGACGGTCGGGCGTGTCGCTGTCGACGCGGGCGAAGCGGGTGTCGGGTATCTTCTGCTCGAGCATGTTGACGAAGTGGCTGTCGAGCTCGCAGTCGAGGAGCAGGACGTCGTAGCCGAGATTCTTTGCCGCCTCGATGCGGGCGTACTGGGCCTCGGGGTCGGTCGCATAGAGGTAGACGACCTTCTTGTCCTTGTCGGTCTGGTTGCCTTCGATGGCCTTGCGGTAGTCGTCCAGAGGGAAGTATTTGCCGTCGGTGTTCTTGAGGAGGGCGAACTTGAGGGCGCGTTCGCAGAATTTCTCTTCGCTCAGCATGCCGTATTCGATGAAGAGCTTGATGTTGTCCCACTTCTGCTCGTACTGGGCGCGCTCGCCTGTGAAGATTTCTTCGAGGCGGTCGGCTACTTTCTTGGTGATGTAGGTGCTGATTTTCTTGACGTTGGCATCGCTCTGGAGGTAGCTGCGGCTCACGTTGAGCGGGATGTCGGGGGAGTCGATTACGCCGTGGAGCAGGGTGAGGAAGTCGGGGACTATGTTGTCCACGTGGTCGGTCACGAACATCTGGTTGCAGTAGAGCTGTATCTTGTTGCGGTCGATGGCCATGCGCTCCTTTATCTTGGGGAAGTACAGCACGCCCGTGAGAGTGAAGGGGTAGTCGACGTTGAGGTGTATCCAGAACATGGGCTCCTCTTCCATGGGATAGAGGTCGCGGTAGAATTTGAGGTAGTCTTCGTCCTTGAGGTCGGAGGGCGCCTTGGTCCAGATGGGTTCGATGGAGTTGATGACTTCGTCCTCGTCGGTCTCTACGCTCTTGCCGTCCTTCCATTCGGTCTTCTTGCCGAACACTACGGGTACGGGCATGAATTTGCAGTACTTGTCGAGCAGGCTGCGGATTTTGCCCTTGGTGCCGAATTCTTCGGCGCTTTCGTCGTCGAGCCAGAGGGTGACGGTGGTGCCGCGCTCCGCCTTCTTGCCGGGAGCCATGGTGAATTCGGGGTCGCCGTTGCAGCTCCATCTGACAGCTTCGGCGCCTTCCTGCCAGCTCAGGGAGTCTATCGTCACTTTCTTGGAGACCATGAAAGCGGAATAGAATCCCAGGCCGAAGTGGCCGATTATGTTGGTCTGGTCCTTATACTTTTCGAGGAATTCACCGGCGCTGGAGAAGGCTATCTGGTTGATGTAGCGGTCGACTTCTTCGGCCGTCATGCCGATGCCGTTGTCGGTGATGCTGAGGGTTTTCTTGCTCTCGTCGAGGTCGACGGTGACCTTGAGGGGGCCCGTTTCGCCGCTGAAAGTGCCCGCGGAGGCCAGGGCCTTGAGCTTCTGGTCTGCGTCGACGGCGTTGGCGACGAGCTCGCGCAGGAATATTTCGTGGTCGCTGTAGAGGAATTGCTTGATTACCGGAAATATGTTCTCGGTGGTAACTCCGATTTGTCCTTTTGTTGATTTAGCCATAACTGTAAAAATTAACCGGCCCTGTGGTGCGGGGCCGGTCGGATTCAGTCAAAAGACGTTCCAGTGACAAATTGTCAGATTATTTGTAGAGGAAGCGCTTGATGCTCATCTTGGGTGTCTTCTCGAAGGGGGCGAGAACGGTCTCGACCTTGGCGATCTGGCTGTAGTTGGGGAGCTGGCGGTTGGTGGCGGTGCGTATCCTCTCGGGGATGTCGGACACTGCTTCGCCGTCGAGCTTGGCGTTCTTGATGGCTTCGGCGTCGAGGTACACGAGGGCGACGATCTTGCCGGCCCTGTCGACTACGACGGACTCGGCCACGTAGGGCTGGTTGTTGACGATGGCCTCGAGTTCCTCGGGATAGATGTTCTGGCCGTTGGCGCTGAGTATCATGCTCTTGGAGCGGCCCTTGATGAAGATGTTGCCGTCCTTGTCGATGACGCCGAGGTCGCCGGTGCGGAGGTAGCCGTCGTCGGTGAAAGCGTTGGCTGACGCCTCGGGGTTCTTGAAGTAGCCGATGGTGATGTTTTCGCCCTTGGCCTGGATTTCACCTGCGATGTGTTCGGGGTCTTCGGAGTCGATGCGGACGGTGGCCACGTCGACCGCCTTGCCGCAGGAACCGGGGACGTACTTGTCCCAGCGCTCATAAGCCAGCAGGGGGCAGGCTTCGGTCATGCCGTAACCGACGAGGTAGGGCAGCTTGATGCGGCGGAAGAGCTTTTCGGCCTCGGGGTTGAGGGGTGCTCCGCCCATGATGAAGCGTTCGCATTCGCCGCCGAAAGCAGCCATGAGGCCGTCCCTGACCTTCTTGTAGACTATGTTGCTGAGGCCGGGAATCTTGGTGGCTATCTTGATGGCGGGCTTGTCGAGCATGGGCTTGACCTTGCTCTTGTATATCTTCTCCATCACGAGGGGGACGGTGATGAGCTGGTAAGGCTTGACTTCGGCGAAGGCTTTCATGAGGGCCGCCGGAGTGGGGGCTTTTGCCATCCAGTAGATGGAGGTGCCGTTGCACATGGGGTAGATGAATTCGATGACGAGGCCGTACATGTGGGCCATGGGGAGCATGGAGACCATCCTCTCGCCTGCGGGGACGTTGCGCTGGCTGTAGTCGACGTTGGCGCTGAAGTTGTGGTAGGTGAGCATGACGCCCTTGGGGTCGCCGGTGGAGCCGGAGGTGTAGCTTATCGTGGAGAGGTCTTCCCAGTTGTCGGTGGGGAAGACTACGTTCGAGGGGCCGTAGCCGTCGTGCCATTTGGCATCGAACAGGTCTTCCATGGTGTCGTAGGTGTCCTTGTCCTTTTCTTCGCGGGTCCAGAGGCATTTCCAGGTGTCGACGTCGATTGCGATGCGGAGCCTGGGCATCTTGGAGATGTCCATTTTCTTCCATTTGTCTTCGTTGGTGAAGAGGGCGATGCTCTCGGAATGGTCGACGAGGAAGGAGGCGTTGTCGGGGGTGAAGTCGGCAAGGAGGGGGACTATTACGGTCTCGTATGTGTTGACGGCCATGTAGCACATGCCCCAGCGGGCGCCGTTGCGGGCGTAGAGGGCGATCTTGTCGCCTTTCTTGAAGCCCAGCTTTTCGAATACGAGGTGGAATTTTTCGATTTGGACGGCCATCTGGCCGAAGGAGTAGGAGTCGCCGCCGATGGTGTTGAGGGCGACTTTGTCCCAGTATTTGCGGGTTGAATTCTGCAACCGCTCAAGGTAGTGGGGATAATTTGGCATTTGAACTGGATTTAAGGTTTTGCGCCGCAAAAGTATGGCTTTTTTGCTCCCGTGCGTGCGTATGTGGCGAATAATTACGATATTTGTGGCGAAGTTTAACTATTTGTGGCGAATTCATATGGCAAAAAAACCTATTGTGGCTCTCATCTACGATTTCGACGGCACCCTTTCTCCCGGCAACATGCAGGAGTTCGGTTTCATCCAGGCGGTCGGCTCCACTCCCGAGGAATTCTGGCGCAAGTCGGACTCCATCGCAATCGGACAGGACGCCTCCAACGTGCTCTCGTACATGAAGCTCATGTTCGACGAGGCCCGGGCCAAGGGCATACGCCTCAGACGCGACGACCTGCGTGCCTTCGGGGCTCATATCGAGCTCTTCGACGGCGTGCAGGAGTGGTTCTCGCTCATCAACGCGTACGGCAGGGCGCATGGCGTGCGGGTCGAGCACTACATCAATTCGAGCGGCCTCAAGGAAATCATCGAGGGCAGCCCGCTGGCGGGGGAGTTCAAGCATATTTTCGCCGGTTCCTTCATATATAATGATGAGGGGGATGCCGAATGGCCCGGCATCGCCGTCGATTACACCGCCAAGACCCAGTTCCTCTTCAAGATATCCAAGGGCATATTCTCGTCGCGCGACAACAAACGGGTCAACGCCTCCATCTCCGACGACAAGAAGCGCATCCCTTTCAGTCATATGATCTATTTCGGCGACGGCGAGACCGATGTCCCCTGCATGAAGATAGTAGGGATGTTCGGAGGCAACAGCATTGCCGTGTACAACCCTTCGTCGGAGAAGAAGCGCGCGTGCGCAATGAAGCTCAAGCGGCAGGGGAGAGTGGCGTTCGCTACGCCCGCCGACTATACGAGCGGCAGCTTCACCTATACGGTGGTGTGCGCCATAATCGACAAAATCAAGGCGGACTGGGAGCTTCAGAGGCTCACGAAACTTTAGCGGGCAGCGTTAGCGGATAAGGTTGAGGAACTCGTTGCGGGTGCGTGACGAGCTGAGGAATATTCCGCTGAAGGCGGAGGTGGTGGTTATCGCATTGGATTTCTGGACTCCGCGCAGCTGCATGCAGGTGTGCATGGCTTCTATGACGACGGCGACGCCAAGGGGATGGAGGGCTTCCTGGATGCAGTCGCGTATCTGGACCGTGAGGCGCTCCTGGACCTGGAGGCGGCGGGCGTAGGTCTCGACTACGCGGGCGATTTTGCTCAGGCCGGTGATTTTGCCGTTGGGGATATAGGCTACGTGGCACTTGCCGATGAAGGGCATCATATGGTGTTCGCAGGTGCTGTAGAGTTCTATGTCGCGCACCAGGACCATTTGCTGGTACTTCTCGTCGAAGATGGCCTGGCGGATTATCTCGCCGCCGTCTTCCTGATAGCCTTTTGTGGTGAACTGCAGGGCCTTGGCTACTCTTTCGGGGGTCTTGACAAGGCCTTCCCGTGAGGGGTCTTCTCCGAGGAGGCGGAGGATTTCCCCGACGTGGGCGGCGATTTCCCTGGTGGTCTCTGTTGAGTAGATTTCTTCTTTTGTGTAACTCATGGCGCAAAAATACTCAAAAATAATTGGACTTGAGAAATATTTTATATATTTGCGGCCTAATCATTAAAGGACTGTTACTATGTATTGGACATTGGAACTTGCCAGCAGCCTGGACGACGCTCCATGGCCCGCAACCAAAGACGAACTTATCGACTACGCCAACCGCTCCGGCGCCCCTGAAGAGGTCATCGAAAACCTCCAGGAGCTCGAAGAAGAAGGCGAAATCTATGAAACCATAGAAGACATTTGGCCCGACTATCCGACTAAGGAAGATTTTTTCTGGAACGAGGAGGAGTATTGACACCTAAGTAATTGATACTTAACACATTACAGCGTACTACCTGCTATCTCGGCAGGTAGTTTTGTTTTACAGAATATGGCTTGTAGATATCTGTGAAATGTGTTATATTTGCGAAAGTTGAACTTTTGACGTACTATTATATGAAAGGTGCCTTTGTCCTGTGCAATGAGCCGGACGCCAACGGGAGGCGGATGATTTACTACCGGTATTACGTGTATGGTTCTCCCCTCAAGCGGAGCACCAACATCAAGGTGCTTCCCTCCGAATGGGACGCGGCGCAGCAGCGTATCACCACCCCGGGGGCGGAGCATCTGAACCGCCGCCTCCGGAGACTGGGAACGGTTGCCGACGGGGCGCTCCCGCAGAAGGCGTCGCCGGTGCAGGTGAGGGAGATGTTCGAGCATGTATTCAACCGGGAGCTGTACCGGGCGCAGAACGAGGACTTTGTCCGGTACGCATACGAGGTCAACCTTCGCCGGTATGATTCCGGCGAGATCGGCAAGGAAACGTACAACGAAAACGTCGGGCGCATCGGGGTGCTGGAGCGCTATCTGGGGCAGCGCAGAGGACTCCACTTCCTTTCCCTGGAAGACGTTGATGAAAACTTCCTTGAGGAGTTCATTGCATCCCTGAAGAAGGAGCCTGAGGTGATTTACAAGGGTCTTACCCCTCTTGTCGCCGCGCTGGAGGCGGCGGACGGGGATGGCCTCATTGAACATTCCGTCCTGGCTCCGGTCAGGGCTCTCCATATCTGTCTCCTGAACAGGGAGGCAAAAAAGGCGGCGCGGGAGAGTATCTCGGACGGGGAGATGGAACGGATATTCGATTATGCCGGACGCCTTTGCGAAGGCGGCACTCGTGATGCGCTGGATGTGTTTCTGTTTTCATACTATGCCTGCGGGCTGAGGCTTGGGGACATCATGCTGCTTCGATGGGAAGATGTGGACGGCGCCACCCTGCAAAAGCCCAGATACAAGACTTCCCGCGCGCAGAGGCTGTCCCTGCCGCTTTGCGCCGCCGCCCTCGAAATTCTGGACCGCTGGCGCGGCAGGAGGGGGAAGTTCATCTTCGGCCTCGTAAGCGAAGATGCGAATCCCGACGATGCCCTGGGGATGAAACGCCTCCGGGGACACAAGGGCGCGGCCATCAGCCGGATTGTGACCATCTGCGCAGGCGAGATTGGCATAAAAGGGCGGCTGACGATGGAGACGGCCCGGAAGTCCTTCGCCCTCCGCGCCCTGCAAAGCGGCCTGCCGCTGCCCGCGCTCAGCCATATCCTGGGGCACGGCAGCACCGGGAGCACCGTGGCATACCTCGGCCTGGACGACCGCTTTACAGAAAGCGAAGTGCTTAAGATATACAACCACTAATCCCAAAAATCATGAAGAAAAAAAACGCTTCCCACCGGTACGGCTTACCTCTGGGATGACCGCAAGCGCAAACAGGAAAAGCTCGTAGTCCTTCGTTACCGCATCGACGGGCAGTTCAAGTATGTAAAAACCGATATCCATGTCCGTCCTGACGTATGGGACCACAAGGGGCACAAAGTGCGGAAGGGCTCGGAGCAGTATGCCGATACAAACCGGCAGATAAGGGCATTCAGGAAAGATATTGAAGCCCGTTTCCGGGCAGTGGAAGGAGTCCTTACTTCCGACATTGCAGACCAGATTCTATCCGGGACGTATATCCCTGAGAATCAGCGGACCAGGGACACGGCTTTTGTCTCATACGCAAGGATGGTGAACAGGCTGCTCTATGAGAACGGCCATTTCGGACATGACACGATGCGCAACAAGGAATGCTGCATCAGGGCATTCGAGAAATATGAGTCGGAGGTATTGCGCTCCGCCCCGGTGACGCTTGGCTCCCTCACGCAGGATTATCTGCAGAAATACTATTCCTACCGTTTTTCCGGACGGGGAAACAAAAGTATCGAAACCGCCGGCAAGGCGATGATACCCCTGTTCGCAGCAATCACATACGCCTTCAACCATGGAATTCTGAGCCGCGAGGAAGCGTGGACGCTCCTCGAGTACAAGGAGAACATGTTCTGCCGGCGCAACACAAGATATCTTCCCGAGGTGCCGGAAAGGAGCGTTCAGCACCTTACTCTTGAACAGATAAAGCAGTTGGAGGGCTTCCGTCCCGGCAATGCGCGCACGAGGGATTTTATCGAAATCTTCCTTTTCTGTTTCTACTGCTGCGGGATGCGGATTTCAGATGCCATCACACTGGAATGGGCCAATGTGGACGAAGAGAATCTCCGGATCATCAAGCGGCAGGTCAAGACCAGGCTCACGCCAAGAGTCCCTATCTATATGCATCCGG
>FLNY01000149.1_pt1 | contig 58343 bp, 45 predicted proteins | sample 1140381 | NCBI WGS metagenome assembly FLNY01 (sample SAMEA3878172, study PRJEB12797) | bioreactor metagenome | biome: Moose rumen | place: Sweden | collected 2011-10
AATTTGTTCGTACAAATCATTCCATTGAGGGTTTAAATTCGTTATTAACTTCATTTTCGTAACCCTATAACATTTTTTCAGGTATTTTTCACGTTCAAGTGCCGTCTTTTCGTCTTCATATGTTTCAAAATATACCAGCTTGTGCAAATCATATTGTGAAGTAAAACCTTTGAGAATTTCGTTTTTATGCTCCCACACACGACGCACTAAATTATTCGTCACTCCAACATAAAGGGAAGTGTTATTTTTATTGGTCATTATATAAACATACATTGTTTTCATACTTTTATTATGACTTTGTTTTTGCTCCTGTCAATTATTTAATTCGAAGATCCCTGGAATTTTTTGCATTCGCAAAAAATAGGGATGACGTTTGTTTTTATTACTTAGCGATGACATTTGTTTTATTTTTTATGATTCGGAATAAAGCCCTCTTCTTAAATGACAATATAAAAAAAGGGAGGATAATTCCACCTCCCTTTAGTTGAAAATTAGTGCCGTCAAACAAACTTATTCTTCGGGTGCAATAAGACACATATAGTCCCAAGAATCATTAGCATCAATGCCTTCAACTTCACCAACTTTGTTGTCATATGGTTTGATGTTACCCGGAATATTATCACCATCAACATATTCACCACTTCCATCACGCATAAGTTTATAAGTTAATTGAGGTTGGTATGAATCATTTTTTTTCATAAGGTGCACGTAGTAAATATCTTTACAAGCCGTTGAATCATTCAAAGTACAATGTGGGCAATCAACTTCAAGTTTCTTGCAATGGTAGCAATCCCTACCATCAGAACTCGTGTTTCCGGAAGGCACGAATACCTGTAAGTCATCATTGTCACCACAAAATTCACCTATCTTATCTATCGTAGGTGCGTCTACAAACTTATAATCCGTTAAACGTTGAAATGGTAGCATATATGCACCAGGTGTCTCCGGTTCAAATGATTCAACCCATTTTTCACCATTAGGGCATGTTGGTTTATCATAGTAACCAACACATACACGTTTGCCATCATGATTATACACACGAACACTATTAATAATGCCTCTTCGTTTACCATAACTATGCTCACGAGTTTCATTGATGCTACATACATACTCATCAGCTGAATTTGAAACTACATCACCCAAAGGATACAATATAATATCTTCCAAAGTTTTTCCAGATACTGGTGTTACATAGGCAGAAGATTCCTCAGAGAATGCTTCCTCAGCATTCAAAATCGTATTAATTCTAATACCCTCAAATCCAAAGGTTAAGGTGTCACAATTATTGCCATCAGCCCCCATAAAAAGAAATGTTCCACCTGTTCTAGCCGGGTAGTGAGTTATATCAAATGCATAAGTGCAATCACATCCACAATCGACAGGAACACACTGTCCGTTTTCTTTCTTGTAGCCTGGATTACAACCAAAATCCGTGCAGACTTTCTCACCATTGTTACAATTTGAATCAACAGGTGTGCATTCTTCACTACAATATCCATTTGCCGGCACAGTAACTTTTTGTCCGCAAGTCTTTACTTGACAACTTGTAACACATGTACAAACACCATCTGGGTGAGAGAGGCGCTCATTTGCTCCGCAGGTTGGTTGAGTTTTTCCTCTATAACAAGTTCCGGTTCCGCATTTTTTGTTTTGTTTATCATAGCATTTCACAGAAGAATCTATGCTGTCAGAATAGCCGTCAGGACAATAAGGGTCCTTAGCAGTTGATGTCTTGCATACTGTGTCGCCGGAATAAAGCTTATTTCCTAAAGCATCAGTCGCATCTTTGCAAGTATGGCATTCATCTTCTTGACAAGTTGTGGATGACGGGGAAGTACATTGTTTTGCAGTGCAACCTGTGTATTTATTGTAATTAAGGCTGTTGCTGTCTGTACATTTGCCGGAGCAGTTCCAACCGCTCCCCTTACCCGATATATATGAAGAGCCAGAACAGCTCTTTTTCATGCAATAACAGTTACCGGAAACATAATAAGAATCATAATCACCGGCAACTCTGGCATTTTGTGCAGTTGTTTCGCTGCTATAACAATTGTCTGGACAATTTCCATTTGGATCCGGGTCCGGGTCAGGGTCTGGAATAATCGGACGAGGAGGCAAATTATGTCCACCGATACAGGCATCGCCCTCACAATAAGGTATTTCATTAGCACTGCCGCAATCATCCGATTCAGGCAAAAAGCACACATCGGCTTTTGTTGTGTTTATGTGTATAAAGGTTAAGGAAATTAAAACTCCGATACACAAACATAAATTGCAAATACCTTTTTTCATCTTTTTTCTCCTTACAAAACCGGCGAAAACACCCATAAATCATTGCCGAGTTTTTGCAAAAAAAACACGACCGGATTCGGCTCAAATCCCACATATCTAATTTATGCTAGCAGATTCTAACCTAAATGTCAATAAACTATGGAAGATACATGAAAAATTTCATAAAAGTGTAACAATGAAAAACAAAGCCATAATTTTTTTAAAAAAACTCCGCCGGAAAAACCTTGCGGAGCATTTAATTTGTTATAAAAAGAATAAGCTAAAATCTGTATAACAAACCGGCATTTACTTCCATCAAATTATTAAGATAATTTGTGTTAATGTACGAATATCTGCCGATAACACGGGCGGAAACGTGCTCGTTGAAGTCATATTGCATACCGACACCGGCACGATAGCCTACTTTAGAGGTGCTTTTATTCGGTAATCCCTTATAATCTAAGCTGTAAATTGCTCCGCCTACGGTTCCCACAGCGCTGAGAGGAGAGCACATTATCGGATATTTACCATATAGATCAAGAGCATAGGCTTGAAAAGAAGCTTCCATACTTTCATCAAAAGTGCTTCGGCTTTTAAGTTCTCCGGACATTTGATATGAAAATTCGGTGTCTATGTTTTTCATCCACTCAATACCTAAGTCAAATTTTCCGCTATGGAAATTTTCTTTGGCTCTTTGAGCATAACCACTCTGCTTTGCATGAGAATAAACATATTCCGCACCGACATAAGGACGCATTTCCATTAAGTTCATGGCATTTGCGTTATGCGCCATAAAACAAGCAATTGCACTGCTCAATAATAAAGACTTTTTCATTTTTATCTCCATTTATAAATGTTATTAAACTCTAAAAGCATTCGTCTGATACTTTCGGTTTTTGATATAAACGTTAAAAACAATTTTTAAATGGTGGACAATGGAAAAATTTTTCTTAAAATATAAAAAAAGGAGAAAAATATGGTGCTGTGTCCTACAAAAAATTGCGAATTATGTCCGCGTTTGGTGGAATTTCGCGCGCAAAATAAAATAAAATTTCCTAATTATCATAATGCGCCGGTTGAACCTTTCGGTGATTTAAATGCCGAAGTTTTGGTGGTGGGGCTTGCTCCCGGTTTAAATGGCGCCAACCAGACGAATCGCCCATTTACCAATGATTATGCCGGAGATGTTTTGTATCCGGCTTTGAAAAAATTTTCTTTTGCAACAGGCGAATATAAAAAGAAAAAAGATGACGGATTTGAGCTGATTAATGTGCGCGTTACTAATTCCGTGCGTTGTGTTCCGCCGCAAAATCAGGTTACGGCTGATGAAATAAAAAATTGCCGAGTTTTTTTGGCTGACGAAATTGCCTCGATGAAAAATTTGAAAATAATTTTAGCGCTAGGAACCATTGCTCACGGTGCGGTTTTGCAAGCTTTGGGATATAAAAAATCGGCTTTTAAATTTTCTCACGGTGCAACGCATTTATTGGATAAACACAATATAAGGCTTATGGATTCGTTTCATACTTCGCGCTATAATATTAATACCGGCACACTCACTTATGAAATGTTTGAAAAAATTATTGCTTTAATATCCGCAAGTTTAGCTTGATTTAAGCTATATAATAAAATACACTCTGAGCAAAAGGATTTTTTAAAATGCGTTGGCTTAATTTTTTGATGTGTTTAATTTTTGGGCTTTTCAGCCTTGATTTTGCCTGCGCTGAAAGCATTGAAAAAAGTACTGATAATGTGAAAATCGAAATCTTTTCCGATGCAAAAAACGAGATAATTGCAAAAATAAATATCAATGACGGGTGGCATATTTATTATAAAAATCCCGGAGAAATCGGCAAACCTACTTTTGTTGAAAGCATTGGAGAAAATGCGGTTACGGTTATTAATCAATCTGTGCCTATTGTTGCGAAGGCCTATGATATTATGGATGAGTATTTGTATGAAAATACGGCATATTTTCAGCTTAAAGCAACAAATCACGAAAAACTTAAATTTGTTTTTTATTTTACTGAATGCGCTGATGTTTGCAAACCGGAAAAAATTGTTTTTAATATAAAAAAACTTCCGCTGACCGAAATTGATAAATGGCTTGAAATTCAACGAGAAGCACAAAAAACTTTTCCGCTTGTTTTGACTTCCGATTATCAAAAAAGCAAAGGATTAATCAGCTTAAAGCTGCCGCAATATGAAAATATAAAAGTTATTCCACAGGAACGTGAAACCATCAGCGGGGAAGAATTTTCAGTTACAAAAGACGGTGATAAAACGCTTATCGGTTGGCAGAATATCAGTGAGCGAAGAAAGTTGCAACACGCGCTGATTATTACGCCGGAAAATGCATATGATGTTGATATAAATTACGATGTTTTTGATTGGCAATATTTTTTATATATCGTAATTTTAGCATTTTCAGGCGGAATAATCTTAAATGCAATGCCGTGCGTTTTCCCGATTTTGAGCTTAAAAATTTTTGGTTTAGTAAAAAATTATGATGGTCGCAGGCACTATAAAAATGCATTTCTTTATACACTTGGTGTATTGATTTCATTTTTGGGCTTGGCGGTAATTTTAGATATTTTAAAAGAAAGCGGTGAGGCAATAGGTTGGGGATTCCAACTGCAATCACCATTGTTTGTGGCATTAATGATGTTGTTATTTTTCGTGCTCTTTTTATATATGGTTGAGGCATTGCCGTTTCCGAAACTAGCTAATGCTTGGTTACATAAAATGTCGGGTGCAAATATGTTTTTAACCGGTTTTTTTGCCGTGTTGATTGCCAGTCCTTGCACAGGCCCTTTTATGGGAGCGGCAATCGGCTATGCCTTTATGCAAACCGATGCGGAAATGTATGTTGTGTTTATTGCGCTTTCTTTGGGATATGCTTTACCTTTTGCTTTAGCAGAAATATATCCGCACGCATTGCAACGCATTTTGCCAAAGCCCGGAGCGTGGATGGCAAAATTGAAAGTATTGCTTGCTATTCCGATTTTGCTTACCTGTATTTGGTTGGCTTCGGTTTTAATCAGCCAAATTTATGACAAAGAAGGCATAAACAAAAATCAGCTTGATTGGCGCGCTTATAATGCAGAAGAAATAGCTACGGAAATTTCTGCCGGTAATAAAGTATTTATTGACTTTACTGCTGAGTGGTGCCTGACTTGTATGTTTAATGAAAAAACCAGACTTAACAGTAAAAAGTTTGCTGATTTTGTGCGCGAAAATAATGTTGCTTTGTTTAAGGCTGACTTAACAGAAAGCAACGAAGATTATAACGAAGCCTTGAGTGCATACGGACGTGACGGTATTCCGGTTTATATTTATTACGAGAACGAAACCTACCGCATTTTACCGATATTTTTTGATATAGATGAACTCTAAAAATCCGAAAAAGTTGAGACAGATTAATCCATTTCTGCTAATCGCTCTGCCTGATCTTCAGCAATCAAAGCATCAATAATTTCACCTAAGGCTTCGCCGGAAACCACGTCATCAAGCTTATAAAGAGTTAGATTTATGCGGTGGTCTGTTACACGCCCTTGCGGATAGTTATAAGTGCGGATTCTCTCGCTTCTGTCGCCGCTTCCGACTTGCAGTTTGCGCTTTTCTGAATAATCGGCATTAATAGCCTCACGCTGGCTGTCATACAACTTCGAGCGCAAGTGGTTCATCGCCTTTTCTTTATTTTTGAATTGCGAGCGATCATCTTGGCACTGTACTACAATTCCGGTCGGAATATGGGTTATACGCACTGCCGATTCTGTGCGGTTAACGTGCTGTCCTCCGGCACCTGATGCGCGATAAACATCAATTTTTAAATCAGCAGGATTGATATATAAATCAACCTCTTCAATTTCCGGCAAAACCGCCACGGTTGCCGCTGAAGTATGTACTCTGCCTTGCGATTCGGTAACCGGAACACGCTGAACGCGATGAGCGCCGGATTCAAATTTCAACTTAGCAAACACATCTTTACCCGTTATTTTAGCCGATGCCTCTTTATAGCCGCCCAAACCGTTTTCATTGGCGTCCAAAATTTCAAAGCGCCAACCTTGTTTTTGAGCATAGCGCTGATACATTTCAAACAGCACAGCGGCAAACAATGCGGCCTCATCTCCGCCGGTTCCGGCTCTAACCTCCAAAATAGCATTTTTTTCATCATCGGAATCCTTCGGCAAGAGCAAAATGCGAATCTGTTTTTCGAGTTCCGGAAGCTTATCTTTCAGCTCATAGAATTCGGCTGAAGCCATTTCTTTCATTTCTTTATCCATATCCGGATCATCTATCATGGCTTTATCGTCATTCATAGCTTTAAGAGCATGATTATATTCGTTAATGGCTGCCACAACCGGCTCTAAAACCGAAAGTTCTTTATTAAGTTTTACCAACTCATCGGAAGTTATATCAGGCGAGCTTAAAAGCGCTTGCACCTCTTCATAGCGGTTAGAAACGTTTGCAAGTTTTTCTTCCAAATTCATTATTTAAGCTCCTCAATCAAACGCTCGAAAGAAATATTTTTTTGCTCTCCGCTATCAAAATCTTTTAAGGTTACTTCACCTTTTGCCATTTCGTCAGAACCGATAATCACGGCTTTTAAGGCATTAACCTTATTTGCTTTTGCCAAGCGCTTCTTCATATTTCCGCTATAACTTTGCTCAACTCTGAAACCGTTCAAGCGCAATTTATAAGCAATTTCCATAGCTTTTTCGTTAGTGTCTTCGCCAACCGGAATCACGGCAATCGGGCGTGGTAAATCAACATTTTCTTCCAAAAGCATTGCTAATCGTTCAACACCGCAAGCCCAGCCGATTCCGGCAACATCGCCGCCGCCCATTTGCGCCACTAAACCATCATAGCGTCCGCCGGCTAAAACAGTCCCTTGTGCGCCGAGTTTGTCGGTCGTCAGCTCGAATACGGTGTGCGAATAATAATCAAGCCCGCGCACTAAGCGATTGTTAACACGATATTTTATGCCTAAATTATCAAGTCCTTTTAAAACATCGTCAAAAAACTTCTTTGAAGTTTCATTTAGGCTGTCGGCATAAAGCGGCGCATTTTCCACGACCGCCTTATCACATTCTTCTTTTGAATCCAAAATGCGGAGAGGGTTTTTCTCTAAGCGGTTTTTGCTATCTTCAGAGAGTTCGCCATAGTGTTGCTTCAAATAAGCAACAAGTTTTTCGCGATAAGCACTACGGCTCTCTGCATCACCCAGAGAATTTATTTCAACCGTTACTGCACCAGATAACCCTAGTTTTTCCAAGAACTCATAGGCCATTGAAATAACTTCAATATCTGCTTGTGGTGCTTCTATTCCCAACAGTTCAACACCGAATTGCGTAAATTGGCGCTGGCGGCCTTTTTGCGGGCGCTCATAGCGAAACATCGGACCTGCGTAATAAAACTTAACCGGCAGATTTTGTTGCATTCCATTTGAAATAAAGGCTCTTACAACGCCTGCTGTTCCTTCCGGACGAAGAGTTAAACTTTCACCACCCTTATCTTCAAAACAATACATTTCTTTCGTAACAATATCGGAAGTATCGCCCAAATTGCGCGAAAAAACTTCCGTAAATTCAAAGATAGGTGTTTCGATTTCTTCAAAACCATACTTTTCAACCACAGTCGAACCGGTTGAAACAACTTTTTTCATTTTTCTTTTTGCTTCGCCGTACAAGTCGTATGTACCGCGGACACTTTGTATTTTTTCCATTTTTTATCTGTTCTCTAAAAATTTATCTAATTTAATTCGCATTTGTTTGCGCGGAGCCGTAACTTGTGTTAATTTACCGTCAATATAAAAATTAACATTTGCGCGCTTTCCGACAGAAACTTCCAAATTTTCATTATAAGGAACTTCATATTCAAAACCTTTACCATACACTTTGGCAAGTAGTACATCTTCACCATGTTTCAGTTCAACCCACGAATCTCCCGTTACTTCAATCTTAATGCGCGGCGCATTATTATCAATAACTTGTTCATTTTCAAGTTGTTCCTTAGCAGAAGTATTTTCTTCATCATTAGATTTTTTATCATCTGTTGTTTCTATTTCGGAATCACTTTCTTGAGAAATATTTTCTTCATTATCTTCAATATATTCTTCACCGTCTGTTACTTCATTTTGATAATTTTCTTCCAAAATTATCGGAGCAGGGTAGGTTTCATCAATCGGAGTTTCGTTAATAATTTCCACACTTGGTTCTTCACTGCGGTTATTATATAAATTCCACCCGAGAAGCACCGAAAACATTAAAACAAAACCGATGATAACATGTTTTATGCTTGGTCCGGTATTTTCTTCCTCATCTCCGACAGCTTTTAACTTTTTCTTGCTATTAATTTTAGGCATGGCTGTTTCTTTAAAAGATTGCACAATTCTTGCACTGTTAAGACCCAGATATTCGGCATAGCTTTTAACGTAACCAAGTCCGTAAGGCTCAGCGGGCAATTTTTTATATTCGACATTTTCAATTGCCTCCAGATAAATACGCCGAATGCATAAATCGGCGGCAATATCATTTAGAGTTTTACCTTGTTTTAATCGAGCACAACGCAAAATGTCTCCAACAGTCTGCATTTCTTCAGATTTGCTTTGCTCTGTATCAATTTCTTCTTTTTTCACTTTAACCTCGTTTATTTTTGAAAACTTATAACACACAAATTATTTAATTGCAATACCATGATCGTGAGCATAGGATAATAATTGTGAGCGCAAGCTTTTTTTGTTTGATTTAAATAAAAGTTTTAAGTAATCCTCAATATCTTCTTTTTTTGCACTTCGTATCATCTTCTTAATATCGGCAAATGATGCACCTGAAACAGAAAAGTTGCGATACCCCATACCGATTAGTGTCATTGCTTCTAACGGATTAGCCGCCATCTCACCACACACGGAACAATACACTTTATATTGATTAGCTTTATCTATGATGCCCTTTAAAAGTCGCAAAAACGGAGATGATAAGACATCATAACGATTGGTCAGTAACGGATTTCCTCGGTCGCAAGCAAATGTAAATTGGTATAAATCATTTGTACCAACGGAAACAAAATCAACCTCAGGCAGAATATCATCAAGCTGGAACACAATAGAAGGAACTTCAATCATGATGCCGATGTTTATTTTTTTTGCTGTGGGATTTTTTTTGTTTTTTTCTCGTTCATACTCCAGCATGACGGTCTCTTTTGCTTCCAAAAATTCGTGCAATGTTGATATCATCGGAAACATAATATACAGAGTTTTTCCGGCAGATGCTCTGAGCAAAGCCCTTATTTGTTGGCGAAGAATGGCTCGCCGATCTAAAGTAATGCGAATAGAGCGCCAACCGATTGCCGGATTTTCTTCTTTTATGTTTCCCCAATAAGGCAATAATTTATCAGATCCGACATCAAGGGTGCGGAAAATTATTTTTTTATTATCCATTTTATCAAACAAAATTTTATATTGCTTTTGTTGGGTTTCAACATCAGGCATTTTTTCAGCTGCCATATACATAATTTCAGTGCGATATAATCCTATTCCATCGCAGTTTGTCGGTTCTATATAATCATAATCAAGATCAAATCCGTAATTTAAGGCAAGATTTATTTTAACCCCGTCAAGTGTTTCCGTTGGCAGATTATAAAGTTTTTTCAGTTCGGCAAAAATGTTTTTACGTCCCTGAGATTTTTCTTTGTATTCGGCTATAATCTCATCTGTCGGGCGGGTATAAAGTTTCCCTTTTTCACCATTTAGGGCAATAATTTCTCCCGGTTTTACTTCTTGCAAAACTCCTCGTATTTTTGAAATAACCGGAATATTTAGGGCTTTTGCCACAATAACAGCGTGCATCGTTGCCGTTCCGTCTTCAATTACAAGACCGCGGATTTTTTCATAATTATAATCCATTAAATCAGCCGGTCCCATATTTTGGGCAATAATAATTATATCCTCGTCCGGAAGAATATCTACGTTTTCCGTTTCGCCGGCAACAAAAGCACGCAATCTGTCGGAAACATCGCGTAAGTCATATAACTTTTCTTTTAAATAGATATCATCTGTTGATGAAAGTTTATTCCACATTTCTTCATACACATGTTCTATTGCGGCTTCAGCCGTGTAGCCTTTAGATATATCGGCACTGATTTTTTTGTACCAACCTTTATCTTTGGCAAACATCAGATAGGCCTCCATAATCTCCATGGTATTACCGATTGAATTATCTGTTTGAGCAATTTTGTTATCTAAGTACTCTCCCATTTTTCGTCTGCCTTCATCAAGGCGAGACTGCTCAAGTTCTATGTTTTCGGCAAAAATATTTGTAATTTCACGGTGTCTATGGTGTAAAACAGCTCTGCCAACACCGTAGCCTTTATTTAAGCATACACCGTTTAAGGAATCGCGGATAACAAATCCCTTCTCTCTGACAATGTGATCACGATGCTGTATAAACGATTTTGAAGATATGAAATCCACCATGGATATAGCAAGGGTTTCAATAATTTCTGCAGAACTTTCAGAAAATTCTTCTTTGTTTGTTTTCTCAAAGCTGATAACTCCGATTACGTTGTGCATTCTGATAATCGGCACACAAAGATCAGCTTCGTTGGTTGTTTCGTTATAAGCATTAATTGTTCTGCGGTTGGCAGCACAAATTCCCACATATTCATCACCAAAGCGTAAGGTGCTGTTTAAGTGTGTGCCATTACAATCCCCCATTTTTTCAAGATAGTTTTCGTCAACAACCGCATATAAGGCAACACTATCAGCTTTTATGGCATTTTTAAAGGCACGAAGAATTATTGCTAATTTTTCATGTATTTCGGTTTGCGTTAAAAGCTGTTCACTAATTGTGCGTTGCACAATCAGTGCTTCATTTAATGCTGCCGATATTCCCATTTATGCTCCTTAATAAAATTATCTTGCATTATTTGATTATTATCTATAATAATTTTAACAAACTGTAAACATAAAAAAAGAGTTAAGCAGATGATAAATAACTATAAGCGTGGTGAGAACGATGTTCGTCCATGGGGAAAATGGGAAGTAATTGATAGCGGGGACGGATTTTGCGTAAAACGCATAACCGTGAATCCTCAAGGAATTTTGTCGTTGCAATTGCACCACTTTAGAACAGAACATTGGATTATAGTAAATGGTTTGGCAACGGTTACACTTGGCAAAGATATTATAAATAAAAAAGCGGGGGAAAGTGTGTATATACCCCTTGAAACGAAGCATCGCATTCAAAACAATACACTATCGCCATTGGTTTTTATTGAAATTCAAACAGGAGATAATTTGGATGAAAATGATATAGTTCGTTATGAAGATGTTTACGGGCGAGCTAAATAAAAAAGTTATTCTCGCTTATCTTCAGGTGTATTTGGAAATTTATTTATGTCTTCTTCTAAATTTTCAGATACAGATAGGTCAGTTAAAGAATCTGCGTCCAGGTCTGTTTTTTCTCCATTGATGATAACATAACCGCTAAATGCTTTGCCATCTTTATAAATAACTTCTGCTTGAATTTGTCCTTTATCATCATAAAGTAATTGCGGTCCTGTTTGAATTCCGTTATCGTAATTTAGCTCGTTATGAATGTTTCCGTCATCATAATAATGATAAAATTTTCCGGTAATTTTTCCTTGATTAAATGTGCCGCTGTATTGTAAATTACCGTTTTCATCATAAAATTTGCCTTCGCCGTTCGGAACTCCGTTTTGTGCGGACATTTCCATTTTTACGCTGCCGTTATTGTAGTAGGTTCTATATATTCCGTTAATAGGTTTCTCATCTATGTCATAAACAATTCCGTTTGAAACGCTGGTGTTATTTTCGTTATAAACCTCAATATCCGTTGATTTTTCACATCCGGTAATAAAGCAGATTGTTAAAATAAAAAGTAGTATGTTTTTCATAAAATTCTCCTTTAGAGTGCTTTGGCTGATTAATAATGCGGAGGCGGAGTTTCTTCGCTCGCCGGCTTAACAAAATCTTGAGGCATGGATTCTTTGAGTTGCTTTATTTGTTTTACTAAAACATCAATGGTTTTTTCTTGCCTGATAACAACTTCATTTAAATCATCCAGCATTTTTTCTTGGTTAGTTAAGACTATTTCGATTTCGGTTATACGATCTTCCAATTCAGTATTTTCCATTAAAAATTCCTTTTCTAGAAAAACTTTTTAAGGCGCGGTTTATTCACACTCATTGTTTGTGCCAGTTCTTGTTCTTTTTCTCGTTTGTCAATGCGGCGCAAAAGATTTTCTTTATCGCTTTCACTCATTGAATAAGCTACTCCATCGCTATAATAAAAATATTTTGTGCCGTAACCGTTATTTTCTATTTTAATTTTGATTTCACCATCATTGGCATATTCTCTGTAATTTTTACCGTCCCATATGCCGTTTTCATAAAGACTTTCACTTGCAATTTTTCCGTTTTCGTAATAATAGCGTTGCCAACCGTTACGAACATTATTTTTAAAAGTCGCCGAATAAAATTTGCTGCCGGACGGATAATATCCGATGGTTTCACCATTTAAAATACCATTGGTATACGCAAAAACAACCAAGGGCTTGCCGTTTTCATAATACATCGTTACATCATCATCGATTACATCGTTTTTGTATTTGGTTTTATAAATCAGATTTCCGTTTTCATCAAATTTTTTAAAAGAGCCGTTTAGTTTATTATTTTCAACTTCTGCCTCTTCTGCAAGTTGACCATTTGTGCGGAAAAATAATTTTGCAGTTCCGTCAACCATACCTTTTACATAAGGCAAAACGGCTTGTTTTTTAGAATTTTCGTAAAATATGGTTAATGTTCCACTGACATTTTCCGTTTGCAATTTTCCAAATTCATCATAAGCTTTTTTTTCACCGGAATTTGTTTCCAAAATATATCTTACAACACCGTTTTTATAGTATCCGGTTTGCTTATCTTGATAAACACCATTTTTAAAACTCAATACGGCACCGGTTGTACCATCGGCATTTTTGTTAATAATATCGCCGGAAATTTTTCCGTTTTGAACAGGTATTATTTGACTTTCGCCGCTTTCTTTGTCGCCATAAACCAGTAAATCGCCGCTGATTTTTCCTTTTTTATATTCGGAAGATGCAATTTGCTTGCCGGTTTCATTATATTCAATTACGTTTCCATCTATATTTCCGTTAACATAAGTGAGCTTTTTTTTGAGTTTTCCACCTTCAAAATATTCTAAAAACTCACCGTTTTCAATTCCGTTCAAATAATTATGTTTGTATTTAATATTACCGTTTTCATAGTAGGCAATATCTTGTCCGTTAAGCTTATCATCCTTAAATTCGGCGACAGAACTTTTTTTGCCACTGGGATAATATCTGGTTGCCGTACCGTTTATTTTTCCGTTTTTATAAGGCAAGATTGAGTAGAGGTTTCCATTTTTATCATAGGTTGTAAGGTTGCCGGAAATAACTCCGTTTACATAATCTGCTTTTGATTGAATTTTACCGTTTTGAGCATATTTAATATGTTCTCCGTTTTGAATATTATTCTTAAATGATATTATTTCTTGCGGGTTTTTGTTTTTATAATAAGTTTTTACCTTTCCGTTTAACACACCTTTTTCGTAATTTGTTTCGGCATAAAGTTCACCTGTTTCATAATACGTTTGCTGTACTCCGTCATAATATCCGGCAGAATAATTGTTACGTTCCTTCACTTTTCCCGATTCATAATAAACTATTTCCAGTCCGGAAACCTGATTATTAACAAAAGATGTTTCGGAAAGGATTTTCCCGCTTTCATAATATTGTGTGGCTTTTCCATTGATGTTGCCGTCTTCATCAAAACTCATAAGATATTTTAGCTTTCCGCTGGGATAATATCCTTTTTCCATACCGATTTGTTTATTATTTTTAAATGTTGCTTCTGCCTGCAAAGATCCGTCTTTAGCATAGGATTTTGTTGCGCCGTTTAATGAGCCGTTTTTATAAATATAGGTTTTTTCAAGTTGACCGCTTTCGTAATATGTTTTAGTGGTTCCGGAAGCTTGATTATTTTTGTATAAAGCTTCTGACTTTAAGTTTCCGTTTTTATAATACTGCTTTACTACACCCTCTCGTCTTCCGTTGATATAAGGTGTTTCTTTTTTTAATTTTCCGTCTTCATAAAACTCTTTATCAACACCGTTCTTAAGGTTGTTGTCGTTTTTAAGTTCAGAATAATCACTTGCTTGAAAGAAAGATTTTTTCATTGACGGCATAAAACCGTAATTTACACCAACAACATAAATTACAGCCAATCCGACCAATAAAAAATAGAAATATTTTCTCATAAGCTTTCCTTATTTTATTCGTTAAATCACAGCAATTTTTCAATATATTCAGAAAGTTTTTCGTCTTGTTCATCAAGCAAAATTTGCAATGTCTTCTTTTCTGCTTCGGAGAGGGGATTTTTAATACCGTAATTTTCAAAAAATTTGCGCCCTTCTTTCTCCATTTCATCGGCCTTAAACATTTTTCCTGATACCCTATAATATTGAGCAAGTTTGAGATTGGCATTTGCTTTTTGCTCCGGATATATAACATCATCGGCAAGACTGAGGACTTGTTGATATACATCAGCTGCCTTTGCCTGATTATTATCTTGCCAATATAAATCAGCCACGCGGCTAAGCGCATTAACGTTTTTAGGTGCTAAATCAAGCGCAAGTTCAAAAGAATTTATGGCAAGCTCATAATTATCTAAGTTTGCAATAGTTCCCATCGTACAAGCATATTCTGCTGCCAATGCATATGACAATTCTTTCGATAAGCCTTTTTGTCTTTGTGCAAGAACAACCTGTGCATTTAACAGAGCTTCCATTAATTCCATGCAAGGTTTTGTATTTCCGGCTGCTAATGCAAAAAGAGCATCGGCACAGACGGGAAGGTTTTTGATGTTTGGAAGTTGAGCAAATTTTCCGGTGTTATAATAGCCTATAAAGTTCTTGATGGCTTTAATAAGCTGAATAATTTCTTCATCATCATCAGCCCCTTTGTTTAAAAAGTGAATGGACTGAGCTATTTTTTTATCACTCACCATGTGTGCCAGCATATTAATGATTATACCCACAGTTTGATCCAAATCCCAAATTTTATCCTGCGTTTTAATTTGCGTGCTTGTTTTGGAGTTGCCGCTGTTTTCCATGTTGTCTTTTGATTGTTTGTAGAGGACATTTTTCAAATTGAGGTAATCATCAGATATTTTTGATGCCTGAACAATGTCAGCTGATATTTTTTTATCCATTTCTTCTTTTTCCTTTACATCATCATCGGTTTGTGTCTCTTCGCCTTGTTCGTAGTTTTGTTGTATGTTTGTTTGTACATATTCTTTAGCGGATGGAGCATCTTCTTCAACAATATTAGCACTCATGTTGTCAGCGTTATATTGTTGATTTGTCTCTTCGTAAAGCGGTGTCTCGGTTGTTTGATTAATTTGCTGAATATTATTGTCAGGAAGTTCTTCTTCAAAGGGTTCATCAGTGTCTGTATCATCATTTTCTTCTTCAATAATATTTTCTGCTCGTTTAAAAGTTTCAGAAAATAATCTTACGTAAATTATGAAAATAACAATTAAAAAGAAAATTAAACCCCAGAAGTACCAATCTCCCGCATCACCATATTCTCGCAAAAAAATTTCACGAAAGTGTAAAAGACGCCTTTTCAGCATTATGAAATATTCACTAATATTCCAATCTTCAAACAAAAAAGAATTTGAAATATTTGCTATTTTCCACACTTTACCAAACTCCATTAAAAAATTTGCACGTCTATAAGGCAAACTTCGCAGACGAATTTTACAACCGGCATAAATAAAAGTCAATAATAATTAAATTACGTATTTACTATTAATGTCCAGACCAATCTTTTTCAGCCAGAACAACTTTTATTCGGCTATCATGAATAATGGATAAAAATTCTTCATTATCGCTTAATTCATCGAATGTCTTACCTCCAAACCATGTGAGTAAGAATATCTCAGGGTTAAGTTTCATAGAGGTAACAAAAGAGTAATATTCGCTTGGAAACGAAAATGCAGTAACCTTATTAGAATAAGAAATCTCTTCAAATTTTGATTTAATTTGATTTAATTTTTCTTCAGAGATATTGTCTAAGCTTTTCGGAACTTGCATATAATAACTTGTTTTCCAACCAGACTTAGTGAATGTATCTAAGGATTTCCAATCTTTACTTTCAAGCCACACATAAGATTTTGGTATTCCGTATTTGTTGATTATTTTTTCTAAGGCATTTTTCGCTGCTTCTTTATTTTCATCTGTTAAATTTTTGAAATCAAACCAAATACTGTAATTAAATCCGTCTACCTTTCCGTATTGTTCTAAGGTTTGCTCTAAATTATGTCGGGACAAATCAGTTTTTTCATGCGAATTTTCAAAAGAATTTTCTTTCTCATAATAAATAATATCCATTTCTACCCCAAGATATTCTTTTCCTGCATTACGAAGTCTATAAGGAGAATTTACTTTATGAAGCCAAAATTTTGGGCGATAATTTAAGAAATTATCATTTTTTTCTTCTGATAAATGTTTTTTTCCTTCAAGTATTGGATAATCATAGTGAATAACATATTTAGGATTGCTAAAATCATTTTGAGGAATATAATTTTCGTCTTTTATATTTAAGATACCAAGTAGAAAATCAAAAAACATATCATTTACAAAGAGTTTTCTCTTGCGAGATTTTAACAATGTGATTTTTTCGAAATTTTTGTTTATATAGTCTTGCGTAAAAAAGGCAAAAAAAGGAATTTTAGTCATATTCCACGTAAACAAGCTACTGGTATGATATAATTTGTTTTCTACATCTTCCGCATGATCTGAAATATAAATCATGGATTTAAATTTTGCCATTTTCGCAAAATGATTATAAATATTCTGAATAATATAATCATTATATAGCATGGAATTGTCATATCTGTCTACGTGTTTATTCCCAAATCTATTCCATGTTTTTGGGTAACGCTCATCATAGCGACTATGGCAACCCATTAAATGAATAAATACGACGGCACTGCTTTTTAGAGCTGATTCCTCAGGCAAATTATCTAAAATTATTTCATCATAAGGATCTGTTCCTTGCGAATCATTTAGCCACAATTGATTTTGTGCTTCAGACATCAGCGCCTCGTATAAGGTTACTTTTTTTTGATTACTAATCCACCACGTTTGGTATCCATTCTGGTTAAGAACTTCCATCAGAGTTTTAGCTTCGGATATTTTTTTCTGGTTATAAGAATTCATATCCGTCAGGGCTCGAGTTAAAGTGCGAAAAGTATTTGTATGACTTGAATAAGAATTTTCAAAAAAGATCCAATTACCGAGAGAATTGTTATTTTGTTCTGAGACTAAAAAGGGGGTTGTATTACGCTTGTAGCCATATACTGATTGATGTTTTCTGTTTTGACTTTCGCCGATGACAACAACATATATTCCTTTAGAATTTAATTCTGTTTCACTTTCACTTTTGTATTGACTGTGTTTTGCCAAAGCAGTTTGATATTCATATAAGTCAACAATTCCTTTTTCAATTGGTTCCAGCAAAGGGTTATGTATAAATATAGTAGAAACTATAATTCCGAGAGATAATAAATTTTCTTTACATGACTTACTTATAAAATTACGGTACTTTATTGCATATAAAAACGAAGATATAATAAATAACAACAAAATACAACCAGTCCAACATAATGAAGATGGTTTTACAGTTGACACCAGGTATGTATATGCTTCATGTGTATAGGTCTGAAAAAAAGCCATCACATCATCTTCAGTCAGAATACTATTTGAAGTTATGTAGGGTATCATATAGAAAAAATATAATAGTCCTGGTATACACAAAAATATTGATGAAACTATTTTAATAAATCCCTTAACTAGCCCAGATTTTGTTTCTATAGACAATAATGCAGAAGAAAATGAAAAAGACAAAAGAAAAACCCCACAAACAAATCCTAAAGATAGCAGCATTTCACCAAATGAATTTTGATGCATGGTCCAATATAAAGGGATGCTTAATACCAACACCGCCATCATGACGTAAAATAATACGATTTTCTTCATGGGTTATCCTTTTAAAAGAACGATAAATTTTGACTTTAATAGTAGTCTTATTAATAATAATCTACTTTTACAGTTATAATAATATGGATATGTTTGTCAATATGTGTTTCTTATTTTTAAACATTAAGTAAATTAAAATAAAGCATAAAATATGTGAAGACACTGATAAAAAATACAACAAATTAATAAATAATAAACTTAATTTATATAAGCTTGCAAAAAAAAGTTTATTTTAAGGATTGTTAAAAATGACGCATGATTTTGAGTTTAATAAGGCATCTTTGGTGCCGATGGTGATTGAGCAAACTCCGAAAGGTGAACGCTCGTTTGATATATTTTCTCGCCTTTTGAAAGAGCGCATTATTTTCTTAAACGGCGAAGTAAATGATGAAACTTCGGCGCTTGTTTGTGCTCAGCTTTTGTTTTTGGAAGCTGAAAATCCGAAAAAAGATATTTCGCTTTATATCAATTCGCCGGGCGGGGTGATTACTTCCGGTATGGCAATGTATGATACTATGCAATATATTTCATGTGATGTTGCCACCATTTGTATCGGTCAGGCTTGTTCAATGGGTTCATTTTTGCTTGCCGGTGGCACGAAAGGTAAGCGCTATTCGCTTCCAAACTCGCAGATTATGATTCACCAACCTTCGGGCGGAGCAAGAGGACAAGCCGCGGATATTGAAATTCAGGCTAAATTGATTTTGGATTTGCGTAAGCGCTTGAATGCCATTTATGCTCAAAATACAGGTCAGAAAATTTCGGTTATTGAAAAAGCGATGGACAGAGATAATTTTATGACACCGGAAGAAGCCTTAAAATTCGGGCTTATTGACCACATTATAACTAATCGCAGTCAGGTGAAAGGAAAGTAAGATGAGCGAAAGTGATGATATTTTGCACTGCTCCTTTTGCGGTAAAAGTCAGAAGGAAGTAAAAAAACTGGTTGCCGGTCGCGGAGTTTACATTTGCAATGAGTGTATTGATGTTTGTCATACCATTATGGAAGATGACAGCTTAAATCAAGAGCAACCGAGTGCTTCGACTGATGCTCCGTTAATGAATTCACTTCCGACACCATCTAAAATCAAGGAATTTCTTGATGAATACGTTATCGGGCAGGATTATGCTAAAAAAGTGCTTTCGGTTGCGGTTTATAACCACTATAAGCGCCTTAATAATCCGAAAAAAGACGAAGTGGAAATTGCTAAGTCTAATGTGATTTTAATCGGTTCAACCGGTTGCGGAAAAACGCTTCTTGCGCAAACGCTGGCAAAGATTTTAAATGTTCCGTTTGCGATTGCTGATGCCACCACCTTAACTGAAGCAGGTTATGTTGGTGAAGATGTGGAAAATATTGTATTAAAGCTGGTGCAAAATGCCAATTACGATATCGAAAAAGCTCAGCGCGGAATAATTTATATTGATGAAATCGATAAAATTTCGAGAAAAGGTGATGGGCCGTCCATAACGCGTGATGTTTCGGGAGAGGGTGTGCAACAAGCGCTTTTGAAAATTGTTGAAGGCACTGTTGCCAATGTTCCTCCGCAAGGCGGGCGCAAACATCCGCAACAGGAATTTTTGCATGTTGATACCACTAATATTCTCTTTATTTGCGGTGGCGCTTTTGCCGGATTGGAAAAAATTGTTGAGCAACATGGTACGGAAAACTCAAATTCTATCGGTTTTGGTGCTAATGTTGAAAAAGACAATAAAACCATCGGCCAAATATTAAAAGATGTTCGTCCGGAAGATTTGATTAAATACGGACTTATTCCAGAATTTGCCGGTCGTATGCCGGTTATAGCCACGCTTGATGATTTGAACGAAGAAGCTTTGATTAAGGTTTTAACCGAGCCGAAAAACGCGCTTGTCAGCCAATATACCTCTTTGTTTAATATGGATGAGGTGAAATTAAATATTACCGATAAAGCCTTAAGGGCGATTGCAACTAAGGCGATTGAACGCAAAACCGGCGCCAGAGGCTTGCGTGCCATTATGGAAGAAATTTTGATGGAATGGATGTATGAATTGCCGGATAAAAAGGATATTTCTGAAATCATTATTGATGAAAATGTGGTGAAAAACGGCGAAAAACCTAAGCTGGTTAAAGTTTCATCCAAAACAAAAAAATCCGCATAATATAACTTAGGGATCGATAATGGACGAAGATTTAACAAAAAGTTATTTACAAAACCTTAGGAGTCAAGCAAAATCGGTACTGGAAGAAAAGGATAAACCGGGAAAGATGGTCTCACTCGGAGGTTTCTTTTCCGAATCTGCCCGATCATTGCGATTTATTTTAAGTGAAAAAGAAAACATAACCTTTGCTCTATTACAATTAATAGCGATAGGTCTTTGCTATTATTTATGGATAGAGATTTTGAATTGGATTCCTGAAGATGTTTGGGAACAAATTGGTAAATCGAATCGCAAACATGGAGGTTTGATTGATTTGATAGTTTTAGGTTGGGGGTTTGTTTGCGTTGGTCTTGCTACATATCCGATAGGGATTTTTACTTCATGCATTTGTGCTTCATTTATTCTTCGATTCAGCGGAAGACAATCTACGGTGTTGGAGTGCCTTAAAATTGCCTTGCACCATTCTAACACCATATGGATTTTCAGTTGGATTGATGGTTGGTGGACAGTTAAGCGAATTTTAGAGCGTCTGCCGAAAAAAAATGATCGTACTTCCTTAAGCACAAAAATATTTAATGAGCTGATATATCAGGCATGGAAATTAGTTTCACTCGGTTTTATTCCGGCTATAATTGGTGGTCGCAATGTAAAAGAAGCCGGAGCAGATTCTCTGGCAATGCTGAAAAATCGGTTTATAAGTGTTGCAAAATTACGCTTTGGTTATTCCAGTGTGTGCTGGATTGTCGGCATTTTGTGCTATGTATCAATTATATTTTTTATAGTAAGATTTCCATCAAATCTTCAAATAAGAGGCTCTATGGTATATAGTTTTTATATGCTTGCAGGATTGCCGATGCTATTGAATTTAGCAATTATAATGCTTCTATTTAGACCACTCTACTTGATTTCTGCTTGCAGAATATATGTTAATTATGCAAGAGATAATAATGTGCATTTGAAATTACCTTCTAACTCTCCTAAAATTTTATCTTCTATAATTGCTTTTTTATTGCTATGCTTATTTGCAACCATTATAATATATTTTCGTGATGAACTTGGTATTACTAAAATTTTGGAAGATGCAAGATACTTACATAAACTGTAAGAGGATAAAAAAATCTCCGAAAGTGATTTCGGAGATTTTTTTCATGGTTCGTTTTGCCGTATTAGAAAGCGAATAAACCAATTGTGCGGATAAACGCCGACAATTTCGTCTGTTGCCGGAATTGCAAAAAGTTCATCACCATGATGGAGTTTTTTCAATTCAGAAACAAGCGGGTGTTCAGGTGATATTTCCACTTCTTCATAGTTAATTTTTTTAAACAGGCGCTCGGTGGCATAATACATGAATACCACTTTTAACTTGTTTGTGTCTGGTATCAGGGATACTTTCTTAACCAGCGCTAAATGCGGTTCATTTTTCTTTTTTTCCATACTCAATAATTTTTTAATTATAAATAAACTTTGCACAAGTTAATATTTTAAATAAATTTTGTCAATAAAAATCTTATTTTACGCTTGCAATTTTTCTTATTTTTTATATGGTAATGTTATGAGTAATATAAAAGAAAAAATTTTGCTTCTTTCATGCTGTGCGCCGTGTTCATGCGCTGTGGTTAAAACCTTGGCGCAAAAGGGAACAGATTTTGCCGTTGTATTTTATAATCCGAATATTCGTCCGATGGAAGAATACGAAAAACGACGTGATGAAAATGCGCGTGTGTGCAAATTATATGGTGTGCCCTTTTTGGAGTTGGAATATGATAACGAGCGTTGGTGCGAATTAACTAAAGGCTTGGAAAACGAGCCGGAGAGGGGAAAACGTTGTAGCGTTTGCTTTGAAATGCGCTTAAAACGCGTTATGGAATATGCGCTTGAAAATGGTTATTCGGCTGTTGGTTCTGTTTTAGGTGTTTCGCGCTGGAAAAATTTGGCGCAGGTGAATGAGGCGGCATATATTGCTTCTGAAAAAACTGGTATGCCTTATGTGGAAATTGAAGGGCGCAAAGGCGGAATGCAGGAACTCAGAGCTCAGCTTATTAAAGAACTTGAATTATATAATCAAACCTATTGCGGCTGTAAACCGCAAGTGAAAAAATGAAAGCTAACGTGAATTTCCGCGATTGCGGTTTTGAGTAATATTAGTAGTTTTCTTGTTTTTATTTGCCCCGGATTTTGTCTTTGGAGTACTCTTTTTCTTGCTTTTATCAGTAACTTTTTCTAAATTTGTTTTGAGCTTTTTAGTTTCATTTTGTAAGGTATATTTTAGATCAGGTTTTTTAATATTTAAGCTACTAGGTTGTTCAACGGTCGGATCTTTTTTATTATTGTCCTTAGGTTTAGCAATAATCTCTTCATTCATATTCAATATTTCTTTTTTTTGAACAGGAGAAACGCGAGAGCCGTCTTCATCTTTCCATTCTCTATATTCAGGAGCTTGTGTATTAACCTGATTAATCGGATCGTTTGTAACTTCATCAGTTCTATCACCACTAAAAAAGTTTACTACCGATTCTGCAATTTGTGTTGCTTTATATTTAGCTTTTTCTAATACACCAACTTCTTTTTCATTTCCGTTTTCGTCTGTGATATGTGTGCAGCTGTGTTTAAAAGCTTTCAGTTCGTCGCACCTTTTATCAAACCAGCTTTTCCGTGAATCAATTATTATATCATTAGCCTTATCGGATAATATCCATTTAATATTATCTTCATCAGGTTTAAGCCAATTATATGTTCCGCCATACATTGTCTCAAGTTTTTTCTGATAAACCTCTTCATTATCATCTAAACGAATTTTCTTTCCGGTTTTAGCATATTCACGTGCCTGATATTCTACAAGTTTATCAATTAGTGCTTCGTTATATGTAGCAGAATTAAAATCTGCTTGGAAAGACTTTGCCTCACATTGTCTGTTTGCATTAAGAAAGGCTTCAAAAGTAGGATATTCTTTTTTATTTTCATCTGCATTGGTGCATTTAGGACCTGTTATTTCAGTATACGTTTTTTTGCAATACGCAACCATTTCTGAATTATGTTTTTTCAAATATTCCTGAGGCGTATTATATTTGGTTACAATGTTACCTTTTTCATCGATACTGCTTATTGAGCCGTACCTATTATTAAGAGCCATCTGATGTTGTAAAAGGCATTTATATTCTTCCAGGCTTATACTGCCATCATACGCTAGCATTTTTAGAGTTTTTAAAATTTGTGCTTCTGAAAAGTTGTATGCTTTTTGATAATATTCAAAATTATTTTTAAGCATATAATTATATGCTTCTTGCGGAATCTCGACGTCGCCTTTCATATATTTGGTAAAATCTACACCGCCGATATTGCCGTAAGCAATTTTCTTTGCTCTTTCATAATTTTGCTTATAAAACTTCGCGTGTTTGTCATCTTTTTCTCCATAATAAGCACCATTGTTGGAATTTTGTGCCAAATATGTCTCAGCAAACTGCTTCATCCACATATCTTTGGTGCCATTAATAATTAAGCTCATATCTTGATCAAAATCAAATTTAGCCATACTTTTCGGATTTATTCTTCCGCTTTTAATTGCATCGGCGTAAAATTTAAAGTTAGGCACAGCATCAAAAACCTTAATATCTCCGGTTTTTATATACTTTTCGCGTAAAGTTACTAATTCGGTAATATTAGCCGATATTTCATCATGCATATTAGTTTTATATGCCAATTCCGGACTAAGGGCATAAGCATACATACCTTGTGTTTGGTTATCTTTGTGTTTTGTTTCGTGAGTCAATACTTCAGCTGATTGAGAGTATTCGTTACACTCATTATGAACATCCTTATTATACTTATCATTCACATAATTTGCTGTTATACTATTAGAATCGCTAGAATAATAAGCTGCTGGATGATAAGTTACTATTGCATCCGTTTGTTCAGGAATCGTATCCACCTGAAATTCAACAGTTCTGGTTAAACCTTTAGGTTCGGTGATTTTTCCTATTTCTGGTTTACTTCTTTTTGCCATCTCACATTTCCGTTAATTAGTGATATGATAATGGATTTAGCTTACCCTGATAAGAGGGCTTTGTCAATAATTTACCTTTTGCAGATTTAAAATTTCATAAATTTGTAACAAATTCTTGCTTTTGAAATTTTTTAGTTTTAATCTCTGAGTTAAGATTGAAAAAATAAAGGAGAAAATGTGATGCAAAAAATTGTGCCGGAAAAATTAAAAAAAGGTGATAAAATTATGATTGTTGCGCCATCGCGCGGCTTGAAACTGATTGGCGCAGATTGTCGCAAAATTGCTGAGGAGCGTTTTGCCGCTATGGGCTTAAAGCTTGAATTTGCTCCAAATACCACCGATGAAAATTGGGATATGGTCGGCTCAACCGAACCACAAAAGCGCGCTGATGATATTATGTATGCCTTTAAGGATAAATCGGTTAAAGCGATTTTTACGGTTATCGGGGGTTTTAATTCAAACCAGATAATTTCGCTTCTGGATTATGATGTGATAAGGCAAAATCCGAAAATTATCTGCGGATTTTCCGATATTACGGCACTTTTGAATGCAATTCACGCAAAAACCGGTATGGAGGTTTATTACGGACCGCATTATAGCTCAATCGGCATGAAAAAAGGCTGTGAGTATACGCTTGAGTATTTGCAAAAAATACTTTTCTCTGATGAAGAAGTTGAAGTAAATCATGCTGCTGAATGGAGTGATGATTTGTGGTTTTTAGATCAGGAAAATCGCATATTTATTAAAAATGACGGTTGGTGGAATATTCACCTCGGAACGGCGGAAGGCGTAATTGAAGGTGGAAATTTAGGTACATTTAATCTGCTTTTGGGAACCGAGTTTCGCCCTGAATTTAAATCAGATACCGTGCTTTTCATTGAGGCAGACGAGAGTGCGGATATGTTTTCATTTGATCGCAATTTGCAGGCTCTTTGCTATCAACCGGACTTTAAAAATGTTAAAGGGTTAGTCATCGGACGATTCCAGAAAAAATCTGAAATAACAAGAGAAAAATTGGAGTTTATTATCAACAACAAGCTGGAGTTAAAAAATTTGCCGATTATTGCTAATGTTGATTTCGGTCATACCACACCGATATTAACTATTCCTTTAGGAGGTTATGCTACTTTAAGCGAAAATGGAATTAAAATTAAAAAATAAGGAATAACTGCCATGATGTGGATTGCGATATTTACAGTTTTTCTGTTTATAGGATATTTTATTTATGGAAAGATGCTTGAAAAAAATTGGCAAATTGATATTTATCGCGATCAATCTGATTGGCAGGAAGATGAAAGTATTATCAGTCATTTCGGGCTTCGATATGTTCAGCTGGCGCAGTTTGCTTTATTGTTAAGTTTTGAAATTCTTATCAGTGTTGTATTTGGTTATGTTTTCGGTATTGCTTATATTTTTTGGCTTATTTTCGGCACAATCTTCTTTGGAGGAGTTTTAAGCTATTATGGAGGAATGTACGCTTTAAGAAACCACGGATATACCTTTAATTACTATATAAAAGAAAAGCTGGGGAGTTTTGTACATGCTTGTACTACCTTATTGTTTTTAAGCTTGATTGCCGTATTATTAAGCGATTCGTATAAGTCTTTCAGTCTTGTTTATGAAAAAATTTTTAATCTACCACCAAATTTATTATTGATATATTGCTCTGTTGTTGCGGTGTTCTGTTGCTTTTGCACTGCAAGACAACTGACGATGATTTTTACCGGAATAGGTGCTTTTGCTATTATCGTGATGGGATTGTTATTTTTCGGCTCAAAATTGCAACTTAATTTTGTGGAATACGGAGCAGAAAATTTTGTGCTGAGTGAATTAAAATATGCCTATCCTTTGGCTTTTTTTGTTATTACATTGGGAAGTGTTAACTGCTTGCAAGGCTTGCAAGCGTCATTGATTGCACCGATGGTTAAAAATGAGAAGGTGGGGCGCAGGGTGTTTTTCGGGGCATCTGTTTTTCAGGCTTTTTTCTTAATTATCGGTAGCGCTTTAGTGGCTGCTTGGAATCCTAATATCAGAGATTTTTATTTTTCACTGTTTGATAATGATACACAGTATACTGTTTTACAAAACATTTCTTATAGTATTGGTGGAAAAAAGGCAACACTATTGTTGTTTGCACTTGCTATAACACTGTTTTTGGGATTTGTCGGCAGCATGGCTCGTTTAGCTCGTAATTTGATTGCGGAAACAATAGTAGGAAAAGTTAAGTTTTTGTCGGGAGTTATAACACTATTAGTAGTGATAATGCCGGTATTTTGGTTAAAACAGTTCAGCCTTAAATTTGAATATGTTTTGATTGTTACGCAATTAGCCGGTTTGCTGTGTTGCGCTGTATTGATAAGCTTTTTGAGGGCAGCCGGAAAAAAATATTATCACCTTGTGTGGCCGTCTTTATTGGTTTTTGGAGCGCTGATTTCGTATGTTTTGTTAGTGTTGCTTGATAGCAGACTTCTGCTTTGCTACGCTTGTGGATTGGCTCCGTTGTTTGTTTGTGCTTTTGTGTATATTCTTTCAAATAAAAAAGAAACTCTGCGTGAAAAATGTAAGTTGTATAAAGAGCGCGTAATTCTTATGAGAGAATTTTTTGCAAATAAGCTTGCAAAATTCAAAACCTATAGAGAAAAACAAAAGAAAATTTCAGCCCAAAATAAAGCCCGCAAAGAATTGCAAAAAACAGAAGCTAAAAATAAAAAGTTGGAAGAACGCAAGCAAAAAGCGCAAGAGGCTGAAAATAAGAAAAAAGCTTCACTCTCTTTGATGATTGAGCAGGACCAAACCGCAGGAAAAGAGAAGCGAGAGTTAGAACTTGAAAAAGAACTCGCAAACTTGCGCGAAGAGCGTGAAAAAATAGATCTCTTGCTTAAAGAAAAAGAAAGCGAACTTGAAAAAGAACAATCAAAACGCCTGTTGCTTGAAACTTCTGAAAATGTTATTGAAATGGTTCAAAATGCAGAAGAGAATGAAATAGAAGAAGATCTTCAAAAAATTGATAGCGTTCTTTTAGATACTGAAGATTTCGGGTTGGATAATCTGATTGAAGAAAAAGAGACGGATTCTGAAGAAAAAATCGAAACAGAATTAAATTTCAGTTTTGATGATGACGATAAGACAGATTTTGAATTTGAAAAAACTGCTGTTAATCCTGCACGAGATTCGGCAAAAGAACAACCAAATCAGCAAAATAAAAAGAAAAACAAGAACAAAAACAAAAATAAAAAAGGCGAAAATAAAAAATTAAACTAATTGTGTTTTATAAAGAGCTGCATATTCTTTCCCCAGTTTAAGCAGTTCTTCATGATTTCCTTCTTCGACAATTTCGCCATTGTTTATTACAACAATTTTATCAGCATTACGCACGGTTGATAAGCGATGGGCAATCACCAGAACCGTGCGGTCTTTCATTAAGTTGTCAATCGCTTTTTGCACAACGGCTTCTGATTTATTATCTAATGCCGATGTTGCTTCATCAAGCACCAAAATAGGTGCGTTTTTTATAAATGCCCGAGCAATTGCCAACCGCTGCTTTTGTCCGCCTGAAAGCAAGATTCCTCGCTCGCCGATTTGTGTATCGAGTCCATTATCAAGCGAATTTATAAATTCATCCAAGCAGGCGTTTTTTAGGGCTTTTTGTAATGTTTTTTCATTAATTTTCGGGTTTGAAAAAGTGATGTTTTCTCTGATGGTTCCGGAAAATAAAAAATTGTCTTGAAAAACAAAGGCAATGTTTTCACGAAGGTCGTGCAGTTTTATGTCTTTAATATTAATTCCGTCGATTGAAATTTTTCCGCTTGTAACATCATAAAAGCGCGGCAATAAAGAAGATATTGTTGTTTTTCCGCCGCCGGAATTTCCGACAAGAGCTATTGTTTGTCCATGAGAAATATTTAGGTTTATGTGTTTTAAAACCGGCTTATGGGGGATATATTCAAAATTAACATCAGCAAAAACTATATCTCCTTTACAATTTTTCAGTTTTTTGCTTTGCGGTGTATCTTTTATTTTCGGTTCGCCGGCAAAAATCGAGAAGACACGCTCAATAGCCATCAATGAAAAAATAACGCTGTTATAGTTATTTGCAATAGATTTTAATGGGTTATATAACATAACTAACGAAGTTATGAAAGAGGCAAAATTTCCGGCGGTGATTTGTTTGTTGATGATTAAATAGCTTCCATACCAAATAACAAGAGCAATACCTATGGCAGAAACAATATGCATCAGCGGAGCCATAATTCCGGTTTTTTTAAACATTTGCAAGCTTAAATCAAACATAGTATTCACGCTGGAAACAAAGTTCTTTTTGCAGTACTCATGCAAATTATAGGCATTTATAACTCGATTTCCGTTGAAGGCATTATTATAACTTTCTATAACTTTTGCAAAGGCATTAACATCTTTCGTAATAACTTTTTTTAAGCGTTTACGCATTCTTGTCATAGGCAATAAAGCGCCAAACAGCACTGCAACGGCAACAATCGCCAATTGCCAAGAGTTATAAAATAAAACAAAAATTAAGGATAATGAGGAGAAAAAACGAGTTAAAAACATTCGCATATTATCGAGCAATCCGCCGCAAGCACTATCAGCATCCTTGTTGTAACGAAGGATTACATCTCCTGATGATGAATTATCAAAAAATGAGGCATCAGAGTGTTGCAGTTTATCGAACAACTCTTCTTTTATTTTAAGGGATATTTTGTTTCCGACCCAAGTATTCATATAATTTGATACATAAGTGAACAAAGCTTGTAAAACGCTGAAGATAATAATTAAAAGGGGAATATACATAGTCCAACTTGTTTGTTTTTCAACTAAAACCACGTCCATAAAAGGCTTTAATGACCAAGCAATAACAGCATCCATTGAGCCAACCGGAATTGTTATTAAAACAGCAAGAAGCGCCCGCCCTATATAAGGCTTTGCATAGGGAAACAGCAACGCATAATTTTTGAATGTGTACACAGATAAAAGTTTTTGCTTTAAGTTATTTCCTTTATGCCAAAGCAAAAAAAACAACGCAAAACAAAATACAACAGCTAAGGTTATTTCTATGGCAAGACGCATTAAAGTTCCTTATTAATAAACACAACATCATGAATATACAATTTTTGAACAATTAACAACATCTATTTTGATATTTGCACATTTTTATTGAAAGAATGAAAACATTATGATATCGTGCAGGCGAAATTATTTTTCTAGGAGGACTATATGAAAAAAGATATTATCAGCTATTCGGCAAACACAGGAAAAGCAAAAGGTTTTGTGAGTATTGTTGCACTGTTGTTAATCGGATCAATTATCGGTATAAACAGTGCTAAGCAAATTGATACCGGTGAGAGGGGAGTGCGCACATGGTGGGGTGAAATTACCTCGAAAGAACCATTGTCTGAGGGGCTTTACTTCTTTATTCCTGTTGCTGGAAATATTGTGGAATATGATTGCAAAACTCAGCTATATAGTGATACTTTTGCCACATATACTAAGGATATGCAAACAGCATCAATCAATATTGCCATAAACTATTCGCTTGATTCTTCAGGCGTTATTGATTTGCACCGCAGGATTGGTACAACTTATGAACAAAAAGTTTTGTATCCGGCAATCAGCGCCGGTATAAAAGATACCATCGGAAAGTGGGATGCGGCTTCGCTGGTGGAAAATCGTGATGTTGCTTCTCAGCAAATATTAGATAATTTAACAAAAGAGCTTAACGGCAAAAATATTATGGTTGAAAGCGTATCAATTCGTAATATTGATTATTCCGATACATTCGAGCGCTCAATCGAGGCAAAGGTTGTGGCAAAACAAAAAGCGGAAGAAGCAAAAAACCGCACGGTTGAAGTTCAGGAAGAAGCCAAGCAAAAAGTTTTAAGCGCAGAAGCTGAAGCAAAATCCATGCAAATCAGAGCAGAAGCCTTAAACCAAAACAAAAACCTTGTTTCCTATGAAGCAGTGCAGAAATGGGACGGAAAATTGCCTGTAAATATTTATGGAGCGGCACCAATTCCGTTTATTAATATTAATAAAGAATAGTCAAAACATTAAAAAAGTTCCCGATTGAAAAATATCGGGAGCTTTTTTTATGTTTAAATGAATTATTGAACAATGATTGCGCGCGGAAAGAAAGAACTTTTTATTGTATGCGTTTCGGGTTTATAGCTCTCAACCAATGACGTTATCTCCGGATTTTCGGTATAGTCTCCCTGACTTATTTTTATTAAATCTGCATTATGGCGTTTTAGAATAGCGGAAAATGTTTTTTGATAGTCACTGTCCGAATTTGAGGTCGGTTTTTCTTTTTTAATTTGTGGCTTTTCCTCTTGTTGGTTTTTTACTTGTTGAGCCACCGGCATTTCTGCTTTTATAATTTTTTCTTCTTTTGTTTCAACCGGTTTGGAAACAGGGGCAGGTTGCTTTATAAGCTCTTGCTCAGGCAAAAGATGATTAATAGGTTCATGTTTGTTTTCAAAAACCGGAGAAGCCTGAACTTTTTGTTCTGTGTTAGCATTATAGTTTGATGGGTGTCGCCCCTTATAATTCATATCTTCAACAGCAGGCAGACGCTCCGGTTGCTGATTTGTTAAGGCTGATTTTGGCATAAAAAAAGCCGGTTGTTGAGCTTTACGTTGAAAAGTTTGAGCTTTTACGGCAATAAAAGGTATTAATAAACAGCAAATTAACAGAATTTTTTTCATTTTGCCTCCTTCCTACGAAATTTTAACATAAATCAAAAAACTTTTTTTTGTGTTAACGAGCATTTAATAAATAAAGTTTATTTTATGATTATGAAAAAATTGATAGTTAAATTAATGGCATTTATTTTTTTTCTGCCGGCAGTTAATGCCTCTGCAGAAGTTACACCTGTTATGCAGAGGCGGTGTAATGAAATGTTTTTATCTACACCCGTAAATATAGAAATAAATTATGATTTGGGTGAATTAAAGTACGATAATTCAAAAAATTATGATGAATTGGCAAAACTGTTCAGTGAGCATAACAACGGGAATAAGGCTGAAAACACTGTAAACGGGTTGACCGTGCAAAATGGCTATTTTCGTCTGACTATGGATATTGAAAACCGAACCATTGTAAGCGGATATAAGTGCTATTATCCGGCAAAAATCACTATCGACACCGGCTTTAATGACAGCACTATATATCTTGCAAAATCTCTTAAGTCAGGCACTTGCAGATTTGAACTGACAAAACGCCATGAATATACGCATCTTGCTTTGGGTAAGGTCGGTTTAATGGCTCAGGTGCAACTTCTTAAAACAGCCTTACCTGCAATAATAAAAAAGCAAGGTGCTACTGTTTCCGGAGAAGATAAAGATAAAGTAGAGCGGGAAATGTTTGCTTCATATAATAAAGCGATTGGAGACTTGCGTCAGGTTATGACGAATATAACAACATCCGAACAGCAAAAACTTGATACCAAGCAAAACTACATAAAAGAAACAGCCCTTTGCGCCAAAAATTAAAAGGCAAATAAGCCGTTTTGCACAGAAAAATAAATTTATGTTGATTTAGCGGTTAATTTCAGTAATCTTAAAAAACAGAAAACTTATTCGGGAGAAAATAAATGAAAAAATTAGTTATGGGATTTATTTTGGTTTCAGCACTTTGCGCATGTGAGAACATTTCGCAATATACGGGTGCCGCTCAAGGCGATTCCGCAAAAGCAAAAATGCATGCGTGTCTTGTTAATGAAGCAACGGCAAAATATCAGGCCGGAACTTTGTTCACACAAGGCATAGTTGAAACATCTAAAGAATTGGTCGGAACCTGCGTTAAGAAATTGGCGCTGCAATCTGCCGGCATCAGTGAGGAATCGCAAACCATGGCAACTTCTATTATTCAGAATTTGCAAAATTTTGGTTCAGCACAATAAGCTTGATGTGTTATTGTAAAAAAGGCTCTTGCAGATCAGCGGGAGCCTTTTTCATAAGTGTATGTTATTAATTTCTTTACTAATTAGTGGTATACGTTTGTCCGTAAAGTACATTTTTATAATTGTGAATTTTTTGTTACACAGCATTTTTTATTGTAAAAACAATATGTTGCTCAACTTAAAAAAAGCTGGAGTTTTAATAAAAAATATTATAATATATAAGTGTAAGTATAAAAAAAAGTCTTTTAGGAGAAAAAAAATGAAATTTTTGAAGAATAATATTTTAAGCATTATGGCTATGACTTTCTTGTTCACATTGGTGATGATGGATGGTTCATATGCCGCTTCGGTTTTTGAATCTGCTCGTACCAAATTGGTAGACTTGTTCAAAAATGCGAAAATGGTTGTATTTGTTATCGGTGGTTTCGGTTTGATTGCTTTGGCATTCCAAGCTATTTTCGGTAAGGTTAAGTGGCCGTGGTTTGCAGCACTTGCTTTCGGTTTGGCAGTTGTTGCCGCAGCAGGCGCTATTGTTAACTACGCAGCTAATACTGATGGTGCTGCCGGCTCTAAGTTTAATGATAGCTTGGGTGAAGGCGGCGGTTCCGGTTTCAGCCAAAGTCTTGAACAGTGGAACTAAATTGTCTTGAAATCAGATGGAGCGGAGCTATCCTCCGCTCCTCTCAAGAAACGGAGGGTACGATGTTGTATAAAAAAATAGGGAAAATGTTGTATAACTTTGTGAAGGAAAATAGGTTAACGCTTTTCTTGATGTTTTCACTATTTTTCTATACAGCAGATGCGTATGCGGTATTTGAATCTTTGCAAATAGCAGGTAACAATATATTCAAAGGTATTGTGAAGATTATTTATCCGGCGGCAACAATCGGTTTGGCTTGTGTTTGTATTGCCGGTATGTTCGGAAATTTCAACTGGAAATGGCTGGCAGCGATTATGCTCGGTGTTTTGGTCATCTCGTTGGCTGCGGCCGGCAATCCGGAAGAAGGTGCGGATATGTTTGCCGGAGAGGGTATGGACGGTTACAGCGGATTTGGTTTATCATCACTGTTGGATAAGATATTCCCAACGGATTAGAGGAGGTCTGTCATGAAAAAGTATAGCATAATAAGTTTTGTTTTTGTAGCTTTTTCTCTTTTATTTATCGGAGATGCATACGCGGCAGATGTTTTTGACGAGCTTGCTTTGCGTGCCGGAAACTTAGGAAACAACTTGCAAAAAGTGGGTTATATTATTGCAGGTCTTGCGTTGATTGCTTTTGCGGTTGCGGCAATGTTTAATAAAATCAGTTGGAAAACATTTGCATATATTGCCATGAGCACATTTTTCTTAACATCTATGACGGCGGCAATTACATGGGTTAAAGCAAAACCTGGTGATATTGCCAATATAAGCGAATATTCTACAAGCGGTACTACGGAGATTATATCAGGTGTTTTTGATTTCATCAGTAGTGGCCACTAGAGGTGATTGAATGAGATTATTATTTTTTGTTTCACTTTTATTTTTTTCTGTTATTTCCGAAACATTCGCTTATTTGGAAGTTGAAAGTACCGGAGATGCAAAAGCTACGGCCAGTGAGCAAACAACCAATCTTTACCTTTTAAATAATTCAAACAACACAACCTTAAAGCGTTTGAAAAAAATCGAAGAGCTTTATAGTAAGAATCCGGAATTAGCCAGGAAACTGAGCCGTGATGAGATTGAGCAAATTGCTACCGGCGATTCGAATGAATTGCAACGTCAGGATATATTAAAAGAAACAAAGCAATATTTGCACAAAGCGCTGGAAAATAAAAACAATTTGATTGTGAAAAGAGATGTATATTTTTACCAACAGTTAACCAATAATGCGCTATCATCATTATCGGATGAAAAGGCTGTGGGAATTTTGCGTTCAAAAGTAGGAGGAAAAAGATGAGAGATTATATCTTAAAAGCTGTTGCTCAGCCTCCTAAGTTTTTGTTTGCGCCGATGGTTCCCGCAATAATTAATTTAGGTATACAATTTCCAATGCTTTTCATGGGTATCGGTGTGGCGGATATGAATCCGCTTGCCTTTGTTGTTAGTATTGTTTTGGCGCACGGAGGTTTGGTTTTGGCCGGACAGAAAGAGCCACACTTATCAACCATGATGCAAGCTTTCGGACAAACGTATAAAAGAACAACCAACTTGTATATGGTGAAAGGTAATAAGTTTGAGCCATGAGTGAGCAGGATTTTTTTAGTATCTTTATAAGGGGCCTCAGCAATTTTGAGGTTATTGTCGCTTTAATAGGTATTGTTTCAGCGGCGGCGTTTGCCGTGTTATTATCCACGCGTTTTGGCAGTTGGGTTTTGCCGCAACCGCGCGAGTCTCGTGTTTCTGACTTTTTGCCGTTTGCAAAATTAATGTCTGACGGAGTTACAATTCAATGCAGCAATAATTCTTATGCGCGCGTATTTCGTTTAGAAGGTGTTGATTTATCTTCTGCTACGGCGGAAAAAGTTTATTCGATGATGGAAGCAAGAAAGTCATGGATTGATGATATGGCAGGTATGCAGGTAGTATGCCGTGTAATTACCGTGCGCGAAAGAGTTTCTTTGGAAAAAGAAAAAAGAGATTTTAATAATGCGCTTTTAGATACGATTTCACAAGTGTGGTTTCAAAATATGAGTCGCGTTTATAGCAACAAACACTATGTTGTGATGTCGGTTATTGATAGAAAAGATGCCTTAAAAGATTTGAACTATGCTTCACAAAGTTTGCTTTCTACTCTCGGTGAATATAACGTAAGTCCGATGTATGAAACAGAAGAAAGTGCGGCAGAGGACAGCCCGTTTTATTTGTTTGCACAGTTATGCAGTCCGATTTCCAAGCCTTTGCCGAAAGTGCGAAATGCCGAAGGTATCAGACTTTGTGAAATGTTGACGGCAGATCATATTCATTTTACGGCGGAAGAAGGTGTTATTAAGTTTTTTTCCGGCAATAAAGAAATGTATCAGATAGCCATCGGCATAAGAGCAACCGGCGATTCAATGGATGAGAGCATGATTTATTCACTCAATGCCATTGATAGTGAGCTTGTGATTTTGCACAATATTCGCCCGATTTTTCGCTCGCAGGCAAGACTTTTATTGATGCAACAACAAAGAATGGCAACCATGACCAGCTTTTCTCCGGGTGTTATTGAACAATATTCTCAGGCATTGGCAGCGATTGATGATAGTGATAACAGCTATCAATCACTTTGCGAATATTCCATGACAATTATGCTTAAAGGCAGTAGTATGGATGAAATAAATTTCGGCGAATCGGAAGTCCAAAGAATTTGCCGTTCATTCGGTGTAACGCCGGTACGTGAAGGCTGGGTTGCTCAGGCAGTGTTCTTTACCCAATTTCCTACCTATGATACATATCCGAGAACATATCGCTATTTGTCACGCGTGATTGCAATGGCTGTAACATTAGATAAACCGGCAGAAGGATTTAGCAAAAGTGACTGGGGAAACGGTGCAATTACGGTATTCAGAACCATGTCAGGCTCGGCATATCGTTTTCAGTTCCATGTTTCTTCCGAAGAATCGGCGGTGGCGCACTGTTGTATTGTCGGACCGACCGGTCAAGGTAAAACAACTTTGTTGACGTTTTTAGCCGGACAAGCTATGCGACATGGTGATTTGAAAGTATTTTTCTTCGATCGTCACTTAGGTGCGCAGATTTTTACGCGTGCAGTTAAAGGCGCATATGTTGGTTTTGATGGTGACGAGAAAAACGTTTCATTAAATCCGTTTGACTGCTCTAATACGGCGGAAAACAGAGCGTTTTTAAGACGTTGGCTGAAATCAATTACCATGGTTGATGATGCATTGGCAGAGCGAGAAGTTTCCCGCGCGGTTACCACGGCTTTTGATTATCTTCGTCCGGAAGAAAGATTGTTGCAAAACTTATATAAGAGCTGTTTTTCACCAACCGGTAACATGCGCCGTGAGCTGTATCGCTGGGTTAATCCGGATCAATACGGTGCGATTTTTAATGCCAAAGATGATAGTTTGGATTTAAAGAGCCGTCGCTTTATGGCATTTGACTTTACGCATATTTTTGAAGATGAAAACTTGGCTCCGGCGGTTATCAGCTATATTATGCACCGTATTCAATCTGAAACAGGTGAAACCGGTGTGCCGTCACTTATTATGATTGATGAAACGGCGCCGATGTTGAAGCACCCGATGTTTAGAGACTATTTCATTCAAGGTCTGCAAGAAGGACGTAAAAAACGTCAAGCTTATTTGTGCGCATTCCAACAGCCGAACATTGTTGATAAACTCGGTGTGGGTGAGGTTATTCGCGGCCAATGTCAAACGGTTATTTTCTTCAGAAACCCGCAAGCTCAAGTTGAAGATTATGCTAACTGGAACTTAACCCAAAGTGAACTTGATTTTATTTTCGGTAAGAGTTATCGCGATTTTCCGTATGCAATTTTGCTTTCACGTCCGGTAACCGGCGAATCTGTGATTTTAGACGTGAATCTCGGTGGCTTAGGTAAATATTTGCGTATTTATAACTCCGGAAGAAAGAATGTTTTACTGGTTCAACAGCTGATAAAAGATTATGGCGAGGATGGATTTGTTACAAAATATTTAAATATTGCCTAGGTTTTTAAAAAAAGCTTTTTTTAGCAAAATTTATGTGGTATTATTAAATAAACGGGCAAATAGATATAGGAGTTTGTGATGAGTAAGGTGAATAAATACGTTGTTGTTCTGTTTTTAGCGTGGTTCAGCCTTGCGCGGAGTGCGGTAGCTTTTCCTTTGCCGACCGAGAGTATTTCTGAAACTTTTCAAGCAATATCGCAGGCACAATCAGAGATACAAGCGGTTAAAAGTGAAATATCTTCCACGGTTAATTTAGCAAAACAGATTTCCAATATGGGTGTAATAGGATTTTTAAAGGCCTTTATGCCGACAGATTTAAGAACTCTTTCCAATATGGCTGCCAGCAAAGGCTATGAGCTTTATAAAAATAAGCAAGATAAGAGACAAAAGTCAAAAGAAAATGCCCAGCAAAAAGCTGAAAAGCAAGCAAAAGAAAAGTTACAAAATCAAAAAGAAGGGAAAAATGCTGCTATAAAGGCTGTTGATGAAAATCGTAATATTACGAAGAAAAAGAAGGAAAATGTAGTCCAAAAAGCATTTAATTGGACCAGAACCGGTGTTGGTAATGCTCGCAGTTGGACAAACACACAAACAACCAAAGCAGGAGATTGGACACAAAAGCAAAAGAATAACTTGGTTAATTCCATAACCGGAAAAGGTAAAGATTCAAAAACAAAATAAAAATAAGTAAATAATGTTCAGACTGATTTCGGATAATAATTTTTAGGATAAGAGAGACGGGGGTTATGATGAGATTTAAGCTTAAAATTAAATTAGTAACGGCAACATTTTTTGTGGTGCTGTTGACTTGCGGAGGAGCTTTTGCTGATGGTAAAAATGATTCTTTCAGCGGAGTATATAAAGAATATCAGATTATCCCTAATAAGATGGCTGAGTTATGCAAAGCTTCAGCCGAAGATATGATTAATGACCCGACGAAACTTACAAGCTGTGTCAGCAGTTTGGCAATGAAGCGTAGAAATTCTGATGCCGAAACATCTCGTGACGGTTTAAGAGAATTAAAAGAAATAGAAACCGAACAACTTCTTAATACCATAGGTATGGCGACAGCCAAAGCGGCATCTGTTGCCGATTATTATGCAGAAACCAGTAAAGAAGTCTCAGAAACAAATGCAAATGCAAAAACGGTCAATGATACGGATAGTGCGGCAATTCAGACGAGCGCCGTGTTAACATCGGTTGTTAACAGTATGCGTGATTTATATGTTGAACAGCTTAAATATTTAGCAATTTCAAATATTGAGAATATAGATAAGGCTACACTGGAAGCCGTTGCCGCTACGGAAACAACGAATGCGACTGAAACGAGCGAACAGGCAGAAAAAACCGATGCAAGCGAAACGGAAGATATAAGCAGTGCAGCGGGTGGTGCTGCCATATCAGATACGGTTATCGGCAAAACAAGCGATTATACTCCGGCGCAATCAATGTGGTATGTTGGTGACGGAATATGCAAAAGATGCGTTAAAAGAGAAGATGACACTGTTGAGTGCCGAGAAGAGGGTTGTCCTAATGGCGTTTATTCGACAGAAGACAGCAATATAAAATATTATTGCCAAAACGGTGAATGTACACAAGTTGATATAAGCAGTGAGGAGCAGGATTAAGTGCCGGGGGAATAAAATGAGAAACGAACTTTACAGATATATTGCCATAACAGCGCTTTTCATAATGCCATATTCGGCGCATGCCGATATTGACATTACCTCCTATATCACTCGTATGTCGGAATCATATCAGCGTGTGAACGGTAGTATGTTGAAAGAAAAAATATCCGGTTTTCAGACGGATATGCAGAATTTATCGAATTATAATTTTTCTGATATGAATATTGATAGTTTTAAAAACCAAGCGCAAGGTATGTTGCAAAATAACAATAAGTCTTTTCAGGTTGGTGACTACATGCCGGCAGGACTGGGTGGAGCGCTTCATAGTCTTACGAGCAATCCTGCATTGGAAGCAGCGGCAAAAAAAGAGTTTGTTCTTTCAAAAAGAAGCGGAGATGATGTTGCTAAAAAAGAACAATTACAGGAAAAAGAAAATGAGTTGATGATAGAAAATGTTTCTCTTTTATATGCCAGAGGGTTGGTGCGCAGATATATGTTAGAACAAGAAAAACCGGAAGAAGTTGAAGACCTTAATAATATAAATGAGGTTCAGGCGATGTTTGCAAATACCGTACATCGGGCAAACAACCGGTGGATTTCTATCTTGCAGTCCGAAGCCAGCACAATGGCGCAAAGTGCAATGAAACAATTGACTTCAATCAGAACAGAGGAAGAAGAAGGCGCAGATGAACAAAAAGAAGAATCTTCTGCGCAACAAGGAAGTGATGCCACAAAAGACGGCAATATCGAAGGCAAAACACCAAACACCGAAGACGAGAATAATAAGAAAAAATCTAAATTTCAATCGGCGGCAGAATGGACCAGAGATCAAACTAAAAAAGTTAATGATTGGACAGATTCACAAAAGGAAAAAGCTAAAGATTTTACAGACAGACAAGCAGAAGCAGTCAGAGACTGGATAAACGGTTCGGAAAAAAATGATGAAAATAATCCGGAAGAAAATGATGATGAAGAGCGAGAACAAACTGAATAGGCAGAGCAAACACAAAATTAGAAAAAGTAGGTGAGGGCAAAATGAGAAACTGGCACAGAATAATAGTTTACAGCTTATTGGCGCAAATATTTTGCGTTTCATCTTCATTTGCCATTACAAAACTCAGTTCACCTACGCGCTCAATTAAGGCAAAATATGTTGCAATTCAAGATGATGTGCTGAAAACCGAAGAAGACGTGAATAAAGTATATACTGATGTAATGCACATAAAAAATATGGTGGAAAGCGGTGAACTGGCGGCAATGGCTAAAGATTATGCAGTTGGTCAAGTTAAGGGATTTGTAGACGCTGGTAGAGCAGCATTAGAAGATAAAATGTCGGCAAAAATTTCTGAAATTCAGGAAAGGCGCGAAAAGAAAAAAGAATTGGGAAAGAAAGAAAAACAACGAGATGCAGTACTTGCGGCGAGTAAGGATTATGTTGAATCTTCTCGAAATGCTCAGCTTGATAAAAATAAACAAATTGATGAAAAATTGGTAGAACTTAAATCGAAATTAAACTCACAAAATTTAAGCGATGATGATCGAAAATTGATTGTGGAAGAAATTGCTTCGCTGGAGGCGCAAAAGCAAAATAATTTGGACAGACCGATAGAAAATGATAAAAAATTCATAGAGTATGAAGAAAAAGCAAAGGCACTTACGGAAGATATAAATAAAATGCAAAAAGAAGTAGGTGATGTCGATAATGAAGAAAAACTCGAGAAAAAAAATATGGATTTGTTTGCTGATGAAAAAGAAGATGAAAACACATCTATATACCAAACAGAAATTGATTCGCTCTTTTTAAGAGAAAATGAAGAAACAACAAGCGAAAATTTGGCAAGGATAAAAAAGAACAGAGGCAGAGAATATTATTATGCCGTGCAAAATGCAATGCAGGTAGCGGTTGTCGGTGGTGCAAATTCTCCTGAAATTGAGGAAAAATTGGCGGCATATTTAAAAATGTCGGGAGAAATTGAAGGCAATTTGTCCTTAAAAAATGCGAATGTGGGAGTTGTGTTAGAAAGCGCAAAAGCGGCGGCTCGCCTTACAGAGGCTTTGCTGGCGGATATGCGCCTGAGAACAATGAAAGACATGATGTCGTGGAATAATAAAAATCACTTGTACGACTATAAGAAACCGATTACCGAATTTGATTTTGATTCGTATGAGCTGAAAAGATCAGACTTAAAAGATAGGGCGAAAGATTTTTATAACAAGAATAAAGGCCAAATTGGCGATTTTTATAACAATCATAAAAGTGATATACAAAATATGTGGCATAAGATTTAAGGAGACAGGAAATGAAAAAATATATATTGGTTTTATTTTTTGCGATCATTTTTTCTTCAAGTGCGAGAGCGTTTGATTTTCCTGACTTTTCTCCGCTTGGACCAAGCCCTCAATTATGCGCACAGTGCACAAGTGAGCGTATTAAGGTTTTGCAAAGCAGTATCCAAACGGTGAAACAAATCAGCACAAGAGAAGGACGAAAATCTGCATTGAAAGATGTTACTGCTCATGCAAAGTCTTATGCCAGTGCATATGGCAATAAAGTATTGAAAAGTGCCAAAGATACGGCGAAATCAAAAATAAGCGGATTACTGAAAAAAGGTTCTAACGGCGAACCGGAGAAGCCGATTTCTTATACCCGCATGATTAGACAAACAAAAACCGATTTAGCTAGTGTTGAAAATGTGAAAGAATCATTTAAGAAGTATTTCCTTTATATTCCTTCAAATGATGAGGAAATCAGGGCTTCGTATAAAGAAAAGAGAGAACAGTTTATTGAAGATACAACTATAGAGCTCTTCATCACAGCAAAAGAGATGGATAAAGAGCTGAAAGATATGATTGTTCAGCTTGATTTAATTGAAAAGTGCATCATAAGAAATCAAGAAAGCGAATGCCAGGCAAGTGATATGGAACAACTTAATTGCCAGAAAGATGATGGCAGTGAAGATGAAATGTGCCATCGCCGCAATTTATTGATGGTGGCATCGATTTATGACACAATTATGAAATATAACGAATATCTGATTGCAATGCGCTCACAATATGATGCTATTCAGGCATTAGAGCAGGGAGTGACTCCGGTTGAATTCGGGAAAGAAAAAAAGAAGGTATCTTTAAGCATTTATAAAGAAGAAAGCAGCGGATATGCGGCTCAAGAAGTTGATGAAGATAATGAATCGTTGATTGTTAACGAAATTCCGGATTCTCAATTTGATAATAATTATAAGACCGGTTTGCCAACGCCATTGGCAGAAAAAGAAGGCGATTCGGCGGCATTAGCTACATTCCATAAGGCGCAAGACTATATATCTGATGCAATTGTCAGTCACAATTTGAAGTTTCAGTTGCCGGAATTTAAGAGGCAGTTTGAATCATATCATGACCTTGAAAATACTTATAACAGAGCGCTTAAACAGGTGTATGAGTCTCAACAATGTGTATTGAATTATTTATCTAAAAGATATGAAGATCCGCAAAAAGTTTGGTTTGATAACTGTGCTGTTGATGAAAGTAGCGGATATGTGTGCAACTACAATCCGGCAAAATCTATGTCCGATTCTTCAGAAAGCAGGGGAATTTATGATGTCAGATGTCCAAATGCAAGCACACAAAAATGCTATAGATTATCTTCGGAGCAATATAAAGAAATCGGCGGTATGTCCGGTTGGCTCGTTAATATGTATTTGAATGCAAAAGATGAACTTTCGGATTCTTCTGTTGATAGTGATGATTATGTGGTATATGCCACAAGCGTTGATGAGCCGCAAGTAAGAACACCGGAAGAAGATACTGATGTATATGCGGTAGAAAATATGAAAAGAACCATTGACGGCGGCAGGTTGTTGATTGATAAATATAAAGAAGATATGCGTGTTTTAAGCAGATTGACGTATTCAATCGGTATGAAAGCTGATGAGGTGATTAATCAAGATACAAACGGAGTTTCCGGAACCAGTAAATTCGGAACAGGGGTGAAAAAACCATTCCCGATTTGGAATGATCAAATAAGATTTTATGACCAATATATTGATGGAAAATATCAAAATATAAAAGAATATTTTGAAAAAGCGCCATTGTTTGAAAATATTTTAGCCCTAGGGTTGGAAATGAATAAAACCTATAATTATCAACAACAGCGCCAAGAAGACGGTAGTATTATTTCGCCGGAAGAACAGAGAAGTGCAGCTGAAAAAGCCATAAAAGAAATGTTGGGTTTATTGGCAAATGATGGAAACGGAGCCCTAGATGAAATAGAGGCTGTTTTGGCGGAAGAAAAAAGTTATTTGCAAGAGGTTACTAATGCACATATGCAAAGAATGCAGGCAATAAATAATGACAGGATTGCATTATACAGACAGCTTGAAGATGTAAATATAAATTTATCAAACATCAATAATGAAGTGTCTAAGCAGGATTCTGTTATAGATTATGCAACCAATTATACTTCTGTGGCAAAAGTCGGAGCTGAAAATGATAAAGCTTTTCAAACTCCGCAAAATCCTCATAAAACAATTGAAGAAGAATTGCGAGAGAATATGAGTGAGCAAAAATCAAAAGAACAGCAGGCCGAGTCAGCCAGAGAAGCAGCCGTCAGCTCTTTAGATGGTGCTAATGCATCACGAGAAAATATCTTAAATGCCATAAAAAATAAAGAAAAAGAACTGCAAAAAGAGCGCAGTGATTATGTTTTGCTTTATTATAATGCTGAACATAAATTTAAACAAAAGCTTGATGATATTATAACGGCAGAAGAATTGAGCGAGGCCGCACAAAAGGCTAAAGAAGCTATCGGCTCTCTTGAGGTTTTGACACAAGCGCAGATTGTAACGGAATTATTGAGAGCGTATGCTGTTGCCGTTGTGAATGATGCCGAACAAGAAATCGGTATGATGAAAGTCAGAGAGGGCGCCAACAGTTTGTATTATGCTGAAAATAACGGTAAGGTTGTTAAAATTCACACGGAAATGCTTAATAAAATAATAAATCCGAGTATTACTGATATTGTAGGTAAACTGGGATTGCCGGCTGAAAAGGCAGATTTAATTAGACAATATAGTTCTCAGCTGACAAAGCTGTTTTCCGGCATTTGTGATGAAGTAAGTTGTTTTGCACCTGACAGCAAATATTTTGTAGGGTTAATTGCACAAGAAAAAGATTTTGCGGCACCGGCAGCTCCGACGAAGGCATCATTTGCGCCGCTTCGTGAAATTTTTTCATTCGGTTTGGAAGACATGAATTATGTTGATATGGTTATTACCGATGATTTGAAACTTGTTGCAAATGAATATATTCCGATGTTTTTAGGCTTGACAGGTGGTTTTGGTGGTGCCGGAGGCATCGGAGGATTGAACGCCCCAAGAAGCATTAAAATAATCGAGAGTGAGGTAGCAAAAGGCAAAGACGCAAGTATAAATTCTGATAAAGTTAAAGTACTTTTAATCGGCAACAGTCTGCTTGACAGCGGAATAGAAATACCTGAAATCTGGCGAGTTGTGTTATCATATCGCCCGTTTGTTCAAAAGAATATTGATATGGAAAAATTCTTGGAAAATGGTGGCGCTGAGAGCAGAGTGGTTGCCAGATCAGGTATATATCCTTGTCTAAGTGGCAATAATGTTGTTGATGTTATTCCTGTTGGCGGAGGAGAAGTAAGATATACGATATTGAAGAAACGGCCGGAAAATTATGCATCTTTACAAGAATGCAAAGCCGTGCGCTATGATGGTTCAACATTTGTCGATGTTCAGGCAGATGAAGGACGAAATACAATCTCCGGAGAAACAAGGGAGGAAGGGATTTTTGCTGATTATTCCAGTGAATTAGGGCAGATTTTAAAATACGAAAATTCCGTTCTTAGTGTTGTCGGTAAAAACGGACTTCCGATAGTTGATGCGATGGGAATAGAGTATTCTGTTGCGGAACAAAAGGAAAACGGATATTTAACATTTCGTGATGAAGTGTTGACGGCTTTAAGAAAAATTTCTCAAGTTGAAGATATTCAAGATATTACTGCCGAATATTATTTGTATAAACGCGTTTTATTCCAGAACAGTCAGTTGGCGGATTATTTGAATAAAATGGAAGAAGAAAGAATGAAGTTCGATTCCGCAAATAAGATGAAAAATAAATTATACAGCTCAAATATTGATGATGATGTTGTGGTAAATCTGCTTTACAGATCTTTTGCGGCAATGGGATATGACTTTGACAGACAAACATTTGATTTGAGTATTGATGAGCACTATAAGCAGGCAGAACATGTTCTTAATGAAAGAAAAGAGAAGGATATTGCCTTGGCAAAACAGCTTTTACAAGGTGATAAGCTTAATATTTCAATACCTGAAATAGAAAAGCGCAGAGAAGATTTGCTTCATCAAATCAAAATGCTTGAAACTGATGCTGATGAAATTGTTCACATAAGCAGTCCGGTAAGTATTGAAGAATTGGAAGAAAATATTAAAAATCAAAAGGCCGATAATGCTGTTTTGGAAGCAAATAAAGTAAAGGCTGGGTATATACGGGAAGAACCGGTTTATTGCTCGGCTTATGAATAATGGAGAAAGAATTTGGCTGTTTTAGGTGATGGCACACAAAAACTATATATAACTGATGCAAAATCAGAAAAAAAAGTTTTTCAGCAACAGTATATAACAGATGAAGATATTGTTACAACATCTGCAAAGTTGGTATATTTCAGATGGCTATCCAGACTGGTTGTACTATGTGCGGTGTTGTCTCTTAGTTTTTTCTTGTGCTCATCTTTAGTGTTATTCAGATTAGCACCGGAAATTTTGGTTGAACCACTTTTGATTATCGGGCAAAATTCTTCGGAAGAGGTTGTGCGTTATGAACCGATGAACGTTAAGATGTCATCATTGAAGCAAATGACGGAAATGTTTGTTAAACAGTATGTTATAATGCGTAATACGGTTATCAGTGATGAAAGAGAAATGCGTACTCGCTGGGGACCGGGAGGTATTGTGCATTATATGTCAGCACCACAGGTTTATGCTGAATTTGTCGGGCAAAATGCGGCGAAAATCGAAAAAATGTTTGATGGGGAATATTCGAGTGAGGTACGCATTGATAAAATAGGCAAAATAAGTGAAAACAGCACAGTATGGATTGTAAATTTTACGGTATTTAATCTTTCGCGTAATCAGGCAACAGGTGGCGCTTTGGTATTAAAAGAAGCCAGATACAGAGCATCTGTTACCCCGAGATTTTTGGATTTCAGAGGATTTGTTTCTCCTCGTTTAATAAATCCTATGGGCTTTACGGTAATGAAATATAGCCAAGATATGATAAGAGAATGATTTTTGTTTAATCTATTTTAATCTTTTTGTTTTATGATGGCGATAATAGGCGTGTATTTTCTTGCATTAATTTTGCGTATAATGCTGAAAAGACAGGCTTTTATCGGTTATCTTGTAATAATGAGATAAAATAAAAAAAGAGGTTAAAAATGTATAAAAAATTGCTTATAGTGGGTTTGTTGATAATTTTATCTGCTTGCGGTGTATTCGGTTCATATTATGAACCTGAGGCTGTGGGACCTGGTAAAGATATTAATGAGCTTAAGTTATCACCATGTGCTTGCATGCACATAGAAACAATTAAAAATGTTCCGGATTGGTTTATGGAAACAATTTAGTTTAAGGTAGAAAGTATATGGCAGAACAATTAGGAGTTAACAACACACAGCAAATGCTGATTTCCGGTGAAGTTGATCAAAATTATACAAGCGAACCGGTTGTACAAGCTGTTTCTTCTGACGACAGCGTTGTTGTTAATGCAAGTGAAAAAAGATATTTGTGGACTGCGCGTGCTTTTGCGGTTGTTACGGCAATCAGCATTTGTTGCAATTTAATTTTATTGATGACAATAGCAAATTTGCTTCCGCTATATCGGATTGAGCCATATTTATTAACGCTTTCAAGCAAAGAAGAGCAGGTTTATAATGTAATACCTTATACCAGAAACATGGAAACCCAAAAAGCCATTACGGAAACGTTTGTCAGTAAGTATATATTGGTTAGAACTTCGCTTCTTTCGGATATTGAAGAGATGGAATCTCGTTGGCAAAACGGCGGTGATTTACAAGAAATGTCCTCGGCAAAAGTTTATCAGGATTTTGTTAATAGTACGGGTCGCAAGCTTATGCAACGTATGAAACAGGAAGGATTAACAAGTCATGTTAAGCTTTTAACCGTAAACGAGGTTGACAACGGCGTTTGGCAGGTTGAATATCAGGTTGATTACTTTTTGCCGACATCATTTCAACCGAAAACAATCAGATATCGTTCAACTTTAAAGGTTCAATATCAGCGCCGTCCGGTTCAATTTAAAGAAAGATTGAAAAATCCTACCGGATTTAAGGTTGTTTCATATAGCACTAAACAAATAAAAGAATAAGGATCAAAAAAATGAGAATAAGTTTGAATAAAATAATTTTTGCTTTCAGCCTTTTGGCTTCATCAAACGTATTTGCTCAACTAACAACGGACAGTTTGGATCAATATGCCGATCAGTCTCAAGGCAATTATCAGCCGATGAATTTGAATTATGCCGGATTTAATAATTCGCTCGGCATGATTCAGAGTGCATGGCAGGATCCGTTGCAAAATTTGGGCGAAGGGCAGAGCAAACCGGCTTATTCAAAATATTATTGGACACCGGATTTAGTGCTTCCGGTACGTCTTCGCGAAGGCATGATTACCATGATTAACTTTCCGGAGTGGGAATTAATTGAAAATATATATATCGGTGACAGCAGTTCATTTGATGGTCGCCCGTCAAGTCCGAACACGGTGTTGTTATATCCGAAAAGCGGTGCCAATGTGGGAGTGGATACAAACGTTATTCTTTTTGGTCGCTCGGGAAATAAATATGTATTTTATGTAAAGAGTGAAGGAGTTCAAACAGAAAGAATCACAAACTCTATTATTGATATTGATGTCGTAGATTCCAATAATGGAGGAAATCCCAGTAGTGGGACGGGGATATTAGGTTCCGGTGGTTCATATAATCATGTGAATGCAGTTGCTGGTCAGGGCGGAAAGTTGGTTGATGCCACATATACTCGTCGTTTTCAAAAAGAAGACTGGTTAAAGAGTATTCCGCTTGATCCTACAAAGTTTAGATTTGATATTGAAATTTATGTGCCGAATCCGGATGATGTGATTATTGCACCGGAGCGCGTATGGCGTGATGATATTTTTACCTATATTGATTTAGGTGAAAAGGCTCTTAATATGGTACAGCGCCCGATTGTTACGTTGATTGTAGAACGCGTAGAAACTCCTGTGGGCTTCAGAACAAAGGGGCCGAACAATCGATTGATTATTGTTGAGGGTATCGGTGATATGGTTATGCGTAGCGGTAAGCGTATGGTATGCTTGAAATTGCGCCGCTCCGATGCAGAAGGATTGCAATATGTTACTTATGCTGATGATGGTAATGCTTGGGATGTTTCTCCGGCAATTCCGGCCGGTAAAAAAGGTGAAGCAGGCGCAGGAAATGGTTCAGGTGCCGCCCGTGCATATTGGGAAGGCAGTGAAGATGGTTCAGCTCCCAGCGGAATGCAACAGTTGCCGAACAGAGTAAATGACGAATATATCAATGCACACGGAGGTTTTTCAGCCGGAGCTGATGGTTGCCAAACTCAAGGGGTTGGAACATGCACATCTACATCTGATAAGTCAACATATGCTCGCAGTCCATATCCTGATTATAAATACGGCTCCGGATTTGCAAATCAAGCAGCCGAAAGCTTATCTATAGAATTGGGAACAGATGCAAATGTAAATAATTTGGAGAGTTTGTGGAAAGATCTTTCCGGCAAATATTCAAATATGCTTGGTAAGTATGAACCGTTTTATTCTGTGGATACTCCGGCAGACGGACAAGGAAAAGAGCTTTTCCATCTTCGTGTCGGTCCGGTTGAAAGCTTGGATGCGGGAGATAAAATATGCAGTCAGCTTGGTCGTAGCGGAATTTTTTGTAGTGTAGTAAGGATTCAATAAGGTCAATGGGGAAAGAAGTATTAACACATTCGGACAGGTATGTCAGAAAGACTAATCGCATTATTTTGATTATCGGAATTATCAGTATGCTGGTTTTTCTGTTCGGTCTGGCATTGATGACGTCTGATACTGAAGAAGTGCAACAGCAAGTTTACGATGATGAAGACGGAATTGCTGCCGAAACCGATTTGCAGGTTGGTGAAAGCGATAATCTTGAAAGTGAAATACAATTTGATGACGCTGAAGAAATTGAGCGCCCCATAACCTTGACGCCAAATCCCATAAATATGGGACAAGTTGTTATAGGAACGGAAGCCACAAATGTTTTGACTATCGGTACAAACTCCAAAAGTTCTATAAAAATCATTTCAATAGATTTGGAAGATGTTGCAGCAGAAGGCTTTAATTTTGAAAACAAGTGTAACGGTCAGGAATTGCGCGGGCGCGGAACATGCAATATTACAATGCGTTGGCTTCCGACAATGGCGTATAATTTCCAAAACAATTTTAAAATTGTATGGCGTGAAACAAATGTTGCGGATAAAGATGCAAAACATGATGAAGTTGCCATATACGGAAACTCTATTACCAAAGAGGACTGCAGTTTTTGTGATAGCGGTTCTTCTCTTAAGGGCGGAGAAAAAGGACTTTTAGATAAAAAGAACATGCGTGTTGCAATAGGCCCGGACGGTAAGGTTATCGGCTATATTGATGAAAATGGTGTGGTTTATGATGAAAACGGCAATGAAATCGGCAGAGTTAATGCCGATGGAATGGTTGTTGATAAAGATGGTAATATTATAGGTGTTGCTACAAACGGCAAGATGATATTAGATGAGAATGGAAATGTTATCGGATTTGTAGATGAAAATGGCATTGCTTATGATAAAGACGGAAATGTTATCGGAACCATGTTGGCTGACGGGACTGTTGTTGATAAAGACGGAAATATAATCGGAAAAGCAGTTGATACGGGTTTTGTTTATGATGAAAACGGCAATATTATCGGGCGCGTCTTAAATGATGGCACGGTTGTTGATTTAGACGGCAATGTTATCGGACGTGTTAATGAAAACGGAGAAGTTGTTGATGCAAACGGCAATGTGATTGGTCATGTGGCTAAGTCAGGTTCTGTTGCCTATGATGAAAACGGTAATGTATTGGGTATTGTTATGCCGAATGGTGAAATTGTTGATGAAAACGGCAATGTTGTCGGATATGTTGATGAAAACGGCAATGTGGTGAAAAAATCAATAATAGGCAAGCGCGGGGCTTCAGTGCAAATGGCTGTTGATGAAAACGGCAATGTTATCGGTTATATTGATGAAAACGGCAATGTGCGCGATTTTAACGGAAACATTATCGGGCGCGTTGATGAAAATGGCAATGTTATAGATAAAAACGGTAATATTATCGGTCGTGCCAGTGATGAATGGAGAGATTTGGCATTAGATGCGAATGGAAATGTTATCGGATATATTGACAAAGACGGATTAGTTCGCGATGACAAAAATAAAGTGATTGGTTATGTAGATGCGAATGGCAACGTAATCGGTAATGCAGTCGGTAAAGCCGGCGAAGCAACGCGTTTAGCCTATGATGAAAACGGTAATGTTATCGGCTATGTTGATAAAAATGGAAATGTTCTTGATTTTAACGGCAATGTGATAGGCAAGGTTGATAAGAACGGCAATATAATAGATAAAAACGGCAAGATAATCGGTAAAGCCGGAGATGCAATGCGTTTAGCCTATGATGAAAACGGAAATGTTATCGGTTATGTAGATGAAAAAGGAAATGTTCTTGATTTTAACGGTAATGTGATAGGTAAGGTTGATAAGAACGGTAACATTATAGATAAGAATGGTAAGATAATCGGGAAAGCCGGAGATGCAGATTTTCTCGATTTCGACAGTGGTGAAATAATAGGTTTTGTCGGTGATGATGTTCGTATGGCTTATGATAAAGACGGAAATGTTATCGGCTATATTGATGAAAACGGCAATGTTCGTGATTTTAACGGGAATGTTGTCGGGCGTATGGATGAAAACGGTAATATTGTTGATTCCAGAGGTAATGTAATCGGATACGCGGGCGAACAAAGAAAACTTGCTTATGATGAAAACGGAAATGTTATCGGTTATGTTGATGAAAACGGATTAGTTCGTGATAAAAACGGCAATATTGTCGGCTCGGTAGGATCAGACGGAAAAGTAAGAACCTTTGGCGTTAATAAAATAGGTGCATTAGTTGATACCAGTCTTATTCCTATTACTCCGGAAGGCAGAGTTTTGGGAAAAGTAAATAATCGAGGTGAAGTTGTTAAAGACCAGAAGATTGTCGGGAAATTGCTACCTAACGGTTTAGTTAAGGATAAAAAAGGTCAAAAAGTTATTGCTGTTGGAGTAAAAGCCGGCTTTATTGCCAATTGGGGGTGTGATTATAGCAGCAGATTAACCAATGACGGCTTGATTATAGATGACGGAAATGAGGTTAATCATCGATTATATGCCGATGGAACTGTTTGGACCGCTGAGGGTGATTTTGCCGGAAAATTGATTGAAACTGGTAAGGTATTTAATGATGAATGTGTTTATCTAGGTGAATTGCAGGCCGACGGTTATGTCAGAAATGCAGACCAAAAGGAAATAGGTTGTGTTAATCCGGATGGCAAAATTCTGGCATTGGATGAACCAAAAATAATCGGACATTTGGTAAGGCGAGTACCGGTGTATTCAGAGAAAAATGAAGTTATCGGAATTTTGGAACAGAACGGTACTTTGCGTGATTCAAAAAATGATATTATCGGATGTTTGAATAATTTTGGCGAAGTTGTGGACGTTAATCAATCATTTTTGGGAAAAGTACAAAATGCAAAATATGCATTTGATCTTAAAGGAAATTTACTCGGTGTTTATGATGGAAACGGAAAAGTTAAAATTAGCGGATATGAAAGAACCAATATCATTAATGAAAATTTGCTCGCAGATTCCAGAAATGAAATTATTGGCTTTGCAGCATCTGATGTTGTGGTTATAGCAAACGCGGATTCACGGGTGATAGGTCATTTATTTCCGGATGGCAATATCTACGATTATGAGGGTGTCTTAGTTGATAAAATACGCGGTGACGGAACTGGTTTTTATAATGGAGAAGCAGGATCGGTTGTTCCTCTAAAGCAGGTTGTTGATATGAGCGGAAAACATATCGGATTTGTTAATTATGATATGAATGTTATCAATAATGTCGGTGCCAAAATCGGCAAAATTGATATCAAAGGAAGAATGATAGATGAACGAAATCAACAAGTTGGCGGAATTGTTAAACAAGGCGGTGTGCGCGGTTATGATGGTGCATTTTTAGGTTATGTTACAGCCACCGGAAAAGTTATAGAAACAGATGAAACCGAAACCGGAGACGGAATTAATTATAAGCCAGGAGATGTAACCGGTTATTATATTCCGGATGGTTATGTTGTAAGAGATGGTATAGTTATCGGTGAAGTGTTGCCGAAATCGCCTATAATTGATATGTTTGGAAAACATGTTGGTTTTTCCGGAGGTCTTGGTAATATATACAGCCTTGATAATTCTGAAATATCAGAATTTTTACCCGGAGGTGTCAATTCTGAAAACTTAAGTGTTGTACCTCAAGGAATAGCCATAGATTTTAAGGGTGATTGGATTGGAACAATCTTGCCGGACGGAAAATATATGGATATGAAGAAGAATATTTCCGGATTTGTTTTGCCTGATGGTAAAGTTATCAATAATGACAGTCGCATTATCGGTGAAGTTGTAAAAGGCGATATTGTGATAGGTAATGATGACAAATTTAAGGGATTTGTTAATATTGATGGTAAAATTATGAACCATGGAATACAAATAGGTAAGGTGCTTACAGATGGAATCGCCGTTGATACAAGTGGTAATGTGCTGGGGCATTCTTTTGAAACAGGAAGTGCTATATTGTCTAATCAAGGGGATTATCTCGGTCGCTTGACAACAAACGGAAAAGTTGTTGATATACAAGGTAATGAGATTGGTTATTTGAAAAGCAACGGATCATTTATTGATGCAGACAGAAAATCATCAGGGTATATTTTACCGGAAGTTGCAAAAAATCGGAGGAACTGAAAATGCTTAAGCGATATATCTTTAATTTTTTGCTGATTGGTTTTATTTTTTCTGTTGCAAGCACAAAAGATGCGTTTGCAGATATGACCACTGTTGATTTTAACGGAAAAGTTTTAGGACATGTGATTTCTTCCGGTATAGTAATTAATTCCGAAGGTGAAAATGTCGGATATATAACGGCAGACAGCTTGGTTGTTAATGATGAGGGAAAAATTTTAGGCGGCGTGCTTCCACAAGGTATTGTCATCGGATATGACAATAAGCTTTTAGGAAAAATTCATAGTGATGGTATGGTCAGAAGCTTTACCGGAAAGGACTTGGGACGCGGATTGCCGAACGGACTGGTTATAAATAATAAAGATGAAGTTATCGGTGCAATTTTGTTTCCGGGCATTATTTATTCTGATGAAGGGATGGTTGTCGGACGTATGACAGGTGCCGGAACATATACGGATATGAACGGACAAGAACTGGGTTTTGTTTCTGCCGGCGGCTATGCATATCGCAAAAGCGTGGACAGCTATGTTATTGACGGACGTTTAATCTCATCAAAGATGGTTGTATCAAATGACGGGAGTTTTTTAGGTAGTATAGCGCCATCGGGCGAAGTGGTTGATTTTGAGGCAAAAAAAGTTGGTAATATTCACGCAAACGGCTTTGTTTATGATGAGGGCGGAAAAATTGTCGGTCGCGTTGTGATGTCAGGCTATGCTTTTGATGCGTACGGAAAATATTTAGGCATAATTAGTTATAACGGAACGGTTATAAATTCTGCCGGAGAAGAAACAGCTCATTATAGGGGCGATGGAAATGTTATTGATGAAAAAGGAAATGTTGTAGGCTCTGCATTAAGTATTTCGGCTGTTGCAGCTGATTTAAATGGTCATTATCTCGGAAGAGTTATTCCGGACGGAATGGTTATCAGAGGCGCAGAAAATATAGGTCACGTAGGCGCAAAAAATTATGTATATAACGAGGAAGGCAAATTAATCGGACAAATCGTGCAAACAGGTCCGGTGTTTGATGCGTTGGGAAATCTTAAAGGAGAGGGCATGAGTAATGGCTCTCTGGTTGCGCTCGGTGGCAATATTATAGGACATACCGTTAATAACTATGCGTATGACACAAATGGTTTAATGATTGGCGGTATGGTTAAAGATATGTTGGCAATCAACACATACAATAAGTCTCTCGGGATTGCGGAAACATCGGGTATGGTTGGATTGCTGGCAGAAAAAACAACTGTTTCACCTTTCGGTTATTTATTAAATACTGAAAAGAAGGTTATCGGTTCGGCATTAAATATGTCTCCTGTATATAGTTTGGAAGGCAACCTTTATTCTTATATAACACCAAACGGCACATTATATCGCGGTGCGGATAATGTATTTGTTTCGGCAAACGGTATGACAATTGGTAAAGACGGCTTTGTCGGAGATAAGATCAGTGCTGCTTTTTCATATAATATGCAGGGAGAGAGCTTGGGTTATTTAATGAATAATAACACAATAATGAATGAAGACGGTCAAAATGCATACAAAATTACACCGCAAAACTATGTTGTATCTACGCTCGGGCAATCTGAAGATAATGTTATGCCTATTGTCGGCTATGTCGGAAAAAACATGGTTGCAATCAGTATAAGCGGTGATTTATTGGGATATACGAATAATTCCGGTAAGGTGGTAGATTTGAACGGAAATGTGCGAGGTCGTGTTGTATATGGTGATTATGTTGTTGATAATTCTTCCGCCGTTGTGGGAAAAGTGTTACCATTTGTCGGTGTGCAGAATGATAAATGCGACATAATCGGAATAATGAACGGACATGGTGATATTGTAAGCTCCAGAGAAATTATTGTAGGCAGAATTTTGCCGAACGGACAGGCTATTTCTGATGTCGGAAGTTATTTGGGATATAGTACCGTAAACAGCGGATTGGTTGATTTTAATGGTAATTTTGTCGGAGTTATAAGCAGTGGAATTGGTCTTGACTATATCGGTAATAATATCGGCTGTGTAAATCGCGGTGGTATTATTAAAAATGACAGTGGCGCATGGAAGTATGGCGCAATTATTCAGGATTCAATAATTGATTTTGAAAATAATATAATCGGTCAAATTCAAGCAGATGGCAGCGCTGTCAACGATAAAAATGCAATTATCGGTTATATGCAGCCAAACGGCAATGTGGTATCAAAATCGAAAAAGGTATTAGGTAGCGTTATGCGCTATAAGGTTGCTTTTGATGAGCAGAATAAATTTTTGGGATTGGTAAAAAATTCCGGTGCTGTTATTAATGATGCCGGCGAAAATGTCGGACAAATTATGTTTGACGGCTCTGTTGTTTCTAAGGGAGAAACTATTGGTTATGCTATGTATGATTTTTATGCGTATGATGAAAATTTCATAACATACGGATATATAACCAAAGATGGTTCTGTTTTGAGCAGTGTCGGCAGTAAACTCGGAGAACTGGATCATGGTTTTGTGCTTGACCGGAATAATAAGGTAGTTGCGCGTGTTAACAGGGATTACACAATTCGAGATGCAAGCAGTAATGCCATTGGTGAACTTATGTTTGATGGCAACGTTATTGATTATGAAAACCAAAACATCGGCTATATTACAGAAAACGGATCTGTTAAAAATTCATCCGGTGAAGTTATTGCTCAGGCTTATTCGCTGCAATATTACGGAATGGGCGGAAAGAGAACACAATCAGCTGATGATTCATGGGCAGATCACAAAAAGGTTGATGTTCAAGATGAGCGCCAAAAGTCCGGAAAAGAAATAAAACAAGATTCGTCTGTCTCTAAAGATTTGAGCAGAAAAATCATCGGAATTGCTTTAAGTCCGGACGGAGATATTATCGGCGATATTTATGATGATAATACAGTTCGCGATGCAAACGGTGTGCAAAAAGGGTATAGGACACCGGATGGTATTATTGTTGATATGGACTATAATCCTATCGGTATAGAAGAAATAAAACGTACTTCGGCAGATAATATGTTTGTTCCGGCAGGAACGTTTGGTAATGGAAATGCCTATGGAATCGGTAAACAACCGACAAATTTAGGTCCGGGAGGCGGTTATGGTCAGGGCGAGCGCTATGACCCGAACAGAGCAAGAGCTCTTTCCGAATTACAGCAGATGCGAAGACAAAATATTTCGGTCAAGCCTATTTCTTCTAATTTTGAGGTTTCAAGCTTTACCGGTTATGAAGAAGATGGTTGGCCTGGTGTTGAAAAAAACATTTCAAGCTGGCGAGTTGATATGAGCCAAATGATTTTGGAAGATAAACCGATACCGGCAGTGTTAGCGCGTTCAGTGTATGCTTCGGAAGGGTTCAGCCAAAATATACCTGTTACAGCGATAGTAGAACGCAATATTTATGCCGAAGATGGAAGAAATATAATTATTCCAGCCGGCAGTAGAGCAATCGGTGCAGTCAGCGGCGGTGGTGCAAATTCCGGAGGTAATACCGGAGGAGCTGTGAAAATCGGTATTGAATGGCGGAGAATTATTCGTCCGGATGGGGCACAATTTTTGCTTAGTTCATCACAAACAGCTGACGCTCAAGGTCGTGCCGGTGCTATCGGATATTTAGATGAACAACTTATGAAGAAATATACTCAACCATTAATGACTTCACTTTTAAAAAATTCTGCAGCATATTTTATAGCTGCAAGTGGAGGAACGCAAACAAATAGCAATGGTACCAGCGTTACGGATGATAAGGCTAATGCGGCAGATCAGGCGCGTGTAAGCTTTTTGGAGGATATGAATAAGATGTTTGATAATATGCTAAAAGATAAGATTAATATCCGGTCAGTTACATACGTTCCGGCCGGCACGAGAATCATAATTTTCCCGAACGAAGATTTGTGGCTTAACAGTGAACAACGCAATAAAGAGAAAAAAGATACTCAGGTTGATAGTAATGAAACCGGTTTAACCAGTGAAAATACTGATGCCAGAGCAGGAACATACAGCACCGGTTCTTCCGGGGGTGGCAATCGTATAAGTACTGATGAAGAATATGAAGAAGAGGTTGCACCTGCCTCGCTGACAAGCAGTGATGCGACCAATGCAAACAGACGTAAACGCAGACAACAAACTGTTCCGGCCGCAACACAGCAGTCGGCGCCGGCAAATTCAACCAGTGCAGTTCCGGATTTGATGTAAGGGGGAGGTATACCTATGAGTGATTTTTCGGTTTTGGAATCGGTATTAAGACCTTTAGCTTATTGGTATAATCAGGATAATCTGGAAGAAGTTGCGGTTAATCGCTCGGGGCAAATCTGGCTTCGAATGCGTGGAAAGCGAGCTTATCCGTGGGTAATGTATAAAGATGAAAAACTTACTAAAGAATATTTGATAGACCTTCTTTATATCATTGCCAATACCTATGAAATCAGTTTTGATCCGTTGCAAGGTTCTCCGCTTGTTTATGCAACCATTCCGGGCGGACACCGTTTTTCAGCAATATGCGGACGCAATATAATGTATGATAATGATGATTTAACCGGTGGTGTTGCTTTGACAATGCGTCTGCATGCTGATGATGTTGCTTTTGGTTTGGAAGATTACGGAATGCGTCAGGGACAAGCCTTAAAAAAGCTTAATCCGCTTAAAGATATTAAGGTGCCTGATGATGCTTATGAGCGCTTGCTTTTGTACATCAAGCGCGGGGAGCATATTTTAGTCAGCGGTGCAACCTCAACCGGTAAAACAACTTTTTTGAACAATTTATTGAAGATTTTGGATATCCACAAGCGTATCATAACAGTTGAAGATACGCGCGAATTGATTGTTCCGCATCCGAATCGTGTGCATTTAGTAATGTCGCGTACCGATCAAACAAACTCAATTGACTATTCAAAAATTATCGACTTGGTGGTGCGTTTTACACCTGATGCCATTATCGGCGGTGAGATTTCAACAAGTAATGCCAGCGGTATTTGGCAGCTGATGGGTTCAGGTCACGATAACTGCTTTGCCACAATTCACGCAGAAAGTTCTCAAGAGGCTTATTTGCAATTTATTAAGCGTATTATGGCATCAACGGCTGGTGCTGTGAACGTGGAACAAACTCTTGATGAAATGCAGCGAAAACTTCACGTTGTGCAAATTGCCCGTGTCGGCAATACGCGTGCAATTGTTGAGGTTACTTAGAGTTTTGGAAATATAAATTTTGTTAATTAATAGATGTTTATTTTTTTATAAAAAAAACTTGCAAAATAAAATATAATGTTTTATACAAGCAAGGAATTAAGAATTATGCGTGCGTAGCTCAGTTGGCTAGAGCAACTGACTCTTAATCAGTGGGTCCAGGGTTCGAATCCCTGCGCGCGTACCAATAAAAAAGCCACCCGAAGGGGTGGTTTTTTTATTGGTACGTGTAGTAAGGGATAAGAACCCTGGAGAAAGGGTTCGACAAGGAGGAGAGGCGAGC